>Ga0335081_10015701_pt1 | contig 12253 bp, 8 predicted proteins | sample Lox_Sample_35_FD_206713 | JGI IMG/M metagenome (GOLD analysis project Ga0335081, IMG submission 206713) | Soil microbial communities from Loxahatchee National Wildlife Refuge, Florida, United States - Lox_Sample_3.5 | ecosystem: Environmental > Terrestrial > Soil > Wetlands | place: USA: Florida... | reverse complement strand
TGGCCTTGTCGTAGGAGTACGTCGGCAGGTCGCTGAAGTGCCCGAACAGGCCGGGCGGGACGATGCCGGCGGACAGCACGCCCGCGCCGCGCAGCGCCGCGATGATGCCGTTGTAGTCGATCGAGTACAAGATCGCCTGGCGGACCGGCAGGCTGAGCGCCTTGACGTTGAGCTGCGCGAGCAGGTTCTGCCAGGACGGCGAGCTGACCAGGCTGATACTGGAGTCGCCCTTGAACGACGACCACAGCGACGGGGCTATCTGCTCGACGAAGGTGACCTGCCCGGAGCGCAGCAGCTGAGCGGCCGTGGTGTCCTGGGAGACGACGCGGAACACGACCTTGCTGTAGTGCGTGCCGGACCAGCCGCCCCAGTACTTGGGGAACTCCTTGAGGATGACCTCGAACTCCTGGTCCTTGTTCCAGGTCTGCGCGGTGTACGGGCCGGTGCCGGCGTCGTGTCCGGCGTTCAGCCAGCTGGTGAGCGCCTTGCCCCCACCCACCTCCCCATCCCCCTTCACTGCCTGCGTGTCGTAGATGTAGGCGGAGTAGTCGGCCGAGGCCTCCAGGGCCAGCGGGGACGGGTAACTGAGGTGGAAGACCAGCGTGTACTGATCCGGCGTGTCGATCGTCTTGACCGCGGCCCAGACGTAGGAGGCACCGCCGTTCAGCTTGATGGTGCGCAGGATCGCGGCCTTGGCCGCCTGGGCCGTCATCAGGCGGCCGGTGTGGAAGTACACGCCGTGCCGGAGGTGGAAGGTCCAGGTCTTGCCGTTGTCCGCCGACGACCAGCTGGTCGCGAGCAGCGGCTGGACGGTGTTGGTGGCGGAGTTGTAGCGGGTGAGCGTCTCGTACATCTCGCTCATCGCGATGATGCCGTCGGAGTACTCGGTGGCCGGGTCCCAGCCGTCGTCCATCACCGGGGCGGTCGTGTCGTACGTGAATACCTGGCTGGCGGTGGTGGGCTGCGTGCTCGCCGGGCTGGTCGAGCTGGAACAGGCGGCCAGCGACAAGACCGGCACGACGGCGGCTGTGGCTGTGGCCAGCGATACGCGACGGCGTTTCATGGATGCCTCCGATGGGCGTACTGTCTAAACCGGTTACCGGCCCGGCCAGCCGTGCCTGCTGGGCCAGGCGGGCCTGGAGATGGTGCTCCGGCACGCCGCCCAGGGTGCCCGCGGCCTTGACCCGCACCCGGACCGCGGGGGAGGTGAGGTAGGCCAACGGGATCTCTTCCACCTCGATAATCTGCACCGTCTCGGGGTCCGCTCCCGCCGCGACCGCGCGCTCGCGAGCTTCGTCCCTCGCTTCGTCGAGGATAGCCTGCCGGCCGTCCGCGCCGTAGTGGAATATCCGGTCCACCTGGCCGCTGACCGAGGCGATGGCGGCGCCGACGGCGTTGGCCGCGTCGAAGTGCTCGGGCCGGACGATCTCGCTGACGCCAGGTATCCGGTCAGGGACCAGGATGCTGCCACCGCCGACGGCGATGAGCGGGCAGTCGTCCCGGGAGGTCTTCACCCGGTCGATCGCCTCGGCCAGCATCACGTCCGCCCTGGCCAGCGCGGCGGCGAGCAGCCGCAGGTGACGGCTGATCCGCTCCGCGCCGTCCGGCGCGCCGCCCAGGGCCGGCCCGCCCAGCGCGGGCCCGCTGAGGGCCGCCCGCCCGCCCGCGATCGCGCTGTCCGTCAGCGTGGGGGTGGTCCCGCCGAAGGCCAGCGCCTCCTGCTGCAGCAGGTAGCCGACGCTGCGCGGCCCGACGCGGACGTCGCCGTCGTCGCCGGACACCACCGTGCCGCCGCCGAGCGCGATGGTGACCAGATCCGGCATCCGGAAGTTGGTGCGGATGCCGCCGATCTCCACCCCTTGCGAGGATTCCCGCGGGAACCCGTTGACCAGCACTCCGAGATCCGTGGAGGTGCCGCCCACGTCGATCACCAGCGAATCGGAGATGCCGGTGAGGAACGCGGCGCCGCGGACGCTGTTGGCCGGGCCGCTGCCGATCGTGAGGACCGGGTACCGCAGGGCCTGATCCAGGCTCATCAGCGTGCCGTCGTTCTGCGCGAAGAACGTCACCGGCCGCAGGCCGTGCGCGTCGAGCGCCTCCCGCATCGCGCTGGCCACGTCCCGGGCCACCCCGGCCAGGGCGCCGTTGAGTATCGTGGCGTTCTCCCGCTCGATCAGCCCGATGGAGCCGATCTCGTGGCTGAGCGAGACGTGCACGTCGCCGAGCTCGCGCTTGACCACCTCGGCGGCCCGCAGTTCGTGGCGCGGCGAGACCGGGGCGAACACGCTGGTGATGGCGACCCCGTCGGCCGCGCCGCCGACCTGGCCGAGAAACCGCGCGATGGCGTCGGTGTCGAGCGGGGACAGGTCCTGGCCGTCGAACTCGATCCCGCCGTCCACGATCACCGCCCCGACGGAGACGGCCTGCACCAGGTCCGGCGGCCACCCGAACATGGGCCTGATGCTGTAGGTGGCGGGTCCGCCGATCCGGAGCACCGCCACCCGCCGCAGGTTGCTGCGTTCCAGCACGGCGTTGGTCGCGTGGGTGGTGCCGAGCATGACGTGGCTGATCCGGCCCGGGTCGGCGCCGGCCGCCCTGAGCACGGTGTCGATGGCCGCCACGATCCCGCCGGTGATGTCGGGGGTGCCCGGCACCTTGGCCTTGGCGATCACCCGGTCGGCGGTGTCCATGATCACCGCGTCGGTGTTGGTGCCGCCGACGTCGACGCCGAGACGGCGGTCAGGCGGTGGCACTGGCGAGCTCCTCCACGGGCCGGTAGTCGAAGTCGTAGCCGAACGCGCGCGGGCCGGTGAGCATGATTCCCTTCTCGGTCCGCCAGACCGGATCACAGGCGAAGGCGATCACCGTGACCCGCTGGCCGTAGGCGACCCGCTCGGTCACGATGGCGTCGGCCGTCTCGCTGTCCAGCACGGAGATCAGGTCGGGCACCGAGGCGAGCACCCGGCCGCGCTCCAGCGCCACCAGGTTCTCGTTCTGCAGCTCCAGCCTGATCAGGCGGCCCGAGTCCGCGCCCAGGCCCTCGATCACCACCGAGCCGCGGGCGAACCCGCTGGTGGTCCTGCGCTCGACGTCCAGCACCTTGCCGGTGACCAGCCGGAAGGCGCCCACCTCCGCGATCAGGGCGTCGACCGGGCTGCCCTCGGCCCGGCCGACGGCCTCGCCGATCCTGATCGCCAGCGTCACCGAGTTCCGCACCGTCGCCCCGCGCGCCTCGCCCGCGGTCAGCGTGAACTCCGTCGACGACGCCGCCCCGCCGAACTCCACGGCCGCCGCCCGCTCCAGGCGTTCCATCCAGTGGCCGGAGATCGTCTGGAAGATGACGAGGTTGCCGCGTTCGTCGGTCATCACGGCCGGGCTCGGTGAGATGCCCGCCAGGTGCATGGTGACCTGGGGCACTTCGGGAAAGGCGCGCCCCATGCCGTCGGCGTCCGCCACCGGCAGCCCCATCCGCGCGGCCCAGGTGATCGGCAGCAGCCCGTTCGAGCCCCCGATCTCGGCGGCCATGAGCGCGGTGACCGGGCGCCCGGTGAGGACTTCCAGGTGCTCGCGGAGCCGGCCGCCCTCGTCCCCGTTCTCGATCTTCTCCACGCTGACCGTCGGCGCGCCGATACCGCCGCACGGCATGATCAGCGAATCGTGGGGCAGTTCGTCCAGGTCCACCAGCGGGACGGGGCCGAAGTCCTCGGTCGCCTGCAGTGCCTGGAGCAGCCCGAGATACGGGTCGCCGCCGCCGCCGGCGCCGAGCACGGCGCAGCCGCGTGCCAGCGCACGCAGCGAGTGAGGGTCAAGCAGGCGTTTCATGGTCAGGACAATGATCGCAGGGAGGGGAAGCTGAACTCCGGGGTTACGCGCAATGATTCCGGAAATACGGCCGGGGCGATACCGGCCGGGGCAGCAATTCGATGCGCGCGATCTCGTCCCGCAGGTCTTCCACGTTCGGCGCGCGGACCACCCGCGGCGGGCTCATCCCGCGAATGCGTGCGTAGTAGTGCCCCGCGACTCCCCGCCACACGTACCAGTGCGGGAACTCGCGCGCGTAAGCCCACCACTCCGGGACCGTCTCCCGGACGGCCTGCGTCCGGTCAGCCGTACCCGCCTCGGATACGATCTCGCGCTCCATAGCTGCCCCTCAATGCATCTAGACGATGACGTGGGCAGCGACCACGCCACGTGCAGAACCCGGAATGCACAGCCATGGTCGCAGCCCGCGGTGCCGGCGGGTAATGGGCAGAATGCACCGCGATCGCGAACGATGTGTGCGATCGGCATAGGGTGGCATCCGATGCCTTCCGTCGATGAGATCCTCGCGGGCTCGCCGCTTTCCGGGTTGCGGCGGGTCAGCCGGGGCGGCGGTGACCGCAAGGTCGCCGTGGTCCGGCTCGCCGAGCGCTTCGCCGAGCTTGACGACGCCCCGGCCGACAGCTTCGTCGTGCTGTCCCGGCTGGCCTCGGCGGAGATCACCGGCTATCGCCTGGACATGGCCCTGCGCTGGGCGGCGATCCACCGGGTGGCGGCCGTGGCGGCGTTCTCGGCCGAGGATTGGCAGCCCGCGGTGACCGCGCTGGACATCGCCGGGCGGGCCGGCATCGCGCTGGTCTCCATCCCCGCGCAGGCCGAGCTCGCCGTGCTGGTCCAGGCGATCTTCGGCGAGATCGGCGGCGGCGCCGGGCGCGCGCTGGGGCGCGCGCAGCAGGGGCTCGAGGCGGTGCTGCGCGCCGAGCAGGCCGGCGCGGGCCCGGATGAGCTGGCCGAGGCGGCCGGCCGCGCGCTCGGGATCACGGTCGATTTCCGCCCGGACCCGCCCGGCGGCTCGCCTGGCGGCGGCTCGCCTGGCAGCATCGGCCCGCCTGGCGGCGGCGGCCCGCTCGCCGGCGGCGACGGTCACGGCCCGCCTGCGGCCGGGGTGATCGTGCCGGTGCTCGTCGGCGAGACACCGTGCGGGCGCTACGCGGCCCCGGAGGCGGCCGGTGAGATCGGCATCGCCGCCAGCCTGGTCCTGCACGCCGCGGCCGCGGCCGCCGCCCGGTTCCTCGACCTGGCCCGCCGGGCCAGCGACATGCCCGCCCGGTCCCGCAGCGAGCTGCTCGCCGAGCTGCTGATGTCGGACTCGGCGATCAACGAGGACCTGCTCGACCGGGCGCGGCAGCTGGGGATCCCGGTGAGCGGCTGGCATGTCGCGGTCCGGATCGAGGCCGACGACCTCGACGAGACCGAGCCGGACGAGGTGCGCCGGTTCGAACTGCTCGAGTCGGCGGGACAGGCCGCGCTCCAGGCCGCGTCCGCGGCCGGCGAGACCTGGTACCTGACCCGGATCGCGCGGGCCATCATCCTCATCCGGGTGACCAGCTCCAATCCGGGACCGCAGGCAGGCGCCCGGGCGGCCCGGTCGGCCGAGCGCGCGCTGCAGGCCATCGCGGCCCGGCTGCCGGCCCTGAGGTTCCGGGCAGGCGTGGGGACGGCGCACGAGGGCCCGACGGGGCTCCGGGCCTCGGCCGCCGAAGCCCGGGGGGCGCTGGCCGCCGCCCGCGCCGCGCGCCGGCCGGCCGGCGTCGCCGCCCTGGACGCGGTGGGCATCCGGCGGATGCTGATGGAGTGGTACGCCTCCGACACCGTCCGCGCCTCGGTGCGCGACCAGCTCGCGCCGCTGGAGAACCTCGGCCCGGCCCGCGCCGACATCGCGATCCGGACGCTCGCGGTCTACCTCGACGAGCAGGGGTCGGTCATCAGGACCGCGCAGAAGCTGCACCTGCACCGCAATGCCGTGACCAACCGGCTCCGGAGCATCACCGAGCTGCTCAGCGTCGACCTCGACGATCCCGACCAGCGCCTGGCCCTGCAGCTCGCCTGCCGGGCCCGCCTGCTCGGGTAGCTGCTGCCCGGCGATCCGCTCCGGGCCGCGCAGGCGGGGATCGCTAAGTTCGGCGACCTCACCCGCTACGCCCCCGCGATCCAGAAGCTCGCGGGCGCCTGAAGACGATGTAACCGGCGGCCGCGGCCCAGGCCGCGCGGGGAGCCGCGGGCAAGCGGAAGGGCAACCGGGTGTATCTGGCGCCGCGGACCCTGCTCCCTTACCGGCAGAGACCTGCATACGGGGGAGGACATCTCATGAGCACGTCAGCAAGCGAGCAGGCAGATGCGGCGCGGGCCGCACTGGAGGAACTGCTCGGAAGCACCGATATCGACATCGCACCCGAGGTTCCGGTCCGGCTGCCATCCGGCGAGGAGGTCCGGGTGGTCTATGCCGCCGTCCGGGGCGAGCCGAACCGCACCGCCTCGGTGGTGGTCGACGCGGCGGGCGCGGTGCACCCGGCGCGGCGGTTCGAGGCGCTCCACGGCCGCGACGCTCTCGCGCCCGAGGCGGGCGCCGTCCCGAGCCTGGCTCCGGCGGTGCCCGGGCCGGTCACCATCGACCCGCCGGCCAACGACCTGACCCTGCCGGAGTGCGTGACCGAGGAGGAGACGGTCACCGTCCACCTGCCCGGGGTCCGGCCGCAGGCCGACGTCTACCTGCTGGCCGACACCACCGGGAGCATGCTCTCGGTCATTCCCGCGCTCCGGTCGGCGCTGCTCAACGTGGTCATCCCGGCGTTCGCCGGCTGGAACGTGGCCTGGGGCGTCGGGAACTACAAGGACCTGCCCGTCGAGTTCAGCCCGTACGCCTTCCAGCCGCAGCTGTCGCCGACGACCAACGTCGCGGCCATCACCGCCGCGGTAGGCGCCTGGTCGGCGGGCGGCGGCGGTGACGTCCCCGAGGCGCAGCTGCTGGCCCTGCAGGATGTGGCGACCGAACCCGGCATCGGCTGGCGGGCCGGCAGCAAGCGGATCCTGGTGTGGTTCGGCGATCAGCCGGGGCACGATCCCATCTGCGCGGCTGCCTCCGGGCTCGGCTCGGCCATCACTGAGGCCACCGCCACCAGTGCCCTGCAGGCGGCCCGGATCAGCGTCGTGGCCGTCAGCACTCCCACCAGCCCCGCCAACCCGGCCGGCCTGGACGGCGATCCGGCGGCCGGCTCCGACGGCTACGGCGGCCGGTGCCCCATCGGGGGCACTCCCGGCCAGGCCACCCGGATCGCGGGCGCGACCGGCGGCTCCTACGCCGGGGGGCTCGACGCGGCCGCGCTGACCGCCACCCTGGCCTCGCTCATCTCCTCGTCGGTGCCGCCCGTCAACCACCTGGTGCTGCAGCCCGCCGGGGCGATCGTGCCCTTCGTCACGTCCATCGCCCCGCCCAGCTACAACGCCCTGGCCGGGGACGTGGCGCACACGCTGCCCTTCCAGGTCACCTGGACCGGCGTGGCGGACTGCGCGGACAAGGACCAGGTCTTCACGGGCAGCCTCGAAGTCGTGGCGGACGGCGTGGTCGTCGCCGCGAAGCCGGTCAGGATCACGGTCCCGGCCTGCCGCTGGCACCACTGCGTCGAGATGATCTGCGGCACGCAGCGGGGAGGCGACGAGAAGGACCCGTGCCTGACGGTGGCCGACGGCACCTACGCGACCGCGGTCACGATCTACAACCCCACCACGTGCGTGGTGACGATCGACAAGTACTTCACGCCGCTCGTGCTGGACGACAAGCCTGTCGGCCGCGAGCCGCAGATCAGGCAGGCCGTGCACTTCGCCCGCATCAAGCTGCCCCCGCTCACGGCGACCATGGACGACTGCTGCAGCCTGACGAAGGCCATCGGCAGGCCCAGCGGCCTGATCACGCTGGGCGTCCTGGACATAGTCGCCGACCACGCGCTCGACGTCACGGTGACGCACACCGCCAACGGGGCCACCCCGGCGGCCACCTCGGTCAACTCGCGCACCATCAAGCCGCGGCGCGCCTGACCGGCGCGGGCCGGGTCAGCCGGAGATCACCGAATCGAGCTCAGGCCCGGCGGCCTGCGCCCTGGTCCGCCGGCCCATCCACCAGAAGAGCACGCCGATGCAGATGAAGATCAGCACCGGGGTGAGCTCGGTCCACAGGTAGGTGAACCGCTCGGCGTAGGTCCAGCCCGACGGGGCGAAGTCGCTGCCGAACCAGGACTTGCCCAGCCCGGGGGCGATGAGCTGGACGGAAGCGATGGCCACCAGGACCATCAGCAGCACCGTCAGCGGCCGGTAGGCGGGCATCCGGAACGGCCGGGGCGTGTCCGGGTGGCTGCGGCGCAGCTTCCACAGGGCCGGGTAGATGAGCAGGTAGCTGATCAGCGTGGTGGAGATGGTCACGCCGAGCACGGCGTCGAAGTACTTGGCCGCGTTGCCGCTGGTGATCTGCTGCGCCAGGATGACGACGATGGTGGCCACCACGCCGCTGAACACGTTGACCCGCACCGGCGTGCCGAACCTCGCGTTGATCACGCCCAGCACCCGGGGGCCCGACCCGTCGTAGCAGGACACGGCCAGCGCCCGGTCCGAGCCCATGATCCAGGTCGCGCCGGAGGTCAGCAGGCACACGATGAACAGCAGGGCGCCGATGTCACCGAGGAGCAGGCCGGCCCCGCTGAGCGTCACCGCGCCGCTGGCCGCGACGTGGCCGCCGTACACGGTGAAGACCGTCTGGATCGCGCTGACGAACCCGCTGAAGTTGGTGATGGCGCTGGTCGGCAGGACGATCAGGATGCCGAGCACGGGCAGCGCGTAGAGCACCACGCTGGCCACGCCGGAACGGGCGATGGCGAACGGAACGTCCCGCTGCGGGTTGGTCATCTCCTCACCCGCGCTGTTGGGCAGCTCGAAGCCGACGAAGTTGAACAGCAGCACGCCGACCAGCAGCACGAATCCGCCCGCCGACACCGAGTAGCTGTGCGCGCCCAGGCCGTGCACGCCGTGCTTGGCCGCGTAGATGATGACCGAGACGATGAACAGGCCGAGCAGCAGGAACCGGGCGAAGGCCCCGGCGGTCGGCAGCCACTTGCCCACGCTGAAGGACGTGATGGCGGCCACGATCGACGTCCAGACGAAGATCAGCGCGATGACGTAGAACACCGGCGCCGACACGCTGTTGCCGTGGTTGAAGAACACCTCGAACACGCCGATGCAGGTGATGGTGAGCGAGCCGCCGATCCACACCGGGTTGGTGATCCAGTACAGGAAGTTGTTCACCGCCCCGGCCAGGTGCCCGAAGGCCAGCCGGGTCCAGTAGTACGGGCCGCCCTCCTGCGGGAAGGCCGCGCCGAGCTCGGCGAACAGCAGGGCCTGCGGGACGAAGAAGATGACCGCGAAGATCATCATCCAGGTGAAGGCCTGGCCGCCGCCCTGCGCGACCGTGGCGATGGTGTCCACGCCGACGATGGTGCAGATGAGGAAGAACAGGATGTCGAAGCGGCCGAAGTGGCGTTGCAGCTTCTGCCGTTCCACGACCGCGGCAGCGGTCATCGTGTCCATGGTGTCGGTCATCGGGGGGAACGCTCCTTGCCATCAGGTGCAGGCCACATCCTCACTCCCGATGATGTCGGGCGTGTTACCGATTTATGACATCGCCGACCATGTGCTGGCAAGGGCCCGGGCGGGAATAACGCGCTGCGTAACCAAGGCCGGCCGGGGAGCTGGACGCGGCCCGCGGGCGGGCGTCGGCCACAATGGGGGCCATGGTCTCTGAGATCTTCGAAGCCAAGCGGTGGCGTCCGGTCGAGGGGTTCTCCTTCACCGACATCACCTACCACCGGGCCGTCGACTCGGGCACGGTCCGCGTCGCCTTCGACCGGCCCGAGGTCAGGAACGCCTTCCGCCCGCACACCGTCGACGAGCTGTACGTCGCGCTGGACCACGCCCGGATGTCCGGTGACGTGGGGTGCGTGCTGCTCACCGGTAACGGCCCGTCACCGAAGGACGGCGGCTGGGCCTTCTGCTCCGGCGGCGACCAGCGCATCCGGGGCCGCAGCGGATACCAGTACGCGGCCGGCCAGACGGCGCAGACCATCGACCCGGCCCGGGCCGGCCGGCTGCACATCATGGAGGTGCACCGGCTGATCCGGTTCATGCCCAAGGTGGTCATCTGCGTGGTGCCCGGCTGGGCCGCGGGCGGCGGGCACAGCCTGCACGTGGTCTGCGACCTCACCCTGGCCAGCGCCGAGCACGCCCGGTTCAAGCAGACCGACGCCGACGTGGGCAGCTTCGACGGCGGCTTCGGCTCGGCCTACCTGGCCCGCCAGGTGGGCCAGAAGTTCGCCCGGGAGATCTTCTTCCTCGGCGAGACCTACGACGCGGCGGCCGCGCACCGGATGGGCATGGTCAACGCGGTGGTGCCGCACGCGGACCTGGAGCGCACCGCGCTGGAGTGGGCCGCCAAGATCAACGCGAAGAGCCCGACCTCACAGCGCATGCTGAAGTTCGCGTTCAACCTCATCGACGACGGGCTCGTCGGCCAGCAGGTGTTCTCGACCGAGGCGACCCGGCTCGCCTACATGACCGACGAGGCGGTCGAGGGCCGGGACGCGTTCCTGGAGAAACGCGACCCGGACTGGTCCCGCTTCCCCTGGTACTACTGACGAAGGCACCGAACGAGCGGGCTGCGTGCCTCGCGGAAGGTTCCGGCGGGGCACGAACCGGGTCCGTTAGGGATCATGCTTGCGTGATGGCATCCAGGCGGGTCTTGATGAACTGGGCGGACACCACCGGGGCGTAGTCGCCCCGCCTGCCGACCGGCGGGCGCAGCGACTCGATCACCGCGTCGTGGTCGGCCTCGTAGAAGTAGACCAGCGAGACCAGGTCCTCCTCCGGCGCCTCGGCCTGCGGCGGCAGCACGCGGTGCCGGTTGGACTTCCACCGGCCGCCGCTCCACCGGGCCAGCAGGTCGCCGGCGTTGATGGTGAACGTGCCAGGCACGTACGGCGCGTCCGCCCAGCCGTCCTGCTCGGTCCACACCTGCAGGCCGCCGCGGCCCGGCTCGCGGTCCAGGATGGTGACGGTGCCGAAGTCGGTGTGCGGGCCGATCCGGAACTGGCCGGGTTCCGGCGGCCCGGCCACCGCCATCGGCGGGTACCGGTTGATGTTCATGGTGTGCGTGGCGTGCCCGGTGTGCCGGGTGAAGAAGTCGCGTTCCAGGCCGAGCGCGGCCGCGCCCAGCACCAGCAGCTCGTCCGCCAGGGCGCGCATCCGGGCCAGGTAGCCGACGACCGCGGGCTCGAGCGCCGGGACCTCGGCCGGGTAGACGTTGGGCTGGAACCAGTACCCGTCGACCTCGGGGTCGCCGGTCGGGGTGTCCGCGCCGGCCGCGAACGACTCCTTCAGGTCCGGCGGGGTCTCGGTGCCCTCGGCGTAGCCGTTCGCCTCGACGCCGGGCGGCAGCCAGCCCCGGCCGCCGACGGTGACGGCGTAGCGCCGCTTGGTCCCGGCCGGCAGCGCGAAGAACGCCCGCGCCTGCGCGCGGACCCGCGCGCGCTCCTCGTCCGGCACGCCGTGCCCGCTGATCAGGAAGAAGCCCACGCTCTGCAGGGCGGCGTCGACCTCGGCGGCGACCGCCGCGCGGGCCGCCTCGTCCGCGCCGAACCAGGGCGTGAGGTCGATGACGGGAACGGCTGAGGGCATGGCAGGCTCCGATGGTGTCGCCGGTGCCTGCAGCTTACGGCGCTGCCCCCGTCCGGGTCAGGCGGGGGCGGCGCCGATCCCGGGCGTCGTCGTGCTCGGGGACGGGGTGGGCGTGGGCGATTGCGTGGTGGGAGTCGGGGTGGGCGTGGGCGACGGCGAGGACGAGGACGACGACGGGGACGGCGACGGGGATGCAGACGGCGACGGGGACTTGGACGGCGAGGGCTTCGGCGACGGCGAGGGCGACGCCGAGGATGGCGGCGGCGCCGGGGAGGACGACGTCGCCGCCGCCGCGGACGGCGGTGCCGAGGAGGCCGGCACCGTGGACGGCGACGGCGAAGGCTTCGCGGAGTGCGACGGTGACAGCGAGGGGGAGGCCGAGGAGGACGACGGGGACGCAGGCGGCTGGAGCACCACGGACTGCACGGGCACCGGGTGGTTCAGGGAGCTGGGCTTGAACGGAGCCGGCCGGGTGATGGCCGCCGCGGCCGCCGCCACGACCGCGATCGCCACGCCGGCCGTGATGGCCGCCCTGGCCGGGCTGAACCGCCGGAACAGGCGGATCCGGTACACCTCGGTGCCCTGCACCGAGGGCGGCGTGCCGGACGGCCACAGCGCCGCCAGCAGCAGGGCCGCCTCACCCAGGTGCGACCGGCCGCGCTCGTGCCACCCCGGGCCGTACGCGCCGGACGCGATCGTCTCCAGCCCGGTGACGAAGGCG
>Ga0335081_10015700_pt1 | contig 12253 bp, 16 predicted proteins | sample Lox_Sample_35_FD_206713 | JGI IMG/M metagenome (GOLD analysis project Ga0335081, IMG submission 206713) | Soil microbial communities from Loxahatchee National Wildlife Refuge, Florida, United States - Lox_Sample_3.5 | ecosystem: Environmental > Terrestrial > Soil > Wetlands | place: USA... | reverse complement strand
CCACACGCAGCGCTTCCCGCATGCTGGCCGCGTAAACCCGCGGGTAAAGCGCTGCCACTGCGGCCAGCGCACTGAGCGCCACCAGCATCTTCGCCGGAAAAGCCAGGGTCACCAGTTGCAATTGCGCATTGAGCCGGCCGATGAGGGCCAGAGCCAGATCCACAAGCGTGAGCAGGGCCACAACCGGCAGCGCCAAGCGTACGCCGCCCGAAAAGATCCCCGAGGCCAGGCGCACGATCGACTCGCCTGACGCGCGGCTCACCATGAACCATCCAGGCGGATGGCTTTCCAGACTGCGCGCCAGCACACCCAGGATCTCCCGGTCCATCCCCATGGCGAAGAACAACATCCCGGCGATCAGCTGCGCCACCACCAGGAGCACGGTGGCATCCGCCTGAGTGGTGGGATCGATGGTGGAGGCGTAGCCATAACCGGCCTGCAGCCCGGCAACCTGCGCCATCATGAGAAACGTCTCCGTGAGACACGCGACCACCATCCCGACGGCCATCCCCAACGCCGCCTCTGACGCGATCGCGACGATGCACCAACCGAGCGCCGGGTCAGCCGGTAGCCGCGGCCACTGCCCGTACAGCGCCATCGTGAAACTCAGCGACAGCACCACGCGCGCGGCGTCGGGACCGGGCTTGCCGCCAGGCAACGGGATAAAAGCGAAGAACCCGGCCACCCGGCTGAGGACCACCAGAAAGGCGATGAGCGCAGACGAAGACATCAGTGTGTGTAGCGGCCCAGGTCCGCGAACAGAGCGACGGTATAAGCCATCAGCTTTTTGAGCATCCAGGGCATCAACACGAGCGTGCTGGTGAGAAACACCGCGAGGCGCGGGATGGCGTTGAAGGCCGCGTCCTGGATGGACGTCACAATCTGCACCAGGCTGATCAGGATTCCGGCCGCCAGGCCGATGAGCAATAGGGGGGCGCTCATCCACAGCGTGGTAATGAGCATCTGGCGGAGCATCTGGACCACGAAATCCGGCGTCATGCCTGGGAACTCCTTATCATTGGTAGAAACTCTGGACCAGCGAGCCCACCACCAGGTTCCAGCCGTCCACCAGCACGAACAGCAGAATCTTCAGTGGCGCCGAGATCATGACCGGGGGCAATTGCACCATGCCGATCGAGAGAGTGATCGAGGCCACCACCAGGTCAATGATGAGAAAGGGCAGGTAGAGCACCGCGCCGATCTGGAAACCGGCGCGCAACTCCGACAGAATGTAGGCTGGAATGAGCACAGTGAGATCTACGTCGGAGGGGTTGCGCGGCGCCGGCCGGTGGGAAGCCTCCAGAAACAAGCGGATGTCCCGCTGGCGCGCAAAGCGCAGCAGGAAAGTGCGCATGGGCTGGGAGCCCGCATCCAAAGCTTGTTGATAGGTTGCCTGCCCGTTCTCAAACGGTTCCCAGGCCTTGTGATAGATCTCCGACCCTACCGGCTGCATGATCATCACCGTCAAAAACAATGCGAGGCCAACCAGCACCTGGTTGGAGGGAGTGGTTTGCGTACCGAGCGCCTGCCGCAAGAAGTGCAGCACCACGGTCAGGCGGAGAAACGGCGTGACCGACATGACCGCCGCGGGCACGAGCGTCAAGGCCGTGAGCAGCAGCAAAATCTGCATGGGCGCACCCAGGGCGCTCGCGGAGCTCGGGTGAATGCCCAATAGAGGCGCGGGCGCCGCCCAGGCGCGCGTGCTCAGGCTTGCGGAGACGGCGATCCAGCTCCAGAGACTCCGCTTCATGCGTGCTCCGCCGCCGCGGCGCGCATTGCCGCAGCCGGCGGTGCGGCAGTTGTCCCCTCCATTAAGGCTAATCCGGAGGGCGATTGCGCAATCAAAACGACGCGATCGTCCACACGCACCAGATGCAGCAGATGATTGGGAGCGAGCGTCAGGCGCTCCATCGATTCCAGACGGCGTGTTTTCCGCCGCAGTTCGGGCCGGAACCACCGGCCTGTTCCCTTTTTGCGCAGCCACCAGAGCGCGGCCCCCAGAACGGCTACGACCGCCAGCACAGCGGGCATCGGATCCATCATTTCCACGGCTCAGTCCTCGATCTTGAAATCCGTGATGCGGACGCCGATGTTGCTTTCGATGAGCATGATCTCGCCGTAGCCCACCAGCTTCCCGCCCACGTACAGGTCGATGTTTTCGCCCGCCGACCGCATCATGCCAATGACGCTTCCCGCTTCCAGTTCCAACAGCTCGCGAACCGAAAGCACTCGCCGGTCGAGTTCAACTTCGACCTCAACTGGTACATCGGCGAAACGCGTAATTTCGTTTAGGGTCATCGCCTGAATTAGCGGATCAGGTTAATGGTGTCCTGGCTCAGTTGATCGGCTGTATTCACCACCTTGGCGTTGGCTTCGTAGCCGCGCTGGTAGACGATCAGGTTGGTAAACTCGGTGGCAATATCCACGGTCGAGGCTTCTAGTTGTCCGCCCAGCACCTGGCCGCGGCCTCCGGTATTGGCCTCGCCTATGGCGGGCAGTGCCGTCAGGGAGCTGGCTTCGTAGTTATTGTTCCCCACGGCGAGCAGTGACGCGGGATTACGGATGGAGGCCACTGCCAGCTGGCCCACTATTGCCTGCTGGCCGTTGGAATACTGGGCCAGAATCTGCCCGCCGTCGGCGATCCCCACATGAACTAATTGAGCGGCCGCCTGTCCGTTTTGCGAGATGGACGACGTGGCGGAGATCTGGGCGAACTGGGTGAGCAACGGTTGCTGGTTCGTGTCGTAAAGGTTCCAGTTGAGATTCAAGTCGGCGGCGCCGTCTGTCAAGCCTGTGGCGGTCACGGCGATCGGCCCGGCCGAAGCTGGGGGTGTGGTGAGAATGCCGTTTTGGTCGAAGTTAATCGTGCCGGTCGTGAGAACCGTCGGCGTGCCGGGCGTTCCGGACGTGAGATCCTCGCCGGGGATGGAGACAGAGTAGTTCCAGGTACCGCCCGCAGTTTCCGTGAAGGTCAGGGTCAACACGTGAGAAGTACCCAGCGAGTCGAACACCGTGACCGGGGTGGAGAAGGTCGCGTTGGCTGAACCGATGGTCGCCGCGGCGTTCAGGTTCATGTTGGCCGAGAACTGTGTGCTGGCTACAGGCGCCTGAAGCGTACCCACGGGCACGGTGATGCTGGTGGTCGGCCCGTTTGTGTTCACCACGCCGTTCACCGCGGTCCAGCCCTGAACGGAGGCTCCCGACGCGCTCAGCAGATTCCCACTGGCGTCGACGTTGAAGTTACCGGCGCGGGTATACAGTTGTGCGCCCGTCGAATCGTGCAGGACGAAGAAACCATCTCCTTGGATGGCCGCATCGTCGACACCACCGGTCGACTGCAATGCGCCTTGCGTGAATTCGCGGGTCGTCAAGGGCACGCCTACACCGAAACCGACCTGGGTTTCACCCAAACCCGCTCCGAGTGACTCAGTGACCAAGTCCTGGAAGGACACCTTACTGTCCTTAAACCCGGTGGTACTGAGGTTGGCCAGGTTGTTTCCCACGACATCGATGGCCGTGGTATTGGCGCTCAATGCCGAGAGCGCGGCGGAAAATGAAGTGAACGGCATATGAAGATCTCCTCGTTATGACAAAGTTTTCGATTGCTAGGGCGTTGTGGTTGGCGGCGGTGTGGTGGTCCCTCCGGCGCTCGCCGAGCTACTCATGTCGTTGGCGATGGCCTGCACGTTTTGGGCGATCCCGACCATCTGGTCGACCTGGGTGAACTGTGCGAGTTGGGTGACGAACGTGGTGGCGTCGGTCGGATTCATAGGATCCTGATTCTCCAGTTGCGCGACCAGCAGCGTAATGAAGGTCCCCTGCGTGGCCAGGTTCGAGATGCCGCCGGGATCTGAGCCGGCGCTGCTGGCGCTCGACCCGGTGGTCGAGCCGGACTGGCTGGGTGCGTTGTTCTGCGCCGTGAGGCTGTTCGGCGGAAGGGTGTTCGTGATATTCATCGGTTTGTGCTCCTGTTGCCGGAATTCGGCTGCTGGAAACTGGTGGCCAGTTCTTCCATCCACTCGGGCTGCGGCTGGTCCCGCTTTTGCTGGCCGTTACCGTGTGGTTGCTCGCCTGGCTGCTCCCGGTGTGAATCGGGATTCGGACCGGAGCCACCACGCTCCGGGGCCGCGGCCTGCTGCGGCCGCCAGATCTCGGTTTCAAAACCGTGTGCGCCCAAGCGATCCACTAACTCCGGCAGGCGGACGCGCATGGATTCCGCCATTTCCGGATCGGCCGAGTGCACAACAACGCGCACTTCGCCCGCACGCTCGCTCAGCCGAACTTCCACCGCGGATCGATCGTCGGCACTCAGCCGCACGGCGATGTCGCGTGCCGGCCCGCTAGCAGGGGCCCCGGGTGGCGCGGCGGCGGGACCGCGCAGGACCGGATATGCCTCGGCGCGGGAGGCGGATGGTCCAGCGCTCTCGGTTTGCGGTGCACGCTGCGGCAGCGCAGGTCCGGTTTCCTGGACCTCCATGCGATGCGCGGGCGCCGCCGGAGAAGCAACCGGTGGCTCGGCGCGCGGCGCCGAAAGTTCCTCGGGATGTTCGCTCCGCTGGGCGGGCGGCTCTGACTCATCCGTTCCTGGTTTTGTATCGTTCTTCGCCTGTGTCACAACCTTGCCGGTTCCGTTTGCAGCTGGCGGCGCGGATGCCGGGGTTTCACGCCCGGGCTCGGAGGCGGACCCGGCAGCAGGCATCCGCGCGGCCGGAGACGGCCCGGATTCGGGAACGGCCGGTGCAGACGGCTGTTCGGCGCTCCGCGCGATCAGCCGCGCGCCAAAGGCGATCTGTTCCGGAGAGGGACTCGGGCGGGGCCCGTCAGATTCCGGCGTCGGCGCTTGCACGGCCGGTTCGGCGTCGGCTCCGGACTCCTGGGCGCCATTCGTGAGGGGTGCCGCGCTCGTGAGGGGTGCCGGGCTGCTGGCACGCAAGGCGCTGGAACCGGGTGCGACGGCGGTGGCGGCAACCGGCGCGGGATGGTCGTGGCCTTTCTGTGGCTGGTCAGTGGCGAGCGGTGGCGGGCCCGGCGCGGAGGAGAGTGATGGGGGAGCCGGAGAGGACGGCGTTGAGAAATCCGATGGGCCGGGAGAGAGAGCTATCGGCTGTGCCGCCCTCGCGTGGCTCGCCCTATCCCTCGTGGAGCCACTTTCTGACGGAGTTGCGCTGGCGGTAGTATGTCCTGGCTCGTGCTTGCCTGGTGCGGCTGCACGAATCATCGGCAGGGGTTCGGCTTGCGCCACGGGCCGCGCGGGCCTCTCGATGGCGACGGCTGTCCCAGGTCGCGCAGCGGGTGCCGGCACCAAGGGACGCCTGGAACCCGCTGATGTTTGCTGGAGCGCTCCCCACAACAACGCTCTGGCCGGCGCCGGGCCGAAGCGCGCCGCAGGGCTCGACGATCCTGGTTCGATCCCGGTGAAGTCCTGGCTGGAGGTGCCGGCGACCTTCTCCTGGAGGTCGTTCAGCATGCCGGAAAAATCCGCCGCCGGGGCTTCCGCAGAGTCGGTAGGGCCATCGTGGCCGGCCGCCAGCAATCGGCAAGCGTCTGGAGTTTTCTCCGGGATCAGCGCGGTAGCAGCGTGTGTGAGGTCGTGCGCCACCCCGCTGGAGGCGAATGGCGGCTGAGACGGAGCGGCGGATCGAGAGACTGCGCCGCGCCCCGCGCGGGCCTCACTACGAGGAGCCGGGCCTGCGGCCGGGAGAGCGGAATCGGGTGCTAGCAGAACCAGAGGAGAGCCAGGCGCCGAGACGTTCACGCGGGAGACAGGTGCAGATCAGAAGCCAAAAGGGGTTCACCCCCTTTTCAATTGGTTAGCCGAGGGTGGCACGCGGCAAAAAACTGCCGCTGGCCGGGAATCGACAGGATCTTGGCGCCTCGCTCTAGTTTTCTTATCGGCCCGGCGCCATGAATTATTAGAAACTTATCGCGGGAGCTTGGTTCGGCGCGGCAGTTGCATTGCCTGGTGGCGGGAGTTGCCATGGACCCACTCACGATTTCGGCAGCAAGCGGTTTGCGGGCGCGCATGGACTCGCTCGATATGCTGGCCAATAATCTCGCCAACGATTCCGCCGGCGGATATAAAGTAGATCGCGAATTCTATAGCTTGTATGTAGCGCCGGAAGCGGCTGGCTCCACTCCGGACGCCGATACACTGCCGGTGATCGAGCGGCCGTGGACCGATTTCTCGCAGGGCGAATTGCGGTCGACCGGCAACCCACTCGATGTGGCGCTCTCGGGCCAAGGCTTCTTCACGGTGGCCGGCCCGAACGGACCGCTCTACACGCGCAACGGCAGCTTCCGCGTTTCCGCCTCGGGACAGCTGATGGGCGCCGAGGGCTATCTGTTGCAAAAGGCGGGAGGCGGCTCGCTCACCGTAGACCCCTCGCGGCCGGTTGCCATCGCGCCCGACGGCACCGTCAGCCAGGAGGGTACGGAGGTGGGACAACTAGACATCAGGGACTTTTCCGACCCGTCCGCGCTGGGCAAGCGGGGGCACAGCTATTTTCAGTTGACCGATACCAATGTGGTGCCCGCGGCGGCCACCGGTTTCGAGCTCCGCCAGGGAATGACCGAGAGTTCCAATGCCACGGGCGCCGAAGGCGCGGCGCGCCTGGTGAATGTCATGCGGCAGTTCGAGATGCTCAAGAAGGCCGCCAGTCTGGGAGATGAAATGAACCGCCAAGCCGTTGAGCAGGTGGCCAAGATTTAGCAAGAGATTTCAGGAGGTTTTCATATCTTATGATACGGGCCCTTTACAGCGCCGCCAGCGGGATGACGGCGCAGCAGTCCAACCTGGACAACATCGCCAACAACCTGGCCAATTCCAACACCAACGGCTACAAGACGCGGCAGGCGCAGTTCCAGGATTTGCTTTACCAGAACACTACCCAGCCCGGCACGGCGGCCGCGCAGCAAACCGTTTATCCGAGCGGCCTGCAGGTGGGCCTCGGGACGCGGCAGGCTTCGAACGAAGTCATCTTCACGCAGGGAAGCCTGCAACAGACGCAGAATCCGCTCGATCTCGCGATCCAGGGGAACGGATTCTTCCAGATCTTACAGCCCTCGGGCACGCTGGCCTACACGCGCGACGGATCGTTTCACCTGGACCGCAACGGCAATCTGGTCAACAACGACGGCAACTCGCTCGTGCCGCAGATCACCTTGCCGCCGAATGCGCAGAACATCAGCATCGCCGCCGACGGCACGGTCAGCTTCTCGACTCCCGGCCAGACAGCATCGCAATTGGGCGGCCAGATCCAGCTTGCTCTATTTCCCAATCCGGGTGGCCTGAACGCGGTGGGCCACAATCTGTATCTGCCGACTGACGCCTCGGGCGATCCGACCCTGGCCAATCCGGGCGGTCCGGAGGGGCTCGGCACGCTGCTCCAGGGCTATGTCGAGCAATCCAACGTGAGTGTGGTCACCGAATTCATCAACATGATCGTGGCGCAACGCTCTTATGAGGCCAGTTCGAAAGTCATCAAGGCCGCCGACGAAATGTATCAAGACGTCAACAACCTCACCCAATGATGCTCGCCGTCGGGCTGTGGACAGTAATGACCTGCGTACCGGTGGAGGGCGACCGTATCCTGGCACGCGATCTGGCCCAAACCGTGCCTGCCCTGGCCACATGGCCGCCGGACACCGACCTCGGCTATGCGCCCGCGCCCGGGCTGCGGCGTGTTCTGCGCACGGCAGAACTGGAGCGCCTGGCGCGCCGCCGGGGGATCGAGGCCGGCTCCATGGCGGACCTCTGCGTCGAGCGCCCCACGGTCCCGCTCGCTCCCGATATGTTGCGGGCCGCGCTTTTGCGCGCCTTAGGCGACCCCGAAGCGAGTATCCAGATTCTCGACTGGAGCCGCTATCCGGCGCCGCGAGGCGCCCTTGAATTCGCGCACTCCGCGGTGGTCCCTGAGGGAACAGGCGCGGCTGTTCTTTGGAAGGGATTCGTCAAGTATGGCGAGCGTGGGAGATTCTCCATTTGGGTTCGCGCGCGAATCGAGGTCCGCAGCACGCAAGTGAGCGCACGGGAGGACCTGGCTGTGGGCCGCCCCGTGCAGTACGGGCAATTGCGCCTCGATACCGTGAGGGCCTCGCCCTTTGGCGCGCAGCCGGCGCGCACGCGGGAAGAGGTGGTGGGGCGCATGCCGCGCCGGCCGATTCTTGCCGGATCGCCGGTATTCCCGAGCCAGTTAGACGTTCCCCCGGAGATTCATAGCGGTGATGCAGTCGCGGTCCAAGTCACCAGCGGGCGTGCCAGCCTGCGCCTCGAGGGTGTCGCCGGTGGCGACGGACAGCGGGGAGATTTCATACCCGTACGGAATCCCGCCAACGGGCGGACCTTTCGCGCGCGCGTGGAAGGCGCGGGAAGGGTGGCGGTGACTGTCCCAGGAGCCTCGGGGCAGCCGTCATCGGGAGAAAAATAAAGTGTTTCAAAAGATCACGATGCTGGCCGCGGGTCTGGTTCTGGCTGGCTACGCCGGAAATTCGGGGAAGAAGAACCAGAAGCCCCCGGAGCCAAGCCCGCTGGACCGCTATATCGCGGAGGCCATGCGGAGTGCCGCTGCACCTGCCGACACCGCCCCCGGTTCGCTGTGGTCGGCCGGGGCGCCGATGCTGAATCTCACGAGCGAACTCCGTGCCAGCCACGTCAATGACGTGGTCACGATTCTGGTGGCGGAGTCGGCCTCGGCGGCGACCACGGGGGCGACCAAGACGGGGCGCACCTCATCGGCATCGAGCGCCATCAATGCGCTCGGCGGAGTCACACAAAAAGCGGGGGCGCTGGCCAATCTGGCCAACCTCTCGGGAACCACCTCGGTCAACGGGCAGGGCAGCACCAGCCGGGACATCACTTTCACCACCACCCTGACGGCGCGCGTGACGCACGTGCTGCCGAACGGCTACATGGTGGTCGAGGGGTCCAAAGATATCGACGTCAATTCCGAGCGGCAGGCGATTACTGTCCGCGGCGTGGTGCGGCCGGTTGACCTGTCCACCGCGAACATTGTGCGCAGCGATCATCTCGGACAGATGGAGATCCGGCTCAACGGCAAGGGCGTAGTCGGCGACGCCATCCGCCGCCCGTTCATCCTCTACCGGCTGTTGATGGGTATATTGCCGCTATGAAAACCGGCCTCTTTGTCCTGGGCTTGATGGTGTTCGTCAGCTCACCCCTACGTCCCGCGGAAGAAACCGCGGCGGTTACTCGTCTGAAGGACCTGGTCACACTCGAAGGAGTCCGCGACAACCAGTTGCTTGGTTACGGGCTGGTGGTGGGCTTGGCGGGCACAGGGGACCGCCAGCAGAGCCAGTTTCCCTATCGCAGCCTCGCCAACCTGCTGCAGCGGATGGGCGTAGTGGTGGATCCCACGGCCATTCAGGTGAAGAACACCGCAGCCGTGATGGTCACGGCAACGCTGCCGCCCTTCGCCCAGCCGGGGATGCGCATCGATGTCACGGCTTCGTCGATGGGCGATTCCCAGAACCTGCAGGGCGGACTGTTGGTCATGACACCGTTACAGGGAGTGGACGGCGCGATCTACGCCATGGCGCAAGGACCCGTCGTGACCGGCGGTTTCGTGGCGGGCAAAGGCGGGAACTCGCAGACCGTGAACCACCCCACCGTAGGCAGGGTGCCAAACGGCGCGATTATCGAAAGGCTGGCGCCATCCCGAGCGCCCCAGACTCCCATCAAACTCCAATTGCGCGAAGCCGATTTCATTACCGCGTCACGCATCGCCAAGGCCGTGAACAACCGGTTTGCCGCCGGCACCACGCCGATCGCGCACGCCGAAAACGCGGGCCTGGTGTCGGTTGCCCTGCCCGCCGCTTTTACCTCGAGCGCGACCGATTTCGTCGCCGAGATGGAAACCCTCACCGTCACCCTAGACCGCGCCGCGCGCGTCGTGGTGAACGAACGCACCGGAACCATCGTGCTCGGCAAGGACGTGCGCATCGGCCCGGTGGCCATTTTGCAGGGCAACCTGACGGTGGAAATCAAAACCACGCTGGAGGTTTCGCAACCTGGGCCACTCGCGGCCGGGACCACACAGGTGGTGCCCGAGACCGCCGTAGGCGTGAAACAGGAGAAGGCACGGAACGTGGTTCTGAAGCAGGGTGCGACCGTGGAAGAGCTGGTCCGGGCCCTGGCCGCCATCGGCGCCTCGGCGCGCGATGTCATCGCCATTCTGCAGAGCCTTCATGCCGCGGGCGCTCTCGAAGCTAACCTGGAGGTGATCTGATGACACCCATCACCGGCGCGAGCGGACTGCTCGGTCCCGCCATGGCGCCGGACCAAAAGCCCGGCGAAGATCCGCGGCGTGTGGCCGGGGCGGCCCGGCAATTCGAAGCGCTCCTCATCGGCCAGATGCTGAAATCCATGCACGAATCGGACGACGGGGGGTGGACCGGCACCGATAACGACGACGCTGGCGCACCGGCCATGGAACTGGCGGAGGAACAACTGGCCCAGGCGATGGCCAGTCACGGCGGCCTGGGGCTCGCTCAACTGGTGATACGCGGGCTGAGCACGAAAACCACGGTCGGCGCGAAAACGACAACCGACACGGACACACCGGCAACAGTTCAGAAGCTCCAGCCGTGAAGCCCGGACTCCCCCGAGTTGGCGGCCGCATTCCAGACGGGCCAAGCGGCTTTGGGAGAGGGCGTCTCGGGCGCGGCAGATCCGTGGGCGGCCGGCGCGGGCGCGGATACGCCTCTCCAGGCCTCGGCGAGCGTACGGACCAGGCCCAACACTTCGGCGAGCGGAGCATCGGCTTGACGTAAGTTCGCCTCGAATAGCCTTCGTTGCATGTAGTCGTAGAGCGCGGCCAGGCTCCGGCTGAGTTCCGGAGCGCGCCCGTGGTCGAGCACGGCCGCGAGCTCGGCGACAATCCCCATGGCCTTCGAAATCGCGGCCGACCGTCCCCGGATGTCACCCGCGGCCAAACGCGCGCGCGCGGTTTCCACTGCCTCCGACGCGCCGCCGTAGAGCATGCGAACCAGTTCGACCGGGTCGGCCGAAAGGACGGTTTGAGCCAGGTACGCCTCGTGCGCGGGGTTCGTCATGTTGCTGCCTCCAATACCGCATATCGGTTGCCGAGCGCGGGGTTTGAGTGAATCCCGAGACCGTTTGGCCGAAGGCGCGGCTAGTACCCGGAAGTCACCGACTCAGCCATGCTGAGCACCTGGTCGGCGGGGATTTCGCGGATCATCTGCCTGGTTCTTCGATGGACCAGCCGGACCGTGGCGCGCCGGGTGCGCCGTTCCAGCACGAAGGTCAGCTCGCTCTCTTCGCCGTACAATTCCGCGGCATTGATGGCGTGTACAGCTTGTACGAGTTGCAGATTCTCCGCCTGCTGTTCAGCGGAACCCGACGTCGGCGAAGGGGCCACGATCTGCGGAGCATTGTGTAGCGGTGACACATCCATAAAACTGCCTTCGTCGGCGTACGGTGCAGCCCGGTGGAGAGCCGGTCTGCGACCCTCACTCATTCTTATCGGCCCTGGAAGGCATGTTTTGGACCGGCCCGAGAGCAGTCGGGGCTGCCAGCGCAGAAGCGGAGCCGGGCACCTGTGGGCCACCCGCCCCGTCGTAGGCAGCTCGTGCGCGCACGAAATCGCCCTGGTAGCGAGCCACCAGCTGTGCCAACAGACGGGCGCCGGCAGCCAGATTCTGACGCGGATCGAAGGGATCGGCCACGTGCCACTGGTCCACGGTGGCGGGTCCTAGCTGCATCAGCCCCGCAGCGCCGGCAGGGGATAGGGCGCAGGGACGGCCTTGGGACTTCTCCGCCACCAGCGCCAGGAGCCACTCGGGTTTGACGCCCGCAGCCTGTGCGGCTTCGGCGGCCAACGGCCGCAACTCGGCATCGGCGAGGGCGCTGCACTCCGCACCAGCGGCCGCCAGGGTGGGTGCGCCCAGCGACTGCGGCGGGGGCAGGAAGAAAGCCGGGAAGACGAAGAAGGCATCAGCGCCTGCCGGCGAGGACGTCTGCTCGTGCACCGCTGCGCGCTGCCGCTCGAGCGAGGGCTCCATGAGGGACCCGACTTTGGCTTGCGGCGGCTCCTGCCCGAGCAGCGTCAGGCCGATCCAGCCGATCCGCAGCATTCTCATGCGCCATAGATCGGCAAGACGGCCGGGCGACTTGCGGGCGGCGCGGATAGAAATTCTCTCAAAAATTCCGCCGGCGGGCCGAAGAGACAAACGGGAGGCGTCGCTAGGTGAATCCGTCCCGGCAGTGCTACATGAT
>Ga0335081_10015699_pt1 | contig 12253 bp, 10 predicted proteins | sample Lox_Sample_35_FD_206713 | JGI IMG/M metagenome (GOLD analysis project Ga0335081, IMG submission 206713) | Soil microbial communities from Loxahatchee National Wildlife Refuge, Florida, United States - Lox_Sample_3.5 | ecosystem: Environmental > Terrestrial > Soil > Wetlands | place: USA... | reverse complement strand
CGGTAGAGGAACTCCTCGCAAATCCCCGCGGTAATCGCCAGCGCAAAATAAGGCAGCAGCTCGACCGGCGACTGCGGGAGGATACGCTCAGCAACGGCCTGCAGGGGCCCACGTGACTCGACGGGAACGCGCCCCACGCGCCGCAGATTCAGCCATTGTAGAGTGGAAATCGTCGCGGCGCCGACAATCGACGCAATCACAATCGTCTGACCGTTTGGAATGGCCAAGCCGAGCTGCAAAGCGCCGTACTTGTGTGCCCAGGCCCGCCAGCCTACGATAGCGACCGCGAGCCACTGAAATGCGATCGTTGAAGCGTAGAGCACCAGCCGGTCCATTGTCGTGACGTGCGCCATGGCCAGCAGCTTCTTCATGCGGACGCGCCCGCGCCACGGCAGGATCGCACCCAGCGCCAAGAAAATCAGCCAAAAATCCCAGGACATCCGCTGATAAGAACATTTTCCTTATTCGCTCCGCAAGTATCGAAAGTCCTATTGCCCGCAAGGACTGTGCGCGAGCACGAAGCCGAGCACCTCGCTATAATCAAAACGCAGTACAGCGAGGTGCGGCTTGGCCCAATCCGTGAAGCTCACGGCCATGGTCAAGGCAGCGGGTTGAGCGGCAAAGCTGAGTCCAGGGTTGCTGGATTCCGTTTTGCGCCGCTTGCCCCGGCCAAGTGATCCCAACGTGCTCGTTGGTTTCGACACCAACGACGACGCCGGGGTGTATTTGCTCGCGCCGGAAATGGCGCTGGTGCAGACGGTCGATTTCTTCACGCCCATCGTCGACGATCCCTTCACCTTTGGCCAAATCGCGGCAGCCAATTCCTTGAGCGACATCTATGCGATGGGCGGCAAGCCGCTTTCTGCGCTTTCCATTGTAGGTTTTCCCGACAAAGGCGACCCGGAAATTCTCGAGCAGATTATTCGCGGCGGCCTCTCTAAAATGGCCGAAGCGCAATGCAGCGTCATCGGCGGCCACTCCATTCGCAACGACGACATTCAATTCGGATACGCCGTGACTGGACTGATTCATCCGCAGCGCGTTTGGCGCAATGTCGGCGCGCGCACGGGCGACGTTCTGCTGCTGACCAAGTCACTCGGCACCGGAGTGCTGTCCACGGCACTGAAGAAAGACCACGCCGCGCCCGACCATTTGCAGGCAGCCGTTGCTTCCATGTCGGAACTGAATCGCGCGGCCTCCGAGGCTCTGCAGGAATTACAGAAGAAAGCTGTAGCCGCGCAGCCGGTGCACGCGGTGACAGACATTACGGGATTTGGTTTGCTGGGGCATGCGCGCGAAATGGCGCTGGGAGATCCCGCTCACCAGCTTGCAGCTGTTTCTTTCGAGATCGACCATTCCACGATCCGCTATCTCCCGGGCGCCGTGGAAGCCGCGCGCGATGGATTTCTCCCCGGCGGGTTGAAGAATAATCGCGATTTCATTGGCGATTGCGTGGGTTTCGACGAAAGCGTTCCCCAGGAATATCGTGATTTGCTCTTCGATCCACAGACCTCCGGCGGATTGCTGATCGCGGTGGCGCCCGAATGCGGCAACGACGTCCTCGCGGCTCTCGACCGCCACGGCGTCTCCGCCCGCCGCGTCGGTCTCGCCGTCCCCAAGGGCAAGCCACTCTTGTTCGTGCGTTAGAATGTAGTGGCGGGTCTTCAGACCCGCCTTTCGATCTCCATGGACACCATCACGCACGGCATCGCAGGCGCACTGATCGGGAAAGCCATGTTCCGCGGTGAGGACATGTTCTCCTCGCAACCTGTGAATCGCGCAGGAATCCTGACCTGGTCGCTGATGCTCGGCGCGATTTTCCCGGACTCCGATGTGTTCCGCGATTTTTTCTCCCATGACAGCCTGTTGATTTTGACCTGGCACCGCAGCATCACGCATTCGCTCTTGATGCTTCCCTTCTGGGCGCTGCTGCTGGCGGCCATCACGCGCGCGTTTTGCAATTGGCGAAAATGGGAGGCGCCGTCATTTGCCACGCTGAGCCTGGTCTATGGCGTCGGCATCTTCAGCCACATCTTTCTCGACCTGGTGACTTCCTTCGGCACCATGATTTGGTCGCCGCTCGAGTGGTCGCGACCGGCGTGGGATCTCATCTTCATCATCGATTTGACGCTAAGCGCCATTCTTCTCATTCCCCAATTGCTGGCTTGGGCTTATTCGCAGCCCGAGAAGATGAGGCGCCGCGTGATCGCCTTGTGGGTGGTTTTCGCGCCCATGCCTTTTTTGATAGCGAGAATGAGTGAAAATGTCGGCGCGCCGATTTCCGATCGCGTCGTACTGATTGTAATCGTGGTTCTCACTGGAATTTTCCTGCTGCCCGCCCGGCGCAATTGGGGCTTGAAGATCTCCTATGTCACTTGGAATCGCGCCGGTTTTGCTGCGGCCTTGATTTACGTTGCGCTGACCTTCTTCGCCCACCGCTCCGCACTTGCGCGCATCCAGAAATTCGCTGACGTTTATCATTTGCAAGTCGATGCCATCGGCGCGCTGCCGCTTCCGCCGTCACTCTGGCGCTGGGACGGCCTGGTGCGGACCGGGCATGGCGTTTACGAACTGCGAATGGACGTCAGCGAGAAGCCTGCGGGCGACTCCGAATTGCTCGAGGTGGAGCATCGCTACTATCCCGACGCTCCGCCCAACTCCTACATCGAAGCGGCTAAACGTCTCCCCGAAGTGCAAAAAGTGCTGTGGTTCGCGCGTTTTCCCGTCATGCGTTTTCACAAAGAAGGTGACGACGCCATCGTGGAGATTTCCGATGTGCGTTTTCCGCGCGCACGGCCCGGGCGTCCTCCTTCGTTTACCTATCGTGTGCGCTTCGGCGCCGGCGGGAACGTCGTGTCACAAGGCTGGGTTACGCGCTAGTCAGAACGCGCAAAGACAGAGCCAGGCGAGTGAAGCCTAAGTGGCCTTAGACCCTTCACAAATTGAAATCAGTTCGTGGTGGCGGCCGAGCGGCTGGGGGAAGCTGCAGATTGCTGGCCCCAGACTTCCCCGGCGACCTCGCTAATTAGCCGCAGCTTCGCGAACTGTTCCGATTCCGAGAGCCGGTTCCCTTCCGAGGAACTGGCAAAGCCGCATTGCGGGCTCAGGCAGAGCTGCTCGATCGCAACGTATTTCGAGGCTTCGTCAATGCGCCGCTTGAGCAGATCCTTGGATTCGAGCTGAGGCAGCTTGCTGGACACCAGGCCGAGCACGACCGTCTTGTCTTTGGGGACGAACCGCAGCGGTCCGAACGTGCCGGCTCGCGCGGTCTCGTATTCCAAAAAATAGGAATCCACGTTGATCCGATTGAAAAGCACATCGGCGATGTAGTCGTAACCGCCTTCGCCAAACCAGCCGCTTTGGTTGTTGCCGCGGCAGAGATGCATGGCGAGATGAAGTCCAGGCGGACGGTTGGCAAAGGCGCGATTGATCATCTCGGGATAGAGCTTGTGCAGCGCGTGTTCCGGGTCGTCGCCGCGCGCTTTCATCATGCCCTGAAACCGGGGATCGCATAGCGTGGCCATCGGCGGATCGTCCACCTGCAAGTAGCGGCAGCCCGCTTCGTAAAGTGAATTCATTTCCTTCTGGTAGGCGTCCACAATGTCGCTCCAGAAAAGATCCATATCCGGATAGGCGTTTTTGCGAATGGCAGCGCTGCCGCAGGTGAAATGCAGAATGATAGGAGAGGGGACGGTGACTTTAGGTGTGCGCGTAGTGATGGAGCGAAGAAAGCGGAAGTGCTCGGCGTAGATGGGCTTGCGCCACTGCATCCGCGAGACGACTTGGGTCCAGGGAACGGGAATCTTGCGCCCTTCATGGTCCACGAAAAACGCCGCCGTGCTTTCCATGCGCACTTCCACGCCGCCCAGTCCGCGCACGTAAAAGTCGGTGTAGAAATCCTCACGGCGGAACTCACCGTCGGTAATGGAATGCAGGCCAGCTTCTTCCTGCTGGGCAACGGCGCGGCGGATGAGCGAGTCTTCGAGTTCGCGCAGGGCGGCATCCGTGATTTTTCCGGCGGCGCGTTGCTGCCGCGCGGCCTTCAGTTCCTGCGGGCGGAGCAGGCTTCCAACCTGATCGGCGCGAAACGGCGGGTTGTGCGGAGCTGTTGAAGACATACGAGCCTCCTGCATAAGCTTTGCGGAGCGTCCGGATGCGGTTGGGGACCTTCGACGAAACTCCGGTGCGAACGGCGGGAGCATAGCACTGTTGCGGCAGACTCGGAAGCAACAAAACGAGGACCCGATTCAAGCGAGCGCCCGCGTGGCCGGGAAAGAGCGGATACGTCGGCCCGCTACGCCGATTTCTTTGGCTTGGAATCTGCCGGATGGATGACCACTTGGCGCTCTTCGCCCGCGCCTACGCTTTCCGTGCGCACGCCCGGTATGTCTTTCACCGCCAAGTGCACGACGCGCCTCTCGCGTGAAGACATCGGGTTCAGCCGGAAAGGCTGCTTTGTCGTCTGCACGCGTTCCGCTGCCACGCGCGCCGTCATTTTCAATTCCTCGAAGCGCAGCGCCCGGTAGCCACCGCTGTCAATGTGAATCTTTTCGTGAAATGCTGGCTCCAGCCGCAACGCGCGGAACGCCAGATGCTCAATTGCCTTCAAAACTTCCGCGCCACGCTCGAGAAGAATCTCTTTGTCCCGGCCATCTAGGTCGGCCAGCACTTCCGCGTCGCCTTCCCCTCCGGATCCGTCGCCCGCAACGGCGCGCACGCTCACCTTCAATTCGAGCCCCGCTACGCGCACCATGTTTTCCAAAAACTGGCGCAGCGCCTCGGCCGTTGCTTGGCGGTCCAGTTTTCCTTCTCGAATGAGCTCTTGGGACATAGTGAGTTTGACCTGGAATTGCGTCAGCCTGGCGCGGAATACTGCTAGGCTCGGCACCGACCAATGCTACAGCGCGCGCCCGTTATGACTTCTTGCCGCGCGCGGGTTTCGCCGGCGCCGCGGGCACGGGATGCTTCCGGTTCAGATACCACTGCTGGGCGATACCGACCACGCTGCTGGTGAGAATATACACCGCCAGGCCGCTCGAAATGGGCGAAATCATGAAGATGGCTGCCATGCTGACCGGCATGATTTTCATCATGGCCGCTTGTTGCGGATCGGTTGTCGTCATCGGTGTCATCTTCGATACGAGATACATCGAGAGGCCCATCAGCACAGGTAGAACGTAGTACGGGTCTTTCGCTGATAAATCGTGGATCCACAGCCACGGCGCGTGCCGCATCTCGATCGCGTAGCGCAGCGCCGTGTTCAACCCGAACCACACCGGCATCTGCAAAAACATCTGGAAGCAGCCGCCCACCGGGTTGATGCCCTCGCGCTGGTAGATGGCCATCACTTCCTTGTTCATTTCTGCTTTGCGCGGATCGCGCATCGAATACTTTTTGTACTTTTCCTGAATTGCTTTGATTTCCGGTGCCACCCGCTGCATTTTCAGCGTCGTTTTGTAGCTGGAAATGCGCAGCGGAAAGAGCAACATATTGATGATGAGCGTAAGGACGACGATTGCCCATCCCCAGTTGGGGATATAGCTGTGCAGCCACTTCAGCCCGTGGAAGAGCGGATCCGCGATGAACTCGAGCCAGCCGAAATTCACCAGCCCGTGCAGCGGGGGATTCATTTTCTTCAAATCGTCGTAATCTTTCGGTCCCACGTAGACGCGCAGCGCCATGGGCTGCGCCGACGTCGCCACCGCCACTTGCGGCACAGGCTCCGGCGTGTCTTGCCCATTCACCTGGACATTGCGCCACGCCTTCCAATAGCGCGTCTGCAACGTGCCCGGCGCGGCGCCGCTGGGAGGCAGGAACGCAGTCGTAAAATAGCGGTCCTCAATTCCGGCGTAATCCTTTCCGCCCTGCCATACGCCCGCTCCCCACTTGTCTATGCTTTCAAGCTTCTTGTGCGGAAAGCTCGCGATTTTCCCGCCTTCGCTGTAGTAGGTCGAAATGGTCTCGACCGGCGCGGGATTCGTCACTGTCAAATCGCCGAAGCCTCCTAGCCAGCCCAATCCCGCCATGATGGGTTTGCCGTCGAGCTGGACGGACGTCTCCGCGCGCACCACATAGGAGTGATCAAAATGGAATTTCTTGGTGACTTCCAGATGGCCGTCGCTCCATGCGAATTCCGCATCCGCCGGCGCACGCAAACTGGTTCCATCCGAGACCACCTTGTACAGCCCGTTGTTTGCAGCATCCCGTAGGTGCTCATCGTCGAGCACCAGCGCAAACGGCCAGCCCCCGGTCTGCTGTGAAGCGTCCGGGTGCACCACGTCCAGCACGCGCTGCGGTTTCGCGTCATCCTTGTAATTCTTGAGCTGCCAGCTCTTCACCACCGCGCCGCGATTCGAAATCTCCACTTTGTAGAGATTGTTCTCGATTGTGATCGTGCGTTCTTGCGAATCGCTTCTGGCTGCCACGTTTACCGGCGCAGCTGGCGCTATCGTTGCTTGCGTTTTTGGAGCAGTCTGGGAAGCCGTCGCTGCCGTCGGCGCGGCGGTACCTGGTGTCCCAGGTGCGCTCGTGGCAGGCCCCGGCGTTGCTGGAGCCGATTGCGCGGGGCGGCTTGCCTGTGGCTGCGGGGCAGGGGGCTTCGGCCCGAAATATTTTCCCCACACAAAAATTATGATCATGCACAGCAGCGATGCCACGATGATTCGCAATTCCGGCGTGAATTTATCTTTTTGCTGACCTGGCGGGTTCAAGAATGCACCTCGTGGGGAATCGCCGCTGTATGGCCCGCGTTTGTTCCAGCCGCAGGCTTAGCCTCGCTCATGGCCGTCTCTTCGGAAGTCTCCGGAACCGGGTCATACCCGAACTTGCGCGAAAGCGGATGGCAACGCAGCAAACGCTTTAGTCCAAGCCACATTCCGCGCGCTACGCCAAAGCGTTCAATCGCTTCGTAGGCATACCGCGAGCAGGTTGGTTCGAAGCGGCAGCTCCCGGCAAACAAAATCGACAAATAGGTTTTGTAGAAACGCAACGCAAACAGCGCCATTCGCGCGGCTGCGCTCGGCGACTCTTCTTTTCTTAATCCGCTCTGCGCAATCATATGCCCGCTTGGCTGATGCTCTTCAGCAGCCGCAACAAATCCGCTGTCAGCGCAGCAAACTCCGCTTTCGCGACCGCACTCTTCGGGTGTATGACGATGTCCCATCCTGTGGGTATCTCCGTCCGGTGGCAGCGCACCATCTCGCGCAGGCGCCGCCTCATTCGATTGCGCACCACCGCGCTTCCCAGCTCTCTCTTGATGCTGAAGCCGAAGCGGCTGTGCGGCAGTTCGTTGGCGCGGAAGAATACGGTGAAGTGGGCACTCGAGCGGCGCTTCCCAGCGCGGTACACCGCATCGAACTCTCCGCGCCGCACCAGCCGCGCTTCACGAGGAAACTTCTGCCCGCTCGGTCCTAAACCGCCCTGGACCGGCAGGCTCCCGGTTTTATTCGGGGGTAAGCCGATGACGTCCCTTCTTGCGGCGCGCCGCCAGCACCTTGCGGCCGCCTTTCGTCTTCATGCGGGCGCGAAATCCGTGCGTCTTCGAGCGGCGGCGCCGGCGCGGCTGATATGTGCGCTTTGGCAAAGCAATCCCCCTTTTTACTACGCGATCGCCGGGTTCGCTGTTTCACCCGCGATGGCGGAACCGTTGGTTGATTCGTGATCTTCCGACCGCAGACCACTCCACAACCACACGGCCTCGACTAGCCTGTTTAGCGGCTGGTTCCGAATTTAGTAGTGTATTCGACCCTCGCTTACACGGTCAAGAAAACCGCGGAGTATCGGGTGGGCCAATACCTGATCAAAAAAAAGAGGCGGCTGGTTACCCACCTTTCCGATAACCCCATCAATTACGGATTGCCGGCGATCCGTGCTCGATCAGCAAGAGTTCGGCTTTTGGTGTTAGTTCGCGACCCACCTGAGATTGAGGCGCGCCACGTCGCGACCCACTTGTGCATAGTAGGGAGGGCTGCCGTAACTGAACACAAGTGAAAACCCTAGCTTCTTACAGAAAAACTCGCATGATCTCTTGATATCGGTGACGAACAGTTGGGGCTCTGAGCCCACAATCGCCGCTTTGCATGGCGACGGTTTCACCTTGCGGGATGTGGTGGAAAGCCCAGCTTTCAGGGCTTCCCAACTATCGAAGCCGTGCTGTCTTGCGACCATTTCTTGCGCATCGCTGAGCTTGAAGCTCGCCGCAAGAATCTCGGCGTCGGGCACATTTAGGAAACGAGGAATAAGCCTGCGGATTTGTGCGGCGACGGGATAGTGCCGTTCGCGGTGCCATCGCAATATGAGCTTGGCTTGCTTTTTGAGGTTCTCTAGATTGGGCATATAGGCCTCCACGATGAGATCGTGTAGGTGGGCATTGCCCTTCGGCGATGTGCCGATGCACCCCACATGCGCCGCCTGCAGTATCAGCTACTGTGTGAGTAGTTATCAATTCAGAACGACGCTAGACTACGTGTCGTTGCGCCGCATTTACGCATTTTTGCCGCAAAGGTCCTCCCAGTTTTCGAGTTGTCCGGCACCGTTTACCAGGCACTGGCGAATGTCTTTGCAAAATAGTCGCCTCCCGTCCTTGCGAACAGGTGACCGCTTGGATTCATAACTCGCTGCAGCTGCTTCGGAGATTAGCAGCGGAAGCTAAGATCGAAGCAGGTTGCAGGGATTCATTGCATCAGGGAGGTGAGCTGTGGTTCGCATTGTGGTTAAGATCGGCATTCTCGTGTTGTTGGGACTTGCGTGGAGCGGGCTTGGCAGCGCCGCGGAACGGAATGCGAATTCCAATCCCTGCAATATCAGTGAAACGGATTCCGCCGGGCTGAACGGCGATCTCAGTGTTGATATCCATGCGCTGCACGACTTCATGGACGCAGGCGCGCGCATTCTGAAGGAAGAGAAATTTGCAGAGCTCGATTGTCTCGCTGACCACGCACGATCAGGCAAAGAGCGACTCCCCGGCGGATTGTGGGAAATTCATCTGCTCTATCTGGGATTGCGCGAGCCACTTCCATATCCACTGCATGCCACACAGGAGGACTGGACCAGCCTTCTTGAGCGGCTCCAGCGATGGGTAAAGGCGCGTCCAGAATCCATCACTGCGCGCGTTGCTTTGGCTTTAGCTTATCTCGAATATGCCAGTGATGCGCGAGGCAGCGGTTATGCCAACACGGTCAGCGAGAGCGGGTGGAAGCTATTTGGGGAACGCACAGCCGAAGCCAGGCGAATTCTCGAAGAAGCTTCGAAGCTCTCAACCAAATGTCCTGAATGGTACGTCGCGATGCAAATGGTATCTCTAAATCAGAGCTGGCCCGTGACGGAAGCGCGCGCTCTTTTTGAAGAAGCGAATAAATTCGAGCCGGAATACTACACTTATGCGCGTGACCTTGCCTTCTATCTGTTGCCCAAATGGAACGGCGAAGCAGGGGATACTGAAAAGTTTGTCAAAGAGATAGCCGATCGTATTGGCGGAGATAAAGGAGACATCCTGTATTTTCAAGTGGCAGCCGCTAGCTATGTGATTTGCGGTTGTGAGGGCAACCCTCAACTGGCATGGGACAGAATCAAGCGAGGTTTCGAGGCCTCGGAGAAGCACTACGGAGTCTCGATGGAGAACTTGAATCGCATCGCCTATCTTGCAACCTATTTTGGTGAGCGCGACCCGGTTTATGCGGACAAGATCTTGAAGCGTATTGGCGACCAGTGGGATGCGGAGACGTGGAAGAGCCAGGAAGAATTTGAAAAAATCAGGCAATGGGTGTCTCTTGTTGCTCCGGCCGCAGCAAAAGTTCGTGTCATAGAGGAGACCGCAGCGGCGAATGAGCAAACGCCCGAAGGCGCGCGTTACAAGGCGGTTTTCGAAAAAACCTACCGGGAACTGGTGCAGGAATGCGTGCGTTCTGACGGCGATAGCGTGACCCAATGGGAAGGCAAGTTCAAGACATTAACCAATGTGGGCGCCACGGGTACAGTCGAGGAGATTCGAATTCAATCGATGGGACCAGTCGTCACATGTTTAGGCAAAAAGTTGTATGGCTTCAAGCAAGAAAACGCGACACCTTTTCCGCCACCACCGCAAGCTGCGTATTGGATCGAACTACACCTGGACTGGGCTGACTTTGCTCCTACCTCAGCCAAATCACTGCCCTGAATCACACTGAAAGCAATTTCATCACGTAGCTCCCATGCCGGAATCGGCGCGGCTATTCCGCAAGGATATCCGTGAAACAAGTCGTGATACATTGCCTCGAGCAAATCGCCTCTGCCGAAGGGTTCCGCATGAACAGACGCACTTTTATCAACGCCACGGCGGGCGCCACGGCCACGTTGGCGTTCCAGCCGCTGGCGCCAGAACAGAAACAAGAACGACAGCAAGAACGGAGGCCGACCGTCATCTATCCTGACCCAGCCGTGGAAATCGTCGATCCAAGCTTCGCCAAATACAAAGTTGGCAACGCCGCCGTCGAACGCCTTTACACCGGCGCGCGTTGGGCCGAAGGACCGGTCTGGTTTGGGGACGGGCGCTACCTCCTGTTCAGCGACATTCCCAATAATCGCATCCTGCGATGGCTCGAGGACACGGGAGAGGTCAGCGTTTTCCGCACTCCGTCGAACTACGGCAATGGCAACTATCGGGACCGGCAAGGCAGGCTTCTCACTTGCGAGCATGATTCGCGCCGTCTCACGCGCACCGAGCACGACGGCACCATCACCGTGCTGATGGATCGCTTTCAAGGCAAACCACTGAACGCCCCGAACGACCTTGCGGTCCATTCCGACGGGGCTATCTGGTTCACCGATCCGGGCTACGGCATCATGTCCAATTACGAAGGGCATAAAGCATCCTTTGAACTGCCAGCCAACGTATACCGCCTGGACCCCAAGACGCGCGAGGCAACAGTCGTTGCCAACGACATGGATAAGCCCAACGGCATCTGTTTCTCTCCCGACGAGAAAAAACTCTATATCGTGGACACCGGCGAACCGAAACATGCGGGCGATCCCCATCCCATTCGCGTCTACGACGTCGAGGATGGTGTGCGCCTGAAGAATGGCCGCCTGTTTGCCAACATGGCCCCGGGCTCATCGGACGGCATTCGTTGCGACGTGGACGGCAACGTGTGGTCCGCTGCCGGATGGGCCGGCGAAGGATTTAACGGAGTGCACGTGTTCTCGCCCGATGGCAAGCTCATCGGCAGAATTCATATCCCGGAAACCTGCGCCAATCTTTGTTTCGGCGGCGCCAAGAAGAACCGCCTGTTCATGGCCGCCAGCCAGTCTCTCTACGCCCTCTACGTCAACACCGAAGGTGCGCAAACTCCCTGACATCCCGAAAGCGTCGCTCTGCAGTGGCCAAAAGCAACTGAAGTTGCGTTCGGTGCGTCAACTGCCCCAGTGCGGAAATGATCCTTCCTTTACTCCTGGCGGCCCTTGCAGCCGCGCGCTTGTCGTTTTATCTTTGCGCCGCGCAATTTCCGTTGGAAAGGTCCGCCCATGGCCGTTTCGAGAAAACTCGCCACACTCCCCCTGCTACTTTTGGTTTCCGTCCCGCTGTCTTCGTTTGCCCAGCAAAAGACCGCGCCGAAGCCAGCACACAGGTCCCATCCGAACGAAGCCGGTAAGCCAAAACCCTCGTTGCCGCTCGATGCCGTCATCGACACGCTTTTTTCCGCGCACACCTTCCAGCAAACCGCAATCTCCCCTGACGGCAAAAAAATCGCCTGGGTCGAAACGCTCCTTGGCAAAAACGGCGCTCCAGACGGCAACACCGCGATTTACGTCGCCGACCGCGAAGCTGAGGCCGCTCCAAAACGAATCACTGCCACAAGTGCATCACTTCCTCGCGCCGAAGGCAGCATCGCCTGGTCTCCCGACAGCAAACAAATTGCCTTCCTTTCTGATGCTGTGAAGCCCGGCCAGCTTCAACTCTACGTTGTTAGCCTCGCCGGCGGCCCAGCCAAGAAACTCACCAAAGTCAAAGGTCTGCTGGCCTCGCCCGGCTGGTCTCCCGACGGCAAGTCCATCGCCGTCCTCTTCACTGAAAATGCGATTCGCCCTGCCGGCCCGCTTGTCGCGGAACCTCCCGAAACCGGCGAAATCAAAGACTCCTATTTTGAGCAGCGTCTCGCTATCGTCGACGTCGCGACCGGTGAGCTTCGTCAAATTTCTCCCGCGGATATGTACGTCTACGAATACGCGTGGTCGCCGGACAGCTCTCGCTTCGCGCTCATCGCCGCCCCCGGCAACGGCG
>Ga0335081_10015698_pt1 | contig 12254 bp, 10 predicted proteins | sample Lox_Sample_35_FD_206713 | JGI IMG/M metagenome (GOLD analysis project Ga0335081, IMG submission 206713) | Soil microbial communities from Loxahatchee National Wildlife Refuge, Florida, United States - Lox_Sample_3.5 | ecosystem: Environmental > Terrestrial > Soil > Wetlands | place: USA... | reverse complement strand
GCCCAGATGCTCCTGCCCGAGAAACAGCTCGGCGGCCAGGGGGCGAATCTCCTCTTCTACTTCTCCGAGCAGGTCGGGGGACAGGGACTGGGCTATCTGATGATCTTCGCCGTGCTCGTCTCGACCGTCTCCGACACCCAGACGACACTCCTGCCGGCGTCCCGGCTAACCCTGTCGATGGCCCGCGACGGTGTCTTCCCCCGCGTTTTCAAAGAAATCCACGGCAACTACCGGACCCCGCTCCTCGGCACGCTCCTTATCGCCGGTTTCGCTCTGTTCGGCGTCCTGGTACGAACGGCCTCTCCCACGGCCAACGCCGCGTACGGAAACCTGATCAACGACATCGGAGTGCTCGTCGCGGTCTATTACGGAGCGACCGGGGTCGCGTGCGCCTGGGCCTACCGCATGGTGATGTTCCAAAGTCCACGCTTCTTCGTATCTGGAATCCTCCTCCCGTTCTTGGCCGGCCTGTTCTGCTTCTGGGTCGGCTACGAGGTCATCCACCAGTCGGGGCTGGCCGCCTCGGCGGACGTCCTCGTTGCCCTCGTCCTCGGCCTCCCCCTCGTCTGGTTGGCGAGGCGTCGCAGCCACAGCGACTTCTTCGAGCAACGACCGGTCGTGTATTCATCCATCACCTAGCGATGTCGCCCGCTTGGTCAGCGTGCTGCGGCTGCGGTGCGCAGGAGGGCGTTAACGCCGGGTAGGTCGCGGCCCTCGAGAAACTCGAGCGTCGCGCCGCCGCCGGTCGAAAGATGGGTCACGCGATCCTGCAAGCCGAACGAGCGCATCGCCTCGACCGTCTCCCCGCCTCCGACGACGGTCGTCGCCCGGGTCGACGCGACGGCGTCGGCGACCGCGCGGGTGCCCGTGGCGAACGGCGGGAGCTCGAAGCGGCCCATCGGACCGTTCCAGAACACCGTTGCGGCGGCGGCGATTTCCGCCGCGTACCGGGCTGAGGTCCGCGGGCCGATGTCGAGGGCCATCCAACCGTCAGGGACGTCGACCCCAGGTAGCGGAAGAGGGTCGTCGTCCTCGGCGCGCTCAGCCACAACGAGATCCTGCGGCAGCTCCAGCCGTCCGTAGGATCCCCTCGCCGCCTTGAGCGTACCCCGCGCCGTTTCGACGTCCTCCGGGGGACACAGTGAAGCCCCCACGGAGTGGCCCTGCGCGGCGAGGAACGGAAAGGCCATCGCTCCGCCGATACACAGGACGTCGGCCAGCTCGAGGAACCGCTCGACCACCCCGATCTTGTCGCTGACCTTGGCGCCCCGAGGATCGCGACAAGTGGACGCTTGGGGTGATCCACGATTGCGCTGAGCGCGTCGACCTCGCGCTGCATCAGCCGTCCGGCCGCCGACGGTAGCCGGTGCGCCACGCCTTCGGTGCTCGCGTGCGCGCGATGAGCGGTCCCGAACGCGTCGTTGACGTACACATCCGCGAGCTCCGCCAGTGCGGCGACTAGCTCTGGATCGTCGTGCGTCTCGCCCGGCTCGTAGCGGACGTTCTCGAGCATCAGCATCTGACCCGGCGCGAGCCGCTCCGTGAGCTCTCGCACCTCGGGTCCCACCACCGCGGGAGCCAGTGTCACGGGCACGCCGATCAGCTCGGCCAGGCGCTTGGCCACCGGGCGCATCGAGAGCTCCGGCTCGCGGTCCTTGGGGCGACCCAGATGCGAGACCAGGACGAGCCGTGCGTGCCGCCGGCGCAGCTCGTCGATTGTGGGCAGCGCGGCGCGGATGCGCGTATCATCGGCCACCGCTGTCGCACCCGATGCTTCGTGCTTCAGCGGAACGTTGAAAATTCGCGCGAAGCAGGACCCGGCGCCCCTCCACCTCCACGTCGTCGATCGTCCGCAGCGCTTCGACCATCTCATCAGCTCCACTTGGCATAGGCAAGAGCGCGGCGGCCGGCGAAGCGGGCGCGCTCACCGAGCTCCTCCTCGATCCGCAACAGCTGGTTGTACTTCGCCACTCGCTCGGTACGCGCCGGGGCACCAGTCTTGATCTGCCCAACTCCGGTGGCGACCGCGAAGTCGGCGATTGTCGTGTCCTCCGTCTCGCCGGAACGATGCGAGATCACGGCCCGGTACCCGGCAGAGCGAGCGAGCGCGATCGTCTCGAGCGTCTCGGTGAGCGTCCCGATCTGGTTGAGCTTGATCAAGATTGAGTTCGCCACCCCTCGTTCGATCCCCTCGCGCAGGATCGCGGGATTGGTGACGAACACGTCATCGCCGACCAGCTCGACGCGGTCCCCAAGCCGCTCGGTCAGGGCTGTCCATCCGTCCCAGTCCTCCTCGGCCATCCCGTCCTCGAGCAGCACGATCGGGTAACGGTCGACCAGCCGCTCCCAATAGTCGATCATCGCGGTCGAGGACAGGGAGTGTCCGTCACGGGCGAGGACGTATTGCTTGTCGCGGTAGAACTGGCTGCTGGCCGCATCCATCGCGAGCGCGATGTCTGCCCCTGGCCGGTGACCAGCGGCCTCGATCGCCGCCATCAGCAGCTCCAGGGGCGTCTCGTTGGACGCCACCGTGGGCGCGAACCCGCCCTCGTCCCCGACCCCGGTCGACAGACCCTGTGCATGCAGGTCCGTCTTGAGGTGATGGTAGGTCTCGGCACCCATGCGCAGCGCTTCGGCAAACGAGGCGGCGCCGACCGGCACGATCATGAACTCCTGAAAATCGATGCCGTTATCCGCGTGCACACCGCCGTTCAGCACGTTCATCAGCGGCGTGGGAAGGAGCTCGGAGCTCTCGCCGCCCAACAGGCGCCACAGCGGCAGCCCCACGTCCGCGGCTTGAGCCCGCACCACGGCAAGCGACACGCCCAGGATCGCATTCGCGCCCAACCGCCGCTTGGTGCTCGTCCCGTCCAGCTCGATCAAGGCTAGGTCGAGACCCCGTTGGTCGCCCGCCTCACGGCCGCGGATCGCCGTGGCGATCTCGCCGTTGACGTGCTCGACGGCGCGCAAGACGCCCTTCCCGCCGAATGGCTTGCCGCCGTCTCGAAGCTCGACTGCCTCGTGTTCGCCGGTCGACGCTCCGGACGGAACCGCCGCCCGACCGAACGCTCCCGACTCGAGCCGAACGTCGACCTCGACCGTCGGGTTGCCGCGGCTGTCGAGAATCTGCCGCCCGTGAACCGAAGCGATGGCGCTCATCTCGCAGCCCCCTGCTGCGCGACCGCCTGCGCCGACTCCGCCGCCGCCTCCGGGTCCAGGTAGCGACCACCGGGGTTGGTCACGCGGAACTCGTCGTCAAGCTCATACACAAGCGGAATGCCGGTCGGCAGGTTGAGCGCCGCGATGTCGTGGTCGCTGATGTCGTCCAGATGCTTGACCGTGGCGCGCAGCGAGTTGCCGTGCGCCGAGACCAGCACCGTCCGGCCGGCAGCCAGATCACCGACGATCGCGTCATACCAGTACGGCAGCAGCCGCTCGACCACATCCTTCAGACACTCCGACTTCGGCACCAGCTCGGGAGGCAGGCTGACGTACCTGGGGTCGGTGAACTGCGACAGAGGATCGTCATCGGCGATCGGCGGCGGCGGCACGTCGTACGAGCGCCGCCACAGCATGAACTGCTCCTCGCCGAACTCCTCCCTCGTCTGCGCCTTGTTCTTGCCCTGCAGGGCCCCGTAGTGCCGCTCGTTCAGCCGCCACGACCGGCGCACCGGAAGCCACTGCAGGTCGGCCGCCTCGAGCGCGATGTTGGTGGTCTGGATCGCACGCTTGAGCACCGAGGTGTGCACCACATCGGGACGAATCCCCTCCCGCGCCAACAGACGCCCCCCGTACTCCGCCTCGCGCGCGCCCTTCTCCGACAAGCCCACGTCCACCCATCCGGTGAACAGACCCTTGGCATTCCACTCACTCTCGCCGTGGCGCAACAACACCAGGGTTCTCATCGGCTGCGAACCTCCGCTCGGACGACGGCGGAGTTCGTGTCGCGGATCATCGCGTTCACGCTCCCACCGCCGCCGGTTGGGCAACTCGAACCGCCAGTTCGACCAGCCGACTCGAGTAGCCCGCGCGGCCGAAACCGTTGATTGCAACTCGTGTCGTCATTGCTGACAAGGTGAGACTTGGCTGCGTGATCGGTCATCACGCGGTTTGAGTGATTCGTGCTCTGATTCGGCGGGCCGGCTGGGCCGATCATGCAAACCGCGTGACGACGGCTCACCAGCTGTCGGCCAGCGCGATCGCATCGCGGCCGCCGTCGTCCGCTCCGACGATGACATTCCTGAACATCGCGGCGAGCATGCAGCATGACGACGTGAATCGGCATCACGTGTTTCGAGCGATTGACGCAGACGGGTGAATCATGCGATTCGCGTGATGACCGGTCACCTCGCTGGGGCCGACACTGGCCGATAGTGAGCGACCGAGCGCACGCCGCAATCCGCAAGCCGGGCTATCGCCAGAACGACGGTCGAGGCGAGCCTGAGCGCGAGGTGAAGCTGGGTGCGGACACGGATTTCCAGCTTCCCGACCTCTCTGCCACATGGGAGGGCGTGGCAGCGACATTGAGGCCGGAGGAGCAGCTCTCGACGGTCTACGTGGACAGCGATGACCTACGGCTGGCGCGCTGGGATGTCAGCTTTCGCTACCGCGATGGGCAGGGCTGGACGGTCAAGCTGCCGGGCGAACGCTCCGGTCCGCTGCTGGTGCGCGAGGAGGTGGTGTTCGAAGGGAGCGCGGAGCGGCCTCCCCCCGACGCGGCGGATCTGGTCAGCGGGTATCTGCGCGGTGCCGCTCTGCGGCCGCAGGTCAGGCTCAGCACGCTGCGCCGCGGCGTGCTCCTACACGACCGCCAGGGACGACTCGTCGCCGACGTCGTCGACGACGCGGTCGCGGTGCTCGACGGCAGCCGTCCCGCGGCGCGGTTCAGAGAGCTTGAGGTGGAGACGACGAACGACACGCCGCCGGGGCTCCTCGAGGCCGTCCTCACACGACTTCGCGCGGACGGCGCCGGAGCTCCGGACCCGACCCCCAAGTACCTGCGCGCGCTCGGCGGACGCGACGCGGCGCCCCCGGAGGTCATGCTGTCGCGGCTCTCCTCGGGGGCCTCCCTCGGCGAGGTGATCGCCTACGCCGTCACCGATGGGGTGATCCGACTGATCCGCCATGACGCCATCGTGCGGATGGATACCGACCCCGAAGGCGTGCATCAGGCCCGCGTCGCGACCCGTAGGCTGCGATCGGACCTCCGCACATTGCGAAGCGCGCTCGATCCGCATTGGTCGCGGGAGCTGCGCGACGAGCTCGGATGGCTGGGACAAGCGCTCGGCGCTGCCCGCGACGCCGATGTGCTCCTCGCCCGGCTCGCCGCTCGAGCCCAGGCCCTTCCCGCCGCCAGCACCGAAGGCGTACGCGAAGTGATCGCGGGGCTCGAGGAGGAGCGTGCTCAGGCCCATGCGCGACTGCTGGAGCAGCTGCGCCGCGATCGTTATCTCCGGCTCCTGGACCGGCTGATCCATGCCGCACGCGCGCCGGCGATGCGTGAAGGCAAGGCGGAGCTTCCGGCACGCAAGGCCCTGAAGCCACTCGTGCGAAGGACATGGCGGGCGCTCGAGACGAAGGTCAGTTCGCTGGGTGATCCGCCCCCGGACGAGGAGCTCCACATGGTGCGGATCCTCGCCAAGCGGGCCCGGTATGCCGCCGAGCTGGCTGCTCCGGTCCTCGGCCGGAGAACTCGGGAGTTCGCTGGCGCCGCCGGAGGTCTCCAGGACACGCTAGGCGAGCTGCACGACGCCGTGGTCGCCGAGGGCTGGTTGCGCGAGTGGGCGAGACACGGGCCGTCGCCCGCCGGCGCGTTCGCCGCCGGCGAGCTGGCCGCCCTGGAACGTGACGCCGCCGCGCAAGCACGCGAGCGATGGCCGCGGGCATGGAGCCGCGTCGAGGCCGCCGCTCCGGCCTGAGCGGATCTGCGAGCGACCTGCCCACGAATCACGCGAACCGCGTGATGACCGCTCACCCAGCGCGCCTCGACGATTCGCACCGCCATGCAGCGCTCGGCAAGCGGCACGTGATGCTGGTCACGAACCTGGGGACGCTCGTGCTGGCCGGATTCGTCGGCTACGTGGTGATCTCGAAGGTCCCGAACACCCTGCACACGCCGCTCATGTCCGGCACCAACGCGATCCACGGGATCGTGATCCTGGGGGGAATCACCCTGTTGGCGACGGGCGCCGCAACCGATCCGCTGACCAAGGCGCTCGCGACGGTGGCCGTCGCGTTCGGAGCGATCAATGTGGTCGGTGGGTTCCTGGTGACGGACAGGATGCTCGAGATGTTCAAGCCCCGCTCGCGGGATCGAGCCTCGTCCGCGGCGAAGGGGCTCTCCTCGCGGCCGCAGGAGCAATTGTCCGCGCCGAAGGAGCAGTCCTCCCCGCCTAAGGAGCTCGAGCGATGATGGCAGTCGCTGCGACATTTCTGACCTCGGCGAGTTTTCGAGGGGTGCTCTACATCGTCAGCTTCTCGCTGTTCGTCTACGGCCTCTACGGCCTGACCGGGCCCAAGACGGCGGTTCGCGGCAACCGGCTCGCAGCGCTGGGAATGGGGGTGGCCATCCTCGCCACGCTACTGCGCCCGCACGTCGACAACTGGGCGCTGATCGTGCTGGGAGCCGTGGTCGGCACGGCGATCGGCGGAACCGCAGCGCGCGTGGTGAAGATGACCCAGATGCCGCAAATGGTCGCTCTGTTCAACGGAGTCGGCGGCGGGGCCGTCGCTCTGATCGCCTGGGCGGAATTCCGAAGCTCGGGTGGCTATGCCCACGACGCCACCTACGTCGCAATCTTCAGTGCGTCGGCGGCGATCATCGGCAGCGTCTCGTTCTGGGGTTCTGGTATCGCGTTCGGGAAGCTCCAAGGACTCATCGCCGGCAAGCCGGTCACCTTGGGAACCGTGCAGAGGCCGGCGAGCGCGCTGCTCGGTCTGGCCGCGGTCGGCTGCGCCGCCGCGATCGTCTCGGGAGTTCACCAGGAAGCGCTGATGATCGCGCTTCTCCTGACCGCCGCGGCGTTCGGACTGCTCATGGTGCTGCCGATCGGTGGCGCCGACATGCCCGTGGTGATCTCGCTGCTGAATGCGTTCACCGGCATGTCCGCGGCGGCCACCGGCGTGGCGCTCAATAACACCGCGATGATCGTGGCGGGCATGCTGGTCGGCGCATCGGGGACGCTCCTCACGCAGCTGATGGCGAAAGCGATGAACCGCTCCGTCCCGGCGATCATGGCCGGCGGATTCGGGGGCACACAGGAGCTGCCGGCCGCAACCGGCGCCGCGAGCGGGACCGTCAGGTCGACCACCGCCGCGGATGTGGCGATCGAGCTCGCCTATGCGCATCAGGTCGTGATCGTGCCGGGTTACGGGCTGGCGGTGAGCCAGGCCCAGTACGCCGTCCGCGACATGACACGGCTGATCGAGGGCCAGGGAGTGACGGTGAAGTACGCGATCCACCCGGTGGCTGGACGCATGCCTGGGCACATGAACGTTCTGCTCGCCGAGGCCGAGGTGCCCTACGACCAACTGGTCGACATGGATGTCATCAATCCGGAGTTTGCGCAGACGGACGTCGCACTGGTAATTGGCGCCAACGATGTCGTAAATCCCGACGCGCGCACGAACCGGCAGAGCCCGCTCTACGGCATGCCGATCCTCAACGTCGACCAGGCACACTCCATCATCGTGCTCAAGCGCTCCATGCGCCCGGGGTATGCCGGCGTCGAGAATCCCCTGTTCCTGAATCCGAAGACGGAGATGCTTTTCGGTGACGCCAAGGCGTCGATACTCGCCATCACGGCGGAGCTGAAGGCGCTGACCGGACCAGCCGCAGCGCCGTCGCCTGGGCGAAGCGGTGTTTGACCTACCCTGGACGCCGACGCCGGTTGGGTAGTGCGACCTTTCCGAGGATGCGGCGAGGCTTGCGGCGCGCCTGTAGCTGCCGTCTGGCGAGTAGGCCTCCGCCCACCCCGATCGCAACCAACACTGACGCGATGAGCCCCGGCCTAGCCCTGAGCCGCCCGTATTCCTCCTGGACGCTCGGCCAGACGCGCTCGTCGATCAGTTTGCGAACGGCGTCGCCTTCCCCCGCGGGCTCGGCTTGCACTGCCGGCAGGAAGGTCAGGTGCACGCGCCGGACCTTCGGCAGAGCGGCGCGCCACAGCTGCGAAGTACCGGTGATGGCGGCGGGGATGATTGGCGCGCCGGTCTCAAGCGCCAGTCGTCCGGCACCGTGATGCGGGGATCCGAATGCGTCCGGTTGTTCGACTCGCGTACCCTCGGGAAACAGGACGAGCACGCCGCCTACGCGAAGAATTGTTCGAGCTGTCTCGAGTGCGTCCTGATCGGTCTCGCCGCGGCGAACCGGGAATGCGCCCAGGCGGGGGAGCAGCCACGCCAGCGGACCCTTGAATAGCTCCGCCTTAGCCATGCAGCGAACGTGCCGGCGCGTCGCGATCCCAATGAAGAATGCATCCAGCGAGCTCTTGTGGTTCGGGGCGATGATCCCGGGCCCGTCCGCGGGAATGTGTTCACGGCCCGCGATGTGCACCCGGAACCAAGTGCGCAAGGCCGCCGTAGCCAGGGATCTCACCACCGCGTACAGCGGGTGCGAAACGCCGTGTTCGCGCGCATACCCATGCGCCTTGGCCTCGGAGCCCCGCGGGTTCTCGAGCTCGGGGTTTGTCGCCACGCCTGGCGCCGATGGATGCATCGCGGTCTCCGTCATTGACTCCTCCCTCGCTCTCGCGTATTTACGTTGGGAGTACGAGACCCACGAGGTACGTCGCGCCACCGACGATCACACCGGCGAGCGTCATCTCGAGCCCCGATGACCACCAAGACCGCAGCGTCACGAGCGACTTGGCGGCGCCAACCAGGAAATGAGCCGCGAGCGACACGATCGCCGCAGCGACGATCGCAACCGTTCCGGTCGTGAACATAAACGGGATCACCGGGATAATTGCCCCGAGTCCGGTAGAGATGCCGGCCGCGAGCGCTGACTGGGCCGGGTTTCGGGTGCCCGCCTGGGTGACTCCGAGCTCCTCGGCTGACAGCGCTTGAAGCATCGCCGCGGGGTGCTCGGCGATGGTGGCGGCGAGCTTGTCCGCGGTGGGCTCGTCGATGCCCTTGACCTGATAGAACAGCGAGAGTTCCTCCTTCTCATCCTCGGGGTGCTCGACGATCTCCTGGCGCTCGCGTTCGACGTTGGCGGCCACGACCTCGGCCTCTGAGCGGGAGGCCAGGAACGCGCCCGTGCCCATCGATAGGGCGGAGGCGATCGCCGCCGAGAGCCCCGCCGTGAGCACGAAGCTCGAGCCGCCGGTGGCGCCCGAGACGCCGGCGACGATCCCGAACACCGAAGCGAGCCCGTCGTTGGCGCCGTAGATGGCGTCGGAGATCCAGCCGCCGCCTCGCTGATGCCAGCGCTCGCGGGCGAGGATGCGATCAAGCCGGGCTCGCGCCTGGGCTACACCCGCTTGCGCCTGGGGCGCAGCCGCCACATCGAATCCGCCGGCGGGCACGAACGAATCCTTCGATCCATGCCGGAGCTTCTCCAGGCTCGACGCGTGCGATCGCTCCTGCTCGCGTATCTGCTGGAACATCCGGTCGGTGACGGGATCGCCGGTCGGGTGGCCGTAGACCTCGTCGACGTCAGCCTGTTCAGCCGCTTCACGAGCTGCAAGTAACCGGTCGACGGGAGCGACACGTGCCGGAAGGCGCAGCCATCGCCCGACCCTGACGCTGGCCTGATCGGGGACAACGATTCCGAGCTCGCGCATCCGAGCCTCCAGCCTCTGGCGGTGACCGTCCTCGACCTGCGCGATCCGCCGTATGAGCTCGGCCTGACGATCGGGCAACCGCTGCGCGATCAGCGCGTACACCTTGGCAGCAAGTACCTCCCCCCGCCATGCTCTTAGCAGCCGCGCGCGGACATCGCCTTCGTCCTGTGCCGAATCGGCCATCGTGGGGTGGGTGCTATCACGGGCCGTCGTCATCGCTGGTGGCCCGAGACTGGCGCCGAGATGGGTGAGCGGTCGTCACACGGTTCGCATGATTCAGGGCGCGGCGACCCGGATCACCCAAAGGAGATGACGATGGTTCACCCACGCGCGCGCGAGCCTTACCGGTCCCAGCTCAACAAAGGAACTTGCGTGACCACCACCGCTCATCCAAACGCCTGCGCCCCGGCCAACCTTGTCCCGATTCGACCGTTCACCGATCTCTCGACCGACGACATCCCGTACGCCGGCGGCAAGGGCGCGAATCTCGGTCGCCTGACACAAGCGGGTCTCCCGGTTCCCTCGGGATTCGTCATCGGCGCACCCGCGTATGTCGCTTTTCGCGAGGAGACCGGCCTCGAGAAGCGTCTGGCCAAGTTGCTCGATGCACTCGATGTCGACGACACGGCCGCACTCCAGAAAGCAGCCGACAAGGCGCGCCGCGCGATCGCCGATAGTGAGATGCCGGCATGGCTCGTGGACGCGATCACTGAGGCGCACCGCGAGCTGGTCGGGGACGATCCCGACGCGCCCGTGGCGGTGCGCACGTAGGCCACCGCCGAGGACACCGCGTCGGCGTCATTTGCGGGCATGGGGGACACGTTCGTCAACACCCGCGGCCGCGAGGCCGTGCTCCACGCGGTCAACCGCTGCTGGCAGTCGCTGTTCTACCCACGGGCGATCTATTACCGCGGCAAGCGCGGCTTCAGCAAGAGTGGAATGGAGATGGCGGTAGTCGTGCAGCGCCAGATCGCCTCGACCCGCTCCGGTGTGATGTTCACGGTGGACCCCGCCACGGGCGACCGCGATCACATCGTGATCGAGGGGTCGTTCGGGCTCGGCGAGGCGGTCGTCTCCGGCGAGGTGTCGCCGGACCGCTACGTCGTGAGCAAGGCGAGCAGGACGATTCTGGTTCGCTCGGTGCGGCCGAAGGAGCTCGTGGTCGAGCCGGCGCCGGGCGGTGGGACTAGAAAGCGGAAGCTCAGCACCGAGGAGGGGCTCCGTCCGGTGCTGAGCGACGAGGAGGTAGAGCACCTCGTCGATCTCGGGGTTGCCATCGAGCACGAGTACAAGGCACCTCAGGACACCGAGTGGGCGTTCGACCCCGACGGCAAGGCCTGGATGGTTCAGAGCAGGCCGGTGACCACGCTCGCGCAAGGAAAGCCAACGGACGCGGAGGCGGCCCCGAACGCGGCTCCAGCGGGCGCGGTGCTCCTCCGTGGCCTCGGTGCCGCGCCGGGCCGCGCAGGTGGCGCCGCCAAGCTGCTCCGGTCACTGGACGAGGCGGGCAAGCTCGCCGCCGGCGACGTGCTGGTCACGCATATGACCTCGCCGGACTGGGTGCCGCTGATGCGCAAGGCAGCGGCGATCGTGACCGATTCGGGCGGGATGACGTGTCATGCGGCGATCGTCTCGCGCGAGCTCGGCATTCCCGCCGTCGTCGGCACCGGCGAGGCGACCAAGCGGTTGCGCGACGGGGAGCTTGTCACCGTTGATGCGACGCAGGGGGTGGTGATCGAGGGTTCGTCCCCGGCGGGAGCGGGCGTCCGGGTGCCGGCCGCGGCGCTGGCGCCAGTTGCCATGGACGGCCGGATCGCGGCCGCGCCGGTAGTGACCGGCACGCGGCTCTTGGTGAATCTGTCGGAGCCCTCGCAGGTGGAGCGTGCGGCGAAGCTCGACGTGGACGGTGTGGGGCTGGTGCGGGCGGAGTTGATGCTGGTCGAGGCGCTGGATGGGACGCATCCGCGCAAGCTGCTGGCCGAGGGACGCGGGGACGAGTTCGTGCAGAAGATGTCCGACGCGCTGAGCACGTTCGCGGCCGGGTTCGCGCCGCGGCCCGTGACCTACCGCACGACGGACTTTCCGGACCAACGAGTTTCGCGGGTTGAAGGGCAGCAAGGAGTTCGAGCCTGAGGAGAACAATCCGATGATCGGATTTCGCGGGGCGCTGCGCTACACGCAGGAGCCGGAGGTGTTCGAGCTGGAGCTCAAGGCGATCAGCCGGGTGTGGGATACCGGGCACACGAACTTCCACGTGATGCTGCCGTTCGTGCGTACCACGCGCGAGCTGGAGCGCTGCCGGCGGCTGGTGGCGGGGGCGGGGTTGCTCGACCGCCGCGGGTTCGAGCTGTGGGTAATGGCCGAGGTCCCCTCGGTGTTGTTCAACCTCGAGCAATACGCGGGCCTGGGGATCGCCGGCATCTCGATCGGTTCCAACGACCTCGCGCAGCTTCTGCTCGGCGCCGACCG
>Ga0335081_10015697_pt1 | contig 12254 bp, 8 predicted proteins | sample Lox_Sample_35_FD_206713 | JGI IMG/M metagenome (GOLD analysis project Ga0335081, IMG submission 206713) | Soil microbial communities from Loxahatchee National Wildlife Refuge, Florida, United States - Lox_Sample_3.5 | ecosystem: Environmental > Terrestrial > Soil > Wetlands | place: USA: Florida... | reverse complement strand
ATGAGATGGCGGGTGCGCACAAACCGGGCAGAAAGGCCGGGGCACTTGTCGTGCTCGCCGACGGGAGGCTGGTGCTCTACGTGGAGCGTGGCGGCCGAACCCTGCTGTCGTGGACCGAGGATCCGGCGATGTTGGGCCCGGCCGCGTCGGCGCTGGCGCGCGCGGTCCGCGAGGGCGCGCTCGGGCGCCTCACCGTTGAGCGCGCCGATGGCGCGGGCGTCTACGAATCTGCGCTGGCACAGGCGCTGCGAGACGCGGGGTTCCATCCCACCCCCCGCGGCCTCCGCCTACGGAAGTAGCCGCCCCACACCCGGGTGGCGGCCGCCGGACGGGTGTCGCGGCCGCCGGACGGGTGTCGCGGCCGCCGGACGGGTGTGGCGGCCGCCGGCCGCGACGGTGATCCGCGGCCGGGCGGGCGCGAATCGCGGACGCCGACCGCAGAGGTGATCCCCGCCGCAGATCCGGAACGGGTGCCGCGGGCGCCAGCCGCAGGCTCGATCCGGCCACCTATGGGCTGCTTAGGGCAGGTGCCGAGCAGCCGCCAAGATTTTGGGTCTCAACCATGACCTGGCGTTATCTGATGTGCGCGGGAGGTGACGGTCACCAGGTGCTGCCGCGACACTAGTGGCAGCCGCCACGCGGCGACCCGGCAGTTAAGGGAATAATGTGGTCATGCGGTTGTCTGCCAGGGCCGACTACGCACTACGCGCGGCCGCCGAGCTTGCCGTCGGTGACGGCACGCCGATTACGGCTGAGCACCTCGCGACTGCGCAGGGGATCCCGGTGAAATTCCTGGAAAACATCCTCACCCAGTTGCGCCGCGCCGGCCTCATCCGTAGCCAGCGCGGCGCATCAGGTGGGTTCTGGCTGGCGCACCCGCCGAGTGACATCGCACTCGCGGACATCATCCGCGCTGTGGACGGCCCTTTGGTCGGGGTGCGTGGGGCCAGGCCGGAGAATGTCGGCTACTCAGGCGCTGCCGCACCGCTGCAACGCGTGTGGATCGCGCTGCGTGCGAACGAGCGGGCCATCCTTGAGCAGGTCACGCTGGAGCACATCGCCACAGGAAAACTGCCGAACAGGGTGATCGAGCTGGCCGAAGACCCGCAGGCCTGGATCTGACGCAGTCGCCCGCGGCAAAACGCCACAATCCGCTGCCCGCCCCGATCGCCTCGTGCGCCAGGACGTACCAGAAAGGGCGCTCAGGTCAGACCGAAACCATATCCTTGATGCCGTCGATTCGGTTGGCGCCCTCGCCGAACGCCGGCTGGCCGTCGTGCCTGCCAATGATCTCGTGGCGCAGCGGCCTGCTGGCGAGAACCTCTCTGGCCGGCACCGGGCCTTCGAGCACGGCCTGCCGCGACCCCGAAAGTGCCGCAGAGCCAGGAACGAGCTCGCCGTCGCTGCACGCGGAGCGGCCGGCAAGCGCCGGCTCTTCCGGGCCGCCGAGAACGGGGGCATTCTGCAGTTCCGCCAGCGCGAAACCGTCTGACACTTCCCTGACCACGCGCGACAGCGGCACACCGAGCGCCGAGCAGATCGCTGCGAGCAGCTCAGACGAGGCCTCCTTCTGGCCTCGTTCCACCTCGGACAGGTAGCCGAGCGATACCCGCGCTGCGGCAGAAACCTCGCGAAGAGTGCGACCCTGCCGTAGGCGCAGCCGCCGTAGCACGTCACCGAGCAAATGACGAAGCAGTACCATCGTCGCACCCCTTCCCCTGACCCTGGCACTTCATCCTGGCGATACCTTCCACCGTACCTGGCGCCACCGACGAAGTGGCAGGCCCCGGGGGGTGGTCTCGTTAATTTAGGTAACGCTGTAATCAGGCCATCTCTTCCCTGAGGCGGCCGAGGAGCAATCCCAGCGACGCGGCGACCGTTCTGGCTCGTACGGCCGCCCGGTCCCCTGGCAGCGCCACTGTCCGAACCACCGAGTCGTCTTCGGCGGCCACGGCGATGTGGACGGTCCCGACGGGCTGACCATCCTGTGGATCTGGGCCCGCCACGCCGGTGGTCGCGACGGAGAACCGCGCGCCGAGACGCAGCCGCGCTCCTTCCGCCATCGCCGCGGCGACATCGGGATGCACCGCCCCGTACCTGTCGAGCAGACCGCGTGGAACGCCGAGCAGCGCCGCCTTCAGATCGGTCGCATAGGCGACGATGCCACCACGCACCACGGCCGATGCGCCGGGGATGTCGGTGAGCGCGGCGCAGACCAGCCCGCCGGTGAGTGATTCGGCGATCGCAAGGGTGTCGCCGCGCGTGCACAGCAGGTCCAGAACCTGCCCGGCAAGCTCCCTGATATCCGAATCATCGGTATCCGACTCGTTAGAATCCGGCTCAAGCGGCCCCTGCTGCGCCATGGGACTCGATTCAGCCATGCGTTTCCCTCCGTGGGGCGCGAGCGCCGACACTGCCATGGCGCAGCGCTACCGCCCGCATCACGTAGTCACCACCCGTTACCAGGGTCACCACCAGCGCCGCCGCCATCAAAGTCGCACGGATCACGCCGAGCGGCCCTGGCAGCAAATAGAAGCCGATCGCGACCACCTGGAGCAGGGTCTTCAGCTTGCCCCCCCGGCTTGCGGGAATGACCCTGTGCCGGATCACCCAGAACCGCAGCAGCGTGACCCCGATCTCGCGAAAGAGAATCACGCACCTGACCCACCATGGCAATTCTCCCAGAAACGACAGGCTGATCAGGGCCGAACCGGTGAGGGCCTTGTCCGCGATCGGGTCAGCGATCTTGCCGAAATCTGTGACGAGGCCGTGCTTGCGGGCGAGCCGGCCGTCGAGCAGGTCGGTTACCGACGCGAGCACGAACAGCAAGAACGCGATGATCCGGTTCAGCGTGCCGCCTTCGAGCAAAAAGATGACGAAGACGGGTACTAGCATCACCCGCAGCACAGTGAGCCCGTTGGGCACGTTGGCCAGGCGTGCGGTCGGCGGGACCTGAGCGGCCGGAGCGGCCGGAGCGGCCGGCGGGACCTGAGCAGCCGGCGGGACCTGAGCAGCCGACGGGACCTGAGCAGCCGGCGGGACCTGAGCAGCCGGCGGGACCTGAGCAGCCGGCGGGACCTGAGCAGCCGACGGGACCTGAGCAGCCTGCGGGACCTGAGCAGCCTGCGGGACCTGAGTACCCTGCGGGACCTGAGCGGCATGAGCAGCCGGCGGAACGGGCAGGACCGGCGGAACCTGAGCCGCCGGCGGAACGGGCGCAGCGCCGCTAGCCCGAGTTTCCAATGATCATGGTCTTCTGACTCCTGGCCAGGGTCCCGGCTGACCTGTTTTCCCTTGTGACACGCGCTTGCGGTGCTTGACTGCCTCTGCGGTATAGCCTATGACCTAAATTCATGGCCAGCCTGTACAAGAAGGTGATCAGCGGGAAGCCGTACTGGTACCTGCGCGAGATGGGCTGGGTGGACGGCAAGCCGAAGATGGTCTCCGAGCGGTATGTGGGCACCGCGGCCGATATCGAGGCGCTGCTGGACGCCCGCGAGGAACAGATGCTGCCCGAGCGGACCCGGTACCTGGACTTCGGCGCGGTCGCCGCGGCGTGGGGGCTGCTGGCCGATCTGGGCGCGGCGGCGGTCATCGACGAGGAGGCCGGGGCCAGGCCGCCGGGGCTGCCGCTGTCACCGGGCACCTACCTGGCGCTGGCCGCGCTGAACCGGGTGGTGGATCCCTGCTCCAAACGCGGCTTCGCGGACTGGTGGCGCACCACGGCGGCGGACCGGTTCACCAAGATCCCGGCCTCGGCGCTGGATCACCGCCGGTTCTGGGACGCCATGCACGCGGTGCCGCTGAAGGCGCTGCCGCGGATCGAGGAGAAGCTGGCCCTGGCGGCGTGCGCCCGGTCCGGGCTGGACACCGGCTCGGTGGCGCTGGACATGACGAACTTCGCCACGTTCATCGATACCGGCAACGCCCGGGCGCCGATCGCGCAGCGGGGCAAGGCCAAGCAGAAACGCGCGGACCTGCGGCTGGTCGGCCTCGGGCTGGTGGTCACCCGCGACGGCGGCGTCCCGCTGCTGTCCCACGCCTACCCCGGGAACAGGCCCGACGTCACCCAGTTCCCGGAGATGATCAAGACGCTGGCCGCCCGGCACGCCGCCCTGGCCGCCGCAGCCGGGCAGGACGGCACCGAGATGACGGTCGTCTTCGACGCCGGGCAGAACTCCGAGGCCAACTTCGCGCTGCTGGCCGGCACGAACCTGCGCTACGTGGGCTCGGTGCCCGCCAGTGACTGCCGTGACCTGCTCGCCGTGCCCGCCTCCGCCCGGGCCGTCGTCGACGAGGACCGGTTCGGCCAGCTGACCGCCTATGACACCCGCCGCACCGTCTACGGCACTGAGCGCCGCGCGATCTTGACCCATTCCCCCGAGCTCCACGCCCATCAGGCCCGCGGCTTCGACGGCACCACGCTGGCCAAGGCCACCCGGCAGCTGGATGAGCTGGCCGCCACCTTGGCCCGCGGCAAGACCCGCCGGCCCCGGTCCAAGGTGGAAGCGGAGATCACCAAGATCACCCATGACGCCTGGGTCCGCCGCGTCATCACCTGGGAGCTGACCGGCGATATCCCCCGCGGCCTGCGACTCACCTGGTCCATCGACGCCGCCGGGCGGGCCGCGCTGGAACAGGAGATCTTCGGCAAGCACGTGCTGATCACCGACCACGACGACTGGCCCGCCGCCGACGTCATCGCCGGCTACCGGTCCCAGGCCGAAGCCGAATTCTCCTTCCGGCAGATGAAAGACCCGCACGCGGTGTCGTTCTCCCCGATGTTCCACTGGACCGAGCACAACATCCGCATCCACGTCCTCACCTGCGTCCTGGCCCTGCAGATCGCGCACCTAATGCGCCTGCAGGCCCAGCGCGCCGGGCTGCGTATGTCAGTCCGCGAGCTGCTGACCCAGCTCGCCGGCATCGGCGAGACCATCTTGATCTACCCCGCCGCACGAGGCAGGCCCAAAGCCCGCCGGATGCTCACCGAGACCACCGGCACCCACGACAAACTCATCCAGGTCTTCCAGCTGGACCGCTACGCCCCTGCCGTTAGGTCATAGGCGCCAGCGGCGCCGTAAACCGATCCTCACCAGGCGGAACACCCTGGCAAGGAGCATGATCATTGGAAACTCGGGCTAGGGGCACGTACGGCGGGCATTTCCGCTGCCGTACCGCCGGGGTTCGAGTCAGGCCCGGCGCGGTTCAATGCCGTTCCGCGTCACGGCCCGACACGATCTCGGCCGCGTCGGCCTCCAGATCCACGCCCGCCGCGGCGGTGACGGTTGCCCGGACAAGATCCCCAGGACGTATCCGGAGATCACCGTGAACGGTCGTGGCACCGTCCACCTCGGGTGCCTGGTGTGCGGCACGTCCCTCGAACCCGCCGCCGGGCAGCGACCGCTCGATCAGTACGTCCACATCCTCGCCAATCCGCTCCTCGGCGCGCTGCGCCATGAGTTCCTCGGCGAGGTCGCTGATCTCCCTGAGCCGGGCGGCGATTTCGCCGTCGTCAACTTTGCCTGGCAGGGAAGCCGCCGCCGTGCCGTCCTCGTCCGAGTAGCCGAAGATCCCGATGGCGTCCAGGCCGGCCGCCTCGAGGAAACTTCTCAGCTCACCGATGTCGGCCCGGGTCTCACCGGGAAAGCCGACGATGAAATTTGACCGCACACCCGCCTCGGGGCTGAGCCGGCGGACCTGCCGGAGCAGGCCGCAGAACCGCTCGCGATCACCGAATCGCCGCATGGCCCGCAGCAAAGGTCCGCTGGCATGCTGGAAAGACAGGTCGAAATACGGGGCCACACCTGGAGTGCGCGCCATCACCTCGGTCAGTCCTGGGCGGACTTCGGCCGGCTGCAGGTAACTGACGCGTACCCGCGCGATCCCTGGTACGGCGGCGAGCGCGGGCAGCAATTCCTCCAGGAGACGAAGATTCCCCAGGTCCTTGCCGTAGGAGGTCGAGTTCTCGCTCACAAGCACCAGCTCACGCACGCCCTCGGCAGCCAGCCAGCCTGCCTCCGCGAGTATGTCCTGCGGCTGGCGGGAGACGAACGCACCACGAAAGGACGGGATCGCGCAGAAGCTGCATCTGCGGTCGCAGCCGGACGCGATCTTCAGGGGCGCTGCCAGGCCGCCTGAGAGCCTGCGGCGCAGTACCTGCGGGCCCGACGGGGGAGACTTGACATCTCCATAACCGCTTACGCGTGCTGGCACAGCTGTTGAAGCTGACTCGCGCGGCGGCGCAAAGAAGGTGGCCGACGCCGGCTCGCCCCCCCAGGGCGTTACACCTTCGGGTCCGGGATCGCCAGCGGCAGCCGTTATGGATCCCGATAGTGACTTGGGTTGGCTTGCGTCGCCGTGGCCGGGCACGTGCACGCCGTCGGCCTTTCCAGCGGACCCCGGCCGCTGCGCCGGCGCGAGCGGAAGCAGCCTGCGCCGGTCGCGCGGCGTGTGCGCCCGCCTGGTTTCCCCGGCAAGCACGGCGTCCAGCCGCGCGCCGATGTCCGGGTAGTCGTCGAAACTGATCACCTCGGCCTCGGGAAGCGCCTCGGCAAGCTCGGCGCCGTACCTTTCCGCGAGGCAGCCTGCCGCGACCACGGCACGGCCGGAGTCCGCGGCTGAAAGCAGTTCACCGATGGAGTCCTGCTTAGCGGCCTCGATGAAGCCGCACGTGTTGACGAGCACCACGCTTGCTTCGTGGCAGGTGTCGTGATCAGTTTCGCCGGTGCTCGCGTCGTCCTCGTCGTCTGCGCCGACCAAGGTCCAGCCCGAGGACTCAAGCCGCGCCGCGAGTTCCTCGGAGTCGACCTCGTTGCGTCCGCAGCCGAGCGTGACGACACGGACGGTCCGATCGGGCCCCGGCTGGGTGGATGGTCCCGCTTCGCGCGCCGGCGTGGGGCGGGTGCCCGGAGAATCATGCGATGACGACGACACAACCGCAGACTACGGGACCCAGGGCAACCGCCGAGCCGCGCCAAACCCCGCCGCGGCCGACGAGGAGCAGGCGCTAGAATCCGCTCGCGGCGACTGCCTTGCCTCCGGGCCGCAAATCAACCGTGACGGGTTGCCTGCCGGGAGTGCTGATGCTCCTGCCGTTCACAGTGAGCGCGATGCCCCCCGGGTTGCCAATCTCCATGGAGACGTGCCGGGTGAATGTCCACGAATGGGTCGTCCCGGCCGAAACGACGGTCTGCCATTCCTGGGCCCCGTTCGCGGAGTACAAGCCGATCCAGCAGTCCTCGGTGGCGGCTAGCTGGATCACCACCGAACGCCGCTGCGCAGTGGCCGCGGCACTCGGGTGGGTAGCAGATGCGGTCGGGGTTGGGCGGCGGACTTGCTCACCGCGCGGCGCCGCGTCCACATGGTGTGATGCGCTCATGACCGAGTGCGCCACCCAGAAGATGATGACGGCCACCACCGCAAGCGCCATTATCGCGCTCCAATTCGGCGGGCGGCGCTCCCTGATCTTGATAGGCGTAGCGGGCTCGAATACCTCGGCAGCGGACACCTGGCCGAGCCCGCCATGCGCCTCGTCGTACTCATGGATCAGCGGCCCTGGATCGATCCCGACGGTCCTGGCCATGCTGCGAATGTGCCCGCGCGCATAAAAATCCCCACCGCACGGGGAAAAATCGTCGTTCTCGATCCCGCGGATGACCGTTTCCCTGATCCGTGTCCGCTGGCTGACCTGCGTAACGCTGAGACCGGCGTCCCGACGGGCGCGTGCCAGGGTATCGCCGATGCTCACGCCATTCCTCCGCTAGATCGCCGCCGCCCCGATCTCACGCTCAAGTCTAAACACCGCCCTGGGGCGCAGCGAGACGCCCCGTGCATCGAGAAGGTCAAAATCGACAGTCGGTAAAACGCTCCCCCTGGAGCGAATACCTTCATACCCGGCACCTCCCACAGGCAATCTCCCGCGTATAGGTCAGTCACCGCGCAGGCCGCCGAGAACCTCAGCAAGATCATCTGGCTTGACCAGAACGTCCCGCGCCTTGGAACCCTCACTTGGACCGACGATCCCGCGGCTCTCGAGCAGGTCCATCAGCCGTCCAGCCTTGGCGAAACCCACCCTCAGTTTGCGCTGAAGCATCGAGGTCGAGCCGAACTGGGTGCTGACGATCAGTTCGGCCGCCTGCACGAGGAGCTCGAGATCATCACCGATGTCTTCGTCGATTTCGCGCTTGCGGCCGGCCGGGACGCTGACGTCGTCCCGGTAGGTCGGCTCCGCCTGCTTCTTGCAGTGCGCGACGACCTCGTGGATCTCCTTCTCCGTCACGAACGCGTTCTGCAGCCGCAGCGGTTTGCTGGCCCCCATCGGCAGGAAGAGGGAGTCACCCTGCCCGACCAGCTTCTCCGCACCCGGCTGGTCAAGGATGACCCGGCTATCGGCGAGGCTGGAGGTCGCGAAGGCCAGCCGGGATGGCACGTTGGCCTTGATCAGGCCGGTGACGACGTCAACGCTCGGACGCTGAGTGGCGAGCACCAGATGAATGCCTGCTGCCCGGGCGAGCTGAGTGATCCGGACGACAGAATCTTCCACGTCGCGCGGTGCGACCATCATCAGGTCGGCGAGCTCGTCCACGATCACCAGCAGGTACGGGTACGGCTGGTAGACCCGCTCGCTACCAGGCGCCGGGGTGAGCTTGCCCGCCCGCACCGCCTTGTTGAAGTCGTCCAGATGGCGGAAACCGGACGCGGCGAGGTCGTCGTAGCGCCGCTCCATCTCGCCAACCACCCATTGCAGCGCTTCAGCCGCCCGCTTCGGGTTGGTGATAATGGGGGTGATCAGGTGGGGAATGCCCTCGTACACGGAAAGCTCGACCCGCTTGGGGTCGACGAGGATTGTCCGCACCTCGTCCGGCGTGGCCCTGGAAAGGATCGACGTGATCAGCCCATTGATGCAGGTACTTTTCCCTGCGCCGGTTGCGCCGGCGATCAGCATGTGCGGCATCTTGGCCAGGTTCGCCACGACGGTACGGCCCTCGACATCCTTGCCCAGGCCCACGACCATCGGGTGGTGGTCGTTCACCGCGACCGGGGACCTGAGCACGTCGCCGAGGCTGACGATCTCGCGGTCCGTGTTGGGGATCTCGACACCGATCGCGGACTTGCCCGGTATCGGCGAAAGGATCCTGACGTCGGCGCTCTTGACCGCGTAGGCGATGTTCTTGGACAGCTGGGTGACCCGCTCGACCTTGACGGCAGGGCCAATCTCGATCTCGTACCTGGTCACCGTCGGGCCGCGAGTGAAGTTGGTGACCTGCGCATCGACCTCGAACTGGTCGAGCACCCCGGCGAGCGCGGCGACCACGGCATCGTTTGCCCGGGTACGCATCTTCGGCGCGCTCCCCGGGCGCAGCAATGCGGCGGGCGGGAGCGTGTAGCTGCCATCCGCGGCAGCGGTCAGCGTGAGCTGCTCTGATCCTCGTGCGGCATCACCTGCCGGGCCGGCGGGGTTACGCTGGCCGCCTGTACGTGGCCGGTCCCCTGGCCGCGGCCCGAAACCGAGCCCATCAAGCAGTTCGCCATCGTCGTGCTGATCGGACCCGTGCGGGGTGCCCCCCTGCTGATCGGCCCCGTGCTGACCGGTCCCGTGCTGACCGGTCCCGTGCTGGCTGCCGCTACCGCCCTGACCGGTCCCGTGCTGGCCGCCGCCAAGGTCATCCCCGTGGGGCCCGTGGCGCAGCAGGGCGGCTGCGCCGGTCGGCCCGTCCCCCCCGGACACCCGCCGGCCCTCGCCGACGCCACCGCCGGACAGCAGCGGTGTGTCGTAGGGCTGCACGTGATCGCCGACTTCGATCGCGGCCTTGCGCGCCCGTGTGCCGCGCAGGAGGTGGCCACGGCCCCGCCTAGGGACCTTGCCCGGTCGCGACCCGTCTGTCGGCCCCTCGATCGCCTGCTTCGCGTCATCCGCCTGGCCCGAGGTTCGCTGTTCGCCCCGGACGAAACCGTGCAGATCGGCAAGACGCTCAGGTATCCGGTGCAGCGGCGTAGCCGTGATGACCAGCAGGCCGAAACCGCACAGCAGGGCGAGCAATGGCGCCGCGATCCAGGCGGTGACGGCCCCGACCAGCGGTGCGGAGACGAAGAAGCCGATGAAACCGCCCGCCGAGCGCATGACGGCCGCGCCTGCGGTGGGCGGCGGTGTGCCGTTGGCGATGTGCACGAGACCAAGGACGCCCGTGATCAGCGCCGACCAGCCAATCACTATCCGGCCCGTCTCCGCGTTACGGTCCGGGTGGCGCAGGAACCGCCAGGAAAGCAGGGCGAGCAGCAGCGGAACCGACCACGCCGCTGAGCCGAACGCACCACTCACCACCGCCCACAGGCCGCGGCCGAACGCGCTGCCCAGGTGCCACCAGATGGCCGCGGCAGTGACGAGCGCCGCGCCAAGAATGGCCAGTCCGATGCCGTCCCTGCGGTGCAGCGGGTCCAGATCACGAGCGCTGCGGCCGAACGCCCGGGCCGCGAAACCGACCCCGTGCGCGGCGACCATCCAGGCGCCGATAAGCACATTGGCGAGCCAGCCGAAAAGGATCAGGAACGGATCCTTCGGTCGCTGCGGGGCTGCGCCCTTCCGCTTGCCGCGGCCGCCCTTCCCGCGCGGGCGGCCCCTGCCATTCGGCGGTCGCCGACGTCCCGGCTCCCAGCCATCCCGCCGGCCATCCCGCCGGGCGGTCTGCTGGCCGTCCCGCCGCCCGGATCGCGTGCGGGACCCCTGACCCGAGCCGGCCGCGGGCTCACGCCGGGCACGGCCCGAAGGTGCCGCGGGCATGCGGGCAACGGTACGCGGGGTACGGGTCGCCATGATTGCAACGGTACTGATTAACCCTTTAGGGCCAAAGGCAATGGCGCGCGTGTCGCGAAGATTGTCACCCTGACCGCGCGTCCATACCCCCCGCCACTCCCGCCGCCGCGCACCGCGCGCGCGGAACGAGCGGGCACCACGGGCCGGTACAACGGCCTCGGGCCCAATCATCCGCGGGTTGGTCAGACCTCGACCACGACCGGGATGATCATCGGGCGGCGCCGGTAGGTCTCGTTCACCCAGCGTCCCACCGTGCGCCGGACAAGCTGGCGAAGCTGATGCGAGTCGTTGATGCCGTCGGCGGCGGCGTGTGCGAGCGTCTCCTCGATCAGCGGCCGCACACCTTGCAGCGCCGCGTCGTCGATACCAGAACCGCGCGCGTGAATCTCGGGCCCGCCGAGCAGCTTGCCCGTCGTCGAGTCGACCACGATAACGACGGACACGAACCCCTCGTCACCCAGAATCCGCCGGTCCTTCAGCGACGACTCGGTCACTTCGCCGACAGACAGGCCGTCGACGTATACGTAACCGCACGGCACCGCGCCGGCCACTGACGCCTGCCCGGCCACAAGGTCCACCACGACGCCGTCCTCGGCGATCACTATCCGACGACCCGGCACGCCCGCGAGTTCGGCAAGCTCCGCGTGCGCTCGCAGGTGCCGCCACTCTCCGTGGATGGGCATGAAGCTTGCCGGCCGGGTGAGGTTGAGCACGTAGAGCAGTTCGCCTGCCGGTGCGTGCCCGGACACGTGCACGAGCGCGTTGCCCTTGTGCACCACCCGGGCGCCCCATCGGGTGAGCCCGTTGATCACCCGGTACACCGCGGTCTCGTTTCCCGGGATCAGCGAGGAGGCAAGGATCACCGTGTCGCCCTCGACCACCCGGATCTGATGATCACGGCTAGCCATCCTGGAGAGGGCAGACATCGGCTCGCCCTGCGACCCGGTGGAGACCAGCACGACCTGCTCAGGTGGCAGGTCGTCGACCTCGCGCACGTCCACCATCAGGCCACCTGGCAGCCTCAGGTAGCCGAGATCACGCGCTACCCCCATGTTGCGCACCATCGACCTGCCAACGAACGCGACCTTGCGGCCGTGGCTCGCCGCCGCGTTGAGGACCTGCTGGACCCGGTGCACGTGACTGGCGAAGCACGCCACGATGATCCGCTTCTCGGCGGTGGCGAACACCTCGTCGAGCACCGGGGCGATAGCCCGCTCGCTCGTGACGATGCCGGGCACCTCGGCGTTCGTGGAGTCAGACATGAGCAGATCGATGCCCTCGCCGCCGAGGCGCGCGAATCCCGCCAGATCGGTCAGCCGGCTGTCGAGCGGCAACTGGTCCATCTTGAAGTCGCCGGTATGCAGGACAACCCCCGCGGGGGTGCGGATAGCGAGGGCGAGCGCATCCGGGATGGAATGGTTGACCGCGAAGAATTCGAGGT
>Ga0335081_10015696_pt1 | contig 12255 bp, 15 predicted proteins | sample Lox_Sample_35_FD_206713 | JGI IMG/M metagenome (GOLD analysis project Ga0335081, IMG submission 206713) | Soil microbial communities from Loxahatchee National Wildlife Refuge, Florida, United States - Lox_Sample_3.5 | ecosystem: Environmental > Terrestrial > Soil > Wetlands | place: USA... | reverse complement strand
TGATTTCCGGAAGGTTGAGATTTTCCTATATGCGGCTGAAACTGCAAGCCTGTCCGAAGTGGCCAAACAACTTCACGTGAGCCAGCCTGCGGTGAGCTATCAGATCAGGTCGTTGGAGCAGGAACTGGGCGTCACCTTGTTTACCCGCCGCAGCAATGGCTTGAGACTGACCGAGGCCGGCCGTTTGATGCTGCCCTGGGCGCGTCGTCTGCTGCACGATACCAACGACCTCCGGAAAATGATGACCTCGCTCCAGGAGGACGTTGCCGGGGAATTACGCGTCGCCTGCAGTACGACAGCCGGAAAATACATTCTGCCGCAGATCGCGGCCCGCTTCACCCTGCGTTATCCCGCCATTATGGTGCGCATCTTCGCGTGCGGACCGGAAAATGCGGCGCTAAGACTCCTGGATGGGGAGGCGCACCTTTGTGTGGTCAGCACCGAGGTTTCCGATCCAAGCCTGGAAGCGCAGGAGTTTTTCGGAGATACGATCACCTTGATTGTGCCAGCCGATCATCGCTGGGCGCTCCGAAAAAGGATCAGGCCTGAAGAGATCCTCGAAGAAAAGGTGATCATGCGCGAAGAAACTTCCGGCACGCGCCGGGTGGTATTAACGGAGCTCGCCAAACACGATATCAGCCTGGAGGACTTGAATGTGTCGCTGGAACTGGGAAACGCAGAGGCGATTGTTCGTACGGTAGCCGCGGGATACGGCGTGTCCTTCGTTTCTACCCTGGCAACGGCTTGTCCGCTGGAACGAGGCAACGTGGTGGATATTGCCGTCGAGGGACTGGCCCTGTATCGCAAAGTCTACATGGTGCGACAACGGCTGAGCGATCCCCCGCGCCCGCGCGATGCCTTTTGGAGCTTTATCCACGACCCATCCAATGCAGATATCCTGAGGTTGGCGCAACAGCCGGGGGAAAAGGCCTGAGCGCGTGCAGCCGCAAGGCACGTTGAATGCGCCTTGCGGCTGTATTTTTGCTGGTGCTCTGCAGACGATCCGAAAACCGTCTGGATGGCCGAGCCTGAGGCGGGCCTTAGAAGACGTAGGTCTGGGCGGCGCCTTCGACATCCATCAGATAGGGCGGGGCCTTGGTGACCTTGATGCGCGGATCGCGCAGGTTCTTGGGGTCAATGCCCTTGTTCTCGATGGCCAGTTCGCACAGGGTCATGTGACCGCCCTGCTGCAGGATGTCATTGAAGAGTTTGATGGGATTCGGCAGGCCCTTGGGCTGGCCGAACTTCTCCAGTTCATCCTTCACCGTCCACTTGGCTCCGGCCGGGCAGAAGAAAATGTAGACGTCATAGTCGAGGGCGACTGCCGAAGATCCGAAAATCAGGGTGGGCATGATGTTCGCACCGGTCTCACCGTTGCAAACAATAGCCATTTTTTGCTTTGCCATGGTAATCTCCTTTTGGGTTGAAAAGATTTGTGTTTGGATACAGCGACCTTGCTCGCGTGTCGTGCTGATCATTCAAATTGGATCTTGTCGTTTTCACCTCTTTCCTGTCTTGATCATGATGAAATAATCAATCCGTGCCGGCTTGCGCTGTTTCCACAACCGGTACCGGCTTCAGCGCATGGAAGTACAGGGCAATGATCCTGTACAGGGAATGCGCGAATTTGGTAAAGGGCAGCAAAAGCAACAGGGTCATCGAAACCGATACGTGGAAAAGGAACATCCAGTAGCCCCAGATGGGCGGATGGGGCAGGTACAGGGCGATTTCGATGATGAAGCCCGTCACGCCGCTGAACCACAGCAGGGTCAGGAAGATCCAATCCGAGGGCCGCGAGTAACTGTGGGCCTTGTCCGCGGCCCGCCAGCGTTTGATCAGCAGTACACTGACCCCATAGATAAACAGCAGCCCGGCCAGGGTACCGATCAAACGGGGCGGATACCAGATTGGAACCGCACCGCCGGTTGACTTCAGGCCCAGGATGTCCAGCAGATAATCCAGCACCGTGGCAGACAACAGGCCCAGGAAGCCCCACATCGTAGCGGCATGGACAAACCACTTGCTCAGATACCAGACTTTCTGATTTTCCTCCGCATCGCATTCCTCGCGGTAGCGCTTCTGCCACAAAGCCTGGATGCCGACTGCTTCCCAGAAAGCCGCGAGCCAGTTCATGCGCGCGCCGCTGGCAATGCTTTGGATGGTGATGTCGTTGGCGCGCGCCATGCGGGAGATCATATTAAAGATCGCCAGCAGACTTGCGATGGCGACCAATATCATCACAACAATGCCCGCGTTGTGAATGAACTCATACGGGATGAAATTGAACAGTTTCAAGGATTCGGTCGACATGCTCCCCCGCTGGGTGTACATGAACGCCCCAAAGAAAAGAACCATGGCTACCGCGATCAGGCCGCCCAGGAGCGGGATTCTGCAGAACAACTTCCCGATTCCCAGCGGGTCGTAATTGGTGATGGCATAACAGCGTGCGGCGGCCATCAGGTTGGCAGGTTCCGCCTGCTTCGGGCAGGTCTCGGAACATTTGCCGCAGTTGTAACACAGCCACAGTTCCTTGCTGCCCAGCAATTGATCCCGCAATCCTAATTGTGCCATGCGGATGATGCGGCGCGGGAATTGAGCATCGTTGGATGCCAGCGAACAAGTTGCCGTACAGTTGCCGCAGTTGTAGCATTTCTCGATGCCCACCGCGCCATATTTTTTTAGGTCTCGCAATAAAGTCGCGTCTACGCGGTTGTTCATGCTAATTCTCCTCCGCTTTCTTATAGAGCGGATAATCGCCGCACATGCCCGCTTCGACCACGACGCCATACTTTTTCATCGCCGCGACAAACCACAGGACCTTGTCCGCCGGAATGCCGGTCGCCTGCGCCGCTTCTGGAACGGTCCGGGGTTTCTCACGGAAGAACGCGCAAAGTTCCTGCTGCATGTGCTTTTGTTCTTTGAGTAATTCCTGGGCGCGCTTCACGGATTCGGCATGCTTCGTCCGCAGTTGTTTGAGCATCTCACCGCGTGAAAGTGCCTTGTTCGGTACCGTCATGCTGGCACCTCCGCCAACGCAGGCATTTCCGCTCCGATGGCTTCGACCATGGCCTGGTATTGCGCCAGTGTCCAGCCCTGCACGTTAATGGCCTGATTCGGACAGGCGCTGACGCACGCGCCGCAGCCCACACAGTTGGCGGGCGTGATGAGTGCGCGTTTAATTTGCCTGCCGTTTTCTTCGCTTGTCTGCAGGGCGATGGCCCCTTCGTAGATGCATGCCTCCACGCACGCACCCGTCCCATTGCACTTGTGTTCATCCACCGCAGCCACGAAGGGCGGCAGTTCCACTCTCCCGCGTCCCAGCAGAGATGCGACTTTCGCCGCCGCGGCCGATGCCGCGCTGAGGCTCTCCTGAATGTTCATCGGGCCCTGCGCCGTGCCCGCCAGCACAATTCCATTGACCGCGGTCTCCACGGGTCGTAATTTCGGATGGACTTCCAGCAGGAAGCGGTCAGTGCCGCGCGAGATTTTCAACATTTTTACCAGGCCCTGAATGTCGCGCGGCATCATGCCGACGGCCAGCACCACCAGATCCACCGGGATTTCAAGTTCCTCGCCGTAGGTCAGCAGATCCTTGACCTTGACCAGCACGGGGTGCGTATCCCCCTTCGGCGCCGCGCAGACCACGGGACATTCCGCGCCGTCGTAGCGCAGGAAACGCACGCCATCTTCGAGCGCCTGGCGATAATATTCCTCATGTCCCCGGCCGTAGGTGCGGATGTCCTGGTGCAGATCGAAAATGTTCAGCTGCGGGTAGCGCTTGTGAAGTTCGGCGGTCATGTGCAGCGAAGCCGTGCAGCACACGCGCGAGCAGTAATTGTTGAGTTGCCCGTCGGGCGGCGGCGTGTGGACGCCATCCACCTGGCGGCTGCCCACACAATGGATCAGCGCTACATCGCGGACGGCACGCCCGTTCCACTGCAGCCCTTGGCCGTCTTTGCTCAGGGCCAGATGGCGTATCAACTGAGGCAGGGTTACGACCTGTGGCAGCTCGCCGAATCCATATTCGCCGCGGGACGGCGTATACGGGTCAAAGCCCGTCGCGACGACCACCGCACCAACGTTCAGCTCGAATTCCCTGGGCTCGTCCTTCAGGACGATCGGCCAGCCGCCCACATCGAAGGGCCGGCCGTCGTAGTGCTCCCAATCCACTGCGGGAGTGGATGGATAACAACCTTCAAAGGGCCGATAGATCAGCTTGCGATCGGTCAGCCCATAATTGAACGGGTCCGGGACAAGCTGGGAACAGGCGGCCATCAGGGCGGCCGCGTTTTCCTCCGTCACGCCGCGCGAATGCTGCCGCACCTGAATATTGAAATTCCCAACGTAACCCGAAACGCCCGTCAGCTCCGCCTGGGTGAAGATCGTGATGTTCGGATGCGCCGCAACCTTTCCGATCAGGTCCTGCAGCAATTTGCGGGCGTCCTGCTCGGTGGGGAAGACACTGCCCAGCTGTGCCATGCGCCCGCCCAGGAAGGGGGACTTCTCGACCAACGAAACGCGCAGGCCCTGGCGGGCAATGTCCAGCGCGGCCCGCAGGCCGGCCACCCCGCCGCCGATCACCAGTGCGTGTTTTTCCGCGGCGAGTCGGATCGGCTCGAGCGGCTTGAGCAGGCGTGCTTTCGCGACGCCCGCCGACATCAGCCGCAGGGCCTTGTCCGTGGCTGCGCTCTTGTTGTGCTCATGGACCCACGAGTCCTGTTCGCGCAAACCGACATGATGGTAGAGGAACGGGTTCAAGCCTGCCCGCGTCACCGCCCCGCGGAAGGTCTGCTCGTGCAGCATGGGGGCACAGGCCCCAACCACCACGCGGTTGACGCCCAACTCCTTGATATCCTGCTCGATCATGGACTGCCCCGCGTCCGAACACATCGACTCGTCGGTGCGGGTGATGATCACGCCGGGAAGTCCCTTCAAGGCTTTGGCAACCAGCTCGCACTGGACGGTGCCGCTGATGTTCCCGCCGCAATGACAGATGTATACGCCGATGCGCGGTTCCCGATCCTCAGGCATAGGCCGCCTCCTTCCGGACCTCGAGAGCGGCCCTGTTTTCCCGAATGTAGGCCGAAGCCTCCGCCGCGGCCGCGCTGGCCGAGATGATGCTATCCACAATATCCATGGGCCCCATGGCCGTGCCTGTGACGAAAATGCCCGGGCGCTCTGTCACGCACGGCGCGCAGTCCGGCTCCGGGACGGAGATAAAACCGTCTGAACCCACAGGCAGGCTCACGGTCGGGCGGCAAGCTGGAATGATCCCCTGCGAGAGAACGACCAGGTCATGCGTGCGCTCGACGATTTCGCCCGTGTCCGTCATCTCCACTTTCACGACCGGATTCTGGTCGGCGTCTTCTTTGATCAAAGCGACCTTGCCGCGCACGAATTCCACGCCCATGGCTTTGGCGTTTTGATAGAACTGTTCATAGCCTTTGCCGAAGGTGCGGATGTCCATGTAATAGATCGTGATGTCGGCCAGGGGCAGCGCACCGTTGAGCAGCATGGCCTGCTTGATGGCGTACATGCAGCAGACGCGGGAGCAATAGGTGATGCCGAGCGTTTCGTCGCGCGAGCCTGCGCATTGGACATAGGCGATGGAGGTCGGTTCCTTGCCATCGCCCGGGCGCAGGACCCGTCCGTAGGGTCCGGTCGGAGCGAGAAAACGCTCCATCATCAGCGGGTCAATCACGTTGCGGAGCCTGCCCTCGCCATATTCTTTCTTGGTGCTGACAGGGGTCAACTCGAAGCCGGTTGCCATGACGATCGAGGCGGCTTCGACGGTGAAAGTTTCCATCTGCTGGGAGAAGTCGATCGCATCCACCGGACAGACCTGTTCGCATTTGCCGCACCACAGGCAATATTCCGGATCGAGCACCGCCTTCTGCGGAACGGCCGTCGAAAAGGGCACCCGGATGGCGCGGTAGGCGCCGAGGTTGCGGTCGAAGGGGCTGGGCACCGTGATGGGACACTCATATTCGCAGTCGCGGCAGCCTGTGCATTTGGAAACGTCCACGTAACGCGGCTTTTGCACCACGCTGACCGCGAAACCGCTGCCCTGCTCCCGGACAGATTGGACCTCGCAGTAGGTGAACAGGCGGATGTTGGGGTGATGGGCCACGGCCGACATCTTGGGGGTGGTGATGCAGCTGCAGCAGTCGAGGGTCGGGAAGACCTTGCTCAGCGTGATCATCCGCCCACCGATGCTGGGTTCACGCTCGACCAGCGCCACTTGAAAACCCTGATCTGCCAGGTCGAGGGCGGATTGCATGCCGGCGATCCCGCCGCCGATGACCAGCGCCTCCACACGGAGCTTATCCATGGGCCGCCTCCTTTTCCAGGTGCGCCGCGCTGGCATGAGCTGCCAGTTCATCCCTGGCAACACCGATGCCTTTCAGCAGCTCGTTCATCTGATTGACTTCCTTCAGGAACGGCTTGACGCAAACTGTGCAGATGGCCGCCAGACGCAAACGGCGGATATCCAGGCCGCGTTCCTTCATCATGCCGTAGGCGCGGTTGATGAGCCTGGCCGTCAGATCGGCCTCGACCTTGTACGGGCTGTCCGTGCCGCTGTACATGACAATGATCCCGTCAATGCCGCGCTCGAACGAACGCAGATAGAATTCCGGCGGGAACATGACAGGCGACATCACAGGCAGGATGTAGGTGTTGGCCGGGTAGTCGAGGTGACTCTGCCCCGTCGAATCTGCCCCGGCATAGCCGCCAGAGAGGGTGCCCAGAATCAAGATCCTGGGCTGTTGATCCGGTGCGCTCATCTCGCTCCTATTTCAAGCGCCGGATGAACAAACGCTCGTAGCCTTCGCCTTGCAGGACACCCAGAAATTCGTGTCCGACCTTTTCGCACCAACGCGGCATATCCACTTTGGTGTTGGCGTCGCCCGACCAAATTTCAAGAATTTCGCCAACCTTGACCGTGGCGATGCCTTTCTTGGCCTCCAGCAATGGGCCCGGGCAGGACATGGCACGCGCGTCCACCACTTTGCTTGCTGCAATCGCTGTCAGATCAGGTGTAGTCATATGGTTCTCCTTGGTTGAGTTTGTGATTCGATTTCCATTAACTGGCCCTTTGGCTTGTTCACCAGGACCAGACAATTTCGCAGGAGTTCATTCTCCGCAAGGTGGTAGTAGATGTTTTGGCGCTCCCGCCGCGATGCAAGGATGTTGCTCAGCTCCATGAAATGAAGGTGCTGGGAGGCGCTGGGCAGGGAGGCGCCGATCGCCTCGGCGATCTCGCTGACCGTTCTTTCCTGCTCCGCCAGGAACCAGAGGATCAAAACCCGCTGGGCGTTGCTGAAGACCTTGCAGAGCATCGCCTGCCGTTCGGCCAGATCCTGGACTTCGAGAGAAAAGGTGGGCTTCATGCTCATTTCACCACTTGCTTAATTCATATATAGGTTAACTTCAATCCTCCTTGCTTTCCAGTGATAATTATCACAAACCAGCTTCGAATCCTTGATGGTAGGCTATAGAAGAAATTGATGGCCAGATGACAGCCCGGCCGCAGTTCCCCTTCGGCTGATCAAGGATTGAGTACGCCCTTTTTCGGGAAATCGAAGGCCGTTCTGCCTGGTTTTAAGATACCAACAGGCCAACGGCTGCGCTTATCCGCTCATCAGTGAGGTCGGTCAAGTTCCAACAATGGGTGCGAGCGCATCTTCAAATATCTCAAGCTGAACGATCGGTCCAAGTCAATATATCAATGGCTGTCCGTTTTTCAGCGGATGGCCCCCGCAGGCTGCGCTGCGGAAGGCGGCTCAACGCGCCGCGGCTGCTCTGATCGAGACGCTGCCGCTCCGTGGTGTTGAAGAGGAGGCCCTTCGACGATCTGCCCTCATATGGACTGCGCTCGGCCGCTCGGCCGAAATGAAAATGACCGCATCCGATCTCTGCAGGTTCTTGGGAATCATTCTATCGAAGAACTGCAGACGCTCAATCTTGAAGCCACCCGATCCGGGCGTTTCTATGTCATTGGCTTTTCGAAGGATTCTTGAAACAATGATCGGGTTCAAATAAGGGGTCGCTGCAATCGAAGCAGACGAAAATTGTGAATATTGGAAATTGGAATGAGGGATAAGAATATCACTCGCAAGATCGTCCGAGCATGGGGCAACATGCTCAACCGCGGCGAGGAGCCGGGAGTTCATGCCTGGAAAGGTCTGGAAGCGCATCTGGCGGAGCGCGCTGCCGAACTGGAATTCCTGGACGGGGGCGCGCCTGGGCTGAATCGGCTGCCCTGGGTGGAAGAAGCCAGCCATCTGCTCGTGCTGGATGCGGTCAATGCGCGCAAGGGGCCGGGCCCGCTCATCGAATTGCAGTGCGATGAGATTCCGCTTTTTACCGGCATCAAACTGCCTGATCATCAGGTCACCCTTCAGGAAGTTCCGGCGCCGGCGCAGTTCCGAGGCAAATTACCCCAGCCCCTGCATTTGATCGGCATCCAGCCTGCGGATATTTCCACCGGTGTCGATCTGAGTCCACCCCTTGCCGCGATCCTTCCACAAGTTGTTGAGGCGCGCTGAGGATTTTGAATGAATGGGATCTGACAGGAGTCTTCATGAAGAAAATTGCTTTTCCGACCGACGATGGCGAAACCATCAGTCCACATCTGGGACGTGCCTCGTTCTTTTTGGTGGCATCTTTGCCAGACACAGGGGAAGTCCGTTTCGAGAGGCGCGACAAGCCTCATCACAGCCAGGAGGCGGAACACGCCGCACACGAACATCAGGGGCAGGGCCCGGGAAATGCCATGTTCTCGGCCATTGCAGACTGCCAGACCTTGATCGCCGGTGGAATGGGCGAACCTGCCTTTCAACACGCCCAGGCCCAGGGCTTGGAGGTCCTTTTGCCCGCCCAAAAGAACATCCAGCTGGCGCTTGATTCCTACCGGGCCGGAACGCTGGTCTCGGACGCGCGTCGAATTCACAAACGTTAATTTTCAGGAGCTCAAACCACGAACTGTTATTTTCTCGACAAGGTTTCCTGGCAGCAAAGCCAGTCCCTGTATCCTGTATGGCCGAGTCCTACCGCCAGCATCTCCAGCCGGTGATCGAAACGTACCGCGCCTTTGGTGTGAATGCCGGATAAAGAACGGTTAATGATATGATCGCCAACGGCCGCAAAGTCTCCGGCAACGGCGCGGCAGAGATCGAAGGGATGCTGGTTTTGGTCGGCAGCTTCATCATGGACTGCGACTATGAGACGGTGTCAAAGGCCCTGCGCTTGCCTGATGAAAGATTCCGCGATAAGGTCTATAGGACGCTGCAGGAGAACCTGAGCACCATGAAGCACGGGGCCGGAAGGGCCCCTTGACCGAAGCCCTGGCGCTCGGAACCCCTGCTGGGCCCGATGCCCCTCCTGCGCGAAGTGGACCGGGAACTCCTTCAAAAGGCTGACGAGCTGCTGGGGGTGATGTATACTCCCGAGTGGCTTTCTGCCAACGACCCGCCTCGTCCGCATTTGGATCAGGTCAAGATTCGCGAAGGCGTGTATCTGATCCAGAACATGTTCAACACACCGGGCGGCCGGATGTGGGTCCCCGCGGTCAAGGAGGACGAAAAGCTGCACGACGTGTACATTGCCGGCGATTTCTTCTTTTATCCGGCTGAAAGCCTGCCGGATCTGGAACGCGCCGTGGACGGCATATCTTCGGATGAACGTGCCGTACAAACGGCGGTTGAGGAATTCTATCCGGCACGTTCGATCGAATCTCCCGGCCTCCAGCCGGTGGATTTGGCAAAGGCCCTATTTCCCACGGCCTGATTGCTCGTCACAGACGCCGTTGCCTCCTCCTGTGAAGAGCTCGCGGCAAGGAAAGTGATCCATCGAAATGCACGAACTGCCCGTCACCCAGTCGATCCTCGAGATTTCCCTCCGCCACGCGCAGCAGGCCGGGGCGAAACGCATTACCGATCTCTATTTGTTGATCGGTCAATTATCCTATGTAGTGGATGACTCGGTTCAGTTCTATTGGGATATGATTGCCAAAGGCACCATCGCCGAAGGAGCCACCCTGCATTTTCAGCGCGTGCCCGTCGAGTTCCTTTGCCTGGATTGCGATCGGCGCTATCCGGTCGACGGCGAGAATCTCGCCTGTCCCCGCTGCGGGAGCACGCGTGTGAAGGTCGCCTCGGGCGACGAATTTCGCTTGGAATCGATCGACGTGGAAACGGGCGACGCAGCCGATCTCAATCTTGTGGAGAAGTGAATGCCTTCAAATATTCCCATTGTTGAAAATATCATGAATGCCAATGACCGGCTGGCTCAGGAAAACCGCGGCCGCATTGATGCCGCGGGGGTGTTCTCCATTAACCTGATGGCTTCGCCCGGCGCGGGCAAGACCTCCATCATCGAACAAACCCTGGCGCGCCTGGTGGACAAATTGCGGATCGCCGTTGTGGATGGAGACATCGCCACCTCGCTGGATGCCGACCGGGCCGCCGCGGCCGGCGCGCGGGCTTCCATCCAGATCAACACCGGCGGCGAATGCCACCTCGATGCGGTGATGCTGCGCGGAGCCCTCGAGCAGCTTGACCTCACGAAGTTCGATCTGCTCATCGTGGAAAACGTCGGCAACCTGGTCTGCCCCGCCGAATTTCGCCTGGGCACGCATAAGTCCGTCCTGATCGCATCCGTCCCCGAGGGAGATGACAAGCCTTACAAGTATCCGGGCATGTATCGCGGCGTGGAGGCGCTGATCATCAACAAGATCGATCTCCTGCCCTACGTCAACTTCAAAATGGACTATTTCCGGCGCGGCGTGGAGGCGCTCAATGCCGGAGTGCACACTTTTCCTGTGTCGTGCCGTACCGGGGAGGGCCTCGCCCAATGGATCGATTGGTTGATGGGCAATGTCGGGCACCCTGGATGATTCATGCGAACTCACCCCACGGCATCCAGGGCCGGTGTCGGGATAGGTCCGGTTTGGGTGTTGCGGACAGGGGGAGGCCGTCTTGATTGGCGGTTCATCCGATAGCGCTTGCGTAACACGCCCCTGAGGGGGTGAGCGGAGATCAAATGCTGGTCTCCGGATGGGCTGCGGACTGGAGGGCGAGCAATTGGATGGTTGCATCCGGCAATTATTTCGCGCCGGCCTCAAACACGCCGATCTGGCCGTCCCATTCCGATCTCGGTGTGGCAAATGAAGACTGCCAAAAAAGAATTCTCCCCGGAGCTAGGGGAGAATTCTTTTTGAACCCGAATTACCGATTTGCGTCTTACGGCAGGGTGCAGGTGCGGGGCAGGAAGGAAGTAGAGGTGGCGCCCAACAGGCCCCAGCTGCCGGAATAGTTGCCGGCATAATCCGTTCCGATCAGGGTGATGGCGGCAACGTTGCTAGCCGTTTCCCAGCCATAACTGTAGGAATAAAAGGCTGTGCCATTCCCGGTGAACGAGCCGCACGTGACGGTCACTTTGCCGGGCGTGCTAAAGTAGATCCCGCCGGCCCCATTGAAATCGGCTGTAACGTGGCTGATGCTCTCCGCACCGTTGGAGAATAACGAAAGGCCATCGTTGCTGGCAAAGCTACCGGCGCTTTCGTTGTAGATGAACACATTGGTGCCGGTCAGGGTGATGCCGCCGGTCGACCCGCCGTGCTGGTTGTACAAGTGGGCTCCCTCATTGATATTTGAATCCGCGGTGATGTTCGCAGCGGTGATGACACCACGAGAATCAACGTCCAGCCCGTCCCAGCCGTTGTAGTTGAAGACGTTCACGCCGTTGAGGCTGACATTCTTGGGCGTTGGGGCTGCCGTGTTGCCAATTTCCACGCCGCTGTAGCCAGCGCTTGTGCCATCGCCCACGGCGGTCAGGTTGTTGGTTGTGACCGTGCCGGTGCTTTCAATCAACAAGCCCCAGCCATACAGGTTGTAATTGAAGAGGTTCGTTCCGCTCAGCGTGACATTGGCCGAACCGGTGCAGGTCAGACCGTTCGAGGCGCAGTTGTTCAGAGATGCCCCCAGCTCCGCGCTGGAAGAACCATCGGAGCTGGCATGCAGGTTGCTGACGGAGATGGCTCCTCGCGAGACTACGGACAATCCACCTGCCGCGTCGAGGTTGGTGTTGTTGGTGCCGCTCAGCGTGACGGGCGCGATGAATGGATCGGTGCAGCCAAACCCTATGCTGTCGCAGTTGTCCAGGGTTGCGCCGACGCCAGCATCGTTTTCAGCCGTGAGGTTGTTCACGGTGATGGCGCCGTTGCTGTGCACATCCAATCCTCCGTTCGCCTGG
>Ga0335081_10015695_pt1 | contig 12255 bp, 9 predicted proteins | sample Lox_Sample_35_FD_206713 | JGI IMG/M metagenome (GOLD analysis project Ga0335081, IMG submission 206713) | Soil microbial communities from Loxahatchee National Wildlife Refuge, Florida, United States - Lox_Sample_3.5 | ecosystem: Environmental > Terrestrial > Soil > Wetlands | place: USA: Florida... | reverse complement strand
ATGGCCGGCCGCGGCGGGGATAGTGTGCCGTGGCTCGGTGCCTTGCGGGAAGAAGCCCGGACAGTTTTTGCCGGAAGCGGATTACCCACGCGCCGGGTCGAGTCCTGGAAATATTCAGACCTGTCGCGCGCGCTCGCCCACGCACCCGAAGAGTCGGGCCCACCCCGGCCGGCGCCTGTCTTGCCTGAGGCTCATCTCGCGCTCTTCGAGAATGGTGTCCTTAACGAGGCAAAATCGGCCCTCGCGGCAGTTGGGGCCGTGCCTTTGCGGCAGGTCCTCGCCGACCCGGCGACGCCCTTTGCCGCCCAGATCGGATATGTCAATCCCCAGAAAAATCATGCGCTTCTCAATCTCAATACCGCGCTGATGGAGGACGGGCTCGTCTTGCACGTGCCCGCCCATACGAAGCTCACGGCGCCGCTTTACCTGCGTTATGAGTGGGAGGGCGAGGAGGCGCGCGCACCCGAGGGGCGCCATCTCCGTATTTTGATCCTGCTCGACGAAGGCGCGGAAGCAACCGTTCTTGAGGCCCATAGCGGCACGCCTGCGTTTTCCACCATAGTCAGCGAGGTTCGCCTTGCCGCTGGTGCGAGGTTCACGCATGTCCGTCTCGATCGGCTTGGAGCGGCGTCAAGGCAGTCGGCGATCACATTGGGTGAGCTTGCCGCCGGCGCATCCTACAACGGCTTCTATTTGTCCGAAGGCGGGCGGTTCTCGCGTCACGAGGCTTTGCTTCAACTTTCTGGGCGAGAGGCACAAGCGCAGCTTAATGGCATTTATCTTGTCGCCGACGGCCGTCACTGCGATAACACCACGATCATCACGCATGCCGGTCCAGATACGATGAGCCGACAGGCGTTCCGGGGCGTGCTCGCAGGCGATTCGCGAGGCGTCTATCAGGGCTGCGTCCGCGTGCAGCCTGACGCGCAAGGAACCGATGCTCGGCAAATGAGCCGCACGCTATTGCTGTCCCGGCAGGCCGAGATTGCAACCAAGCCAGAACTTGAGATCTTTGCTGATAATGTCAAATGCAGTCATGGCGCGACGGCAGGCGAACTTGATTCAGCTGCGCTCTTCTTTTTGCGCGCGCGCGGAATTCCCGAAGCAGAGGCTCGAGCACTCCTGATCGAGGCCTTCCTAGGCGAAGCGCTCGAGACCATCGAAAACGAGCCTATGCGCGCGTGCGCGGTGGCGGCCGTATCGGATTGGCTTGCGAGCCACGCAGGCGAGATCTCGCATGTCGACTAGTCTGCAGCCGCTTGAAGAAAAGCCCGTCGCTGGATTCGACGTTGCTCGGTTACGTGAGGATTTTCCAATTCTCAGCCGGCAGGTTTATGGCAAGGCTCTTGTCTATCTCGACAATGGTGCATCCGCCCAAAAGCCAAAGCCGGTCCTCGACGCGATGGCGAAGGCTTATGCGGAGACCTATGCAAACGTCCATCGTGGCGCCCACTTCCTGTCCGGCGAATCGACGGTCGCCTTCGAGAAGGCCCGCGAATCGGCGCGCCGTTTTGTCAACGCCAGCCGGCCCGAGGAGATCGTCTTCACCAAGGGCGGCACGGAAGCCATCAATCTCGTGGCCTCGTGCCTCGGAGGCACGCTCGAAGCGGACGATGAAATCATCCTCACAGAAATGGAACACCATTCCAACATCGTGCCGTGGCATTTCCTGCGCGAGCGGAATGGCATCGTGTTGCGTTGGGCTTCCTTAAATTCGGACGATAGTTTCGACATTGCGGCCTTCGCCAAACTGTTGTCGCCGAAGACGAAGCTCGTGGCCGTCACCCATATGTCTAACGTTCTCGGCACCATCACGCCTCTTTCCGAAATCATCCGGCTTTCACACGCCGCTGGCGCCAAGGTTCTCGTCGACGGCTGCCAGGGCGCGGTGCATCTGCCGGTCGATGTTCAATCCCTTGATTGCGACTTTTACGTCGCCACAGGCCACAAACTCTATGGCCCTTCGGGGATCGGCTTCCTCTTCGGGAAATATGAACATCTGAGAAATATGCGGCCCTACCAGGGTGGCGGCGAGATGATCGAAGTCGTCTCGAAAGATAAGGTTTCCTATGCCCCTCCCCCGCACCGGTTCGAAGCGGGGACGCCGCCTATCGTCGAGGCGATTGGGCTCGGTGCCGCACTCGACTATCTCATGTTGCTCGACCGGGCCAAAATTGCAGCGCATGAATCGGCTCTCTTGGCCCATGTGACCGAGGAACTTTCGAATCTTGACCGTGTGCGGATCTTTGGGCGGGCCCGGGACAAAGGCGCCCTCATAACTTTCGAGACCGAGGGTGTGCATCCCCATGATGTCTCGACACTGCTTGACCGTGCCGGGATTGCCGTGCGGGCGGGAAACCATTGTGCCCAGCCGCTCATGGCGCGACTCGGTATAACGGCGTCCACGCGGGCCTCCTTTGCTCTCTACAACACCCATGCGGAAGTGGAGGCACTCGTTCGTGGTGTCCGCGATGTCCTGGAATTCTTTGGATGAGCACCTTCGGCGCGTTCCATAGCACAGTCGTCCTCGACCATGGGAGCCGTCCGGGTCGGTGTCGACGCTTGAAGGCGCGAACCATAAACTGCTTTCCCACGCACCCCGAGCGCCTGAATTTCGCGTGGCGGATATGCGAACGGCCTTCTGCAAGGGCCGACGCCGACCAGCTAGAGTTCCGGAGTTAACAAGCGATGGACGTAAACAGCGAAACCCTTGAGCCCATTATTCCCGCCACCTCAGTAGATGAGGCGCCGGCATCCAGCTCGGCAGATGATGCTCTCCTGAGCGAGGTCATCGCGGCACTGCGTTACGTGCATGATCCTGAGATCCCAGTGAACATCTATGATCTGGGATTGATCTACAGGATCGACGTGAGGGACCCAGGTATTGTCGAAATTGACATGACCCTGACCGCCCCCGCCTGCCCGGTCGCGGGAGAAATGGTTGGCTGGGTCAAAGCAGCGATTGATCAAATCAAGGGCGTATCTGAGACAACAGTCAATCTCGTCTTCGATCCGCCCTGGGACCAGTCACGGATGTCGGAGGAAGCCAAGCTTGAGCTCGGCTTGGAGTAGACCCTCGTAGAGGCAGCAATTATTTATTTTTGAGCTGCCTGATTGCACTTTCGAGTGGCCGTGCGCCGTCGCGATAGTCTCCCCAGATGTTGCTGTTCCGGATCAGAGCTGGGGCCGTGCGGATCGTGAATCGCTTTGGATCAAGATCAGATTTCACCTGCCCCCAACTTAACGGCATGGAGACATTTGCGCCCGGCCGTGCCCGTGGCGACAACGGCGCAACCGCTGTTGCGACGCGATCATTGCGGAGATAATCAAGGAAGATGCGGCCGCCGCGCAGTCTCTTTGCCATATTCGCGACGTAACGCCGGGGATTATCCTCGGCCATCCGCAGGCACAGCTGCTTCGCGAACTCCTTTGCGACGAGCCAGGTGTTTTTGGACGGTGCCAACGGCGCGACAATATGCAGTCCCTTTCCGCCCGTCGTTTTGCAGAAGCTGATAAGCCCGAGCTCGCTGAGCCGGTCATGCATCTCGCAGGCAGCCTCAACCACGGTCAAGAAAGCAACGTCCGGTCCTGGATCGAGATCAAAGACGAGCCGTCCCGGCATTTCCGGCTGCTTTGGCTGACAGTTCCAGGGATGAAGCTCAAGAGCAGCGATTTGCGCAAGCGCCGCCAGCCCCTCGACGCGATCGACCTCAAGATACGGCTTCTGATCTCCGAAGACAGTTACGAGCTCGAGAAGATTTGAAGTGCCAGGGCCTGCATGGCGCTGGAAGAACTTCTCGCCAGCTATGCCATCGGGCGCACGGACGATCGAACAGGGCCGTCCGCGAATATGGTCCATCACCCATGGCCCCACCTCTTCATAGTACCGAGCAAGATCGAGCTTGGTCACGGGCTTGCCATCGCCCCCATCCGGCCACAGAGCCTTGTCAGGGTTCGAGAGCAGCACGCCCATGACGATCGGCCTGTTCGATACTCTAGCTTGGACCGATATTTCGGGTGGCCGCGATGGCACCGGGAGTGTCGTCTCGGCAGCATTTGTCGGCGTTTCGGCCTCGACTTCCTCAGCCGGCTTGTCTTCGCGCAGGCCCTTGAAGGCGGCTTGCCGTACCATGCCATCGCCCGTCCAACCGGCGAATTCGATTTCGGCTACCAATTCTGGCCTTGTCCAATGAACATCGGCCGCCTCGTGCGGTGCCGAAATTCCCGTGAAAGGCGATTTCGACGCAGCAACCGATTTCAGGCGAGGCAGAAGTGTCTTGATCTTCGTCGCGCTGTACCCCGTGCCGACGCGGCCAATGTAGACCAAGTGACCGCCGCGATGGATGCCGGCAAGCAAGGATCTGAATCTGCCATTGGTCGTCGTCCACCCGCCGATGACGACCTCGTGCCCGGCCCGGCACTTCGCCTTCATCCAGGTACGGGTGCGTCCCGATCGATAGGGTGCGTCGATTTTTTTTGATACAATTCCTTCCAAGGCCAGCCGGCAGGCTGAACGCAAGACGGCTTCGCCGCCTGTCTCGAAATGTTGGACGAACCGGATCTGGCCACTCTCGCCGCGCTTTGAAAGCAAATCCCGCAGATGGGCCTTCCTCTCGGAAAGAGGGTGCTTGCGCAAATCCTCCGAACCATCGAACAATAGATCGAACGCAAAAAAGATCAGATCGCCGGTTCGCCCCTCCGACAGAGCCGCCTGGAGTGCCGCGAAATCGGGAGCTCCATTAGTGTCGAGCGCGACGATTTCGCCATCGATGATACTGTCCGGAAGATCAGTTGCTGCTGATGCGATCTCAGGGAACTTGTCAGTCCAGTCGAGGCCCTTACGAGTCTTAAGACTGACCTTTCCATTTTGGATGCGCAGCTGGATGCGATAGCCATCAAACTTGATCTCGTGCACCCAACCAGGCCCGTTCGGCGGGCGATCGACTCTCTCGCAAAGCTGGGGTGAGATGAAATCCGGCAGTGTTGCCGATGATTTTCTTCGTTTTGCGCCCGAGGAAGCAGGGTCCGGCCGCATAGCCACTCTCAGAGTTCCTTGCAGACTTGCCATCGAGTGGAATTTCTCATGGTAAGCTATTGTATCATAAAGCCTTATATGTTCACTGTGCCTGCAAATGAGTGCGCTCGCGCGCAACGGCCTGCAAGCCCCCGGCGAGCACGGTGCGAACGCTCTGTTTGTGAGTCGCCTTTCGTAAACTGAGAGATCGGGCAGCTCAGCCGAAATCGAAACCTCTACAGCTCTTGGGTCACGTTTATTGCCGCACTATATACGTGGGAGATCGGCGCAGGATGCAGTTGAAAGAGCAGGAGTGAAAAGAATGAACAAATTGGACCGGCCTCGCGAGATTATAGAATATTGTTTGAAACCCCTCGCGTTATCCAATACAACGGAAGAATATAAGGAAGTCTATCGGCGGCTTGAGCATGTGATAAAAACGCTTCAATTGATGGCGTCGAAGAACAAAAAACCGGTCGCGATCGACTTCTCGAACATGAAAACGATCAATATCAATGAAGCTGCGCATGGCGACGACATCTAATGACGACATTTAATATGGCCGCCGATGGTGTTCCGTTTGATCTCTTCGCCTCCTGCAACTCAGCCACAAGGCGCGCCCGGCTAACCGCGGCCCGGTCAACATAATTGCCCGTGGCCACTTAAGACCGCAGGGGTTCAGCTGAAAGACGGGGAAGGCTCCCTTTGGGGAGATGGGCAGGCGAGAATGCCGAAAGCGCCCTCGTGCCTTCTTATGAGCGCGCGTTATTCCTGGCAGATGAGACCGCGAGTGACATAGATCCGGCCGTCAGGCCCGACCACACGGGTGACGCGGACGCAATCTTCCTCCTCGCCTGCGGCGGCGTGGCCAAGTTGAAAGGCTGGTCCCTTGCCAAGGGGAGCATAGGCCGTTTTCGTCTCGCTCCGGTGTTGCAAGGCGTTGAAAACCTTGGTCCTTGGCGTGATCGTCAACGGCGCTGCGAAAACCGCCGCCCCAAGACAGGTCACCGCGACACTTGCCATGGCATATTTAAGGGCTTGATTTCCAATAGCCTTATGCGACTTTATCATGATGTCTTCCATCCCCTCCTCTCGGTAAAAGCCGACAGGAGTAACTTCCTTAAAAATGTCCGGCAGCTCCGCGCGGTTTTGCTGAAAATAAACGCGAGCCGACTGAAAAGGTTGCGCTGGATCAGATCGAAATTAAAAAAACTTAAAGCCCCCACCCGCGCAGCGAGGCTTTTTGGCAGTGAGGTTAAACTGCGACCATTGGTAACAGGCTCGGACGGGCGCGTAACCCGCGAAATTGCCCCACGCATCATAGACAGGCCGGTTCTGCCAATAACAGCCGCCGTAATAGCCCGGACGGTAGGCGTAGGCCGATCCCGCAAGTGCGCCGAGCACAAGGCTACCGAGCACTCCCGCCGCAACGGGTTTGCCCCAGCCATAATAACCGCCGCACCACCCGTAGCCGGCCGGGCCACGGCGCCGCCGCCGAAGGCGTTGCGGTCGCCGTAGCCGCGGCGACGAGGCTCAAAACGGCTAAAGAAACTATCCCGGCTTTTCTGGACTTGGTCATTTTGATCTCCTCGACTTTGCGGCCCCGGAAAGAGCGGATCGCCCGGGCTTCGCCCCAAAGCAGATGCCTTATAGTGTCCCTTAAGCCTGAACTCGCTATGAACAGAAAAGTCGGCTTTTGCTGCACTGGCGCACCGCCTCTACTAGGACGCTCGCACGCACCTATTCTGTGCTATTCCGCACAAGCGTTACGTTTCAATCCTCTGTGGGCCACGACTTTCGCGTGAACCTTCTCGCCGGTTGCCCTGGAGTTCGGAACCATGGCTTGCGTTCAGTCGGAAAGAGTTCAAGATGATTCCGATTCGAAAGAGAGAGACCGCTCTCTTCAGGCATGCCAGCCAAGCTTTTCGTTTGACTTCCCTTTCCAGAACCGCCATGTGTTTGGCTCTGCTTCATTGTGGATTGGAGGCTCCGGACGCGTGAGGGACACCACTTGTCCTCTTTCCGAGAGCTCTCAACTCTTAATCTTCCGACAGCCCAGCCACGCGGGGCGTCGCCCGTTAACATCGGCCGCCCCCCTTTGGTCGTTCGGCACAAGCCACGCTCCACGAGCGCATGCTCCCACTTTAAGAAAGATTGAAATTGACTGGATTCTCCCGGCTCGGCCTTGCCGCGCCGCTTCTCCATGCCCTAGCTAAGCAAGCTTACTCCCATCCAACGCCGATCCAGGCACAAGCCATTCCCCCCATCATGGCAGGCCGCGACCTCGTCGGCATAGCCCAGACCGGCACTGGCAAAACGGCGGCCTTCGCGCTCCCCATTCTGCATTATCTTGCAACACATAAGCGCCTGGCTCCGCGCCATGGCTGCCGGGTCCTGGTCCTTAGTCCGACGCGCGAATTGGCAAGCCAGATTGCCGAATGCTTCCGCACTCTGGGCGCTGGCCTTCAACTCAGTATCGCCACCGTTTTCGGCGGCGTGTCGCATGGCGCGCAAATCAAGGCCCTGGCGCGCGGCCTCGACATTCTGGTCGCGACGCCCGGCCGTCTCGAAGACCATCTCGACAGCCGCGCGGCGAGGCTCGGCGAGGCGGAAATTTTCGTCCTCGATGAGGCCGACCGTATGCTCGACCTCGGCTTTGTTAAAGCAATCCGGCGGATCACCGCGGCGCTGCCGAAACGACGGCAGAATCTCTTTTTCTCGGCGACGATGCCGGCCGAAATCGCCACGCTCGCCGAGAGCCTTCTTGTCAATCCGGTTGAGGTCTCCGTCACCCCCGCCGCAAAAACCGCCGACCGGATTAGCCAAAAAGTTTTGCTTGTTGAGACAAGCCGCAAGCGCGATCTCCTCGTCGAGCTTTTTGCTGATGCGCAAATGACCCGGACAATCGTATTCACAAGAACGAAACGCGGCGCTGACAAGGTCGCCCGCCACCTTGATGAAAACGGAATCGCGGCTTGCGCGATCCACGGCAACAAAAGCCAAAGCCAAAGGGAGCGTTCACTTGAAGCATTCCGAGCCGGCCGCGCCCGGGCCATGGTCGCAACCGACATCGCGGCGCGCGGCATTGACATCGACGGCGTCACCCATGTCGTCAATTTCGAGCTTCCCGAGGTCGCGGAAGCCTATGTTCACAGAATCGGCCGCACTGCCCGGGCGGGTGCCGAGGGCACCGCAATTTCGCTTTGCGACGGCGCCGAGCACGCACTTTTGCGCAATATCGAAAAGCTGACCCGCCTGAAACTGCCGACAGACGACCGCCGCGATCTGGCGCCGTCCTCGCCACACCATGCCGTATCCGCCACACGGCCGGAAACGGCAAACCGGCACAGGGATCAAGCCCCGCATTCTTCTGCCCGCGAACGGGGAGTGAATGGAAAGACGCAGTCCTCCCTCGGCGGGCCAAGAGCCGAGGCGAGACATTCCGCGCCGAGAGGCCCGGCGTCCAATGGGGATGGATCCGGCTCGCGCACTTTTCTGTCTCGCCAAACCCAGCGGGCCAGCACTGGAAAGGCGGCGAGTCCCGTCCGCTACGGCTCGACGGCTGCAAAAACGTCAACACGCCGCCCGTCCAGTAAAGCCGCACATCCGCAGGAATAGATCGATGGTCGGCTTTTGGATCGATCACGCCGGAGCCAGCCAAAAGACCTTGATTTATTCGACACATGGTTTACGCGCGTGGGGAACAGAAATTGCTTGAGCCTGACTTAGTAATACCCAAGACTCTCCTATGAAGTTCCAAAATGTCGCAGGCTGGTTTTAAGAATTTTCTTGCACATCGGTGACATTTCTACGATCTCTTTTTTGCACGTCCTTCGGGGTTTTCGCCGTCCAGCTCCGAAGAAAAATCTTTCGCGACGGGCTATACAACACACTCTGGAGAAAACTATTGGGCGAGATTCTTGAAATTGCGAGCTTCATTGCAACGCCTCTCGGTGCCATTTTGGCGGTCGCGGTTGCGGCAGGTGCTTTCTTCTATGGGCGGTGGGTCCTCTCCAACTAAGGGGCGCAAAACGCCTTGTGGATCAGACCGGGGACAACCCGGAAAAATTATACTGCTACGAGGCGCGTTCTTGGGTTTTCGAGGCTTGTTGTCGCGACATGCGACAACAACGCCGCCGTCAGAATATCCATCCTGCCACACCGTTCCGCCTCAGCATCTCAACTTTAACGCTCGCTAGCTGTGGGCGTCTCAACGCTTCTGTAGAGCCGCAGCGACCCGGCGCGCGACCTTTTCGCGCTCCCCCTGAAATACTGCTTGTTCCGCGCGGTGGCTTTCAACAAGCTCCGGGCTGGAACTCGCCGGTGTTCCGCCTGCAAAGGGCGGCTTTGGATCATATTCCATCGCGAGCTGTACCTGCTTCGCGCGCTCTTCGCTAAAGAGCGTGGCCGCGAGGATCAAGGCAAAGTCGATTCCCGATGTCACCCCCGCGCCGGTGATTCGGTTGCGATCGATGACGACGCGCTCCTTGACCGGCACGACACCGAAAAAGCCGAGCTGATCAAGGGAGAGCCAATGGCAGGTCGCGCGGTAGCCGGTGAGGAGGCCTGCCGCCGCAAGAACGAGAGAACCCGTGCAGACCGAGGTCACATAATCCGCCCCCGTTGCCTGCCGCCGCAAAAAAGCGAGAACCTCCGCATCTTCCATGAGCGAGATCTGGCCGGGGCCGCCAGGCACGAACAGAATGTTGGCCTTGGGGCAATCGGCGAAAGTCGCCGTCGGCAGGATCCGCAGCCCGTTCACATCCATGACTGGATCCAGCGTTTTCCAGACAAGATGAATCCGCAGCTCCTCGAACCTCGCCAAGACTTCGAAAGGCCCAGTGAGATCGAGCTCTTGGAAACGCGGGTAAAGGAGCATCACGACCTCCATCGAGGCCTCCCTTATCTCGCCGCACCCGTTCAGCCCTTCGTCTCCGGTAGATTCAGCCGGATATGCAATTCGCGCAATTGCTTCATGGTGACGGCCGAGGGCGCCCCCATGAGAAGATCCTCGGCCCGCTGGTTCATCGGGAAGACCACGATCTCGCGCAAATTCTCCTCGCCCGCGAGCAGCATCACGATGCGATCGATGCCAGGGGCGATCCCGCCATGCGGCGGCGCGCCATATTGGAAGGCGCGGTACATGCCGCCGAATTTCTCCAAAAGCACATCCTCGCTATAGCCCGCGAGCCCAAAGGCCTTCTTCATAATGTCCGGACGGTGGTTGCGGATCGCGCCGGACGAAAGCTCGACGCCATTGCAGACGATATCGTATTGGAAAGCCTTGATGCCGAGGATGGTTTTCTCATCGGATGGATCGAGCGCGATGAAGGCCTCGTGATCGAAATTCGGCATCGAAAACGGGTTGTGCGAAAAGTCGATCTTCTTTTCGTCCTCGTCCCATTCATACATCGGGAAATCGACGATCCAGCAGAACTCGAAGACATCTTTCTTGGTGAGGCCGAGTTCGTTTCCGATCCTGAGCCGTGCCGCCCCGGCAAGTTTCGCCGCTTTGTCCTCCTGGTCGCAGGCGAAGAACACCGCATCGCCAGCCTTCAGGCCCGCCTTTTGGGCAATTGCCTGCTGCACCTCGGCCGGCAGGAATTTGGCGATCGGACCCTTGCCCGTCAGCCTGCTTCCTTCGCCTTCGAAGATCACATAGCCAAGCCCGGCGGCGCCCTCGCCCTTTGCCCAATCGTTGAGCTTGTCAAAGAAGGAGCGCGGCTGCTGAGCGGCACCTGGCGCCGGAATGGCGCGCACGACGCCACCCGCCTTGATGACGTTCTTGAAGGCGTTGAAGCTCACATCGTCGCGCGCAAACTCATCCGTCACATCAGCGATGAGGATCGGATTGCGCAGATCCGGCTTGTCCGATCCATATTTCAGCATCGCCTCGGCATAGGGGATCATTGGAAATTTTGGGCTGACCGGCCGGCCGCCGCCAAATTCCTCGAAGATGCCGCGCAGCACCGGCTCGACGGCTGCAAACACATCCTCCTGCGTGACGAAGCTCATCTCGATATCAAGCTGATAGAATTCGCCGGGACTGCGGTCGGCGCGGGCATCCTCGTCGCGAAAACAGGGCGCGATCTGAAAATAGCGGTCAAAGCCCGCCACCATGATGAGCTGCTTGAACTGCTGCGGCGCTTGCGGCAGGGCGTAGAACTTGCCTGGGTGCAGGCGGGATGGCACCAGAAAGTCGCGCGCACCCTCCGGGCTCGAGGCGGTGAGGATCGGCGTCTGGAACTCGAAGAAGCCCTGCGCCTTCATGCGGGCGCGCAGCGAGTCGATAATACGCCCGCGCAGCATTATATTATGGTGTAGTTTTTCACGGCGTAGATCAAGGAAACGATAGCGCAGCCGCATTTCTTCCGGATAGTTGTGCTCCCCGAACACAGGCAAGGGCAATTCGGCTGCAGCCCCCAAAACCTCGACTTCGGTCACATAGACTTCGACGAGGCCGGTCGCCATTTCGGGGTTTTCAGTCCCTGCGGGGCGGCGCCGGACCATACCGTCGATGCGGACCACCCACTCCGAGCGAAGTTTCTCAGCTTCACCGAAGGCGGGGGAATCGGGATCCGCCACGCATTGGGTTATGCCATAATGGTCACGCAGATCGATAAAGAGAACGCCGCCATGATCGCGGATACGATGGCACCAGCCGGAGAGACGGATCGTTTCGCCGGCGTGCATTTCACGGAGGGCGCCGCAGTTATGGGAACGGTAGCGGTGCATGAGAGGATCACGAGCAAGAGGATGGGCTTGGACCATGACCGCTTCACCTTGAATCGCTCATGGTCTTATGATTTTTTCTGACCTTAACCAAAAAGTCTGCAACTCTTTGGAAGCAGCCGGAGGCGCGGCCTTGCGCGCGGCGTCAGGGGCGGAGAACCGCATGAGCGGCGCCGTCTGTCAAGACGCGGCGCTCGCGCACCGGAATGTCGGCTATACTTAGTGCAGACTATAGAAGTCAGTCCATCTTTGCATTATTGAAGCAAATATGACCCTAATCTCAACCACAAAAGAATTGACGGCCGCTTGCCGCCGCCTTGGGACTCACCCTTTCATCACCGTCGACACCGAATTTTTGCGAGAAACGACCTTCTGGCCACGTCTTTGTGTCGTCCAAATTGCCTCGGAGGAGGAAGCGGTCGCCGTCGACGCCATGGCGGAGGGCCTCGATCTTGGGCCCTTTTTCGAGCTGATGGCCGACAATCGCCTGACTAAAGTTTTCCATGCGG
>Ga0335081_10015694_pt1 | contig 12256 bp, 10 predicted proteins | sample Lox_Sample_35_FD_206713 | JGI IMG/M metagenome (GOLD analysis project Ga0335081, IMG submission 206713) | Soil microbial communities from Loxahatchee National Wildlife Refuge, Florida, United States - Lox_Sample_3.5 | ecosystem: Environmental > Terrestrial > Soil > Wetlands | place: USA... | reverse complement strand
TCAGGCCCGCGGCCAGCAAGCTCTGCGCCAGGGTGCGCTGGTGCGCGTCCAGCCGGGACAGCGGGATCCCCTGACGGTCGGGCTTGGGAATGAAATCCCAGTCCACCCGGCCCGGATCGGCCATCGGAAACTCGCACGCGCGCCGCTGGTCACCGTCCATGCTGGAGAGCAGCGCCCACGTGGTCACCAGCATCCGGCCGATGGTCTCCGGGGCCTCGAAGGTGGTGCCCTCGTCGTCCTCCGCCATCTCACACCAGTCCCACGTCACTGCGGCCGTCGAGATGAAGGTTCACGCCGGAGATATACCCGGCCTGCACCCCGCACACGAACGCGCAGGCAGCGCGCCGAACTCCCCGGGACGTCCGAGCCGGCCCGCGGCGACCCATCCGGCCTGCCCGCGTCGCACCTCGCCGGAGATAACTCTGGCAGCCGGAAGAGTTCGCGAGCACGTCGATCGCGGCAGTGTCAGTCATTCCCTCCGCGGGGCATCTCGCACCGCCGGCTTGACCGGTATCTCGCAGAACTGCCATCCGGGTGGGTATAGCTCGTAGCCCAGGGTCTCGTTGACCGCGATCATGTGCTGGTTGGATGTGGCGTTCCCTGTTACGACCCGCTCCATTTGCGGTTCCGCAGTGGTGAGCCACTCCATCATGGTGGCCTTGGTCAGCAGGCCAAGCCGGTGCCCGCGGTGCGGGCGGGTCACCGCCGTGAGCCCCTGGTGCCCCCAGTCCGGTCGCTCGGGTTCGACCTCCACCTGGGTAAGCGCCGCCAGCTCGCCGGTCGCGTCGTGCAGCGCCGCCACCGAGTAGCCGCGAACGCCGGTGAGCCGGACGATCCTGCTGGCCCGATCGCGAACCCGGTCCGCGTCCCAGATCTCCTCTTCCCACCCCTCGTCGGACGGGGCGTCGTTCATTGCGTTGAAGGCCGCGGCGACCAGGCTGAGATACTCCTCCGGAGCCGGGCCGGTCCATGACACGATCGTGTATCCAGTCGCCGCCGCGGCCGCCCTCTCGCGCAGCCGCGCGAACTCGCTGGCGGGGACCTTGTGCAGGTCGAGCAGGCGCCGGGCCTCCACGAGCCCGGCCTTGGCCCCGACGGCCATCGCGAACGCGGCACCGGCCGAGTCCTGTACCGCGACGCTCCCCAGGACGGTCCGCCCATTCGCCGCCGCGCGGTCCGCGGCGTGCCGCAGTAGCTGGCGGCCGATGCCGTTGCGCCGCGCCGCGGGATGCACGACGGGGACGAGGAACGCGCGTTCCTTGTTCTCCAGGTCTGGCAGGTTCAGCCGGTACCAGGCGAGCGTCCCGCCCGGCGACTCGCCAGGGACGCACCAGACTTCGCCGGGGTCGCCTTCCCATCCGCTCGTCAGCCAGGCGCCGAATACCGGCAGTGACATAGGCGGCTCGCGCGGGTCGTCCGTCGCCGATGCTGCCATGTGGACTTGGTGGCATGCCCGCACGGCGCCGCGGTCAGCGAGATCCAATGGCACGATGCGCATCCCTCTAGCGAACATCACACACCCCCGGCGAAGCCAGCGATTTTCCTGCGCGCGGCAACCCCGCCGACAAGCCCGCCGGCCCGCTCGCGCACTCACCCAGGCTCGCGGCGTTCGCCCTGTGCCGCATAACCGGATAATCACGATGCCGAGTTGCCTCGTCCAGCCGTCCGCGTCCTCGGTGTCTCGAATAGCCCGGCCATGCCTAGGTTCAGCGATCGTCGGCCTTGATCGCGCTCTTGGATTGCCAGAGCCCAGCAGGCTGTTGCGGGTGGACGTCCTTCAACGCGGCATGAACGTGCTTCGCCAACTATTCTCTGCGAACCGTGCTTCGAGGACTTCGCCAGCGAGTTCGGCTGGGTCCTCAGCGCAGCCTGACCTGCAACCGCTCATCGGCAGAATGAATGCGTTCGCATAGTTTGCTTCGGTCAGTACAGCGCCTCGATGGGTTCGACCGTCACCAGGTCCTTCACGGCGCGGGCGAGTTGCCGGTCGAGCGTGATCAGCGCGTCGGCGTGGAGCTGGGTCAGGGCGACGTACTCGGCGTCAAAGGTGTCTGCCCAGCCGAGCAGCCCGGCGGCCTTCCATGCGACATCCTGCAGGACACGGTCTCCGAGCAGCCGCAGTCGCAGCCCGCGCACATATTCGAGCTGCCGCTCGGCCTCCTTCCTGGTCATCTCACCGCGGCGGACTGCCTGATACAGGAGTGACAGCACCTGCGAGCGCAGCAGCGCCGGAGCCAGGAGCTGATGCTCGCCGCGGATCACAGCCTCCTCGCGAGCCAGGCGGACCGCGACGTCCGGGCCGATCACGTACCTCGTCATGACATCAGTTTCCCCGCTGCCGCGCCACGCGGACGCCTGCCTGCAGTACGGCGATGCGCTTCCCCATGCCCGCTCAGCAGTCAAACGCTGACCAGCAGATGCCGTTCCGCAACCGCTGGTCGTCAAGCACGAGCTCGCGAATGGCCTCCGGGAGCCGGTCACGCTGCCATCGGCATTCCAGTCGCCCTGCGGCGTCGCTCCCGCCTCCGGGCGCGGAAGCACGTGCGGCCTTGATCGCATAGGCGGCCGCGCCGAGTTCGTGCGCGGCGACATGCGCGACGGCCCCGGCCTGGCCAGCAGCGTACGCGGCATGCCGTGCTGCCCCCCGGAGGTTCCTGGCCGCGCCCATCGCCTGGCCGCCCGCCGCGCGAGCCTGCATCATCGTGACCTCACCACGCACCCAGGCGCGGGCATACGCGATCGCTTCGCGCGGTCGCGGGTCATCACGCTGAGCCGACTCGAAAAGGTGAAGGACGTGCTCTGCGCACGACGCCGCCCAAAGAGCCAGGAGATGGTGATCCGAATCACTGAGGGTCCCACCGCGGCGAATCGTCACGAAGCGAAGGTCCCGAACCTTCGGAAGGATCATTGCCCGGTGCTCCCTCTGCCTGTGTCTATCCAGCCCCGGGGCGCTCGGGGGACAGGCCGCGTCCTCAACCATAGCGTCGTTCCAGCATCAGAGCGACCTTCGGTGTCGCGCGGCCTGGCTGGACACCCACCGCTTTGTACTCGGCAGTCCTGTGCTTTCACTCTCCGCGGCAATAGAGGACGTTCACCGCAAGCGGCGATGCGTAGATACATGGTCCTGCCGCCGGACTTCCATGCGCAGCCTTGGGGCCAGGCCCGGTGTTTGCAGCCTCCTATAAGGAGGACTTTAGCCACGCCGGAAGAGGCAAAGGTCCCTGGCGTGAGCTTGACCGGGGGCCGACTCTCAAGCAGAGGGGAGCGGACTCTGCAGGCAGATGGAGGTAATCACGATGACTGCCGTTGCGATACTCGTTGGCCTCTGCGCTATTGCCCTTGTCTATCTGGCGATCTTCGCTGCGCTGGGGGTAGCCTTCTTTGTCGCGTCGCGCTTCTGAACGCGGGCTGAATTAACAATCGCGACCCGCATTGGCAAGAGTCATGCGAGCGCTATTCATGCACGGCCGGCAACTTCCTCTCAACACGCAGAAGAGGTTATCCAGCTGCAGGGCGCAGGACGTTATGCTGGCTGGCGTCTCTGCCGGGCGCTCTGCCAGGGAGCAGCTGTTCACTATTTGAGGGTAGAAAATGTCCTCAAATACTTCGATATCTGGTTTTGCTATAGCGAGCGCGTCGGCGGCCCCGTTTCCGTACCGATGACGGGAAACCGGATTACAGTCCTTCCAAATTCGGCTTTTAGGGAAGGTCGTCTGGCCTGCTGCTACAGTAAATAGCTCTTAGCAGCTTCATCCTCATCTGCCGCGTTGAGGTACGTCGCAGATGGCGAGGCGCGCACCGGTGAGCTCGCTGGGGCCGTACTTGTTGGCCCTGGTCGGCCATATCCCATGACCTCATGCAGAGACGACGCCGAGGCTCTCGAAGTCGTAACGGCCACAGTGATAGAGGACCCCTACCGGTAGGCCACCATCCGGCTCCGGGTGGCCCAAGGTGATCGGGACGGCTCTGTCGCAGTGCTGTGGACCACCGCGTACCGCCGTCAGCAAAGATCGCCTCGTCAGACCTCGTGAGCCGGTGACTGCCCAGCCCGCAGAGCGGACAGCAAGAGCCTCCACTACCCGACACGGATTCGCCGGAGGCGCCCAGTTCTGACATTCCGTCTAACAACTTGTTAGAATCTGAATGCACGGGATCGTAAAGGCTCAGGCCCGCAGGCCGGTTACCTCGCGGGCGATGATGGTCTTCATGATCTCGGACGTGCCGCCGTAAATGGTCTGCACCCGGGCGTCGGCGTAGGCCCGCGCGATCGGGTACTCGGTCATGTACCCGTACCCGCCGAACAGCTGCAGGCACCGGTCCAGGACGCGCTTTTGCGTCTCGGTGGCCCAGAGCTTGGCCTTGGCCGCGTCGACCGCGGTCAGCTCGCCCGCGTTCAGCGCGAGGACCGCCTTGTCCAGGTACGCCTCCAGCACGTCGACCTCGGTGACCGCCGTGGCCAGCTCGAACGCGGTGTTCTGGAACGCGGCGATGGGCTGGCCGAACGCCTTGCGCTGCGTGGTGTAGTCCACGGTCCAGTCCAGCGCGGCGCGCAGCGACGCCAGCGCCATCATCGCGATCGACATCCGCTCCAGCGGCAGGCGCTCCATCAGGTGCACGAAGCCGCCGCCCTCGCGGCCGAGCAGGTTGGCCGCGGGCACCGCCACGTCGTCGAAGAACAGCTCGGCGGTGTCCTGGGCGTGCAGGCCGAGCTTGTCCAGCTTGCGGCCGCGGCTGAACCCGGGCATGCCGCGCTCCAGCACCAGCAGGCTGAAGCCGCGCGACCCGGCGCCGGGGTCGGTGCGCGCCACCACGATCACCAGGTCGGCGTGGATGCCGTTGGTGATGAACGTCTTGGCCCCGTTGACCACCCAGCCGTCGCCGTCCCGGACGGCCGTGGTGCGGATGCCCTGCAGGTCGCTGCCCGCGCCGGGCTCGGTCATGGCGATCGCGCCGATGGCTTCGCCGCTGGCCATCGGCGGCAGCCACCGGGCCTTCTGCTCCGGCGTGCCCAGGTCCGCCAGGTACGGGATGGCGATGTCGTCCTGCAGGCCGAACCCCGAGCTCAGCGAGGCCGCGCACACCCGGGCGAGCTCCTCCATGACCACGCAGCGGAACCGGAAGTCCTCGGTGCCCGGGCCGCCGAACTCCTCCGGCACCCGCAGCCCGATGATGGCCTGCTTACCCGCCGCCAGCCAGGCCTGCCGGTCGACGTCGCGCTCGGCCTCCCAGCGCTCCAGGTTCGCCGTGACCTCGCGCTTGACGTAGGCCTGCACGACCTCGCGGAAGGCCTCGTGATCCTGGTCGTACAGAGCCCGGCGCATGGTTACCGGCCCTGCCACACCGGGGCGCGCTTCTCGGCGAACGCCCGGGCGCCCTCCTGCGCGTCCTGCGAGGTGAACACCGGCTGCATCCGCCGGGCCATCTGGTCCCAGCGCTCGTCAGCGGTCCAGTCGCCGCCGGCGTTGGAGATCTCCTTGCTGGCGATCAGTGCCAGCGGCCCGTTGGCCGCGATCTTCTCCGCGAGCTCCAGCGCGGCCGCCAGCGCCTGGCCCTCGTCCACGACCCGGTTGACCAGGCCGATCTCGGCGGCCCGCGCGGCGCTGACCGGGTCGCCGGTGAGCAGCATCTCCAGCGCGAGCGCGCGGGGGATCCGCTGCGCCAGCAGCAGGGCGCCGCCGGCCCCGGCCACCAGGCCGCGTTTGACCTCGGGGACGCCGAACCGGGCCGACGCGCCCGCGACCACCAGGTCGCAGGCCAGCAGCAGCTCGAACCCGCCGGCCAGCGCCCAGCCCTCGGCCGCGCCGATCAGCGGCTTGCGCGGCGGGGTCTGGGTGATGCCGCACAGGCCGCGGCCGGGGAAGGAGGGCGTCTCGCCCTTCAGGAACGCCTTGAGGTCCATGCCCGAGGAGAACGTGCCGCCCGCGCCGGTGAGCACGCCCACCCGCAGACCGGCGTCCGCGTCGAGCTCGTCGGCCGCGTCGCGGACCCCGGCCGCGACCGCCCCGTTGAGGGCGTTGCGGGCCTCCGGCCGGTTGATGGTGATGACCTGCACCGCACCGTGGCGCTCGACCAGTACCTCGTCGCTCATCTCGTCTCCACCCTGTCCGAGAACTCCTGATATAGCAAGATAATTAAATCAAATCAGCCAGCCTGGGCTTCAGCTCGATTATGCCGAACGAACGGGCTGATACGGCATCCTTCAGGTGTGGGCATTCTGCTGCTGGTCCGGCACGGCCAGGCCTCGCTCGGCACGGCGAACTACGACCAGCTTTCCGGGCTTGGCTACCGGCAAGCGCGGGCGACGGGCGGCCGGCTGGCCCGCGCCGACCTGGTGATCGACCGGGTGGTCTGCGGCACGCTGGCGCGCCAGCGGGACACCGCCGAGACGGCCCTGGCGGAGATGCCGCCGCCCGCCGAGCCGGGGCTGCGCGTCGACGGCCGGCTCGACGAGTACGACCACCTGGGGCTGCTGGCCGCGGGACCGCCGGGCGTCAGCTTCGAGACCGTCACCTCGGCGGAGGCCAACCGCGAGCTGCAGCCGACCCTGGAGGCGGCCATCGCGCGGTGGGCAGCCGGGGAGGCCGGCGCGGCCGAGAGCCACGACGCCTTCCTCGGCCGCGTCCGGGCGGTCGTCGACGACCTGGCCGGCGAGCCGGGATGCACCGTGGCCGTGACGTCGGGCGGCGTCATCGCGGTGGCCTGCACGCAGGCGCTCGGCCTGCCGACCGGCCGGTGGCCCGCGCTGGCCCGGGTGATCGTGAACGGGAGCATCACCAAGTTCGTCAGCGGGCGCTCCGGCCGGAACCTGGTGACCTTCAACGACCACGCGCACCTGGAGGACGACCGCTCCCTGATCTCCTACCGCTGACGCCCCCGCCAGCCCGTCCAATGATCATGGCCAGAAATGGCCCGTATGCGGCCAAAACTGGCCACGATCATGAAAGGGCGAGCCGGGGGGCCGCCGGCGGCGGGCGGCTTGAGACGATAATGGGCGGACGACGAGGAGCACATCGACTACCTGGGGACATCATGGCCGACCCGCCGTCATCGCCCGCCGCACAGCCCGACGAGCTCAGCCCGCTGGACTACCTGCTGCACCGCGGCGAGGCCCACCCGGCCACCCGGTCGGCGTTCCTGGACCTGGAGCTCCTGGACCAGCCCGCGGACTGGAGCCGGCTCCGCGAGGCGATCGACCGGGCCAGCCGGGTGGTCATCAGGATGCGGCAGAAGGTGGTGGTCCCGCCGCTGCCGACCACGGCGCCGCGGTGGGTGGTCGATCCCGACTTCGACCTGGACTACCACCTGCGCCGGGTGGCGCTGCCCGCCCCCGGCTCGCTGCGCCAGCTGCTCGACCTGGCCGAGGTCACGCTGCAGTCGCCGCTGGACACCTCGCGTGCCCTGTGGGAAGCGCTGTACGTGGAGGGCGTGGAGGTTAACCGGTCCGCGCTGCTGATCAAGCTGAGCCACGCGGTCACCGACGGCCTAGGCGGGATCGCGCTGTTCGAGCAGATCTACGACACCGAACGGGACCCGGCGCCGCGCCCGATGCCGCCGGTGCCCGTTCCCCGCGACCTGACCGGCGACGACCTGCTGCGGGAAAGCCTCATCCAGCTGCCGGAGACGGCCGGGGCGGCCAGCTGGAATCTGCTGGGCCGCACGGCGGGCGCCGTCGGCCGCCTGGTCCGGCAGCCGGGGGCCACGGTCGCGGGCGTGATCGGCTTCGCGGGCTCGGCCGGCCGGATGCTCGCCGCGCCGCCGGCCCCGCCGTCGCCGTTGCTGCGCCGCCGGAGCCTGGTGACCCGCACCCACGTGCTCGAGGTGCCGCTCGCCGACCTGCGCGCGGCGGCCAAGGCGGTGGGCGGTTCGGTCAACGACGCCTATCTCGCGGCGCTGTGCGGCGGCCTGGGCCGGTACCACGAGGCGCTGGGCGTGCCGGTCGATGACCTGCCGCTGACCATCCCGGTCAGCCTGCGCACCAGCGACGACCCGGCCTCGGGCAACCACTTCACCGGAGTGCCGCTGGCCGCGCCCGTCGGCGAGTCCGATCCGGCCGACCGGATGCGGCAGATCCGCGAGCAGGTGGTGGCCCGGCGGCGCGAGCCCGGCATCGACGTGATCGGCCGGCTCGCGCCGGTTCTCGGCGTGCTGCCCGACGAGGTGGTGCAAGGGGTCTTCGACCGGATCACCCCGGCGGACATCCAGGCCAGTAACGTGCCGGGCTACGCGCAGGAGACGTTCCTGGCCGGAGCCCGGGTGGACCGCCAGTACGGGATGGGGCCGATGCCCCGGATCGCCATGATGGCGGTCCTCATCTCCCGGGCGGGCACCTGCACGGTGACCTGCCGCTACGACACGGCCTCGTTCACCGCTCCCGACCAGCTCGAGAAGTGCCTGCAGCTCGGCTTCGACGAAGTGGTGGAGCTGGGGCGCGGGAAGGGAACCTCGTGACCGCCGCGCGGACGGACCGGGCCCGCGGGCCGCTGCGGCTGCCCGGGTCGGTGGCCGAGGTCGACGCCAGCCCGGAAGGGCCGCAGACCGGCGCGTTCTTCGACCTGGACGGGACGCTGGTCGCCGGGTTCACGGCCGCCGCCGTCACCAGGGACCGGCTGCGTCACCGCGAGGTCGGGGCCAGCGAGTTCCTGCACATGATGCAGCTCGCGGTGGAGTACCGGCTCGGCCGGCGCCAGTTCGAGAACGTGATAGAAAGCGCCGCTCGCACGGCCCAGGGGCGGCTGACCGAAGATGTCGACGAGGTCGGCGAGCGGATCTTCCAGCAGTCCGTCGCCGACCTGATCTACCCCGAGACGCGCGACCTGGTCCGCGCCCACCAGCGCCGCGGCCACACCGTGGTGCTGAGCTCGTCGGCCCTGACCATGCAGGCCGAGCCGGTGGCCCGCTACCTGGGCATCAAGCACGTGGTGTGCAACCGGTTCGTGGCCGACGAGCAGGGCATCTTGACCGGCGAGATCCGGCGGCCGGTGATCTGGGGCACCTCGAAGGCCACCAGCGTGCAGCGGTTCGCCGCCGACCACAAGATCAGCCTGGCGCAGAGCTACTTCTACGCGGACGGCGACGAGGACCTCGCCCTGATGCACCTGGTCGGCCACCCGTGCCCGGTCAACCCGGGGCCCGCGCTGACCAAGGTGGCCGAACGCCGCGGCTGGCCGATCCTGCGGTTCACCAGCCGGGGCAGCGGCGGGCCGCTGGGCCGGGCCCGCAACCTGGCCGCGCTCGGCTCGCTGGGGCCGGCCGCCACCGGCGCGCTGGGCATCGGCCTGCTGTCCCGCAACAAGCGGGCCGGCGTCAACTTCCTGACCCGGGTCTGGCCGGAGACGGTGCTCGCGCTGAGCGGCGTCAAGCTCAACGTGACCGGCGCCGAGTACCTGACCGCGCGGCGGCCCGCCGTGTTCCTGTTCAACCACCGCAACAACTTCGACGTGTTCATGGTGGCCGCGCTGGTCAAGGACAACTGGACCGGGATCGCCAAGAAGGAGCTCGAGCGCAACCCGCTCGTCGGCCCGCTGGGCAAGCTGCTCGACGCCGCGTTCATCGACCGGTCGGACACCGCGTCGGCCGTGGCCGCCCTCAAGCCCGTCGAGGACCTCGCGCGCAGGGGCCTGTCGATCCTGGTCGCGCCCGAGGGGACCCGGCTGGACACGCCGTCGGTGGGCCCGTTCAAGAAGGGCGCCTTCCGGGTGGCCATGGCGACCGGCCTGCCGCTGGTCCCGATCGTGATCAGGAACTCCGACGCGGTGGCGGGCCGCAACTCCACCACGCTCAACCCGGGCACCGTGGACATCGCCGTGCTGCCGCCGGTCAGCGTCGAGGACTGGACGCCGCAGAACCTGCGTGAGCGGATCGAGCAGGTCCGCGGGTGCTACGTGACGCTGCTGGCCGACTGGCCCGCGGCGGAACCGGACGGCCGGCCCGGGGCGTCGTCATGAGCGGCCCCGACCTGGCCGGACTGCTGGCCGACCGGTCGGGCACGGTGGTGCTCACCCAGGCCGCCACCCCGGCCGAGGCCCGGCTGATCAGGAAGCGGCTCGCCGCGGCCGGCGGGACGGACCGGCCGCCGGTCAGCCTCGGGCCGCCGGGCGGCCCGGGGGCGCCCATCCCCGCGTCGGTCCTGGACTCCGACGACGTCCGGCTGGTCCCGGTCCGGGTGGCCTGGCTGCCAGAAGAGCACGCGGGCAGCCGCTCGGCCCGGCTGCTCGACCTGCTGCCGGGCCACGACCCGTACCATCCCAGCGAGCATCAGCAGCAGCGGATCCTGGCCCGCCAGCCGGACCGGGCCACCGTGCTGGTCGGCGAGCCCGCGACCGTCGGCTCGCTGCGGCGGCACTGGGCCGACGCCACCGGCGGCGAGGACCCGGCCGGCTTCGGCGGCTACGTGGCCCGCCGGGCCATGCTGGCGCTGGACCGGGCCGAGTACCAGCTGCTCGGGCCCAGGTACAAGACGCCCAGCCTGGTCAAGGAGGAGATCCTGTCCTCCCGCCGGTTCCGCTCCGGGCTCAGCCAGGTGCGGGGGCCCGGCGAGGCGCCGCCGTCGCTGGACGAGGCCGGCCAGATCCTCGAGGAGCTCGCCGCGGGCTGGAGCCGCCGGCTCATCGACATCATGCCGAACCTCGGGCGGCTGATCTTCCAGCGCGGCTTCGATCCGCAGATCGACTACGACGAGGGCCAGATCGCCCGGCTGCGCGCGGCGATGCAGCGCCACCCGTGCATCTTCCTGTGGTCGCACCGGTCGAACCTGGACAACCTGGTGCTCAGCGCGGCCATGCAGGAGAACGGGCTGCCGCCCGCGCACGTGTTCGGCGGGATCAACATGGCCTTCGGGCCGATGGGCGCCATCCTGCGCCGGGCCGGGGTGATCTTCATCCGCCGCTCGACCGGTGACGACCCGCTGTACAAGTACGTGCTGCGGGAGTACGTCGGCTACGTGCTGGAGAAGCGGTTCAACCTGTCCTGGTCGATCGAGGGCACCCGGTCCCGCACCGGGAAAATGCTGCCGGCTCGGCCTGCTGTCCTACGCGGCCGACGCCTACCTGCAGGGACGCGTCGACGACATCTTGCTGCTGCCGGTGTCGATCACCTACGACCAGCTGCACGAGATCGCCGAGTACGCCGACTACGCGCGCGGCGGGACCAAGAAGCCGGAGGGGTTCGGCTGGCTGTACGGCTTCATCAAGGCGCAGGGCGCCCGGCACTACGGCAAGATCTACGTGCGGTTCGGCGAGCCGGTCGCGCTGAGCTCGTTCCTCGGGCCGCCCGGCGGCCCGGTCGCCGCCGATCCGGCCGCCCGGCGGCTGGCCCTGAGCAAGACCGCGTTCGAGGTCGCCTGGCGGATCAACCAGGGCATGCCGGTCACCGCGACGGCCCTGGTCACCACGATCCTGCTGGCCATGCACGGGACCGCCCTGACGTTCGGCCAGGTCCGGCTGGGGCTGGCCGACGGGCTGGACTACCTCCAGAGCCGCGCGGTGCCGATGACGGCCAGCGCGCGGGCGCTGACCGCGGCCGAGCCGGTGCGGGCGACGCTGGACGCGCTGACGGCGGGCGGGCTGGTCACCTGCACCGCGGACGGGCGCGAGCCGGTCTGGCTGATCGGGCCCGACCACCAGCTCGACGCCACCTTCTACCGGAACTCGCTGATCCACTTCCTGCTTGACACGGCGCTGTGCGAGCTGGCCGTGCTGCGGGCCCGGGACGCCGCCGCCGAGCCTTTGGGGGCGGTCGGGGCGTTCTGGGACGAGATCGCCCGGCTCCGGGACCTGCTGAAGTTCGAATTCTACTTCCAGGAGCGCGAGGAGCACCGGCGCCAGGTGGGCGCGGAGATGAACCGGCACGACCCGGCCTGGGAAGACCGGCTCCGGGCGGGCCCGGCGCAAGCCGACGCGCTGCTGGCCGGGATGCGGCCGCTGGTGTCCCAGGTCGTGGTGCGGCCGTTCGTCGAGGCCTACCGGCTGGTCGCCGACGTGCTGGCCGAAGGCGACCTGCCGTCAGACCCCGAGGAGATCACCCGCCGGGCGCTCGGGCTCGGCCGCCAGTACGTGGCCCAGGGCCGACTGCGCAGCTCGGAATCGGTCTCGGTGCTGCTGTTCCAGACCGCCGTGGCGCTGGCCAGGAACCGGGGCCTGTTCAAGCCGGGCGCGGACCTGGCCGCCCGGCGGGCCGCGTTCGTGGCCGACCTCCGCGACCTGGTGCGCAGGCTCGACGAGATCGAGAACCTCGCCATCAAGCGCTACATCAGGGACGC
>Ga0335081_10015693_pt1 | contig 12256 bp, 9 predicted proteins | sample Lox_Sample_35_FD_206713 | JGI IMG/M metagenome (GOLD analysis project Ga0335081, IMG submission 206713) | Soil microbial communities from Loxahatchee National Wildlife Refuge, Florida, United States - Lox_Sample_3.5 | ecosystem: Environmental > Terrestrial > Soil > Wetlands | place: USA: Florida... | reverse complement strand
GTGGCCTAAATCGAGGTCCGCCTCCGCCCCATCATCGGTGACATAGACCTCGCCATGCTGGAAAGGATTCATGGTCCCGGGGTCCACGTTGATGTACGGGTCGAACTTGAGAAAATTAACTTTCAACGCTCTGAGCTCCAGGAGGGATCCGATCGATGACGATGCCAGTCCCTTTCCCAGAGAGGAGACCACGCCTCCGGTCATAAATATATATTTGGTCCTCGAATTCGCCAAAACATCCTCCCTTCCGCTCAACAAGAACAATGGGGATTTAAGAATCTCTCGATCAACTCAAACCCCTTCTCAATACAGATCCCAGTTTGACCCGCAGAAACCTCGTCAAACGTCTTCCCGTGGCCGGTGACGACCCCGTCTCCGTTGGAATAAATAGCAAAAGGAACCGGATCGGCGGTGTGCGTCCTGACGGAAAGAGGAGTAGGATGATCGGGGATGACCAGAACCCTGTACCGTTTGAATTCCTTCATCCCGCCCAAGATCGTCCCCACAACCTTTTCGTCAAAGGCCTCAATCGCTTCGACCTTCAATCGAAGATCTCCCATGTGACTCGCCTCATCGGGGGCCTCCACGTGGACATAGACAAGGTCCCTCTCCCTCAAGCCCCTCAGGGCATACCGGGCCTTCCCGTCGTAATTCGTGTCAATGTATCCCGTGATCCCGGGAACCTCCATCACTTCCAACCCTGCCAAGATTCCGATCCCTTTGACCAGGTGGACTGCAGAGATCACGTAGCCATCTATTCCGAATCGTTCCTTCAGCGGGATCATCTGCGGTGAACGCCCTTGCCCCCAAAGCCAGATGGAGTTGGCAGGAGGCAGTCCCCTTGCCTCACGGTCCCGATTAACAGGATGGTTCTTGAGAAGCCGCTGAGACTCTTTCATCAAGGATAGGATAGGCTCTTCCATCTGAGGAAGATAGGAAGATATTTCCCTGCCGGTGAGGTCGTGGGGAGGAGAAATTTTCAGATTCTCCAGTCTTGAGAATTTCGCCGCCCCGTTCTTCAAGACCATCAGATGCCGATAGCTCACCCCCGCATAGAATCGAATCTCGTTCGTTCCCATCTCTCTGTCCAAATCAACGACGACCTTCCTCGCTTCCTCGCTTGTGATGTGACCGGCAGAAAAATCTTCCATGAGGACTTTACGCCCCTGAAATTTCAGGGTGACCAGATTGCATCGAAACGCCATATCATCCGCCGCAAGCTTGACCTTCAGGCTCGCCGCTTCCAATGGACCTCTCCCCGTGTAATAGCGGACCGGATCGTATCCGAAGATAGAAAGGTTGGCAATCTCGCTGCCCGGCGTAAAACCATCCGGAATCGTCCTGACCAAACCGATCTCTCCCTGATTCGCCACCCAATCCATATGGGGTGTTTTGGCTACCATCAGTGGGGTCTTCCCTCCCAGGCTCTCAATCGGATAGTCTGCCATCCCATCGCCGACGATAATAACATACTTCGCCTTCTCAACCATTTCCCGGCATCCTCAAAACGTCTAAATATACCAAAAACTTACAAATGTCAAATGAAAAGCGAAGAACGAAAGCAAAAGGCATGCCAATCTTCAAGGAGAGTCGGAAGGTTCTCCTTTGACTTTGGGAAAGACCATCTCTTTTATGTAGCCAACCACTCTTTCTACCTCCGTCCGGGCCTTCTCATTCCGGCCTTGTGGAGGGGAGCTGAGAGGCCCCTTAAGCTCCTCCCCCTCAAATCCGATCTTCACTGCCTCCTTCAAAAAAGGCTCCGGAAGCTCCTCGTTCAACTCCACTCCGTTCATAATCGCCCATGCCAATGACCAGGCTCGCGCCACATTAGAAGCGTTATACCCCCCTCCCCCTAACGCGACCCATCTTGGGGCCAGATCTTTGATCCTCCTCAGAACTCTTTCATACCCGGACAGGGAGAGGCGAAAATTTGTTAAAGGATCATTATAAAATGCATCGACCCCCAATTGGGTCACGACGATATCAGGATTGAAGGCTTGGACGAGTTCCGGAACAACTTCTTCGAAGGCCCAACAGTAAACTTCATCATCGGTGAAGGGAGGGAAAGGAAGGTTAACAGAATAGCCCTCTCCCTTTCCCTTTCCAATCTCATGCTCAAAACCGGTCCCCGGAAAGAGCGTACGTCCGGTCTCGTGGAGCGAAATTGTCAAAACCTGGTCTGTCTCATAGAATGCATTCTGAACTCCATCCCCGTGATGCGCATCGATATCGATATAGGCCACTCTCTTCCGCAGCTTTAAGAGTCTCATAATTCCAATGACAGGATCGTTGATATAGCAGAATCCCGAAGCCCGGGCCCTCATGGCATGGTGAAGACCTCCCGCGATGTTGAAGGCCACCTCCCCTCTTCCCCCTGCGACAAAATCAACGGCCTGAAGTGTTGCTCCGGTTGCCAGAAGTGACCAATCCAAAAGACCAGGGAAGACGGGATTATCCCCGGGTCCGAGCCCATAGAGATAAGCATCTCCCATGAAACGCCCCTCATTCGCCTGGTTCAGTGCATTCAGATATGCCTCGCTGTGAAAAACAGCTAAATCTTTCCCTTTGGCTTTGATGGTGGCGATAAATTGAACGGAGGGAAGATCCAGAAGTCCGTAAGCTTCGATCAGATCCCGGGTCAATTTGAGACGGATGACTTGAAGAGGATGGGTGGGCCCGTAATCATAATCAAGATAAGCATCAGTATAAATAAAGGCTGTCTTCATCCAAACGGATTCGCTTCCCTTCATGAAACAAGCGGTACCCTTCAAAATGGTCAGTCAACTTTACCTTCCTATTAACCGATTTTCAAGACCAGCCGCTACCCTCTCTTACGAGGCCGTGTTGTAGTCGCGCCGTTGCCGGAAGAGAGAGTTGGGTTTGAAGCTCCCGCCCACAAAGCGGGGCTTGCGAGGCACGTTCCGGCTAAAGCTTTGGAATGCAGTCTTTCGGGAATGACTGATGAGTGTCGTCTCTTCCGCCGCACGTGGAACGGATTTTCCAAGTGCGACACAATCTCTTGAGGGAGTGGGCGGAGTGAAAGAGAATTTTTCTCAATAGCTACTTCGTTGCCGCAGCCTTTAAAAGCCCTCCCTCAAAGGGCGATGCCTTCGCGGCAGGTCTTACCAACCGCAGCAAAGATTGAACACAGATCTGTTGCTCTTCATAAGGACATTTCTGTGTTCCATCCTGGCCGTCAGGCTCCATCGACGCATGTAACCAGAGTCGAGCATCCAAAACCGATTGCCGCTGTTCGGAAAGGACAGCCTCAAGTAAAAGGAAAAGAGGTCAGCCCACCACCCGTGCAAAAGGGAGCAACAGGCGGGCCCTCTGCGCCGTCCACGCACCGAGAGTTTGGTGTTCCTCCCCAACAGCCGCGTCAACTGCTGCCTCCTCCCGTTCAGAGAAAGGAGCTTAATCCTCCTGCACAGATAAGCAGGCCCGCACCTCCGCCAGTTAGACGAGAGGCTATCCCTTCTCCGCAGATGAGCAGGCCAGCGCCTCCTCCACCTAAAGTACCATCCGGACCATCTTTGTAGAGGAACATGGGGGTCGCCCCGCCGCATGTGGGACAACCAAGTGCTCCTCCTGTGCCGAGGCAGCCTCAGGTAGTTCGTCCTGGCCCTCCCCCAAATGGGCGCAAAGAACAAAGATAAGCGCTACCCCCCCTCTATCCCCCTTAACTTAAAGGGGGATGAAAGAGGTGACCTCTTCGTAGAATACTGCAAATACAACATCCGCCCGCACAAAATACATTGTTAACCCCATAGGTTTCTCCGGCCGGTCTTAGTAGCCTAATAAATAGCCGCTTCACTTTTGAAAACCACTTTCATGAAAGGAGTCCATAATGACGACGGTCATGACGATGTATTAGCCTATCCTCTCTCTCATCGCGGGGATATTGATTCTGATCTTTCCAAGGCTCCTGAACTTTATCGTGGCGATCTATCTGATTGTCGCAGGTATTATGGGTTTGATTCGCTAACACTGCCGGGATGATTTGTCAAGTCCGCAGAATGTGGAAAGGGTGAAAAGGAAAGGAGGCGTACCGTGAAACTACCTGCCATTCATCAACCACTGCTTTCCTTAATCGCCGGGATACTGATTCTAATCATGCCCGGATTATTGAACCTAATTGTTGCTGTGTACCTGATCGTTGTTGGCCTCTTGGGCCTGATGCGTCGTTAAAATCGGCTCTTCTGTCTCTAACAGATTGGTGCAAAACCAGAGATATATTTGACGTGATATCGAAGAAGCCCAAAAACCCGTGGACGTTAGAGCTGGGAACAAGCGTTTCGGATGAAGGGATAAAATTCAGGGTCTGGGCTCCAACGGTAACCTCCCTTTCACTGGTGGTCGTAGGGGAATCGAAGGAAACCCCGATGGACCCGGAGGGAAACGGGTACTATACTGTCTCCTTGGGCGCCGCCCGAGGAAAGAAGAGGTATTTCTATCTGCTGAATGGAAAACAGATAAGGCCCGATCCTGTTTCGCGATTTCAGCCCGAAGGAGTGAACGGTCCCTCCGAAGTGATCAATCCCTATGAATTCAAATGGACGGACAACGCCTGGAGCGGAACGCCTCTGGAGAAGATGATTATCTACGAGATTCATACCGGAACCTTTACGCGCGAAGGGACTTTTGAAGCCATCGTTCCTTTCTCGGCCTATCTCGGGAAAGACCTCGGGGTGACGGCTATCGAGTTAATGCCCGTCGCACAATTTCCGGGAAGGAGAAACTGGGGGTACGATGGAACCTACCTTTATGCACCCCAGAATAGTTATGGCGGTCCGTACGGCCTGAAGTCATTGATTAATGCCTGCCATCAGGAAGGTTTAGCTGTCATTCTCGACGTGGTTTACAATCATTTCGGGCCCGAGGGAAATTATCTTTCCGATTACGGTCCCTACTTCACGGATCGGTATAAAACTCCTTGGGGTCGCGCCATCAATTTCGACGGTCCAGAGAGCGACGAGGTCCGAAGGTTTATCACCGATAACGCCCTTTACTGGCTAACCGAATATCATTTTGACGGCCTCCGAATAGATGCTGTTCATGGAATCTTTGACTTAAGCCCACGACATATCCTGGCTGATATCAAGGAAGAGGTTGAACGGCAGGCGAAGCATTTGGGCCGCCATATCGTGGTCATCGCAGAGAACGACCTGAACGATGTTCGCATCGTCAACCCTCCACGAAAGGGAGGATACGGCCTGGACGCTCAGTGGAATGATGACTTTCACCACTGCCTCCATACGCTCCTGACAAAAGAACAGGATGGATATTATCAGGATTTTGGAGGCATTCACCAGATGGTCAAAGCGCTCAGGGAAGGCTTCGTTTACACCGGCCAGTATTCTTCCTTCCGGAGGAGACGACACGGAAGCTCTTCGAAACATCTTTCTCCCTCTCACTTTGTCGTCTTCTCCCAGAATCACGACCAGGTCGGAAATCGAATGAGAGGTGAAAGACTCAGCACCCTCGTTTCTTTTGAAGCCTTGAAACTTGCAGCCGGGACCGTTTTGCTGTCGCCGAATATTCCTCTCTTGTTTATGGGGGAGGAGTATGGCGAGCAAGCTCCGTTCCAATATTTTGTCAGTCATACGGACCCGGCGCTCGTCGAGGCGGTGAGAAGGGGGAGGAGGGAGGAGTTTGCTGCCTTCAAGTGGCAAGGAGATATACCCGATCCCCAGAGCGAGGAAACCTTTCACTATTCGAGAATCCATCTCGACTTTCATCGACAGGGAAAGCGTAAAGCGCTCTTTGAGCTGTATAGAACTTTGGTGAAATATAGAAAGGAGATTTCCTCCCTATCTCACTTGAGTCAGGTGGGGATGGAGATCAAAACCTGCGAGGAAGCGGCTATGCTAACGATGCGACGTCGATACGGGGAAGATCGAATATTTGCGATCTTCAACTTTTCTGAGAAGCCTGCGGAAGCCCTTATTCTCGTAGAACGGGGACGACTGTGGCAAAAGTTATTAGATTCTTCGTCCAATCAATGGGAGGGCCCGGGAAGTCATTTGCCAGACTCCTTTCAATCCGGCGGGTCAGGGTTTCCTTTTGAGGTGAACCCTTTTAGCTTTGTTCTCTACCACCGGCAAAACGAAAAGAATTCGATATCGCCTTCCCCGAGGCATAGGATTTATTAATGGAACAAGAGATTTTTAACGAGAAGGTACAGAAAATCTTCGATGCGGCATCGGCCAATCTCCATCTTCTTACGAGAATTCCCGTTGCAACCTACAGGCTTCAATTCAATTACCAATTCAAGTTTTCCGATGCAAGATCCATCGTCTCTTATTTGCATGATCTGGGAATTTCGGACTGCTATGCTTCCCCCTACTTTAAGGCTAAGAAGGGAAGCCTTCACGGATACGATATCTTGGATCACAATCAGATCAACCCAGAGGTCGGGACAGAGGAAGAGTACGACGAGCTGATCGAAGAGCTGCAAAAATATCGAATGGGCCAGCTCCTTGACATTGTACCCAACCACATGTGCATCACCGGAAACGAGAATGCCTGGTGGATGGATGTGCTCGAAAACGGCCCGAGTTCCCCCTATGCGGATTTTTTTGACATCGATTGGAAGCCGGTTAAGGAGGAGCTTCAGAACGAGGTCCTTCTGCCCATCCTGGGCAGCCAGTATGGCCAGGTTCTCGAAACCCAGGAGCTGACCTTGGGATTCGAGGAAGGGGCTTTCTTTATCCGCTACGGGGAGCAAAGGCTTCCGATTGACCCCGCTTCTTATGCCAGGGTATTAAGGTTTCGGTTCGACGATCTGGAGAAAGACATCGGGAAGGACCATCCGCGGCTCCAGGAGTTTCTGAGTATCCTTACCGCCCTGACCCATCTTCCGACACGGAACGAGAACGATAGAGAAAAAATGGTAGAGAGGCGAAGAGAAAAGGAAGTCATTAAAAGAAGACTCTGGAGCCTCTACAATGACAGCGGAGAAATCCGGTCTTTTATTAACGAAAATTTGCTCCTCTTTAACGGGGAGAAGAATAAGGCGAGAAGCTTCGATCTTCTTGATGACCTTCTGAACGACCAGGCTTATCGACTCTCTCATTGGCGCGTCGCAACCGAGGAGATAAACTACAGGCGGTTTTTCGATATTAACGAGCTGGCGGCCATCCGCGTCGAGGACCCCGATGTTTTCAAAGAAGTGCACCAGTCGGTGTTTAAGCTGATCCGAGAGGGAAAAGTCACTGGACTGAGAGTGGATCATCCGGACGGACTTTACAACCCCGTCGAGTACTTCTATCGACTGCAGAAGAGCTGCTTTGTTCAACTCTGTCTCCGGTCTCATGCCTCTTCAGACGAACCGGCCGACGAGGAGGAGATAAAAAGGCTTTACGATGAGACACTGTTTAAGAATTCCGCTTCGCCTCTCCGGACACCTTTCTACATCGTTGGTGAAAAGATTCTAACCAAAAGGGAGCAGGTCCCGGAGGACTGGCCCATTTCGGGCACCATCGGTTACACTTTCCTAACGTCGCTGAACGGAATCTTTATTGACACGGAGAATGGAAAGAAATTTGATGACATCTATTCCCGGTTCGTCGGTTCCAAGCCGGACTATCAGGACCTTGTGTACGAAAAAAAGAAATTAATCATGATCACCGCCCTGTCGGGTGAGATCAATGCCCTCGGCCATTACCTCAACCGGCTTTCGGAGAAAAATAGGCACACCCGGGATTTTACGCTAAACAGTCTCACGACGGCGATGATCGAAACGATCGCTTGCTTTCCGGTCTATCGAACCTACGTCAATGCTTGCGGAGTGACGGAGAGAGACCGACGTTATATTGAACAGGCCGTGGCCAGATCAAAGCGGAGGAATCCCGCTCTGAGCGCCACCATCTTTGACTTCTTGCAAGAGGTATTGCTTCTAAACTATCCTGAGGACTTCGGAGAAAAGGATAAAGCGGAATGGCTTGATTTTGTCATGAGATTCCAGCAAGTCTCCGGGCCGGTGATGGCAAAGGGCCTCGAAGATACCGTTTTTTATGTGTACAACCGGTTGACCTCCCTCAACGAAGTGGGCGGAAGTCCGGAAAGGTTCGGGACCCCCCTCGAAGCCTTCCACGGACAAAATATCGAAAGGATCAAATCCTGGCCGTGCAGCTTGAACGCCACGTCGACTCACGACACAAAGCGAAGCGAGGACGTCAGGGCAAGATTGAACGTTCTCTCCGAAATTCCCGATGAGTGCAGACATCATCTGGCGAGGTGGAGCAGGATCAACAAGAAGAGGAAATCGGTCGTCGACGGCCAAGCCGCTCCCGATCGCAATGAGGAATATCTGTTCTATCAAACGCTCCTGGGGGTTTGGCCCCTTCATCCGATGGATGGAACAGCGTATGAGGTTTTCAAGAACAGGATCAAAGATTACATGTTAAAGGCAGCCAGAGAGGCCAAGGTGAACAGCAGTTGGATCAGTCCCAACCTGCCGTATGAAGACGCCCTCCTGAGATTTGTCAGCGAGGTGATGTCTCCGTCGCCAAACAACCCTTTTATCCGGGATTTTGAACCATTCCGGGACAAAGTCTCCTATTTCGGAATGTTCAATTCTCTTTCCCAGACCCTTCTGAAAACCGCTTCGCCCGGGATTCCCGATTTTTTCCAGGGGACGGAGATATGGGATTTCAGCCTGGTCGACCCTGACAATCGGAGACCCGTCGACTATTCAATCCGAAAGAAGATGTTGGAAGAGTTGAAGAAAAAGAAAGCACGTTCAGGATCCGATCTTTTGGTTCTCGTCCGAGGACTTCTTCAGACCTGGAAGGATGGCTCCATCAAACTTTACGTGACGTTTATGACATTGAATTATCGGAAGGAACACCACCCTCTGTTCCAGGAGGGGGCCTATCTCCCCATCGTAAGCGAAGGGGCACGGAAAGATCATGTTTGTGCTTTTGCAAGACAGAGAGGGGAAGAAAGTGTCTTAGTGGTTGTTCCCAGGTTTCTGACTCGCCTTATTAAGGCCGGTGAACCTCTTGGAGAGGAGATTTGGGCCGACTCTCGCCTTGTCATTCCGGAAGAAGTCGCAGGAGGAGGGCGATTTCGTAACGTGTTCACGAACGAGATCCTTCAGGCGCTGGTTCAAGACGGTAAGAGAGTCTTAATTTTGGGCAATGTTTTCGGGACTTTTCCTGTGGCAATGTTGGAGACAATAGGGGGGTCAGAATGAAAGCTTTTTACGAGTGGGCAATCCCATCGGCTGCTTATTTGATCTGGATCTTCTTGATCTTGATCGTCGTTCCGCGTTTGATGCGGTATCTGAAAAAGAAGGCCGACCGGACTCGCCACACTTTTGATGATATCCTGATTTCCGCATCAGGAGTCCCTTTGATCTTATTCCTGATTGGAATTGGATTCACTGTCTTTGTCGATGCCATACCTCCTTTGCCACAGAAATGGATCAGATATTCAGACGCTTTGCTCATTCTTCTTTTCGTTCTGGCCGGTTATTTTTTTCTGGATCGGCTCATGATAGAGGTTCTGCGCCGGTACAGCAAGAAAATCGAATTGATGGAGACTTCAGCCGGCGTGATAAAAATTTTCTACAGGATCATCGTTCTTGGATTTATTTTCCTGATCATACTCGATCAACTCAAGATTACGATCACGCCGTTCCTCGCCTCTTTAGGGATAGGCGGACTGGTGGTAGCCCTCGCCCTTCAGGATACGCTCGCTAACCTTTTTGCCGGAGTCTATATCTTCTTCGACAAGCCCATACGGATCGGAGACTACGTCATGCTGGAGTCGGGGAAGGAAGGGTATGTGGTCCAGATCGGCTGGCGCAGCACGATGGTTCGAATGCTCCCCAACAATATCTTAATCGTTCCAAACTCCAAACTTATCAGCACTCAAATTACTAACTTCTACCTTCCCGAAACGGAGATGGCGGTCCTTGTTCAAGTAGGGGTAAGCTATGATAGCGACCTTGAAAAGGTGGAAAAGGTGACCACTGAGGTAGCCAGGGAAACGCTTCAAGAGACCCAGGGAGGTGTAAAAGAGTTTGAGCCCTTTATCCGCTACAATACGTTCGGTGAGTCCAGCATCAAATCCACCGTCATCCTCCGTGCGAAGGAGTATACCGATCAATACTTAATCACTCATCAGTTCATCAAGCGGCTCCATCAACGTTACCGTTCGGAAGGAATTGAAATTCCCTTTTCCACCCGGACCGTGTACCTAAAAGGCGAAATTCCAAAGTCTTAGAAAGCCCCTCCTGAGTAAAGGAAATTGGGAGTATCGGAGGCTGCCATGAAATGGATCGTCATTTTTCTCGGAATCGCTCTTATCCTTATCGGGGTTCTGTTGGTCGCTATCACGGGATTCCTTATACGACCCGTGAGAATGTTGTCGTGATCGGCCCTCTGGAGACCACCGCAGAAGTCAGAAAAACGATTCCTCTGTCGCCCGTCTGGGGGGGGCTGATCCTTGCGGCTGGGATCGTCTTGGTGATCATCGGCGTCAAGAGGCCGTAGGCGAGACTTTCGCCAACCAAGGAATAACTATCATGAAAAACATCGCTCGTAGCTCGCTCGCCCGATCACTCTTCCTGCTCCTTTGCCTTTCGTCTTTGCTCGCCTTCGCAGGATGCGCCACCTTGCCAAGACTCAAGGACATCTACAGACGATTAGACGTCGAGAAAGAGAAAACGCCCGAGATCGTCGGCCCCCACGGGCAGCTCTCTCCTACGATTAGCGAGAGGGTCATGGATCGCCTGAAAAGGCAAGAGGGGCCGACGGACATTCTGGAGCGCCAGGTCGCCCTGATTGAATCAATCAGCGGAAGTCCTTTGGTGGCCGGAAACAAGGTGACCTTGCTCATCGATGGACCAGCGACGTACGCGGCAATGTTTAAGGCCATTCAGAACGCAAAAGATCATATCAACCTTGAAACGTACATTTTTGAGGATGATGAGGTAGGCCGTCGCTTTGCTGATTTGCTGCTAAAGAAACAGTCGGAGGGGGTCCAGGTGAATCTAATCTATGATAGCCTTGGATGTTTGAGCACTCCTGCTGCTTTCTTCCAGCGCTTAAGAGACGGTGGAATTCTGGCACTTGGATACAACCCCATTAACCCTGCCAAAGCCCGGGCAGGGTGGCTGTTAACCAACCGGGACCACCGAAAGATTCTGATCGTCGACGGTGCCGTGGCTTTTACCGGCGGGGTCAATATCAGCCAGGTTTATTCCGGCAGCAGCTTTTCTAGTGAAAAACATGAAAGAAATATTAAAGAGTCTTGGCGTGATACTCATGTCCAGATCGAAGGGCCGGCGGTGGCGGAGTTCCAAAAACTCTTTTTAGACACGTGGGCAAGGCAAAAAGGACCCGAACTTCCCAAAAGGGATTACTTCCCTCCCCTCAACCGGGAAGGCAGCGATCTCGTGGAGGTGGTGGGCAGCAGCCCGGGTCAGGAGAACCGGATCACCTATATCATGTACGTCGCCGCCTTCACCGAGGCCCAGAATTTCATCCATTTGACGAATTCCTACTTTGTGCCCGACAGGCAAACAGTAAAAGCTCTAACGGGCGCGGCCAGACGCGGCGTGGATGTGAAGATTATTCTTCCGGGTGTTAGCGATGAGATGACCGTTCTCTACGCAGGCCGGTCTCATTACACGTATCTTCTGAAATCGGGGGTCAAGTTGTACGAACGCAAGGACACGATGCTCCACGCAAAGACGGCTGTCCTTGACGGAGTCTGGTCTACGGTCGGTTCGACGAATATGGATTTATGGAGTTTCTTAAGGAACGACGAGGTCAATGCAATTATTCTCGGTAGAAATTTTGCAGCCGAGATGGAGGCCATGTTTGAAAGGGACATCGAGGACTGTCATCAAATCCATTTGAAACAGTGGAAAAAAAGACCCTTAAGCGAACGGGCGAAAGAATGGTTAGCACGGTTACTGCAGTACTGGTTGTAATGGGAACTGTGGGAGGCTACGGAATTCTCATCAACTCACTTTGATGCGTAGTTTTTCGCCCAAATCATTGAAGGCATCCAACCATTCTTTTGCAGATTGCTCATCCGCTTTCGCCCTCTCCTCCATCCCGGCCCTCCGCTTCTCTCTAAGGAAAAAATACATGGCCTTGAGATTTCAGCTCCTAAGATCGCAATTCTCTTTAGCGAACTTTATCTCTTCAAATCCGAAAGAATAGATCCCTGGGATTCCTTCAAGGGTGCGATCTATTGTCCTTGCATCTACTATATTTGGTGATAGAATAGAAATTGG
>Ga0335081_10015692_pt1 | contig 12256 bp, 11 predicted proteins | sample Lox_Sample_35_FD_206713 | JGI IMG/M metagenome (GOLD analysis project Ga0335081, IMG submission 206713) | Soil microbial communities from Loxahatchee National Wildlife Refuge, Florida, United States - Lox_Sample_3.5 | ecosystem: Environmental > Terrestrial > Soil > Wetlands | place: USA... | reverse complement strand
GCCCCGTTGAGCGTTTTCACGAGCTCTTCTGAGTACTTTTCCGGCCTCTCGACCGACAGCGTCTTTAATTTGGGGAGGATCTCCCGCAGGCTCGCTTCTGAATATTCCGAGAGGCTCTGCTTCCTCAATTCAAGCTCACCACACCGCAACCATGCCGCAATGACCTCCCCTTTGACTTTTAACCCTTTCTTCCTGCGAAAAGCGGCCGCCTCAGTCTTTAAGACATATCCCAGCGAATTCACGCCGAAGAACTTCCACAGATTTTCTATCCTCTTCTCCTTATTGGTCGTTTGCTCGACGTATCCTCTCTTCGCCAGCTCGAGATACGGAAATTTGTGTAGTATGCTCATCTCCTCGGTGAGCGACGCCGCTCGTTCAAGGCGCGCTTTCGTTTCTTGATAGTTCTTCTCAAGGTTATTCCAGAAAGAAGCGGAACCGCCCAGCGCGTTTTCCAGGGCAAGGGCCGTCTCCACCGTGATAGACGCCTCTCCGTTGATGATTTGACTCAGATGCTTTTCGCTGATGCCGGTCCGCTCGCTGAGGCTCTTCTGAGTCATGCCATCGCGCTCAAGAGCTTCGGCGACGATGTGCCCGGGATGAATTGCTCTGTTCGGGATGTAGGCCATGATTCAGTGATAGTTGTAGAAGATGTCGAGTACGACAATCTTCTTTATTGTTCTGTGGTTGTCGATCCTGTAATTCGGATCACCGTCATGGTTTGGCCTGAATATCACCCGGTGGACGTCATCGACGTCGACCGCGAAACATCCTTTGAACTCTCCCTTCAGCGGGTGGGGGCGAAAGCTGTGCGGAACCTCCGCTAACGTATCGGCTGCCAGCAATACGCTCAGAGCTTTCAGGATGTCAGATGCTGAGTCGGCGCTCTTCTTATTGTATCGTTTGCTCAGAGCTTTGAAATCGTTTACGAGGGCTTCATGCTTCGGGTTGTCGAAAACCATGTTCATGGAAACACGCCGGCATCCGGAAATGCATCATTTTCCTTTACCAGTGTGGTAAAGAATATATACGCATGCTGATTGAGAAAATCAACTCCAGTCGCGTTTCGACTTCCACGACGTACGCACTGACGCCGTACGTGGCTCCGCTCAAAACCCTGGCGAGCACGTATGTCCCGGGATGCCGGCGAAACTGGGGGGCACGCCCCCACGATACTACCTACACCCGGGGAGAGGGTTTTACGAATGGGGGTGACGGTGTTGCAGGCTGTGGGGCTTTTCGAGCCCGTGCGCGAGCATCAGGGGCTCGTTGGAGAGGATTTCGGCAGAGGGACCCGACGTGATCACTTCTCCCCCGTCCAGGAGATAGACGCGGCTGCAGAGATCGACCACGAGCTCCAGGTCGTGCGAGGCGATGATGCGCGTCGCGCCAAGATTCCTGATCAACGAGGCAAGCTCCCTCCGGCCCCGGGGATCGAGATCGCTCGTGGGCTCGTCCAGGACGAGGACGCGCGGCTGGCACGCAAGTATCCCCGCCAGGCATACGCGCTGCTTTTCCCCCCCGCTCAGGTGGTGCGGCGAGCGTCGCTCGAACCCTTCCAGACCCACCTGGCGCAGAGCCTCCGCGACGATCCGTGGTATCTCCCCCTGCGGGAGCCCGAACTGCGAGGGCCCGAATGCGACGTCTTCGTACACGGTCGGACAGAAGAGCTGGTCGTCGGGGTCCTGAAAGAGGAGCCCGACAAGCCTGTGCACTTCGCGGAGAGAACCCGGCGTGACGGGCGATCCGCACACGCGCACTTCCCCGCGGGGGCGTTCGTCCTCAGGGAGTATCCCGTTCAAATGAAGAAGGAGCGTGGATTTCCCCGCGCCGTTGGGCCCGATGATGCCGACGCATTCTCCCTCGTCCGCGTAGAGCGACACGTCGCGCAGCGCAGGCTTACCGTCGGGATACGAGTATGAAAGAGACGAGACCTCCAGCGCCTTCACGACTCCCACCCCCTGGCCGTCATGGCGGCGTAAATCCTCTCCGCCCGTTCTGTCGATCGGACGAAAAGCTGGCTGACGACGCCCGCGGCGACGCGCCAGCGCCCGGCCCGGCGGAGCGTGAACGTCCTGCTCTCCCTGGCACGCGACATCCGCTCGGCCTGGTCGATCAGGAGGAAGACGTACCTGTACATGAGCGCCAGTATCGTCACGAGCAGCGAGGGGACGCGCAGGGAGCGAAGCACGCGGAGTATGTCTGCAAACGGAGTCGTGTTTGAGAGGAGGACGACAGTGAGCAGGCAGAGATTGCTCTTGAGGAGAATCCGGAGCATCACGGCGACGCCTCCCGGCTGGAGGAGGGCAAGAACGGCCACCCCGATTACAAGAGGCTCGAGCGTGAGGAGACGGAGCGCGACGAAGCCGATCGGGAGACGCGCCACGATCACCGCCAGGATGAGGAAGAGGGCGCACCCCCCGAAGTACCAGGTCTCGGAAGGGGGCGTCACGACAGTCCACACGAGCATGATCACCGCGGCAAGGAGTTTACACCAGGAAGGAAGGCGGTGGACCGGGGTATCGAGGCGCGCGTACCGGTCGATGTAGTCATGCCTCATGCCTTCGCCTCCTTGCGAGGACCCCGGCAATCACGAATCCCCCGGCGAACACGACGCACGTCCCGGCGAGCCCGGCAAGTACCGTGGCGACCGCCGGGGAGCCGATTCCCGGGATCGTGTACCCTTCGAGCGGTGACGCAAGGGGTGCATTGGCGAGCGAAGAGGCATGGAATCCGAGCCGCGATGCGACCGCTTCAAGTCCGTCAGGCCACTTCGACGCAAAGGGGGAGATAAAGAGCACGAGTCCGATTGCGATCAGGCCACCGAAGAGGATAAGGTCCTTTCCCGACCTCGTCGCCGGCGACATCCCTGATGTGATTTCCGGGCGGACGGCGGCGATCGCCGAATAGACAAGCACGGTGATGGCCGCCTCTCCGAGCGCGATCAGCATGTGCACGTTTGTCATTGCGGGAAATGCCGCGTTCCACGACACCGTGCCCGACCAGGCCAGCTCCCCCGCACAGCAGACCGCGGCGATCACCGTCGAACACCAGGAGGCAAGCACGATCCCCAGGTATTTCCCCCTGTCCCCCTTCACAAGGAGGCAGACGCCCCGGTAAACCGCGTACCCGCCGGCGGCGCCAATGACCCCCATGTTGAAGATGTTTGCCCCGAGGGCAAGTATGCCTCCGTCGGCAAAGAGCAGGCACTGCACGATGAGGACCGAGGCCATGACGACCACGCCTGCGGCTGGGCCGAGCAGGACGGCAACCAGCACGCCGCCGATCAGGTGGCCGGATGTCCCCCCTGCCACGGGGAAGTTCACCATCTGCGCCGCGAACACGAAGGCGCCGGAGAGTCCCATCAGCGGGACGTCCTTCCGCGGCAGGGAGCGGTTCAGGCGCCTCAGTGACACCGCGAGCGCCGCAGCCGAGAGGACGCCGGTCGCGGCGGCCGTCTTCAGATCAAGAAATCCGTCGGGAACATGCATCGACGTGAGGCTCAGCGCCGCTCGAGTTCCGCGAGCCGTTTTCGCGCAAACGGGACGTGGGCCTGGTACTGGACGGGGTTCAGGTCGATAAATGCGCGGTAGGAATGTGCCGCATCGGAAGGGCGTCCGAGGCGCTCCTCGACAAGCCCCTTGTTGAGGAAGGCTGATTCGTTCCGTGGATCCAGATCGACCGCTTTCTCGAGGGCTTCCAGCGCATCTGCGTAGCGCCCGAGCGTGTAGAGGCAGTTCCCCCGGTTGCTCCAGGCGGAAGCGTTCCGGCGGTCGGCTTCCGTGGCCTTATCATAGCAGACGAGCGCCTTGTCCAGCTTCCCCTGCTTCCGGAGACACACCCCCTTGTTGTTCCACGCGTCGGAATTTTCCGGCTCGAGCGAGAGCACCCTGTCGTAGCAGGCGATCGCCTCGTCCAGGTGGCCGAGGCTCGAGAGGCTGTACGCCTTGTTGTACAGCTCCCATGCCTCCAGGTTGTCTCGCCGCGAGGTTTCAACCGCCTCCCCTCCCTGCTTCTTCAGGAGCGGCTCCAGGTCGAGGCGGAGATCGGCGAACGTCTGGTACCGCGCGCTCGGGTCCTTCTGGAGGCAGCGCTGGATCAGCGGAAAGAGCGGAGACGCAAGGTGCACAACGAATGCCTCCGTATGGAGCCGGTGCATTTCCCTCCACACGGTGGCCGCGCTTTTCTGCATGTCGCGCGCGTTCAGCTTCGTCTCGTACGGGAACCTCCCGCGGGAGGCCATCTGGTAGAGGACCACGCCGAAGCTGTAAATGTCGCTCCGCTGGTCGCACCGGGCGGCGTTCTGGAATTGCTCCGGAGGCATGTACATCGGCGTCCCGAACCCGGAGAACTCCGGGAGGGACCGCCGGCGGCGCATGAGGGGATCCGTCGCCGCGCGGGCACGGGAGTGGTCGATCACATCGGCAAACCCGAAGTCCGTGATCTTCACGATCCCGTCTTTCGTCAGCATGATGTTCGCGGGCTTCACGTCCCTGTGACAGCGGATCCCGCAGGCCTGCGCGTGCTCCATCCCGTGACAGAACTGGACCGACCACCGGAGCGTCTGGAGCAGGTCAGGGGGCCGTCGGGCGAGGCATCCTTCCAGCGAGTTCAGTCCTTCCTCGTCGGGCTCTATGTACTCCATCCCGATGTAGAGGCGCCCGGCAAGCTCCTCGATGAAATACGCGCGCACGACGTACGGGTCCCGCTCCAGGTCCACCCAGACCTTGGCTTCCTTGCGGAACTGGTCGCGCGTCTCCCGGTCTTCCAGGTACTCGTCGCGCAGCGTCTTGAGCGCGTAGACCGAGCGCGTATCCCGCGAGTAGACCAGGTACACGACGCTGAACCCGCCCAGGCCCAGGACGCCGAGCACCCTGTATGTGGCGCCGATCAGATCCCCTTTCTTGTAGACCGCCCCCGGATGATCGGCCTTGATCCGGATGACCGTCCCGCCGGGGAGCCTGGTGGTAGAGGTGCCGGGGTGCAGGTCATCGCGCTCCTCATCTCCGAGCAGGTTGCCGAATATTTTCGTCAGGCGTCCCACGGACGGCGTCAGTAGACGACTTCTTCCAGGAAGAGTCCCTGCGGCGGGGCCGCCATGCCCGCTTTGCGGCGGTCCTTCGCCTCCATGATCTCCCGGAACGCCGACACGGGGATGAACCCGCGCCCCACGTCGATCATCGTCCCGACCAGGGCCCGCACCATGCCATGGAGGAACCGGTTGGCGCAGATCTCGTAGACGTACATCCCGGGGGTTTCCTTCCAGGCGGAGCGGCTCACGACGCAGCGGTAGTGGCGCACCTCCGCCTCGTACTTGCAGAAGGACTCAAAATCGTGCTCGCCGATGAGCTGTGAGGCGACGGCGTTCATGGCGGCGAGGTTGAGATCGTACTTGACGAACCACTGGTAGTGCCGGCCGATGGAGGTCGGCTTCATCGAGCAGTAATACCGGTACACGCGCTCCCGCGCGTCGTACCGCGCGTTGAACCCCTCGGCAACCTCCTCCACCGCATGGATGTAGACGTCTTCGGGGAGTATCCCGTTCAGGCCGCTCATGATCGACCCGACGCCCAGGTGAGAATTCGTCCTGAAGCTCGCCACCTGCCCCCTCGCGTGCACCCCCGCGTCCGTGCGCCCCGCCCCGATCAGGTTGATCGGCTCCTGAAGGATCTGGTCCAGCACCTTCGTGATTTCATCCTGGACGCTCCTGCCGTTGATCTGGGACTGCCACCCAACGAAGTTCGTCCCGTCGTACTCGATGAGGAGTTTGATGTCGCGCATGCCTTCAGAATCCCCGGGTGAGTGTGATCGCAAAGCCGCCGGGGCCCGCCGGGCCGCCGCCGACCGACGCGCTGACGGTCAGGTCGCCGAGGAGATCCTTGAGCGCCGCATTGCGGGCGATCGCCGCCCGCGCGGCATTGATCGCGCTGGCGACGTGGTTGACCAGGATCGCCGCCCCGACGAATTTCTTGTTGTTAAACAGGTTCTCGCTCTGCACGCGGAGGCCGCGAAACGTGGAGCGCTCGGCGTCCGTTCCCCACTGCCAGCCGTATCCCGCGGCGGGATCGTACACCAGGTCGGGCGTCCGGTCGCGCAGCTTCTTGTCGTTGTACTCCGCCGTGTTGGTAAAATTCCCGACGTCGACGTAGAACTGGTCGCTCTTCCCCGCCGGGTTCACCCCCGCATAGGTCACCGCGTAGAGCCGCGCATCGTCGCGCACGGCGTCGCCATAGACTTCGAACGCGGCATACGTCAGCCAGAGGACGCCTTCGCTGATCAGGAAATACTTACCGGATGAGAAGTCCCCGGCGTACAGCTCTCCCATGCCGGGGAGGATGAGGGAATAGACTGCGGCGAGCCCGGGAGCCTTCCGCCCTTCCCGGTCGGCATCGCGCACCGCGGCGCCGACGCCGCTGTCTCCGGGAACGGGCACGGAAGCTGAGAACATCTCGCAGCGGAGTTCGGTCAGTGATCGGTGGGGAGCGTCGGGTGTTCCTGCGCGCAGGGGGAGCACAACGAGCATGCAGCCCGCGATCAACCATTGCACTGTCGCCATTGTCAGACCTTCCAGGTGTGGATCGGAGAGCTCAAGTCGTGGACGATGGTAACAAATGCCGGGAGTCGTGTCTCCGTTGTGATGCCTTCAGGGCTGTAAAGACCGCGCCCCAGTCGCCGTCAAACATCATGACGGGGACGCGGAGACGCTCTTCAACCTGGGGGAGCGTGACATCGTCGAGGAGCAGCCCGTCCGCGTTCACGATATCGGGGGGGAGAAGCAGGAGGTCACCGCAATCCTCCTCTTCCAGCGCAGAATATAGACATTTCCCGGAAAGAAGTCCAGCAACGGTGACGCTCCGGCCGAAGAGCACGTTGGGCACGACGCGCGTTCGGACATCCAGGTTCCCCACGCGTCCCAGTCTCCCGGCCACCGTCCTGGTGATGAACGGCGCGGCAAGCTCACCCGTGACAAGCGTCAGCCGCTTCCGGGCGCGCAGCCGGACAGGGAATGACGCTGATTGTGCGCGAAAGTCTGCGAGGAACTTCCGGACGAGCCCCACGCCGTTTTCGATCTGCGGAAAACCGTCATACGCGGCCGCGGCCGGTAGAGGGCGACTGGCCAGGAGGTAGAATTCATCGGAGGGATAGACGAAAGCACGCCGGATCGACCGGCGGAACTCCTTCTGCCACACCTGGACGGCGTCAAGGAGGCGGGACGCGTACGCACCGTCAACCCTGGCGAGCCCTGTAAGCCCGAACCTGTGGTCTGTGAGGCCCACGGGGACGATCGCCAGCGAGACCACATGCTCGCGGAAACGGTAGAGGTCCCGCACAGTCCGCTCGAGCACATCGCCGTCGTTGATTCCCGGACAGAGGACGATCTGCGTATGCATGTCGATCCCGCCGTCGTGCAGGAGAGCGATCTTCTCCAGGATCCTGTCGTCCTTCTTCAGGCCCATCAGCCGCGCGCGGACGCCGGGGTCCGTGACGTGCACCGAGATATACTGCGGGGAGAGCCGCTGGTCAATAATCCGCTGCAGGATCGCCGGCCCGGCGTTCGTCATCGTCGTGTAGTTGCCGTACATGAACGAGAGACGGTAGTCGCCGTCGCGGAAATAGAGCCCCGTCCGCAGCCCCCTGGGATTCTGGTCGACAAAACAGAATATGCAGTCGTTCCCGCAGGAGAGAACCCGCATCTCCTCAAACTCGAGCCCGAGGCCTTCCCCGTCCTCCTTCTCGATGTCGAAGATCGTCACATCGCCGTCACGGGCAACCTTGAGCGTGACACTGGCGTCGGACTCGTGGAACCTGTAATCAATACTGTCGAGGACGCGGTGTCCGTTGATCTCCAGCAGCTCGTCCCCCTCCCGGATCCCGAGCTCTCCGGCGATGCCGGACGGCTCAACGGCCGTGATCTTCATCGCGCGCTCCCGGGCGCTACACGCCCCGTACACCGTTCCCCATCGCTCGCATCGATGGCCACGTCGACGATCGCATTGGCCGGGGCCTCCTCCGCACCGACGGCCACGCGGACGTAGTTTCCGGTAAACCCGCACCGGCACCCGTCCTCCTCGTCCGCTTCCAGCAGAACGGGGACGGTCTTCCCGACCATGCGCCGGTGGAATTCCGCCTTCTTCCGGAGGCCGATGCCCCGGAGTATCGCGCTCCGCTCTGCGCGCACTCCCGGCGGCACGTGCGCGCCTGAGCCCGCGGCGGGCGTCCCTGGTCGCTCTGAGTAGGCAAAGACGTGGAGATAGGAAACGGGAAGGTCGGCCAGGAAGGCACATGTCTCGCGGAAATGCGCGTCGGATTCCCCCGGGAACCCGACGATGACGTCGGCGCCGATGCCGCATTCGGGAATATGGTCGAGCACCGCGTGGATGCGCTCCGCGTAGCGCTCTGTCGTGTACCGGCGCCGCATGGCGCGGAGCGTCTCGTTGGAGCCGCTCTGCAGCGGGATGTGGAGGTGCCGGCACATCGTCTCACGCGAGGCGATGAACCGGATGATGTCGTCCGTGAGGAGGTTGGGCTCGATCGAGCTGACGCGGAGCCGCTCGAGTCCGCTGATAGCGGCCAGTGCCTCCAGGAGGCTCAGGAGCCCCCCTCCCGGGGCCTTCCCGTAGTCGCCCACGTTGACGCCCGTGAGCACGATCTCCCTGTAGCCGCCGGCGACGAGCGCCTCGGCCTGCCGGACGGTCTCAGGGATCGGCTGGCTCCTCGAGGGGCCTCGCGCAGCCGGGATGGTGCAAAATGTGCATGAGTAGTCACACCCGTCCTGCACTTTCAGGAACGCCCTGGTCCGTCCCCCGGCCTCCGTCGTCCAGGCGGGGGCGAACTCCGTGGCACAGTCGATTGCGCCGACATGTACCTGCGGGTTGGGTTGCTTTGCCGGGAAACCAGCAACGAGGGAGGCGATTCCATGTTTCTCCCGCGTCCCCACGACGAAATCGACCCCCTCGATCGACGCCACCTCTTCGGGGCGAAGCTGCGCGTAGCATCCCGTCACCACGACGACGGAGCCGGGCGACGCGCGGAGCGAACGCCGGATGAGCTGCCGGCACTCCCTGTCCGCGTGGGCGGTGACGCTGCACGTGTTGATCAGCGTGAGATCGGCCGGCGCACCGAACTCCACGGGCGTGAAACCGCGCTCGAAGAACTGCTTCCCCAGGGAAGAGGTCTCCGCGAAGTTCAGCTTGCAGCCGAGCGTCGTCAGCGCGATCGTTGGCATCGTCCCCGCCATATATGAAAAGAGCTGCCCTGCAGCGGGCAGCTCTTTTCCCGTTCTCCGCCTGTGCGGTGCGTCAGTTCTCCGTCGGGATCGACGTATCTCCGGCGGGCGCCACGCCCGTGATCGTCGCCGCGTCGCCGATCGTCGAGGGAGCCAGGCGGTGCTGCGCCATGTAGTCCTCCAGGATCTTCGACTCCTTCCCTTTCAGGAACTCGACGGCCGAGAGCACGATCTTCTTGGTGTCTTTGTCGAACTCCACCACCTTCAGCGGCAGCGCGTCCCCGACCTTGAACTTGTCCGGGATGTTCTTGACCTGCGTGGTGGAGAGCTGCGAGACGGGCACGAATCCGTCCACACCCAGCGGCAGCTCTACGATGACGCCCTTCTCGATGATCCGGACGATCTTCCCTTCCACCTCGGTCCCGACCCGGTACTGGTCGCCGAACCGGTCCCACGGGTTCTCCTCGATCTGCTTGTGCCCCAGGGAAATGCGCCGCTGCGCGACGTCCACGCCCAGGATCACCACCTCCAGCTCGTCCCCCTTCTTCACGATTTCGCCCGGGTGGCGGACTTTCTTCGTCCACGAGAGGTCCGAGATGTGCACCAGCCCGTCCACCCCCTGCTCCAGCTCCACGAAGACGCCGAAGTTGGTCAGGTTGCGCACGATGCCCCTGTGCCGCGACCCTTCCGGGTACTTCTGCATGAGCGTGAGCCAGGGATCGGGCTCAAGCTGCTTGATCCCGAGCGAGAGCTTCTTCGCGTCCTTGTCGAGGCTCAGGATGATGGCGTCGACCATCTGTCCCATCGACACCACCTGCGAGGGATGCTTGATGTGCTGCGTCCAGCTCATCTCCGAAATGTGGATGAGCCCCTCGATCCCCTTCTCGATCTCCACGAACGCGCCGTAATCGGCAAGCGACACGACCTTGCCCACGACCTTCGTGCCGACGGGGTACTTGTCCTGGATGTTCTCCCACGGGTGCGGCTGAAGCTGCTTGTAGCCCAGCGAGATCCTCTTCTTCTCCTGGTCGAAGTCGAGCACGACGACGTTGATCGTCTGGTCCAGCTTGACGATCTCTGACGGATGGTTGATCCTCCCCCAGGAGAGGTCCGTGATGTGAACGAGGCCGTCCACGCCCCCCAGGTCGACGAAGACGCCGAAGTCGGTGATGGCCTTGACCGTCCCTTCGAGGATCTGCCCTTTCTCCAGGCTCTCGATGATCGCCTTGCGCTGGCCCGACATCTCCTCTTCGACGAGGATCTTGTGGCTGACCACGACGTTTTCGGAGGGGTGATTGATCTTCACGACGCGGAAATCCATCGTCTTGCCGATGAAGGCGTCGAAGTCGCGCACCGGGCGCACGTCGATCTGCGACCCCGGGAGGAAGGCGTCGATGCCGAGCAGGTCCACCACGATCCCGCCCTTGATCCGGCGCACGCAGCGGCCCTGGAGCACTTCCCCGGTTTCGAACGACTTTGTGACCCTTTCCCAGATGCGCATGAAATCGGCGCGCTTTCGGGAAAGGACCAGCTGGCCCTCCTTGTTTTCGACGGCCTCGAGGAAGACCTCGATCTCGTCGCCAACCTTCAGCTCGTCCCGGTTCTTGAACTCACCGAGCGGTACGTTGCCCTCGGACTTGAACCCGATATCGACCGTCACCTCGGTCTCGCCGATGTAGACGATGCGTCCCTTGACGATTTCCCCTTCGCTGATCTTGCCGAGCGTCCCTTCGTACATCTTCGTCATGTCCTTGCGCTCGGTGTCGCCGTATTCGTGGTCACCGATCGCCATCCGCCGTGTCAGACCGCTCATCGCCTTCGGTGCCTCTTTCGTCGCGTGGGTTGCTTCAGCCATTCATCCTCCTGCTGTGTGACATACCGTCCCGGTCTGATCCGGGACTTTGCCTTCCCCCGCCGCGCCGGCCGCCGCCGCCGTCATCGGTGCGGTGCGATCCTCGCCGCGGAAGAAACCTCTTGTTGTTGGACGGGTATGGTTATTTAGTGATGACGGAACTTTCGTGCATGCGTTCAATCGCCCGGGCGACGTCTTCCATGAGCCACTGCGGTGTGGACGTCGCACCGCTCACGCCGACGGTGGCTGCGCCGGCGAACCAGGCCGGGTCGAGCCCCCCTTCGTCTTCGGTGAAATATGTCTTCGGGTTGGCCTCGCGGCACACTCCCAGGAGCACCTTCCCGTTGGACGATTCTTTTCCCGCCACGAACACCACCACGTCGTTCGCGCGGGCGAACTCCCGCAGCTTCTGATCGCGCCCGGAGACCTGGCCGCAGATCGTGTCCTTGGCGTGAAAGTCGATCGCCGACTCTTCGAACGTGCCGACCACGAACTCCGCGATCCGCCGCCTGAGGGCGTCCGCGATCGCGTAAAACGTCGGCTTGTCCATCGTCGTCTGGGAAAAGAGCACCGTCTTCCGCGAGGCGTCGACCTGCTCCGCCTCCGCGACGCTCCGGACGACGACGGCTTCGCCGTTGGTCTGTCCCAGGAGCCCGATCACCTCGGCGTGGTCTTTCTTGCCGAAGATGACGACCTGGTACCCCTGGTCGTGAAATTTCCGGATCCGCTCCTGGACCTTCGTGACGACGGGACAGGTCGCGTCGATGAGCGTGACCCCGTGCTGCCGGGCCAGCGCGTACGTCGACGGGGGCTCGCCGTGTGCGCGGATCAGGACCCGCTTTCCCGCCAGCGCGGGGATCTGGTCGCGCGTTACCGTCGTGAGGCCTTCCGCCTCGAGCCGCCCGGTCTCCCGGGGATTGTGGATCACCGGGCCGAGCGAGTAGAGCGGCCCCGAACTCTTCAGCTCGTCTTCCGCAATGTCGATCGTCCGCACCACGCCCCAGCAGAAGCCGGAGTGCTTATCCACCGTCACCCTGATCACGCCCCCGTTCCCTCCAGTTCGCCCCGCACTCTCTCGACGACCGCGCGCACCTGGTCGTCGATCGTCATGTCCGAGGTGTCGATCTCGATCGCGTCCTCGGCCTTCCTCAACGGGCTCTCCTCCCGCGTGGAGTCGAGCC
>Ga0335081_10015691_pt1 | contig 12257 bp, 8 predicted proteins | sample Lox_Sample_35_FD_206713 | JGI IMG/M metagenome (GOLD analysis project Ga0335081, IMG submission 206713) | Soil microbial communities from Loxahatchee National Wildlife Refuge, Florida, United States - Lox_Sample_3.5 | ecosystem: Environmental > Terrestrial > Soil > Wetlands | place: USA: Florida... | reverse complement strand
AATTTCGTCTATGGCCACCGCGATGCGGTGCGCTGGGGGCCGCTCGTCGAGGGGGATCTGGGGGATGGCGCCCTGCTCGGCGAGACCCTGCGCCGCTTCGAAATCGGCGCCGTCATGCACTTCGCCGCCTTCGCCTATGTCGGCGAGTCGATGGTGAAGCCTGAGATCTACTTCCGCAACAACGTGGTTAACAGCCTGGTCCTCCTGGAGGCGATGCGCGCCACGGGGGCGAAGCTCCTCGTCTTCTCCTCGAGCTGTGCCACCTACGGCATACCGGAACGCGTCCCCATCGCCGAAGACCTGCCGCAGCGGCCGGTCAACCCCTATGGCGAGACCAAGCTGATGATGGAGCGGATGCTGCATTGGGAGGGGGTCGCTCACGGCCTCGGCCATGTCGCCTTGCGCTACTTCAATGCGGCCGGGGCCGACCCCGAGGGCGAGATCGGCGAGCACCACGACCCCGAGACCCATCTCATTCCCCTGATCCTCGACGCGGCCCTCGGCCGGCGGCCGCAGATCGACATCTTCGGCACCGACTATCCCACCCCCGACGGCAGCGCGGTGCGCGACTATATTCACGTCACCGACCTCGCCGCGGCGCATGTTCTGGCGCTCCGCTACCTCGAAGCGGGGGGCGCTCCCATCGCGCTCAACCTCGCCACCGGCCAAGGACATTCGGTCCGCGAGGTGATCGCCGCCGCCGAGCGCATCACCGGACGACCCATTCCGCGCCGCGAGAGTGCGCGTCGCCCCGGCGACCCCGCGGCGCTGGTCGCCGATCCCGGTCGCGCCCGCGCCGTGCTCGGCTGGACGCCCCGCCATTCCGACCTCGACACGCTCATTTCGACCGCATGGAACTGGCATCGCCAGCGCTTTGCCGCGCGGCAAGCCACAGGGGCCGGTGCTTGACAGACCGCGCTTTCTGCGGCGCTATCCCGGCCACGGAATAGGGCGGCCCATCCTGCCGTTCTGAAGTGTCGCCGGCGCATCGACCAGCGCCAGTCGGCCGCCTGGAAGCGGGAGTGCTGTAAAAGGTATGGAGCCGGTTCCGACCGCCATTGCCGGACGCCAACCCGCGCTGGCCGGCGGGCAGCGCGGAGCGATCCGCGTGCAAGGCAAGTTCTTCTTCGTCGGCGACGAGAAATTCTTCGTCAAGGGCGTGACCTACGGCCCCTTCGGCCCCGCCTCGCATGGCGCGCCGTTCCCCGAGCGCGAGACGGTCGTCGGCGACTTCGGGATGATGGCGGCAGCGGGCATCAACACGCTCCGCGTCTTCACCGCGCCGCCGCTCTGGCTTCTCGACCTCGCCGAGGCGGCGGGCTTGAAGGTACTGGCCGGCATCCCCTGGTCGCAGCATGTGACTTTCCTCGACGACCGCGCCGTCCAGACCGAGATCCTCCGCACCGTCGTCGATGCCGTGCGCGGCCTGAAGCAGCACGGCGCGATCCTCGCCTATCTCGTCGGCAACGAGATTCCGCCGGACATGGTGCGCTGGCACGGACCCGAGCGCGTCCGCGCCTTCTTGAAGAAGCTCGTGGCGGCGGTGAAGGAGATCCATCCGGGCGGCCTCGTCAGCTACGCCAATTTCCCCTCGACCGAATACCTCACCATCGACTTCACCGATTTCCTCTGCTTCAACGTCTATCTCCACAACGAGACCGCCTTCCGGCGCTACGTGTCGCGGCTCCACAATCTCGCCGTCGACCGCCCGCTGGTGCTGACCGAGTTCGGCATCGACAGCATGCGCGAGGGCACCGAGGAGCAGGCGCGGATACTCTCCTGGCAGATCCGCACCGCCCTCGAGATGGGGGCTGCCGGCACTTTCGTCTTCGCCTGGACCGACGAGTGGTTCACCGGCGGCCACCTCATCGAGGACTGGGCCTTCGGCCTCGTCGACCGCGAGCGGCAGGAGAAGCCGGCCTTGGCGGCCGTCCGGGAGCGCTATCAGGGGCCGATTCCGCCGGCGCTGCCGAGCTACCCGCGCGTCTCCGTCGTCGTCTGCTCCTACAATGCCGAGCGCACGATGGAGGCCTGCCTCGCCTCTCTGCAGAAACTCAACTATCCCGACTACGAAGTGATCGTCGTCAATGACGGCTCGACCGACGGCACGCTGGCGATCGCCGAGCGCTTTCCTTATTGCCGCATCATCAGCCAGCCCAACAAGGGCTTGTCGGTCGCGCGCAACGTCGGTGCCGAGGCGGCGACCGGCGAGATCGTGGCCTATACCGACAGCGATTGCGTCGCCGATCCCGATTGGTTGACCTATCTCGTCGCCAAGATGGAGACGGCGCAGCTCGTCGCCTGCGGCGGCCCCAACTTCCCGCCGCCCGAGGACAGCATGGTGCCCGCCGCGGTCGCGGTCTCCCCAGGAGGCCCGACGCATGTGCTGCTCTCCGACGACGTCGCGGAGCACATCGCCGGATGCAACATGGCGTTCCGCCGCGGGGTGCTCCTCGGCATGGGCGGTTTCGATCCGATTTACCGCGCCGCCGGCGACGACGTCGATATCTGCTGGCGCTTCCAGGACGCGGGCTACACCATCGGCTTCAGCCCGGCGGCAGTGGTCTGGCATTTCCGTCGCAACACCGTCAGAGCCTATATCGGCCAGCAGCGCGGCTACGGCAAGGCGGAGGCGCTGGTCTATTCGAAGCACCCCTTCCGCTTCAACCTCTTCGGCCAGGCGAAGTGGCTCGGCCGCATCTATGGCGACCTCTCGGCCGCCCTCCTCTTGTCGCGCAAGCCCCTCATCTATTCCGGCGTCTTCGGCCGCGGCCTTTTCCAGACCCTTTACGAGCCGCCCTCCTCGCTCGCCGCGTTCCTGCCGCTGAGCTTCGAATGGAACGTCGTCGCCATCCTGCTGGCCCTCATCGGCGTCGTCGCCGGCGGTTGGATGTGGCTTCTGACGGTGCCGCTTCTCACCACTTGGGTCATGTGCATCAACGGCGCGCTCAAGGCGCCGATCGACAAGCGCTTCACCGGGCCGAAGGCGCGGGCGCTTGTGGCGCTCCTCATCTATGTCGGACCCATCCTGCGCGGCTGGGAGCGGCTCAAATGGCGGCTGCGCGAGATGCGCACCACCGCGCGCGTCGCCGTGGTGGCACCGCAAGCGGACAGCGACGCGCGCCTCGATTGGCGCGACCGCGCCTTCTATCTCTCCTATTGGAGCGAGCGCGGCGACGAGAAGGAGCTGCTGCTGGGCGCGCTCATGCGCTTCCTCGCGCCGCAGAAGTACTTCGTCGTCACCGACCAGGGCTGGAACGACTGGGATCTGAAGATCGCCCGCGGCCTCTGGAGCCGCGCCTTGGTGCTGGTCTGCACCGAGAACCACGGCGGCATGAAGCGGCTGCTGCGTGTGCGCTGCACGCTCCGCCTCTCGCGACTCGCGGGCTTCATCCTCCGCGCCTATGCCGCCGCCACGGCGGTCGCGCTCATCCTCGACGCGACGGCAAGCGCGGCGGCGATCGGCGTCATTGGCCTGGCGCATGGCGCGCTCATCGCCTGGCGCACCTTCGAGTTCGGCAAGCTGATGCAGGGCGCCATCGCCACCGTGGCGAAGGGCCAGGGCCTGACCGCGGTGACGACCGCCAGGAGCGGACCCGCCGCTGCCGACCTCAAGCGCGCTGCCTGAGCGCCGAGCCGGCATGGGCGCTTTCGCCTGGAAGTTCCTGCCCTATCTCCGCCCCTATCGCTTTCGGCTGCTCTGGGCGCTGATCCAGGTCTTCCTCATCGCCGGGTTCGATCTCCTGAAGCCCTGGCCGCTGCAGCTCGTGATCGACCATGTGCTGGGCGAAAAGCCGCTCGGCGTCCCGGTGCTCGCCGGTCTCCCGACCGGCACGCTTCTCCTCGTCGCCGTCATCGGTCTCGTCATTGTCACCATGGGCTCGGGGCTTCTGGCGCTGCTCCACAACTACACCACCATCGGCGTCGGCCAGCGCATGGTGAACGACCTCCGCGGCGCGCTTTACAGCCACCTGCAGCGCCTCTCGCTCGCCTTCCACTCCCGGCAGAGGGTAGGCGACCTCATGTATCGCATCACTGCCGACAGCTTTGCCATGCAGACGATGATCATGAACGGCCTTTTGCCGATCGTCTCGGCGGCGGTGCTGCTCGCCGGCATGCTGGCGGTGCTGCTGCCGATCGATCCGCTGCTGACGGCGCTCTCGCTCACTGTCGTCCCGGCGCTCTTCGCCGCGATCGCGCTCTTCAACCGCAAGATCACCAGCATCGCAACCGAGGTGCGCGAGCGCGAGAGCACGGTTTATACGCTGGTGCAATGGGCCATGAGCTCGGTCAAGGTCGTCCAGGCCTTCACCAAGGAAGAAGACGAGCTCGGCCGCTTCATCGGCGCGAGCCGCGCCAGCCTCAAGGCGACTTTGCGCCTCTACAGCTGGCAGACGCTCTATTCCGCTGTCGTCAACACGCTGATCGCGATCGGCACCGCGCTCGTCGTCTATGTCGGCGCGCGCGCCGTGCTGAGCGGAGAGCTGTCGCTGGGCCAACTCGTCGTCTTCATCTCCTACCTGGCACTCCTCTATACGCCCGTCAACCAGATCACGCAGAGCTGGGGCCTCATCGCCGGCGCCCGCATCGGCGCCGAGCGCTGCTTCGAGATCCTCGACACCGAGGCCGATTTGAAGGACGGCTGGCGCCTTTTCCCGGAGGACGGCGCCAAGGGCGCCGTCGAATGGCGCCATGTGAGCTTCCGCTATCGCCCGGAAATGCCGGTGCTGCGGGAGGTCGATCTCAGCGTCGCGCCCGGCACCAAGGTCGCGATCGTCGGCGCTACCGGCGCGGGGAAATCGACGCTTCTCAGCCTCGTGCCGCGCTTCTTCGATCCTTCGAGCGGCGGCGTGCTGATCGACGGCGTCGATGTCCGCGAATACCAGATCAAGTCGCTGCGCCGCCAGACGGCGATGGTGCTGCAGCCGCCTTTGGTCTTTCCCATTTCGCTCCGCGACAACATCGCCTATGGCCGCCCCGAGGCCAGCGACGCCGAGATCGAGACGGCGGCGCGGCTCGCGCGCATCCACGACCTCGTCGCCTCGCTGCCGCAGGGCTACGCGACGGTGCTCGGCGACAATGTCTCGCTCTCGGAGGGCGAGAAGCAGCGCCTCACCATCGCGCGGGCCATTCTGCGCAACGCGCCGATCCTGGTGCTGGACGAGCCGACCTCGGCGCTTGACGTCGCCACCGAGGCGTTGGTGATGGAGGGGATCGAGCGGCTGACGCGCGGGCGCACCACCTTCATCATCGCTCACCGCCTCTCGACCGTGCGCAGCGCCGACCTCATCCTGGTGCTGAGCGACGGCGTCATCGCCGAGCAAGGGAGCTTCGCCGAGCTTATGCGCAAAGGCGGCCTCTTCGCCGCGCTCTACAACACGCAATTCGCGACGACGGGTTAGGGCAGCATGAAGGTATTGCGTCCTTCGACTCGGCGCTTCGCGCCGGCTCAGGACGAGGAAGAATTCTTACGGCTTTTACCGTCGATGCAACCATGACCGACATCACCGTCGACGCGAAAGCGAAATCGAGCGTCGCCACCGCTTACCTGCTGCTGGTGGTGACCATGCTATCCTGGGCGGGGAACGCCATCGTCGGGCGGGCGCTGGCGGGCGTGGTGCCACCGTTCGGCATGAGCTTGATGCGCTGGACGCTGGCGTTCCTCGTCGTCTTCCCCTTCGTTGCCGGCGAGATCCTGAAGAAGCGCGCCATCATCCTCAGAAACTGGCGCATTCTGCTGACGCTCGGCCTTCTCGGCCTCGGCATCTGCAACAGCCTCGGCTATATCGGCCTGCAATGGACGACGGCGCTCAACGCCGCGCTTATCAATTCGGCCGGGCCGATGCTGACGCTGGCCGCCGCTTTTCTGTTCTATCGCGAGCGCGCCGCGCCGGCGCAGCTCTGGGGCATGTTGATCTCGCTCCTCGGCGTCCTCGTCATCGTGCTGCGCGGCGACCTCGGGGCGCTGCTCGCGCTCGACTTCAATCGCGGCGATCTCGCCATCCTCGCCGGCGTCGGCACCTGGGCGGTTTATACCGTCCTGCTGCGGCATCGGCCGCCGGAGCTCTCGCCGCTGGCGCTCCTGGGCGTGCTCTTCGCCGTCGGCGCCGTCACCGTGCTGCCGTTTCATCTCGCGGAATCCGCGTTGGGATATCCGCTCCCGGCGACCGCCCCGGCGGTGCTGGGCTATCTCTATGTCGGGCTCTTTCCGGCCGTCATCGCCTTTTTCGGTTGGAACCGTGGCGTCGCCGTGCTCGGCGCCAACCGCGCCAGCCTCTTCTCGCATCTCATTCCGCTCTTCTCCGCGCTTCTCGCCTTCGCGTTGCTCGGTGAGCAGATCAAGTTCTATCACGCCGCGGGCGCGGCGCTGATCTTTCTCGGCATCTTCCTTGCCAATCGCGTCACTCGGCGCTGACGGCGGCGCCGGGGTTGCGGCGCTGCGCTGCGCCGGCAACACGCGGTTGATCGCGCCCGTGAGAAAAATCGGCAGCGGGGATTTTTGCCGCGGTCTCCCCGTTCGCGATGAAAGAGCGGGCGACGAAAACGCTCGCCGCTTTCCCCGCGAAACGCAAAGCCGAACGGAGACGAGATGATGAACGGAAAATGGCTGATCGCCGCGGCGGTGCTCGCGCTATCGCTCGCCGCCTGCGACAATTCCCCGACCGCCAAGAATTCCTCGGGCAGCAGCACGAGCTCGACCCACGCCAGCGCCCCAGTGCCCGGCTCGGGCACGAGCGTGCCGCCCGCTCACTCGCCGAGCGGCGCGCCGCCCCTCTCGCCCAACAACGCGCCCGCGCCTTCGCCCGGCGGCACTTCGAGCACCGGCACCAACCGATAAACGGGTGATCTTCGGCCGAGCCGGCCTGGCACCGGCTCGGCCGTTCTGACTCGCAGCTGGATCGCACGCGCTCGGCGCGCGCGGCTTAATGCGGGCGTTGCGCCGCATCGGGCAATACGCAGACTTCGGGCGCCATGCCCGGCTACCGCCTCGGCGCGTTCTACGCCGCCCTCTTCTTCACGCAAGGCGTGCTGCTGCCGTTCTGGCCCGTCTGGCTCAGCACGCGCGGTCTCTCGCCCGCCGAGATCGGCGTGGTGCTGGCGGCAGCGCAATGGATCAAGGTCGCAGGCAATCCGCTCGCCGGCATTGCCGCCGATCGCAGCGGCAGACCGCGCCGCGTCATGCTGTGGCTGAGCGCCGTCGCGCTGCTGGGCTTCCTTCTTTTCCTGCCGGCGCGAAGTTTTGTTGCGCTGGTGCTGCTGAGCGCGCTCACCGCCGGGGCACTCTCTGCCGTGCTGCCGCTCGGCGACAACATCGCGCTTGCCGCCGCTAACGCCGGCGAGATCGACTATGGCCGCGTGCGGCTCTGGGGCTCGCTCGGATTCATCGCCGCAGCGCTCGTCGCCGGGCGGCTGATCGAGCGGGCCGGTGCGGATGGCGTGCTCTATCTCCTCATCGCCGCCGCGGCGGCGGTGCCGGCGGCTTGCGCCGGCCTCGTCGAGCGCGCGCGGCGCTTGGCGTCGGGCCTCGCGTTGAGAGCCGGCCTCCGCCGCTTGCCGCTGCTGCTCTTCGCCGCCGCCGCGGCGATCCAAGGTAGCCACGCGGTCTATTACGGCTTCGGCACGCTCTATTGGCAGCGCCTCGGTCTCACCGACAGCGCCATCGCCGCGCTCTGGGCCGAAGGCGTGGTCGCCGAGATTCTCCTCTTCTATGCGAGCGCCCCGCTGCTGCAGCGGCTCCGACCCGCCGTGATGCTGGCGCTGGCCGGCGGCGCCGGCGTCGTTCGCTGGAGCTTGACCGGGATTGCCACCGCGCTCCCCGCTCTGGCGCTGCTTCAGCTGCTCCATGCGCTCACTTTCGCCGCCGCGCATCTGGGAGCGATGCACCACCTCGCCCGCGTGCTGCCGCCGCAGCAAGCGGCCACCGGTCAGGCGCTTTATTCGGCGCTGGTGGGTGGGGTGGGGCAAGGCCTGGCGTTGCTGCTGGCGGGGGCGCTCTTCGCCGCCTTTGGCGGCGCCGCCTACCAGGCGATGGCGGCGCTTGCGGGTTTGGGGCTGGTGCTGGCACTGCGTCTTAAAGCCACCAATTCTTAAGGCTTTCCGGCGAGACTTTAACCATGAGGACGAGAGCATGACCCGGCGGCTCAAGGCGCCGCAACGCCGTGCCCGGCGCGCCGCCAAGCGGCTCCGGGAAAGCGGCGAGCCGGAGTTCAATCTTTCCGCGGTCGCGGCGCGCAGCGCCCGCGAGCCCGGCATGCCGGCGCGCCCTTGGCCCGGCAACGATCTCGCCTTTATCGGCGCCGTGCTCGAGGCGCACAATGTCCCCTCGCCGCTGGCGAAGCGCCTCACCGCCGCCGCCGCGCAGCTGCCGCTGGCGGCGCTCTTGCTCGATCGCCTGACCGCGGCGCTTGCCGACCAGATCCATTTCTCCGCCTTCGCCGAGCTGCTGCGGCTTCCGGCGCTGCTGCTGGTGGGACCGCCGGGCGCCGGCAAGACGACGCTCGCCGCCAAGCTCGCGGCGCGCATGGGCGAGCGCAATGCGCTGCTCGTCAGCACCGACACCAGGCGCCCGGGCGCGCTGGCCCAGCTCGAAGAATATGCCGGGGTGCTGGGCGCGCCGGTCGCCGGCGCGGCCGATCCCGAGGCGCTCGCTGAAGCCATCGTCGGCGCCGCCGGCCGCAAGATCATCGTCGACAGCGCCGGCATCGCTCCCGGCGATCGGACGCAAGGCGAGCACCTCACGCGGCTCATCGCCGCGAGCGGCGCGGAGCCGCTCCTGGTGCTTCCGGCCGATAGTGACGCCGAGGAGGCGATGGCGATGGCGCGCGCCTTCAAGGAGCTCGGCGCCAAGACCCTGATGCCGACCCGGCTCGATCTCGCCCCGCGCATGGGAGGGCTCCTCGCCGCCGCCGACGCCGGGCGGCTGGCGCTCCCTGCCGCGGGCATCACGCCCCACTTCGCCTACGGCATCGCGCCGCTGACGCCGGAAGCCATGGCCCGCCGCCTGCTCGCCGCCGCCCTTAACGATCCGCGCTCGCAGCTGCCGGCGGCGTGATGCCGCAGCTTGGAACCGCGACGGACGATCGCATGCCGTCAGGCGTTAACATGCCGTCGACATCGGCAACTTGCGTTCGTTTCTGGAGCGTTTCTCGATGAAGCCACTGATTGGACTTGCGCTGGGCAGCGGCGTCGCGCGCGGCTGGGCGCATATCGGCGTGCTGCGCGCCCTGGAGCAAGCCCGTTTGAAGCCGGACATCGTCGCCGGCACCTCGATCGGCGCTTTGGTCGGCGCCGCTTATTTGGGCGGGCACCTCGCCGATCTCGAAGCCTGGGCGCTGAAGCTCACCCGTTCGCGACTGTCGCGCCTTTTCGATTTTCAGCTCGGCGGCGGCGGCCTCATCGCCGGCCGGCGCGTGCTGCAGGCGCTCCATCCCGACCTGCTCGCGCTCGCCATCGAGGACCTGCCGGTCCCCTTCATCTGCGTCGCCACGGACCTCGCCACTGGCAACGAGGTCTGGCTGCGCAGCGGCAACCTGATCGAGGCGCTCCGCGCCTCTTACGCCGTGCCGGCGCTCTTCCCGCCGGTCAGCCTCGACGGACGTTGGCTGATCGACGGCGCGCTTGCCAATCCGGTACCGGTATCCGTCTGCCGTGCGATGGGCGCGCATGTAACGATCGCGGTCAATCTGAGCGCCGAGGCGTTCGGCGAGAGCCCCGCCGAGGACGTGCTGGATATTCCTGGACCCGAGGATGACGAGGGGCGGAACGGCGAAGGCGCCGATACCGATCCGGCGCCGGCGATGCGCATGCAGTTCCTGCGGCAGTTCTTTCGCCGCCGCGATGGCGAGCCCAGCGCCTTTGCCGTCATGGCCCGCACGTTCTACATCGTGCAAGACCGGATTGCGCGCTCGCGGCTCGCCGGCGATCCGCCCGACCTCATGATCTTTCCACCGCTCGGCGACATCGGCATTCTCGATTTCCATCGCGGGCGGGAGAGCATTGCCGCGGGCGAAGCGGCGACGCGCGCCGGCCTGCCGAAGCTCCGGCAGCTCGTGCGCCATTTCGGCAACGGCAACGGGGGCTGGAGCAAGCGTCCCGCAAAGGTGAAGCCGCCACTGATCGAGAGCAAGTGAGCGGCGACGCTGTCAGGCGCCTGGCTGCACCCGGGCATCGATGACGACGGCGTCCCCCGCGTGGGCCAGCTGTACGGCCTCGCGCGTCGCATCGATGATCTCGCGGGGCGTCCGGAACGGCCCCAGGCCGACGGCACCTTGCGCGCGGGCGATGGCGGCGAGGTCGATGTCGGGATCGCCGATGCGCTGACCGATCCATTTGTTCTCGACCGGACGCCCGCGCTGCTTCGCGACACGCTCCTGATGGACCTCGTCGTTGTGGAAGGAGCGGTTGTTGGCGATGACCGCGATGAGCGGGATGCGGTAATGCGCCGCCGTCCAGAACGCGGTAGCGCTCATCAGGAAATCGCCGTCGCCGAGCACGCCCAGCGCCAGCCTGCCGCTGTCCTGCAACGCGAGCGCGGCGCCCGCCAGCATTCCGGGGCCTGACCCGATGCCAGCGCCGCCATCGCCGCCGAGGAAATCGAGGGGATGGCGGAAGTGCCAGGCATCGCCCGGCCATCCCAGCGGCAGGCGCACGAAGGTTACCCGCTCGCCGGCGAGGCCCTCGCCCAGCGCGCCGGCGAGGGCACGGAGGTCGAGCGGCGCGGCGCTCGGCGGTGCCGGCAGCGCGGGGAGCGTCGACCGCTCCTCGGGCAGCTTGCCGAGATCGACCGATAGGGCGTCAGCGAGCGCATGGAGCGCGGCATCGGCTTCGCTGGCGAGATGGAGATCCGCGGGCGGCAGCGCCTGATACTCCATGCCCCAGCCGTTATGGAGCTGATGGTCGAGCGAGACGTGGATGACGCGCGCCGGCACGGCGCCCGCCTGCTTGAAGGCACCGGCGAGATCGAGCCAGTCGAGGCTCAGCACGAGATCCGCGTCGCGAATCGCCGCGGCCGCGGTCTCGTCGAGAAAGGAGCCAGGCTTGCCGCGATGGAGCGGATGATCGGTCGGAAAGGCGGCGCCTTGCTTGAGGTCGGTGATGACGCGCGCGCCGAGCCGCTCGGCCAGCGCCACGCGGCGCGCCCAGTCCTGCGGCCGGCGCGAGACGCGGCCGGCGAGGATGAGCGGCGATCGCGCCGCCTGCAGCAGCGCCGCCGCACGCGCGACGGCTTCGGGAGCGGGCGCGCTCAGGGCCGGGGGCTGGAACCGCGGCAGATCGGGCAACGCCGGCATCGCCTCGAGCTTATGCTCCTGCAAGGCCGCATCGAAGCAGAGGTAGACGGGTGCGCGGGGTGGCGTGCGCGCGTCGCGATGCGCCCGCGCCAATGCCTCGACCGCGGCTTCGACCGAGGCCGGCTGGTTATCCCATTTCACATAGTGGCGGACGAGCGCCGCCTGATCCGAGGAGGTGTGGATCCAATCGATCCAGGGGCGCCGACGCGCGGCATCGACCGGACCCGTGGCGCCCAGGACCACAATCGGCACGCGGTCGCACCAGGCGTTGAAGATCGCCATGGTGCCGTGCATCAGCCCGACATTGCTGTGGAGAATGGCGGCGAGCGGCTCGCCCGCGACTTTGGCATAGCCATGCGCCAGCGCCACCGCATGCTCCTCGTGCAGGCAGAGGAGAAGCTGCGGCGCGTCGTTGCCGAGATGGTTGACGATGCTGTCATGGAGGCCGCGGAAGCTCGCACCGGGCACGAGCGCGGCGTAGCGGAGGCCAAGACGGCGCAGCATCTCGGCGAGCGCGTCGCTGCCCCAGAGGCCGCGATCCGTCGCCGGCGCCGGGCGCTCGATGGCGGGCGGCAGGTTGGGAATGGTCATGGCGCGTCGCCTTCCGGGAGCGCGATGAAGCGCTCGGCCAGCACCTTGTAGCGTTGCGGCTTGGGCTTTGCCGCATCCTCGGGACGGACATAGCGGATGGAGCTGCGGCCCTTGCAGCCGCGCGGCAACACGAAGCAGCGCACGAAGCTCGTCTCCGCTTCCTTCGATGTCGGCGCCAGCACCGGCACCGAGCCCTCCTCGAACCACGCCTCGCCCGGGCCATAGCGATGCGTGCGGCCATCGCTCTCGATCTCGATCGCGCCCTCGAGGCAATAGCGGATGCCCGGTCCCTGATGGACATGCACATAGGCGACGCCGCCCTTGGGGAAACCGACGCGGTCGCAGCGGATGAGCCAGGGAAAGCCGCCATCGAGGGCA
>Ga0335081_10015690_pt1 | contig 12258 bp, 11 predicted proteins | sample Lox_Sample_35_FD_206713 | JGI IMG/M metagenome (GOLD analysis project Ga0335081, IMG submission 206713) | Soil microbial communities from Loxahatchee National Wildlife Refuge, Florida, United States - Lox_Sample_3.5 | ecosystem: Environmental > Terrestrial > Soil > Wetlands | place: USA... | reverse complement strand
AACCTCGGCGCCCAGGCCGTCCGGCTGCCGCTGGGACAGCGCGGTACCGGCGTGCTGGCCGCGTCAAGCCCGGGCGTCGCGATCACGCAGGACACGGTGACCATGCCGCCAGCCGCCTTCGCCGTCATCGAGACCAGGGCGCTGACCCCGGGCTAACTGGTGCAGCTCTGCCGGGCCGCGGAGATCACGGTGGAGAACACCCAGGGGTTCGCCGGGCCGTTGCTGCCCTGCAGCGCCGTGGGCAGGCCGTCCGGGAACGTGAACGAGGCCCGGGTCCAGACCCAGCGGGTACCGGACGGCGAGCACACCTTCACCGGATCGCTCAGCGTGACCACCGTGGCCACCGGGTAGACGGGCCCGGCGGCGCAATCCGGATTGCAGCCGTCCAGCTTGTAGGTGCCCGTTCCCACCGCCTCGGTGGCCGACCACGTGCGCCACGTCATCTTGTCCAGGATCGCGGTGGAATCCCCGGAAAGCGGGCAGCCGAAGCCATCACAGGCCGGCATGTTCAGCAAGGTCGCGTTGATGTCCTGGCCCGGGGCCAGGAAGGTGGTGGCCCCGGTCGGCGTGGCGGTCACGGTCGGCGAAGTGGTCCCGGTCGGCGTGGCGGTCACGGTCGGCGAAGTGGTCACCCCCGGCGAGGAAGGCACGTCAATCGTGTTGGGCGGTGAACTCGAGTTACAAGCGGTAAGCAGCAAGGCAATGCAGGCAACACCGGCCAGGCCCGCGACCTGCCGGGCCCGGCGCGCATTCGTGGTCAACATGGATTTCCAACCCCTCAGCTCTCAACAGTCAATAGCCGTGTCACTCGTACGACGGCCGTCGTGCCGTCACGGTTGGGCAGAGGCCTTACGAGAGGCAGGTGATACACCCGTTCGGCCTAAATTTTCACCGGCCGCGCCGGCTACGGCGGTTCCAGGGACCTAACGGACCGGCTCATCGTGGTTCCGGCCACCGGGGAGCTGTGCTACCGGAAACACTGTGCTACCCGAAGCACTGGCCCTCGCCGCGGTATGTCGGCACGGTCGTGACCCGTCCGTCCTCGTCGATCACGTGGTACGCCAGGAAACGCTCGGCGAGTTCGCCGCCCTTGGCGTGGCGCAGCCAGACCCGGTCGCCCGGCCTCAGCTGCCCGGCGGCCGCGCCGCGCACCGGCGTCTGCACCTCGCCGGCCCCCTCGGTGCCGGTGAGGCGCAGGCCCGCGGGCAGGTAAGGCCGCGGCAGCCGGTCGGGGGTGCCGCTGCCGGAGGCGACGTAGCCGCCCGAGAACAGCGTGGCGATGCCCGGGCCGGGCCGGCGCACCACCGGCAGCGCGAACATCAGGGCCGGCTCCGGCTTGAACCTGCGGTACGCGTCGAACAGGGTCGGGCCGACCAGCCCGGAACCCGCGGTGAGCTCGGTCACCGAGGTGTCCCTGGCGGTCGACTCCAGGCTGCCGGTGCCGCCGCCATTGACGAACTCCAGGCTGGCCAGGGCCTGGATCATGCGGATCGCCTCGGTCCGGCGCCTGATCAGCTCGGGCATCGAACGGCCCTGGATCAGCCTGATCAGCTGCGCCCGGACCGGATGCCCGGGCGGCGCGTCGCCCAGTCCCGCGATCTGTCCCTCGTATCCCATCACGCCGACCAGGCGGAAGCCCGCGCGGCGCGTGACCGCCCGGGCGAAGCCCGCCGCCTGCTCCGGCGTGTGCAGCGGAGATCGCCAGGTGCCGATGTGCACCGCCGCCCGGCGGGCCAGCGGCCGCCAGGAGACGTCGAGGTCCAGGCAGACCCGGATCTGAGGGTGGCCGTCACCCAGGGCGCGGTCCACCACGTCCAGGTGGGCCTCGGAGTCGGTCATGATCGTGATGTGCTGCCTGGCCTGGCCGTCGGCGGCCAGCGCCCGCAGTGCCTTCCTATCCACGGTCGGGTAGGCCACCAGCAGGTCGTCGCTGGTGCCCATGGCGTGCAGCCAGAGGGCTTCGGGCAGCGTGTAGCACATGAGGCCGCGGTAGCCTGGTGCGGCCAGCGCGCGCTCGATCAGGTAGCGGCAGCGCAGCGACTTGGTGGCCACCCGGATCGGGCGGCCGGCGGCCCGGCGGGTCATGTCGGCGGCGTTGCGGCCGAAGGCGCCCAGGTCGACGACGGCCAGCGGCGGGTCCAGATCCACGGTGGCACGGTCGTAGCGGTCACGCCGTGCCTCCAGCCGCTGGTCTTGCGGGGATCTCGAGGCCGTACGCTCGGCGAGCCTGCCGCTGGAGTCGACTGACATGCTCGCACAGTAGACCAGCGCTGGAGAAATATGAATACTCTCCAGTAATGAAGCGCGCTACGAGCACAGCCTCCTCGCCGGGTCCCCGCGTGTGGCGGAACTGGGCCGGGACCGCGGCGGCGACTCCGGCGCGCTGGTGCCGGCCGCGCAGCGAGGCCGAGATCTCGGCGGCGCTCAAGGACGCGGCGGCGGCCGGGCTGCAGGTGCGGGCGCTCGGCAGCGGGCACTCCTTCACCGCGGTCGCGGCGACCTCCGGCGTGGCGCTCGACCTGTCCGGCTGGACCGGGATCACCGCCGCGGACACCCGGACGGGCCTGGTGACCGCCCGGTCGGGTACCACGCTGCGCGCCCTGAACGCCGAACTGGGCGGCCTCGGGCTGGCCATGGCCAACCTGGGCGACATCGACGCGCAGACGCTGGCCGGTGCCCTGTCCACCGGGACGCACGGCACCGGCGCCCAGCTCGGCGGGCTCGCCACCCAGGTCGAGTCGCTGGAACTGGTCCTGGCGGACGGCTCGCTGGTGACGTGCTCGGCCTCGGCCCGGCCCGATCTCTTCGCGGCGGCACGGATCGGCCTCGGCGCGCTCGGCGTGATCACCGCGGTGACGCTGCGCTGCGTGCCGTCGTTCACGCTGCTGGCGGATGAGCGCCCGATGCCGGTGGAGGAGGTCCTCGAGCAGTTCGATGCGCTGGCCGCCGCCAACGACCACTTCGAGTTCTACTGGTTCCCCTACGGCCGCAAGGCCCTGGTCAAGCGGAACAACCGGCTGCCGCCCGGCGATCCCGCCGCGGCTTCCGCTCCGTCGGCCATGCCCCGGTGGCGGCGGTTCTGGGAGTTCGAGGTGATGGAGAACGCCGCCTTCGGGACGCTGTGCCGGATCGGCCGGGCCAGGCCGCGGCTCATCCCGGCGCTGAACAGGTTCTCCTCGGCCGCGCTGTCCGCCAGGTCCTACACCGACCTGTCCTACCGGGTGTTCGTGACCCCCCGCCGGGTCCGTTTCGCGGAATCGGAGTACGCCGTTCCACGTGAATCACTGGGCCACGTGATCACCGAACTGCGCCGCGCCGTGCCCCGCCTGCCCGATCCGGTCATGTTCCCGGTCGAGGTGCGGGTGGCGGCCGCCGACGACATCTGGCTTTCCACCGCCTACGGCCGGGAGTCCGCCTACGTCGCGATCCACCAGTACGCCGGGCTGCCCTACCAGGACTGGTTCGACCGGTTCGAGTCCATCGTGGCGGAGGTGGCGGGCCGGCCGCACTGGGGCAAGCTGCACTCGCTCGACGCGGAGCGCCTCCGCCCGCTTTACCCTCGCTATGACGAGTTCCGCCGCGTCCGCGCCGAGGTCGATCCCGAAGCCAGGTTCGGCAATTCCTACCTGACCCGGATCCTCGGGTGACAACTGCCGATCACCTTAAGTAATCAGTTTGTTACGGAATAATTACGCGGCTCGTCATGGCCGAACCGGGCCCTCCGGGCCGCTCGTAGTCCTGGTTAGTGGCCAGTGCCCGCGGCCGCCGATCACCGCCTTCTTTCACCAATGGCGGTCGCGGCACCGGTCACGCAGACGGTCGAGTTTCCCAGATGATGCAGGAAATGACGAAGATGCACGGACAGTTCTTTTCCCTGGTTTCTGCGGGCTGGCTGGCAGCGGGCCAGCAGGACGGGAGCGGCTCGGTGGCCGGCCGGGTCGCGCTGGTGGCCGTGGCGCTGCTCGCCGTGGGCGCGTTCGCGGTGCTGCAGATCTGCAACCGATCGGATCGCCGGCGGCCGCCGGCGGAGCGCCGCCGTCGCCGGTACGAGCCGTCGGACTGGCGGACGCTGCCTCCGGCGTACTGGCCGGCGGGCCGGGACGGCGAGGCGCCGCCCGGCAACGAGCAGAGCTACCGGCCCGACTGGCGGTACGGCTACCCGCCTGCCCGGCGGCCTTCCTAATCCCGACTCTGCGTGTCTAAGGTATTTGTATCGGTAACCGGCAGGCGCGTTGATGGGCGGCGGTTTGGTCATCCTGACGGCTTGGGACTCACTCAGCGAACTTGACGCGTACCGGGTTACCGAGATCCCGCGGCGCGCGGAAACCGACGAGGCGCGGCCCTCGCCGGGCGAGCCCGATGACGCGGGCCGGACCCAGCGGCTCGCCGCGCTGATCGCGGCCTATCACGCCGGGGCGCAGGCCAACGGCGATGGCCCGGGAGCCCTGGCCATCGGCTGGATACGGCACAGCGCGGGCGGCCCGGTCCAGGTCCTGGCCGCGGGCGCCGGCCTGGTCGGCAGCGACGCCGGCCAGGAGGTTTTCCTGACGCTGCCCGGCGGTGCCCGAGCCCAGCCGCTACCCCGCGGCACGCTGGCCGGGCTGCTGGCGCAGTTGCCATCCTGGCGCTCCATCGACGGGATAAGCGACGGGCTGCTGCCGGATGACGAGGATCGCGGCGGCGGCCGTCCGCACCCATCGCTGGAAGAATGCCTGCTCGCGGTGTGGCCGGGACCGTTCGGCTGGCTGCTGCTGGCGGAACCCCTGAGCGCGGCCGAGATCCTCCAGATGGCGGACGAACTAGCTGACCGCGAGCAATTGTCCGCGGGTAACTCGGACAGATTCCCCGACCGGGCCATGGCGGCCCGGCGGCTGAGCCTGCGGCACGCCGAGATGCGGAAGGGCGCCTCGGCGGGCCTGTGGCGGGTCCGGCTGCTCGCCGGCGGCACCGACGCCGCGGCCGCCGCGCGGGTGGCCGGGCTGGTGTGCGCCTCGGCCGATCTGGCCGGCCTGCCCTACGCTGTCGCCCCGGCCGGCGAGGCGGCCCGCAGCCTGCGGGACATCCTGGCGGATCCCCGCCCGGCCCCGGCCGGAGGCGACGCGGCGCCGGGCCATCCGTTCTACGCGAGCACCGAGCTGATCGCCGCCCTTTCCCGGCCGCCCGAGCGCGAGATGCCCGGGATCAGGCTGGCGCTGCGCCCGGACTTCGACGTCACCCAGGAATCCGCGGCCGGGCGCGAGGCGATCGGCGTCGGCGAGATCCTGGACCGGAGCCGCAGGCCAGCTGGCCCGCTGGTGCTGCCGCTCGACTCGCTGAACCGGCACGTGTTCGTCAGCGGCGCCACCGGGTCCGGCAAATCGCAGACCGTGCGGACGTTGCTCGAGGCCGCCACCGGGGCCGGGATCCCCTGGCTCGTGGTGGAGCCGGCCAAGGCCGAATACCGGCTGATGGCCGCCCGGCTGGCCGGAACCGGCGCGGCCGGCCGGGACGGCGCCGCGGTGATCCCGGAGGTGGTGCGGATCCGGCCGGGTGAATCCGACGCGATCGCCGCCGGGCTCAATCCGCTCGAGCCGGCGCCGGACGAGGACGGCCGCCGGTTCCCGCTGCAGACCCACGCCGACCTGGTCAAGGCGTTGTTCATCGCGTCCTTCCGCTCGGACGAGCCTTTTCCCCAGGTGCTGAGCGCGGCTTTGACCAGGGTGTATGAGGATGCAGGCTGGGACCTGGCGCTCAGTGAGCCGGCCGCGGCCGATGCCAGCCCCCGTTACCCGGCCCTCAGCGATCTCCAGCGGGCCGCGATCAGGATCGTCCGGGAAATCGGCTACAGCCAGCGGATCACCGACGACGTACTCGGCTTCATCAAGGTGCGGCTTTCCAGCCTGCGGCTGGGGACCACCGGCCGGTTCCTCGAGGGCGGGCACCAGCTCGACTTCGGCAAGCTGCTCAGCACCAACGCGGTGCTCGAGATCGAGGACGTGGGTGACGACAGCGACAAGGCGTTCCTGATGGGGACGGTGCTGATCAGGCTGGCCGAGCACCTGCGGATGGCCAACCGGGCCGGGCCGTCCGCAACGGCCGGGTCTGCTGGCCTGCGGCACCTGACCGTCATCGAGGAAGCGCACCGGCTGCTCCGGCGCCCGGAGAGCCAGGGCGGCGGCTCCGGGGGCGCCGCGGCGCACGCGGTCGAGATGTTCGCCGGACTGCTCGCCGAGATCCGCGCTTACGGCGAGGGGCTCGTCATCGCCGAACAGATCCCGGATCGCCTCGTCCCGGACGTCATCAAGAACACGGCCGTGAAGATCACCCACCGGCTGCCCGCGGCCGACGACCGCGACGCCGTGGGCGCGACGATGAACATGACACAAGCGCAGAACCGGTTCCTGGTCACGCTACGGCCGGGCGAGGCCGCGGTGTTCGCCGACGGCATGGACTTTCCGCTGCTGGCGCGGATGCCCGACGGCACCAGCCGGGAGGCCGGCCCGGCGGCTACCGCTACCCCGGCCGGCGTGGTCCGGCCGCGCAGCCTCACCTGCGGCGCCGATTGCGCCGGGCGGCCCTGCACGCTGCGGGACATGCGGATGGCCCAGCGGGGGCTCGGCGAGTATCCGGCGATCAGGCTGTGGGCCGAGCTGTCGGTGCTCGCGCACCTGACCGGCTGGCCCATGCCAGTGCCGCGCACCTCGCTGCTCTCGCTGCTGGAGATGATGCCGTCCCGGTTGCGGGACTGCGCCGTTTCGCACGCCGTGGACACGGCGGTGGCCGCCCGGGTGCCGGTCATCGCCGGGCGGGTCAGCCCGGTCGGCCTGGCCTGCCACGTCAGCACCGCGATCAGGTCCAGGATGTCCCAGGGGAGCTGGCTGTGCCAGCGGGAGGAAGCCAAGTGGCTCGCCCCCGCCTACCAGTGGACGCTCGTCCTGGACGCGCTCAAGACCGCTGACCGGAAGAACCCGGGCGCGGGCCCGCACCCCCGCAGTCCGGAATGGGAACGGACCTACGGGCGGGCGATCACCGGCGACACCTGCGCGCGCCAGGTGGGAACGGTGCAGCGGTGGTACGACGGCGCCCAGCGTGACGCCTGGGAGGTACGGGCCGTGGCGTTCGGCGTCGACAGCCCTGCCGCCATCGAGCGGGCCGCCGGGGCCCGCGCGGAGGACGACGATTTCGAGGAGCGCCTGACCGGCTACCTCGACCAGTTCGTGGACTGCCACTGGCCGCGGCTGTACCTGGCCGCCGATCCGCTCGGGGATCCCCCGGAACAGCGGTAGGCGGCTCAGGATGTGGGAAACGGCTTGCCAGCCGCACTCCGTTGTCCACAGCGAAATCCACAGTGGTGTGCATGCGGTGGCCGCTGGGGCCGTGCGTACTGGGCCGTTGGGTGAGGAGTTATCCACAGCGCGTGGCTGTGGAGAACGTCGCTCAGGTCATCGGCAAGAGCTCGGGAAGCCGCCCGGAGGACGCGGCTGACGCCGAACGCCAGCCCCACCGGCCGGAAACGCAGAGCCAGACGAGCGCGACGGTGGTGAGCAGGCGGATGCCCGGCGTGAGCCACGTCCCGTTGAACTGGGCGATGTCATAGAGCCAATGCGGCTCGGCCGGGCTCTCGATGGCCTGGGCGTAGACGGTAGCGCCCGCGAGCAGGCGGAGCAGGACCACCCAGTCCAGCCGGGACGCCGAGTACAGCGCGAGCAGGCTGACGGCCATCACGTCGTACCAGGGCCGCTGGAATGCCGTGGCGAAGAGCCAGGCCAGGCTCAGCGCCAGGGCCGGGGTGACGGCCGGCCGGCCGGGTACCCGGTCGGGCAGGCGTAGCAGCGCCAGCAGCGCGACCGCCGCGCACAGCAGGTAGGAGATCAGCACCAGGTGCGGCGGGACGCTTGACACGCTGAACTGCGTGTACCCGAGCACCGGCCGCCAGAACAGCTGGTACATGGTGTCCCAGGTAATCCCGTTGCTGCGGGTGACGAGCACCTTGATCGCGGGGGTTCCCGCCGCCAGGTAGGCCGGGACGACGACCGCGCCGAATCCGGCCGCGGCGGCCGCGGCGGCCCGGAGCGACCTGCGGCAGGCCCAGGCCACGGCCAGGCCGAAGAGGGCGTACTCCACCTTGGTGCCGGTCGCCACCCCGATCAGCAGGCCAGCCAGGACCGCCCCGCCGATCGGGATCTGCGGCGGCTGGCCGCTCTCCTGCGGCCGGGGGAGGCCCGGCCGGGGGCGGGCCCGGAGCGCCACGATTCCCAGCAGCCCGGACACCACGGCCAGCCCGTCGATGTGGCCGCCCGCGACGATCTCCCACAGCAGCAGCGGGTTCACCGACCACAGCAGGTGGGCGCGCAGGCGCATCTCGGGGTCGGCGCGGAGCAGGCGGTCCAGGATCAGGATCACCGCACCGAAGGCGACCGCTTCCTCCAGCTTCAGCCAGAACGTGATGCGCGCCAGCGAGGCACCGCCGAGCTCGGCCGCGCCCCACTCGGCCGCGGTGGCCACGGGCCCGTACACCGACACCGCGTTCATCCAGGTGGACGGGATCTCGCTGGAGGGTATCTGCCTGCCGACCGGATCGCCGCTCCGCTGCAACTGCAGCGGGGTCATGACATACGGGCTGCGCCCGATCACCGCGGTGCGGCCGCTGGCGGCATAGGAGATGGAGTCCGTCGAGCCCGCGGGCGGCAGTACGGTGAGCACCACCACGGCCAGGAACGAGGCCGCGATGACCGGCCGCACCGGCGGCCGCGCGCCCCGGCCCACGGCGACCAGGCCCGCGATCACTCCCGCGCAGCCCAGCACCATCGCGGCCCATAGCGACGCGGTCACGAACGTGGCCGTCAGGTGCAGCCCGTGCCACCACGGGGGACCGCCGCCCGCCCGGCGCACGGCGGGCACCGAGACGTTCGGCCCCGCGGCCGAGATCAGGATCATGATCAGCGTCGAGGCCGCGATGGCGATCGTGGCCAGCCAGCCGGCCAGCCGGGTGACCTCGGCCGGACCCGGGCGGTTCACCTGGGCCGCGCTGATCGCCCCGAACCCTCCGGCCCCGTCCTCGTCACTCACCCGATCGCCTGTCCGCTGGTCATCGTCGCAGTCACCGCACTCGCGGGTCCGTGACTAGACGGTACCGGATCAGCGGGCCCGCGCGGCGGGAAGGCCGAACGCCCGCGGCGCCGCGCGCCGCGGGCGTTTCTCGGCCGGCTCCCGGTACGGGGACGATCGACGTCCCGCTACACCCCGGGCGTCGTGACCCGTCCGTTCACCTCCGAACCCATGGCCGTCTCGCTCGCGGAGCCGCCCTCCTGCGTGCCCTGTTCATCCCCGGGCAACTCGCTGGCGTTCTTGGCCTCCTCGGTGGCACTGGCGTAGCGACGCCGCATGGCGATGGCAGCGCCCGCGCCGACGGCGGCCGCCGCCACGCCGACGCCGAGCAGCAAGCGCCAGTCCAGCAGCCTCCCGAGACCGGTCTTCTTCGTTCTATCCGGCCTGATCCGGCTGGCGGTTGACCGCAGGGCCAAGGACACCTTCGGCGCGACGGTGGTGGTGACCGCCTCCGCGGCGTCCTCCAGGCGGGGCGCGGCCCACTCCCTGGCGCCCAGGACGGCATCCTCGAGCCGCGGCGTGGCCCAGTCGCGGGCGTCCTCCAGGCGGGGCGCGGCCCACTCCCTCGCGCCCTGAACGCCCTGGCGGACTCCCTGGACCGCTGTCGTTCCCGCACGCTTCCCCGCCGGGATGACCTGCGCGGCGACGTCCCTGGCGCGCGCGCTGACCGTATCTGTCCCGTCGGTCGTGCGGTTGGTCGTGATAAGGGACACAGTTAACCTCCCGAGCGTGATCCCGTTATCACAGGCTTCCCGGCTGTGCTGGGTTCAATCATCTCGCGCTACCGGTACGGTGATGACAGGAGGAAATTTACAACGGCGAAATGTCCGGCCAGTTAGCTGGCTGGATGAGGAGTCAACCGCATGACAGACACGCTGACCGCGACGCTGCGCACCAGCCAGGGAGAGGTCGTCGTCCGTCTTTTCCCTGATCACGCGCCTAAGACGGTGCGCAACTTCGTGGAACTGGCCGAGGGCGGCAAGCAGTGGACCGACCCGCGCACCGGGCGGGCGACCGACGCCAGGCTGTATGACGGGACGGTGTTCCACCGGGTCATCCCCGACTTCATGATCCAGGGCGGGGACCCGCTCGGATCCGGCCGGGGCGGACCCGGCTACAAGTTCGCCGACGAAATCCACCCGGACCTCACGTTCAGCCGGCCGTACCTGCTGGCCATGGCGAACGCCGGACCCGGCACCAACGGCTCGCAGTTCTTCATCACGGTGGTGCCGACGCCCTGGCTGAACGGCAAGCACACCATCTTCGGCGAGGTCATCAAGGGTGCCGACGTGGTTGACCGGATCAGCCGGGTCAAGACCGGCAGCCAGGACAGGCCGGCCGAAGACGTGACCATCGAGTCGGTCACGGTACAACGAGGCGACAGCGCTTCCTAGCTGATTGGACCATACCGTGAGCACGCCCAGCGATTCCGGACCGGGCGGACTGAGCCGGCCGGACGGGGTCGCGGCGGGGCCTGGCGGAGAGCAGGGCGTTCCGGCCTGTTACCGCCACCCCGGCCGGGAAACGTACGTCTCCTGCGTCCGGTGCGGGCGCTACGCGTGCCCCGACTGCATGCGCTCCGCCTCGGTGGGCCAGCAGTGCGTGGACTGCGTGGGCCAGGGCGCGCGGAGCACCCGCCAGGCCAGGACCGCCTTCGGCGGCCGCCCGGCCGCGGGCGCCGTCGTCACCTGGACGCTGGTCGCGATCAACGTGGCGGTGTTCCTGATCGCCTGGGCCCGCCCGGCCATCGTCAATGACCTGTCCATGCTGGGTTACGCTTCGTACACGGCGGGCGGCCCGCCGCATGGCGTGGCGGCGGGCGAGTGGTACCGGCTGATCACGTCCGCGTTCGTGGCCCCGGGCGCCGGCCTGAGCGGCCTGGGGTTCCTGGACATCCTGTTCAACATGTGGGCGCTGATCTTCGTGGGGCCGGCCCTCGAGGGGCTCCTCGGCCGGGCCCGCTTCCTCGCGGTGTACCTGCTCAGCGCCGTCGGCGGCGCGGTGATGTACTACTTCCTCGCGCCGCGGTACGTCGCCGCGGCGGGCGCCTCGGGCGCCGTCTACGGGCTGTTCGGGGCGTGGTTCGTGGTGTCCAGGAAACTACGCCTCGACACCCGCGGGATCGTCGCGCTGATCGCCATCAACCTGGTGATCAGCTTCGTCTTCCGCAGCGCCATCGCCTGGCAGGACCACATCGGCGGGCTGCTGACCGGCGCGCTGCTGACCGCCGCCTACGCGTACGCGCCCCGCAAGAACCGTGCCGCCTTCCAGGTGGCCGCCACGGTCATGGTCGTGGTGGTGATCGCGGTCGCGGTCGCGGTCAGGAACGGCCAGCTCACCAGCGGCGGGCTCTGAGCGCAGCCGGGGTCAGCGCCACCGGGTGGACAAGGTGACGCCCGCGATGATGAACGCGAAGCCCACCACGAGGTTCCACGCGCCCAGGGCGGACAGGCCGGGTATCGAACCCTGGGAGAGGTAGTACGTCACGATCCAGGCCAGGCCGACGACCAGGCAGACCACGATGGCCGGACCCACCCACGGCGCACTGACCTTCTTCCGCGCCGTCTTCGGCTGCGGAGGCGTGTAGACCGCCCTCTTACGGACGCGCGACTTGGGCACGACGGCCTCCTGCGTAGCAAACCTGGCGAAGCAAACCCTGCGATGCCGACCTAAGCGTAGCCGCTCCTCGCCGTGGCCGGCGCGATCCGCGTTTCCCGCCCGGCGGCCCGGTGGTTCTCCGTCTTCCCCCGGGCCTCGATCCGGCTGCCCATCGGGCTCCCGCGGCATCGCCGGCCAGGACCTCAGAACCCGTTACCGCCGCCGCCGCCGTTGCCGCCGCCGCCGCCGTTACCACCACCGGTGCCGGTGCCGGTGCCGGTGCTGCTGGGGGGCGCGCTGGGCGAGCCGGAGCCGGACGACGGAGGGGTGGTGGAGGGAGACGCGCCGTTCTGCACGTAGATGGTGACCGTGGAGCCCTTGGCCGCGGTGCCGTTCCCGTTCGGAACCTGGTTGAAGACCGTCCCGTTGGCGTACTGGGCCGGGCCTGAGCCCTGCTGGACGTTGACCTGGAAGCCGGCTGTCTGCAGGATCTGGGTGGCGGTCTGCTGGGAATCGCCGATGACGGACGGCACCGTGACCAGGCCGCCGGACACGGTGATGGTCACGGTCGAG
>Ga0335081_10015689_pt1 | contig 12259 bp, 10 predicted proteins | sample Lox_Sample_35_FD_206713 | JGI IMG/M metagenome (GOLD analysis project Ga0335081, IMG submission 206713) | Soil microbial communities from Loxahatchee National Wildlife Refuge, Florida, United States - Lox_Sample_3.5 | ecosystem: Environmental > Terrestrial > Soil > Wetlands | place: USA... | reverse complement strand
CTGCCTGGATATCAAGGCGCATCACGGGATGCTGGCTGGCATGGCAAGGACCGGGCGGCCGAAGGCCGAATTGAGGCTCACCGAAGAGGAACGGGCCATATGCCCGAGCGGCGCACCCACGACTATGTCCGGCACGGCATCACCACCCTGTTCGCCGCGTTCGACATCGCCGACGGGACCGTCCTCGGCGAGATCCACCGCCAGCACCGCGCGGTGGAGTTCAGGAAGTTCCTGGCCACCATCGACAAGACCGTGCCCGAGGGCCTCGGCATCCACCTGATCTGCGACAACTACGGCACGCACAAGACCTCCGCGATCAAGGCGTGGCTGGCCCGGCACCCACGGGTGAAAATGCACTTCACGCCGACCGGGTGGTCGTGGATCAACCAGGTGGAGCGGTGGTTCGGGTTCCTGACCGATCAGATGATCCGCCGCGGCGCGCACAAAAGCGTCCAGGCCCTGGAAGCCGACATCCGCGCCTGGATCGAGCACTGGAATGACGATCCCAAGCCGTTTGTGTGGAAAAAGACCGCGGACGAGATCCTCGATTCCCTGGCACGATATCTTCAGCGGATTTCAGGCGCAGCACACTAGGGTCAAGCTAGGGTCCGACCCTGGCGACACGGCTTCAGCGGCCAGGCACGATCAGGGTGTCAAGACACAGCCGGGCTGCGGCGCGGGGGTTCACACACCACCTGCAACCAAGAAACGGGAGTCCCGCGGAGGGGATCATGCCACAGGAGAATACCGTAGGGCTAAATATCGTAATGCAGCAGGGTAATGTTTTATGCCAGACGGGCCCGGTCGCTAGTCCGCAGCCTGGTCCCGTAAGGCTACTATTGGGGCAAAGTGTATATTCCCCGCCCGAGCTTTTAGGCGCAGCCTGCAAGCCACTGACAGAAATGGCGTACTCGAATACGTCGAAACTTCCAATTTCCGCAGGATCGACAATTCGCGTATCCGCAGGTCAGGCACGCAGAAGGGGGCATCTGAATAGGCCTCACTGCGATCAAGCACTGGTTCCATGTGGTCACGTTCTTTCGGCCACCCGGTGAGGCCGCGGCAACGGTCCTCTCCTGACGGCAGCAGCCACGCCCTCGGCGAGGAACACGAGGCCGTTGCCGACTTCGGACACAGAAGGGGCGATGTTGCGCTCTCGGAGACCGCCGCGCGGGGATGTCATCGGCGTCCTGGTCCTGAACGAGAAGGGCGAGTTCAAGGCAGCCCCGGCCAGCACAGTGCGGCCCCGGCCGATTTGTCCGCCAGGACAGCGGGCGCAGGGCAGGTGCCGGGCAGGGTTCACGCGGGGTCTCGCGGACTGCCACGGTGCCAATCGGGGCGCCGCCAATATATCAGGCGGACACTCTGGCCGTTCCGCATGGATGCGGGATACGGCTGCAGGCGGCCGGAGCAGCCAGCTACCGCAGTCCTGCCAGGAGGAACGCGATGGCTGGTCGCTATGGCGGGTGAGGTTCCTGATGTTTTCGCGGGCTTAACGCATTCGCAGATCTGTGCACACGGGCCGTTCAAACCGGTCGAGATGAATCGGGGAGACACCTCATGCGGGCACTTGGTGAAGGAAGCACTGATCTTCTGATAACGATGAACACGCACGGCAGATATCCCGGCTGCAGAAAAGACGAAGCTATCCTGCCTTCTCAGTTTTCACACATGCATGCGGACAGCATGTCGAGGTAAAGGCACTCGTGGTTCATACATTGCCCGCAATCAGGGGAAGCGCTTTCGCTTCCGCAATTGCCAGAGCCCGTTCCCGGAGCTTTCTATCCTAGAGGAGAATTCGATGCAAAGCCCGGCTTTCTCAGCAGCGGTCCCTCCCGAGATGCGCGAGCTGGGCGCGTCCCGGCAAGCGTGGTACGTGGGCCGGGATGCCGCCAGCCTCCGGATGTACTGGGTCTATACTCCGGTCAGCTATCAGGCCGGAACCGCGGTGCCTCTCATCATGATCTTGCACGGCTGCGCGCAGCCGTTCTTCAGCCACCCATGGGCTATTGCCTATGACACGCACATGAACCAGCTGGCTGAGGCGCATCAGTTCCTGGTGGTCTATCCGCATCACTTTGCCCCGCCGGACGTGAACCCGATATCGTGCTGGAACTTCTTCCTGCCGGAGAATCAACGCCGTGACGAGGGAGAACCGGCCAGTCTGGCCAGGATTGTCCAGGAAATGGTCGGCAATACCTCCCGGTGGACGATTGACCAAGAGCGCATCTATGTGGCCGGCATCTCCTCGGGCGGGGGGGAGACCGCCAATCTGGGAGCTACCTACCCCGATCTGTTTGCCGCCATCGGGGTGCACTCAGGGGGTGAGTACGGCTACCCCTTGCCGTTTCTCGGGGAGCAGGCGCCGGCACGGGATGCCACGGCTCCGCTGAGCGAGGCGGAGGCCTCGTCCGGCGAGGTAGAGCAGATCGCGGTGATCCCGCCCGGACCCGATCCCGTCGAGCAGGGAGAGAAGGCCTTTCAGGCCATGGGGTCCTTCGCGCGGGTGGTGCCGACCATCGTCTTTCACGGGACCGCTGATCCTGTCTCTGATCCCGTTAACGGGGACCAGGTCACCCAGCAATGGATCACCACGAATCATCTGGCCTCCCCGGCGGGCTTCACCGCCACCTTCGAGCATCCCAGCAGCACCCTCAACCAGCCTGCCGGGCCGGGCGGAGAACAGCCCTACACCGTGGATACGTGGCAAGACGCCCACGGCCGCGACGTGGTCACCTATTACAAAGTCGGCGGAATGGGCCATGCCTGGTCCGGCGGTACTCCCGGGAGCATCTTCACCGATCCACTGGGGCCCGACGCGAGCGAGGCCATGTACGAGTTCTTCATGGCCCACCCGAAAGCAGGAGAGTAAAGACAACATCCCGACTGACGGTGAGCACATCCTGGCCTCAGGACTCCTGACATGGCGGCCTGCTGACGAAGCTAACAGAGCAGCTGACCCGGGATTCCTCATGTGAATCATGGTCCGGCTATGCCCGGGCCCGTCCCGCGATCTGGCAAGCGCAGCATAGAAGGGCGGTTCCCGGGGAGGGAGCATGCCCGCCGAGGGGCGCATTCGTTGCGCAAGATTGCGTATAGCTCTGAAGACAGGGAGAAAATCATGGACGAGCGCACGGTCTTTCATGACAGCGTGGTTCCGATTCCAGTGGAGTCGGGGCCCGCACCGCACGGGCTGATGGTTCAGCCGGCCACCAGCGAACATCGAGACGAGAGGATGACGCTGCACTTCTCGCTCGCCCTGCCGGGCGAGGTCACGGCCGATCTCGAAGAGAAAGTGGCGCGGGGTGAGACCGTCCCCGCCGAGGCGCTCAGCGGATACGGCGCGAAGAAGGCGGACGCGGACGCATTGACCGCGTGGCTGAGGACGGAGGGCTTCGAGATCGAGAATGTTTCGGCCGACAACACGAGCATCTACGCCAGCGCTCCGGTCGCAGAGATCGAAAATAGCCTCCAGGTGCAGATGGTGCGCGTCAGCCGTGACGGCTTCACCTACACGGCTGCCCGCAACGCGCCCAGTCTTCCGGTCTCGGTCGGCGCGCCGGTGCAGGCGATCGGGGGCCTGCAGCCGTTCCGGCAGGCTCACAAGCACAGCAGGCGGCGGCCACCGCGCAACACCAACCGCAGCGCCCTCGGCGCCGCCGGACCGGGCGCGCCGCCTCCGGCACCGAGTATCTCGAACGCACCGCCCTATCTCCCGAGCGAGATACTCAAGGCCTACAACGCCGACGGGCTGGGCCTGGACGGCGGCGGGCAGACGATCGCCATCCTGATCGACACGTTCCCGGCCGACGCGGACATGCAGGCCTTCTGGCAGCAGGCCAGCCTGCCGGCGACGCTCGCGCAGATCGAGAAGATCAACGTCTCGGGCGGCCAGCTCCCGCCACCCGAGGGCGAGGAGACGCTCGACGCCCAGTGGACCAGCGGGATAGCGCCGGGCGCGGTGATCCGCATCTACGCCACCGGTGCGCTTCAGTTCACCGCGCTCGATCAGGCGCTTGACAAGATCATCGACGACATTCCCGCGCAACCGGGAATGCGGCAACTGTCGATCAGCCTCGGCCTGGGTGAGACCTTCCTCAACGGACCGGGGGGTGAGGTCGCCACCCAGCACCAGAAGTTCCTCAAACTAGCCGCAGCGGGGGTCAACGTCTTCGTCTCGACAGGCGATGCCGGATCGAACCCCGACGAGACCGGCCACAGCGCAACTGGCCCGACGCAGGCCGAATATGAGTCCACGGATCCATGCGTCATCGCGGTCGGCGGCACCACGCTGACGCTCGCGCCCGACGGCACGGTCGCGAGCGAGGTCGGGTGGTCCAGCGGCGGCGGCGGGAAGAGCCTCTACTTCCCCAGCCCGCCATGGCAGACCGGACCGGGCGTCGGCGGCAGCAGCAGGCTCGTCCCCGACGTCAGCGCAACCGCCGACCCCGATAACGGGGGCTTCGTGGTGCTGAATGGCCAGGTCAACCAGATCGGCGGGACCAGCTGGAGCGCCCCCATCTGGGCCGCGATCTGCGCACTCATCAACTCCGGCCGCCACAAGGCCGGCAAACCATCCCTGCCGTTCCTGAACCCGCTGATCTACCCGCCGGCCACCTCGGGCCTCCGGGACATCCTGACCGGGAGCAACGGGATGTACCACGCGACGCAAGGCTATGACCTGGTCACCGGGCTCGGCGTACCCGACGTGCAAAAACTGGCCCAAACGCTGTCATGAGGGACCCGGTTATCTCGGGAGTGTCACGGCGTCGTGCGATCGGATCGTCGCGGTGGGGTGTTAGCGCAGGCAGGCGGTTTGCGGGCGCGGCTGTCCTGGTAGCGGCGTCAGCGGGCTGGCCGGGTTCGTGCATGGGGAAGGCCACCGCCGCCGTTCCTTGTGGCGTCTGAATTCACACGAAGAACGGAGACGGTGGCCGCGGACGCTGGCATGGCACAGGCGGGTCCGGGTGCGGGCCGCCGGCGGGCTCCGCCGGCGGATCTGGGGGACGGCCTGTTCGACGGGCTGCGCCGGCAGGCGGAGTCGCTGATCAGCCGGGCGGGAGCGACGATGCGCCTGGAGCCCCGAGTCGCTGACGACATAGTGAAGGCGCTGTAGTCCAGATACTGAACTGATGTTACCTTAGGAGACTTTTATGACTTCCTTGAACCGGCTTTCTCCCACCGGGCACAGCTTCGGGCGCCCGCCTCTTTCAGCGGCGGAGAATTCCATTGCCCTGCACTCCTTCACCGGCAGCCAGACGTTCCAGCCGGTTCCGCCGGCGACGGGCGCGTATCCCTATCGCCTGGACCTGGCAAGCGTCATCGGTGCCGATGCGGTCAGCGCGATTGTCAACGCCGGTTCCATGACGTTCCATGTCATGGGTGACACCGGCGGGGTCGCCCAGCCGGCTCCCCAGCAGATCGTCGCCCAGAAACTAGACGCGGACGTCCCGTCACCGGCGTTCCTGTATCTGCTTGGTGACTGCATCTATTACAACGGCGAGCTCAGCCAGTATCCGCAGCAGTTCTACGAGCCCTACGCGCACTACCTGGCGCCTATCTTCGCCGTCCCCGGCAACCATGATGGCGACCCGCTGCCCGGCGCTTCCTCACTCGACGGCTTCGTGGCCAACTTCTGCACGACCAGCCCCCAGGTGCCCAGCGGGGCGCAAAGCACCGGGCGGACGACCATGACCCAGCCCAACGCCTACTGGACGCTCACCGCGCCGTTCGTCACGTTCATCGGCTTGTACACCAACGTGCCGCAGGGCGGGCAGCTCGACGATACGCAGGTCACCTGGCTGCAGTCGGAGCTGGCCGCGGCCGCCGCGGACAGCGCGGTGATCTTGACGATGCACCATCCTCCCGTCTCCAGCGATTCGTTCCACGGCGGCAGCGCCTACATGTTCGATCTCATCGATGCAGCCCGGGCACAGTCGGGCCGCACCCCGGACCTGGTGCTGGCCGGCCATGTCCACAACTACCAGCGGTTCACCCGCGCCCTTGCCCAAGACGGCGGAGCCCGGCCGCTCCCCTACATTGTCGCCGGGTCGGGTGGCTACTGGCACCTGCACACGATGGCAACCGACGCCAAGGGCGCGGCCTTGCCGTGGACCCTGCCAGGCCATGACGACGTCCAGCTCGACGCCTGGGCCGATGACCGCCACGGCTTCCTGCGAATGACAGCCACGCCGACACAGCTCAGCGCCACGTTCTGCACCGTTCCCCGCCCGCAGGAGCCATGGGGAGACCCGGTGGCCGTCGCCGACAGCTTCACACTGGACCGGACCACCCACAGCATCGGCCCGTGACCCGAAACCCGGGACATGAGATGAGTTCCCGGGAAGTCGCTCTCACCGATCGAGCGCGAGGAGGAACCCCGGGACTATGGGCGGCAGCCGACGCGAGATCTGGGTCGTTCGCGCCCGGGCGTGGCGCAACCTGGAGACCCGCCTGCGGGCCGACTTCGACCTGTACCGCGACGTGCATTACGAGGCCATCGCCCAGCCGACCGAGTTCGTCACCGCGCTGCGCGCCCGGCTCGACAGCTCCCTGGCTCGCTCCGCCGGGGCGCTGCGAGCCGGCCGACACCACGGTCATCATCCGTTGGCTCAACCTCGTCCGCAGGCAGCGGGAGTACGACGTGGCGGACACCCCGGTCGAACTGCCGATCACCGACGGGCCGCGCAAAGGCGAGACGGCCAGCCTGCGGCAGGTCACCCGCCGGTTCCCGCCCGCCGCGGCGCCACCGCCGGCGCGACCCGGCAGATCCACGCCCTGGCCACCCGGAAGGACCTGGACGCCGCCGAGGTGTGCTGGCGGCTCAGCGGCCGGTGGCGGGAGGAGAACTACTTCCGCTACGCCCGCAAGACGTTGTCGTCCAACAACAAGAGGAGGATGGTTCAATCTGGGTGGCGGCGACGACATCCGCCTCGACGACATTTATTTCTGTCAGTGTCAAGCGGAGGCTCTACTTCCGATTCTGGTGCGCCAAGCGGGCGCTGTTGCCCGCACCACAGCAAGGGCGACGCGTCTTCGGCCGCCGTTGACACTTCGGAAAGGGGGCCCACCATGGGCAGGGAACAGGACAGCATTTCGGCGGGGGAAGGTAGAAATATGGGAGATCATGCCATGGCTGCGCCACAACGCTTGCCTGGGGCCTTCTCAGCATCCAGTCCGTCCTTATCTGCGCTCTGCAACGTTCTGCACTTCGACTGGAAGGGCGCGGCTGACAGCAGCATCTGTTGGTCGACTACCCGCTTTGGCAGCTGGCCGGCTTGGACGTCAGCCCGGTGGTCGGGGCCGTGGCCGGTCCGCGCGCCTGGATACGAACCAGATCTGGCTGGATCCCTGACCGGCGCCGGAGGCTCCTGGCTGGCTATGGTGCGGCGCGCCGCTGCCGACCAGTCGGCCGGGTCGGCGATCTATGACCAGAGTGCCTGGTCCGCTGCCCGGCAATTACCCGCCGCTTTCGCCGGCGTCGCCGCGGCGGCTGCCTACCGCGGCGGAAAGCTCACCGCGGCGTGGCGCGGGCAAGGCGCGGACCAGCGAATCTGCTGGTCAGTCCTGGTCCATTTCTTCGCCGGCGCGGCGGGAAACCGCGCAGGCCGTGACACCAGCCGAGCTAATCGGCGCCGAAGCCTGCCGCCCTGCCCGCCCACGCCTTCCCCGCCGGTGCCGGGGAAGGCGGCTCGCAGCATGCCGAGTTGGGTTTTTCCCGGTTCCCCCGCGGTTCATGTGGACCACTCCAAAGCCGGTGCACTGCGCGGGAGGGGCGGGCGACGGTCATATGCTGGCAGCGTCCGCCGCCGCGGCACCTCGGTGGAAGTTGGAGCAGGGCGACCAGCGGATCTTTTCCTCGAGTTACAACGGCACGTCGTCGGCCGCCGAGCGCGCGCAGGCCCCGCTGCGGGCGGGCGCGACGGGCGTGCGATGGCCCTGGGCTGCTCCGAGGGTCTGATGTTCGTCGCGTGGGCCGACGCGCGGATAAGCAGGATCTACTGGCGGCCCTTCCTGGAGATCTTCCCGCCGACGCGCCCTCCGGTCCGGAAACCCCAGACCCAGCAGGTGACGCCGCCGGGCATCCGCTCAGCGGTGCGGTCACGCTCAATATCAGCAGTGCCGGCACATATGCCGTCGAGTTCCTGCATTGAAGCAGTGCCTTTTGCGTCCGTCGACTTTCAGCCTCGCGCCTATCCGGCCGTCCTGGGAGCGCGGATTCTCTGCTGCTTCTCCTTATATCACGCGGGCCATGTTTCCCCTCTGGGCACCGATGACACCCATCCGGAAGCCGGGGCCAGCCCGCTGCTCTCTATGTACGGGGGCTGCGCGACCTTTTCCGTGGCGCACGCCTACCAGTGGTCCGGCAGGAGTATTCATAAGGGAAGGATTCCAGCATGATCGATCTTACCGAGGTCGGGGCGTTCGCCTTGGACCCGACGCCAGCGGGCGTGCCGGTTCGGTTCGGTACTTACCTGCCGGGCATCGGGGCCGGTTTCCAGGTCGTCGTCCTCGTCATCCATAGCGCCGACCGATTCACGCCCGGCATCGAGTCGCAGGCTTTTGACCTTCAGCCCGGCGGCGGGCCAAATGGCTTGTGGTCGGCAGACGTGGTGATACAACCGCAGCCGGGGACCAGCTTCGGCCAGGCCGGCCGGTACCTCTACCGGTATCAGCTGCTGCGGGTCACGGCCGGGTCGCGGAGCATCGTCACACGCTGGTTCACCGACCCCTTCGCCCGGGCGACGGACGAGGTCGGCCAGCTGTCGGCGTTTGACACACCAGCATCCGTACCGGCCTTCCAGTGGCACGATGACAGCTGGAAGGTTCCCGAACTCGCGGATCTCGTTGTCTACGAGATGCACGTCGAGGAGTTCAACAGCACCTTCGAGGGCGTGGTCGACCGGCTGCCGTACCTGAAGAGCCTCGGCGTGACCTGTCTTGAGCTGATGCCGGTCACCAGCCTTAAACTGGACTTCGACTGGGGGTACGGGCCGCTGCATTTTCTTGCACCCAATCAGCGGTGGGGCGGGCCGGTTGGCCTGAAGCGCCTGGTCGACAGCTGCCACTCCGCGGGCGTGGCAATGATCGTGGACGTCGTCTTCCAGCACGTCGACAATACCTTTCCCTACCAGCAGGTCTACAGCGACGCCGGAGTCCCGAGCCCGATGATCGGCGGCCTGGGACCCTTCGGGCCCGTCGTCGACTACGGGAAGCAGTTTGCCCGCGACTACGTCCACACGGTGACCAGCTATCTGCTGGAGGAATACCACACCGACGGTTTCCGCTACGACGAAGTCACCGACCTTTACGACGGGCCGACCGGGGTCGAATACGCTAGCTTCGCCTACGACGTCTACGGCGATTCCCTGCAGCTGCCCCGCTTCACACCGAGCGGCGGCGCCAGCGCGGGGGAGTACAGCAGGGTCATCCAGGTCCCCGAGGCGCTGAACAGACCGCAGGAAATCCTCCGCACGACGTACTCGTCCGCGACATGGCAGGACGGCCTGCTCGGCAAGGCCGAGGACATGGCCCAGTTCGGCTACGTCGACGACGGCTTCGCCCATCTGCTCGACGCCGACTTCAGCGGCTACCCGCGAACCAAGACCGTCCACGACATCGCAGGGCAACCGGTCGACATGCCGGTCGCGCCGTTTCAGTACGTCAACAGCCACGACCACAGCCACCTCGTCGCGTTCCTCAGCGGTAACCAGCAGAATCCGTACAACCCGCTGGCCGACCGAAGCCGCTGGTATAAGATCCAGCCGTTCATTGTCGCCCAGTACACCGCCTCCGGTATCCCGATGCTGTGGCAGGGTCAGGAGTTCAGCGAAAACTATGTCCTGGCCGGCGACGGGAACCTCCGAGTCCACTTCCGCCGCGACGCGCACTGGGAATACTTCTACGACCCGAGCGGCTCACCGCTGGTCCGCCTCCATCGGATCCTCGGCAAGCTGCGCGCTGAGCATCCCGCGCTGCGCGGCCGGGACTCCTTCTACTACAACCAGTCCTCCCAGACGTCGGCCGGCATCATCGGCTACCGCAGGTCCGACGGGAACGACGTCGCCCTGGTCTTCCTCAACTTCTCCGACACGCCGCAGACCATGACCATCCCGTTCCCGTCAGCGGCCACCTTCCGCGAGCAGGTCGACGCTGCCGAGCGCCCGGTACCGCTCGATCTCGGCGGCGCCGCGACTGGCGACCCGATGACGGTCACCGTCCCGGGCAACTACGGCTACGTGTTCACCCCATCTCCCTGACGTGCGACAGGGCAGTCTGCATGATCGGGCTGCTGTCGGCTTCCCCCTTGCTCGGCCGCAGGATGGAGCCCGTGATGTCTGTTCAGCCGCAGCCCTGGCCTGTATGAACCGTTCCCGCTTCGGTGGACACCCGGCTTAGCTGCCCGGATTTTCCGGGAGAGCGAGAAATGGGTTCGACACGGCGAACAATGGTGCTCTGATACCAGGCGCAGGCTGGCTGTCGGCGGATGGGCCCGAACGGCACCGAGTAGTAGCGGCGGCCTGGGCGTGGAACGGCCGACCGGACCTGGACCGCTCAGCCCCACGGGTGCCTGAGCGATGTTCCACATCATGGCCGCCGTCGATGAGTGCGGCTGGCTCGGCGTTCACCGCCCGGTACGGCTCGTGGCTGGAGCGCCGCGAGCTGTACGGAACCGCCTGCATCAGCGGCGGCTCGGTCACTGGCCCTGCGCAACTGACCGCCCTCTCCTGGGAAGGAGAATCTCGACACGCGTGCCTTGGCGAGGCGACATCACGGAAACGGCGTCCCGATATGGTCGGCGCGCTTAGCGTCATGTTCGTGATGTCGGGCTGGTCCTCATGGAGCATCCTGCGGCGGCTCGGGGTGATCGGCACCCTTACGATCCTCGCGCTGGCGGTCATCGTCGCGCTGTTCTGGCCGGTGGCCGACATGATCGCCGCGCACGACGTTGGCCGGGTCACCGGGCCTTTACGGGCGCTGCGCCTCCAGACGGCACGGGATGCGGCACGTGGGCGGCTGCTGACACTTGGCGCCGGAGTGTTCGCGGCGGGCGCGCTGGTGTACACGGCGCGAAACTTCAGCCTGTCGCGGGAAGGCCAGGTGACCGACCGCTACACCAAGGCGATCGAGCAACTCGGCTCCGACAAGCTCGACGTGCGCATTGGCGGAATCTACGCCCTGGAGCGCATCGCCCGCGACTCGGAAAGGGACCACCAGACCGTGATCGAGGTCTTGGCCGCGTTCGTCCGTGAGCACTCGCATGAGCCCTGGCCACAATCCGAGCGTGGTCTTGGCCTACCCGATCACGCGACGCGGCCCGACGTGCAAGTCGCTATCAATGTCATAGGCCGTTGAGATGCCAGCCTCGACGGCGGGCATATTGATCTCGCTCGCTCGGATCTCACCAGCGCGGACCTTCCGAGGCGAACTTCGCCTTGGCGAATCTCGCTGACGCGGACCCTCTGGCGCGAACCTCTATCGCGCGAACCTCGCCTTCGCGAAACTCACCAACGCGAAACTTACCAGCGCGGACCTCACGAGCGCGGACCTCGACGGCGCGAACCTCCTCTACGCGGATCTCGACGGCGCGAACCTCCTCCATGCGAACCTCACGATGGTGAACCTCACCGGCGTGAACCTCTCTGGCGCGAATCTCACCGACGCGAATCTCGAAGGCGCGATGTATCTGCAAGATGCGGAGGTTCCGCAAGGGTGGGTGCAAGACGCAGGATCGGGCCGACTGCAGCGAGCCGGTGAGGAGCCAGGCCCGAGCCCGAACACTGACCGTTGATGGCGGCTGCAGCGCTGGCCAGGTGAACTTGTTGGGCTCGAATACATGATCAGGGCGGTGACCTGCGTCTTGCCGAAACAGCCTGGGGATGTCAGGCGGCGATCTGGTACTCGTGCGTGAGTCCGCCGAGGACTTATTTCCGGCGGATCCGATGCTCGGCGAGGTTGATATCCGGTGGCCGGGCGTGAGCTTGAGCGGGTGTGAGCTGGCCGAGGGCACGGTGTGGCCGGGCGGTGTTGTAATGCGCCAGGTACTCGGTCAGCACCTGCCGCAGGTGGTGCTCATTGACGATCAGCAACCGGTCCAAGAGCTCCCGACGCAGGGTACCGATGACTCGCTCGCAGATCGCGTTCGCTCTCGGCGCCTGCGGTGGGCTGGCGAGAATCCTGATGCCGTCCGCCTGGAACACGGCGTCGAAGGAGCCGGTGAACTGGCCTGCGCGGTCCCTGAGCAGGAACTTGATAGAAG
>Ga0335081_10015688_pt1 | contig 12259 bp, 10 predicted proteins | sample Lox_Sample_35_FD_206713 | JGI IMG/M metagenome (GOLD analysis project Ga0335081, IMG submission 206713) | Soil microbial communities from Loxahatchee National Wildlife Refuge, Florida, United States - Lox_Sample_3.5 | ecosystem: Environmental > Terrestrial > Soil > Wetlands | place: USA... | reverse complement strand
GAGCCGTACTCGGGAATCCAGAGCTTGGCGATCTGAAAATTCTGGTAGCGGAGCATATCGAGCAGCGGAACCTGGCAAACGACGGCGCGGAACAAATCAGGCCGCTGCGTGATCATGGCGCCCATGAGCAGGCCGCCGTTTGATCCGCCGGAGATGGCGAGATGGTCGCGGTCGGTATAGCGCTGCGCGATGAGATATTCGGCGGCGGCAATGAAATCGTCGAAGACATTTTGCTTCTTGTCGAGCATGCCGGCGCGGTGCCAGTCTTCTCCGAACTCGGAGCCGCCGCGAAGATTGGCGACGGCGAAGATGCCTCCGTGCTCGAGCCAGAGATAAGAGGATCGGCTGAACGTGGGAGTGAGGGAAACGTTGAAGCCGCCGTAGGCTGTGAGCAGAGTGGGATTCTTGCCGTTTTTGACGATTCCCTTTTTGCTGACGATGAACATCGGCACCTTGGTACCGTCTTTCGATGAGAACCATTCCTGACGGACATCGAAAAGAGAGGGATCGATCGAAGGGGCGTCAACCTTGGACCATATGGAGCTGGCACTATTTGTCAGATCGTAGCGGTAGATGGATGGCGGAACAGTGAAAGATTGAAACTGATAGAAGATCTCATTGCGATCGTAGCGGCCGCTGGTGCTATCGACGTTGCCTAGCGCCGGCAGAGAAATTTCGGCCAGCTTTCTTCCGTCGACCGAGAAAAGCTTCAGTTCTGAAGTGACGTTGTGCTCATACTGCAAGAAGAGCTTGCCGCCCGTGACATGGGTGCTGTGGAGCACGGCGTCAGACTCGGGAATCAGCTCTTTCCAATTTTCGCGCTTCGCGTTGGCAGCATCGGCAACGAAGACGCGCGCGCGCGGGGCATCTTCGTTGGTGGTCACATAGAGCTTGCCCTGAAAGAAATCGGCTGCGTAAAGAAAATTCTCGCCCGTGGTGATTTCCACGAGCGGACCTCTCGACTTGAGGTCCTGGAGGAACATGTCGGTGCGAGTCCAGCCGTGCTCTTCAATGATGAGCAGCCAGCGGCCGTCGTCGGAAAGTAGGACATTGGGCCACCATTCGGGATCGCGGCCCTGGCCAAAAATGAGCGGATCCTGAGTGGGATCGTGGCCCAGCGTGTGACAAAAGACGTGGCGATAGTAGACATCTTGCCCTTCGGGCACTTCGCCCTTTTTCGGATAGCGCGTGTAGTAGAAACCGGAGTTGTCGGGCATCCAGGCGATGCTGGCGGCACGGGTTCGTTCGATGGTGTCGGGAAGGAGTTTGCCGGTCGCGGTCTCAATGATGCGAAGCGTGCTGATTTCGGAGCCACCGGGTGAGGTGCCATACGCGACATATTTGCCATCTTTAGACGGATACCACCAATCGAGGGCCGTGGTGCCATCGGCGGAGAGTTGGTTGGGATCGATCAGAACGCGATCTTGGTTGTTGAGGCCTTCACGCACGTAGAGGATTGGCTGATTCTGACCAGCATTGCGGCGCGTGTAGAAATAAAAAGGACCACCGAAGTGTGGTGGATCGACAGTGCCGATGGAGAGAAGCTGGGAAAGCCGGGCGTTGATTTTGTCGCGGCCGGGAAGCGGATCGAGCATGGATCGCGTGTAGGAAAGTTCCTGTTCGACGAAAGTCTTGGTGTCGGGATTAGCGGAATCCTCGAGATATCGGTAAGGATCGACGATGGTGTGGCCCTGGACTGTGTCGGTGACGGGAGCGACTTTCGCCTTCGGCGGAGCGGACAAGGGTGAAGATGAGTCTTGGGCAATGACGATCGCGCACAAGGAAATCAGGAAGAGAGCGAGTAGCAAACCGGCACCTCGTGACATGAAATCCTTTTATTGCCTCGGGATTTGATTGCACCAATGCAGTAGTTGAGCGATAGGTTAACAGAAGAAGTGAGAGGCGCGCAGTCGTGTCGGAAGCTGCGAGCTTACTGCCAGCGTTGGCGCAAAGACTGGGTTTCAAATGAAGGAGGGCTCTGTTATGATTTTGGGGACAGGCCGAGCGCGCGTCGCGCGCGTGTCTACTCCTCAGTAGCTCAATGGCAGAGCATCCGGCTGTTAACCGGAGGGTTGTAGGTTCGAGTCCTACCTGAGGAGCCATTCTTTGATGGCTTACAGCCGCAAAAATCACCAAAAAATCAGTGAACGGTCTAGAACGCTAGTCGGGCGTCCCTTGCGCTCGCCTGTTCCATCTCGTCCGTGACAACCGAACCATAGATGTTCATCGTCGTTCGGATGTCGGAGTGCCGCATCAGTCTTTGCTACGCGGCGATCGGTGTCTTGACCGCATCGAGCCAATAGCGCTACGTGTGACGGAAAGCGCGGACCCCAAGAGGTCCCACTCCGAACTCGATCGCCGCTCTTTGCAGCTCCCCTCCAAAAGCCGGTATAGCCGGGTTTGGCAGGTCTCAATAGAGGCACTCGGACTTTTTGCGCAGGGTGATAAACGCTCCCGGATTCTGGTTGGGCGGTTGGGCGAACAAATTTCGAACCCTCACATTTGCTCGTGCGACGGATCACAAACATGGCAGGCATAGGTCACCGACTTGTGAGCCGCATTGGTTTTTACTTCCAAAAAATTGGACAGAAACAGTCCGATTTTGACGGAACGTCAAACGGAACGTAATGCAGATCACGCGCGCCACTGACTATGCCGTTCGGATCATGGTCTACATGGCTACGCTGCCGCATGAAAGAAGAGTGCCGCTGTCGGAGTTGGCCGAGGCGAGCGAAGCTCCGGAGAGTTTTGTATCGAAGGTCCTGCAGCGTCTCGCGCTGCGCGGCATGGTGACTTCCAACCGCGGAAGAGGCGGCGGATTCCAGCTAGCTGTGGATGCGGAAGAAACATCGCTGCTGCAGGTGGTAGAGGCCATCGAGGGACCACTGCAGATCAATCTATGTTTACCGGGAGAACTGAGCTGCGATCGAAAGTCATGGTGTGCGGTTCATCCCGTATGGGGCGAGGCTCAGGCAGCTCTGAAACAAGTTCTCGCGAGCGTATCCATTGCGCGCATGGCGCGCGAATCAGTGGCCAACCTCGCGGCCGTTGGCAAAGCACAGGAAACTCCGGAGGTTGACACTGAGTTTGTGCAATTGCCAGAGCCAAAGCGGTGGCCGGGCTAGTAACGAGGTATGGAAGTCACGTGGATTGCGATTCTGGCGAGCCTGTGCATGGGAATCGGGGCAGCGCTGGTTTTTGTATTTGCGGTGAAGAAGGACTACTTCAAAGACGTTGAAGACGCCAAGTATCACGTTTTCTGGTCAGACGTAGAAGAACTGGTCGACTCTCCGAAGAAGGCGGAGAAGGAGAACGAGCAGGAGGAGATAAAGAATGACGAAGACTCCGAAGCTGGCCGATGACGGCAGCCCGAAAGATGTCTCGCGCCGGCGAATATTGGCGTGGTTAAGCGGCTTCGGCCTGTTCGGATCGGCCATCATTGCCGCACTGGCAAATCTCATCTTTATTAAGCCGCGCGCAACCTATGGCCAGCCCAATCGGTTTGCGATCGGCAAGCCGCAGGATTTTCCCGCAGGCTCTCGAATTTCTCTCGACACAAGGCGCGTCTGCGTCGTTCGCGACGGAGATAAATTAGCTGCCATTTCGACCACATGTACCCACCTGGGATGCATTGTTTCCGTGGCGGAGACGGGCTTCGCTTGCCCGTGTCATGGGTCGCATTACGACCAGGATGGTTACGTGACCAGCGGACCGGCGCCGCGCGCTCTTTCCTGGTACCAGGTGACGCTCGCACCGAACGGAGATGTGGTGGTGGACAAAGACAACGAAGTTGAAGCGGGGACTTATTTGAAGGTATGAGCACTCAAAGCGTAATTCGCTCGCAAAAAGGCTGGCTCGCCTTGCCGGAGAATATTTGGCACTCGGTTTTTCGTAACGCGTTGCCGACTTCCGACTACGGACGTTCGTCCACCAGCTTTTCGAACTTCTTCCTACATATTCACCCGGTCAAAGTGGACCGCCATAGCCTCAAAGCGACTTATACCTGGGGACTTGGCTTGATGGCATCGTTTTTATTTCTGATCCTGGTGGTGACCGGCGTTTTGCTGATGTTTTATTACGTGCCGTCAACCACGCAGGCATACGATCGCATGCTCGATCTGCGCGGCACGGTTGCGTTCGGAATTTTCTTGCGCAACATGCATCGCTGGTCGGCACACGGCATGGTCGCGGTCGTGTTTCTACATATGTGCCGTGTGTTCCTGACTGGCGCTTACAAGCCGCCGCGTGAGTTTAACTGGGTGATCGGCGTCTTCTTATTCTTAGTCACCCTCTTTCTCAGCTTCACCGGCTACCTGCTGCCGTGGGATCAACTGGCTTTCTGGGCCATCACCGTGGGCACCTCGATCGCGGGCTATGCCCCGGTTTTCGGGAAGGATATTAAGTTTCTTCTTCTCGGCGACTCAACCGTGGGGCAGGAGGCATTGCTTCGTTTCTATGTTTTACATGTAGCTGTGCTTCCGGTCGTGCTGACGGGGCTGATCACGATTCATTTCTGGCGGATCCGCAAGGATGGCGGCCTGGCGAAGCCGGATGAAGAAGAACAAGGAGCGGAGAGCGCAGTGGAGAATACAGTCGTTGAGGCCGGAGCTTCAACCGTTCCGGTGACGATGGCAGCCGCGGCAGGCGCCGGCACCCCCACGACGGCAGTTTTGCCAAAGCGGAGTTTCGGAATCCAGGGTCTGGTGCGAGGTCCGCTCGTCAAGGTCGGCGGTCTTCGTGACAAGACTGTTTTCAGCTGGCCGAATCTTTTCCAGGCGGAGTTGTTGGTATTCGTAATTTCGGTGGCAGCGATCCTGCTGGTCTCTCTCTTCTTTAATGCTCCACTGGAAGAGCCAGTCAATGTGATGCACCCGCCCAATCCGGCCAAGGCGCCGTGGTACTTCCTCGGACTGCAGGAACAGGTAAGTTATTCGGCTTTCTGGGGAGGTGTTGGTATTCCGACCATCGAAGTCCTGCTATTGCTCATCGTCCCCTACATAGACCGTAAACAAGCGGGAGTTGGCAGGTGGTTTGCGAAGGAGCGATTCCTGGCCAATACGTTATTTATGACATTCGCGGTCATCAATGTTGCGCTGGTGATCGTCGGCACTTTCTTCCGCGGCGCTAATTGGGAGTTCGTTTCTCCATGGTGAAAGTCACTGTAGCAATCGTGAAGGTATCGAGGAGATTCCTGTGAGTACGCGAGTCGCGCTGGCCGTTGCAAGTTTTATCGTGCTTATCGTGCATGGAATCGTTTTCTACGATCAGTTCTTCAATCGCTGGGAGAAACATCAGACGGCGTACTGGGAGCAGGCACGCAGTCTCGCGAAAACCGACGCCGAGAAGGCGGCGGTGGACGCTCATAAGCTGCAGATTGAACAAATTATCGTGACCCAGTTTGGCGCATCACGTGTCGACCGCTGCACCACCTGCCATATCGCCGCCGATGATCCTCGTTTCCAGGGCCATGCGCAGCCGCTGCAGACGCATAGTTACTCCGCCGCGCTGGGCGACACACAGAAAGACGGTAAATGGGAACGCCGGCACAAGTTTTCCGACTTCGGCTGCACAATTTGCCACGATGGACAGGGCCGAGGATTGGAAACCGTATATGCGCATGGCGAGGACGAGAATTGGCCGCAACCGATGCTGGGTTTTACAACGCAGGCGAACTGGAAACCTCAGTTCAAGGCGAAGCTGCTCGGTGCTGAGTACATGCAGGCCAACTGTGCACAATGCCACACAGAAGAAAACTTTGCTGGGACACCATTGGTCAAGCGCGGCCGGGAGCTGTTTTTCGAAAAAGCCTGTTACGGGTGCCATCGGATCGAAGGCCTCTCGCGTGGAACGCTCGGCCCTGACCTGACCGAAGTCGGCAAGAGGTGGCGAATCGACTATCTCTGGGGCCACACCGTAAATCCGCGCAACTACAGTGCGGTTTCGTTCATGCCTAAGTTTGATCTTACTGACGATGAGATTAAAGCGCTGGTCGTGTTCCTGAAGAGCAGGCGAGGCATGAATTTCTCGGAAACGACGATTGAGCAGTATCGCGCGCACCTCACGCGAACCAGCGCTACGGTGGGGGCGGAGGGAACGGCGGCTGAGGCCGCTCCGTCAGCAGCCCGCGGCGAGGAGCTCATCGCACAACGCTCCTGCACGGCTTGCCACAAGTTGGGAGAGAAGGATGGACACATCTCTCCTGATCTCTCGTATGAAGGTCTGATTCGCGACGACAACTGGCTGATGGATCACTTCCGGGAGCCGCGCTCGCGGATTCCAGATTCGATCATGCCGGTTTTTGGCTTTGGCGATGCAGATTATCGCTCGATCGCCGCATATCTGGCGAGCCGCAAGACACCGCCAACTTTCAAGAATGGGGAGGAGATCTACAAAGGCATTTGCGCTCGCTGCCACGGAGAAAAAGGCGACGGCAAAGGAGTGACGTACCTGTATCTCGATCCGGCGCCGCGCGATCTCACGAAGGTTGCGTTTATGAACTCGAAGCCCGAAGAGCGTTTTCTGACTTCGCTGAAGGAAGGAGTTCCGGGCACTTCGATGCCGCCGTGGGAGCACGTTTTGACGGATCAGCAGCGCAAAGATGTGCTCGATTACGTCTTCCAGACGTTCGTGAAAGAGCCGCGACCGCCGCTGAAAGAGCGCAAGGTGCCGGAGGCGAATCCGGTAGCCTCTACGCCCGAGTCGGTCGCAGCAGGGGAAACGATCTTCTTGCAGCGTTGCACCGGTTGTCACGGACGCAAGGCGGACGGCAAGGGCCCGAATTCGCTGGATATCAGTCCACGGCCGCGTAACTTGCGCAACAGCGCTTTCATCAATCACGCGAGCGACAAGCGTCTTTTCACTTCGATTACTTATGGAGTGGAGGGTACCGCAATGCCGTCGTGGATCGATTACGGACTTACTCAACAGGACATCGGAAACCTAATCAACTTTATACGCAGTCTGAATCGCAAACCGGCGGAAGCTCAGCCGGCCGAGAACAATCCCAAACTGACATCACAAGTGAGCATGACGCAATGAACATTTTTCAAATGAACATCGCCTTAATGAATCAGGAGGCCCCATGCCAGTGCAAGAGCAGGTAAGCACCGCCCGTCCATACGGCGGCCCGGGCTCTGTTTCACCCGTAGAGTCTATCCATGAGGACACCACTGCAAAGTGGTTTATGTTGAGCGCAATCAGTTACTTCTTCGTAGTCGGAATAATCGCTCTTACCATCGCGGCTAAGTTTGTCTGGCCACAGTTACTGGGGACGGTCTCAGTTCTGACTTACGGTCGCCTTCGCCCGTTGCACGTCAACGGAATGCTGTTTGGCTGGCTGCTGGCAGCGGACATGGGGCTTGCTTACTACTTTGTGCCGCGCCTCTGCGGCGTAAAGCTGTGGAGCGAAAAGCTGGGCGTGGCGACGGCGATCATCTGGAACATCATTGTTCTTGGCGCTGTCGTAATGCTGCCGGCAGGCCTGAACAAGGGCTGGGAATACGCCGAACTGCCCACGCCTCTCTCGATTCTCGTCGTAGTGGCCTGGATCAGCTTCGGAATAAACATTTTCGGGACGATTGCCACTCGCAAGTACGAGCAGATGTACGTCAGCCTGTGGTACACGATGGGCACTATCCTGTGGACCGCCTTTGTCTACTTGACCGGTAACGTTGCCGTCTTCTTCACAACCGGCGTCAATCAGGCGAATCTGAACTGGATGTATGTACACAACGCGGTGGGCCTGATTTTCACCCCGATCGGGCTGGCGATCGCCTACTACTTCATTCCTAAGGCGTCGAACACACCGCTCTACAGCCACAAGCTGTCGATGGTCGGGTTCTGGGCGCTGGCGTTCGTCTACGTTTGGACGGGCGCACACCACATGCTGCACGGGCCGATTTCACAATGGCTGCAGACCATCGCCATCACTTTCTCGCTCATGCTTCTGATCCCGGTCTGGACTGTCGTTTACAACTTTTTCGCGACGATGAAAGGGCAGTGGTATCAGCTGCAGGAAAACGTGCCATTGAAGTTCCTGATGTCAGGCGTCGTGTTCTATCTGCTGACCTGCTTCCAGGGACCAATGCACAGCTTGCGGTCGGTGAATGCCATTGTGTCGAAGACTGACTGGATTCCCGGTCATGCTCACATGGCGGTTTTGGGCGCGTTCTCCTTCTTCGCTATTGCGGGATGTTTCTACACTATACCCCGGTTGTTCCGCACCTCGTTGCATTCACCCGCGCTTGCCAACTGGAGCTTCTGGTTCTTCATGATCGGAGGTCTCGGATTCTTCGTCACGCTGTGGTTGGGCGGATTCTGGCAAGGCTGGCAGTGGAACAATCCCTCGATTCCGTTCATCGACACGGTGCGCGCGCTGAAGCCGGTTTGGACTGTTCGGTTCTTCTCCGGGATTCTGATGTTTCTGGGTATTACCACTTTTCTCTACAACGTCTGGGCAACGGTTCTGGGAGCAGGAAGCAATTCCAAAGCCGCGGCCAAGCCGGTCACTGCCTGAGGCCACAAGGAGGATGCCATGCTAGGAAAAACTGACAAAAGTGCTGTGGGATTCGTGGTGGCCGCCCTCGTCTTCTTCTTCATCGGAGGCCTGCTGACAACGGTGGTCCCGCCTCTGGTCGACAAGAGCTGGTCGCAACCGTTCGAGAATAATGATCCTTCGAAAGGGCCGACCGGCAAGCTGGTGCCGCTGAACGAGCAGCAGCTCAAAGGCCGTGCCATTTACGTTCGCGAAGGCTGCTGGTATTGCCACACGCAGCAGACACGCACGCTACTGTCTGACACCATCCGCTCCGGATGGAAAGGCGTGCCTTCGCCGATTTCCACGCCCGACGAATTCGTATACGACAGCCCGCACATGTTTGGTACGAAACGTACGGGTCCCGATCTTTCGCGGGTGGGCGGGAAGTACGACACGCAATGGCACCGCACTCACTTCCGCAATCCTCGCGACCTGACACCAGGTTCGGTGATGCCGCCGTTCCCGTGGATCGTGGATAACCCGGACGAGTTCAACGCGCTGGTGGCCTACATCCAGACCGTGGGCCGCTGCAAAAACTGGCGTCCGGATAACGACTACGAGAGGTGAGTGCGATGCAGCATGACTACGTGTACCCAAGCATCTTTCTTGCTTACCTCATGTTCTTCATCTTCCTGATCGGAGGAATTTTCTTCCTGGTGAAATCCCTCCGTCACGGGTACTGGGGGGAACACAGCGAGGATCCTAAGTACCGCATGCTCGCTGACGACGAAGAAACGACCTCGCAAAGAGCCAGTTAAGGAGAAATAGAAATGGCACCGACTGTTACCGAAGAAAAGAAAGCGGCAGACGAGATCAAAAGCTATGCAGATGGCTGGATGACAGAGAAAAAGAACACGGAGATTCCGGCGTTCCTCAAGCTTACTTACATCGTAGTTGCCTTCGGCGCCCTCGTTTACTTCCTGGTTTTCATGAACGGCGAAATCAACCACTCCACTCGCGGTGTGCTGGTGCAGCAGTTCAATAAGGTTACTGGCACCGCGAATGGATTCATGTACTTTGTGGCCGCATTGATCGTGATCTTTGCTCTTATCACGGTCAAGTTCGCGTTCAGCAAGTTTCACGAGGACTGACGGCAAAGCGCAATGAGCAATTCCTGGAACCAATTCGAAGCGATCGACGGGGCGGACTACTGGATCAAGATGGTCAAGTGCCAGCACGCCTGCCCCGTGCATACCAATGCATGCGGGTATGTCACATCCATTGCTGAAGGACGCTACGAGGATGCTTATCGCATCGCGCGGGCGACGAATCCATTTGCGTCCATTTGCGGCCGGGTTTGCGGCGCTCCGTGCGAGGTGAATTGCCGGCGCGGGGATGTCGATGAATCGGTTTCGATCCGGGCTCTGAAGCGTTTTGTCACCGATAAGTTCGGACCCGAGGCGGGTGACGCTGCAACGCACCGTGCTGGTTGCGATCAGCGCATGCTGCCGCAGAATCGCGGCGACTACGAAAAGGTAGCCGTTGTCGGCGGGGGTGTTTCGGGTCTGACTGTTGCCCACGATCTCGTTCAGATTGGCTACAAAGTCACCGTCTTTGAAGCCAATCCCGAGCCTGGAGGCATGTTGACGGTCGGAGTGCCAGTTTTCCGGCTTCCGCGCGAACTGGTTAAGGCAGAGATCAACGCGATCCTTTCGCTCGGGGTTGAACTGAAGTGCAACATGCGGCTGGGCCGCGATTTCTCCATCTCCAGTCTGCGGGGTGAGGGCTACAAGGCAATTTTCCTGGGAATCGGTTTGCCGAAGGGTCGCAAGCTGAATTTGCCGGGCGCCGATCGCGAAATGGTCTACGACGGCATGGATTTCTTGCGTGCCTTCAATGAGGGAAAACCACTCATCCTTGGCCGGCGCGTGGTCGTCATTGGTGGCGGAAATGTCGCCTACGATGTCGCGCGCTCCGCCGTTCGCCCGGAAATGTCATCGATGAGCGAGGCCCTGTCTGAGATGGGTCGCGGCGAACAGGTTGCGTACGACGTCGCCCGCTCTGCCCTGCGCATCAGCAGCGACAAGGAAGTTCACGTCGTTTGCCTGGAGAGCCGCGAGGAGATGCCGGCTGACGAAATCGAAGTCGTCGAAGGCGAGGAAGAAGGGCTGAAACTGCACAATTCACGCGGGCCGAAAGAAGTTCTCGGGCAAAACGGAACCGTTACCGGCCTACGCACGATTCGCTGCAAATCGGTTTTCGATTCCACAGGGCGTTTCAATCCCGCGTTCGATGACAGTGACGTGCAGGATATCCCTGCCGATACGATCATCTTCGCCATCGGGCAATCCTCGGATCTTTCGTTCCTGAAGCCCGAGGATGGAGTCGATAGCGAGCGAGGTCTGATCAAAGTAAATCGCGAGACCTATCAGACAACGGCTCCTGACGTGTTTGCCTGCGGTGATATCGCGCACGGTCCGCGGCTTTTTATCGACGCGATTGCTTCCGCTCAAGTGGCCGCGCGTTCCATGCACGATTATTTGCGCGGCACGCGAACCGAAATCGCCGTTCGCAGCCAGTGGGCCCCTGCCAATTACACAATGGCGGAAGGCTGGGAGCGCACGCCACGTAACAATCCTCCAGTCATTGACGCTGTCCAGCGCGCTGCTTCTTTGCAAATCATCGAAGAAGCATATTCCGCGAAGGAGGCCCACCAACAGGCCTCGCGTTGCCTGCGCTGCAACGTCAATACCGTTTTTGACACCTCAATTTGTATCGCGTGTACCGGCTGCGTCGATGTTTGTCCGCAGAACATTATCAAACTGGTTGGCCTCAGCGAACTATGCAAAGAGGACCGCTGGCTCGACATGATTGCCACCTCGCTCGAAGTCAGCCGCGACGATTTGCGCAAGATGGATACGGCCGAACTGGACTCGCTGGGCGGCGTCATGCTCAAAGACGAGACGACATGCATTCGCTGTGCGATGTGCGCGTCGCGTTGCCCGACCCACGCCATCGCGATGAAGAAATTCGAGTTTTACCGCGAATGTGTGACGGTACCTACGCGAAACGAGAAGATTCTGTATGAGGTGGGCGGCAACGCGCGCTGATTGGCAAGGAGCCTCGAGTGACTGGCATCGAAATCTGGGTTGTATTCACGCTGGGCTTAGTCAGCGGCCTGCATTGCGTGCAGATGTGCGGTCCGATTGTCCTTTCTTATAGCGTAGCGCTCGATCAAGCGAAGCTCAGCCCGCACCCAGGCTCCGGCAAGTTAGTGCTCGGTCACCTCGCCTACAACGCAGGCCGCATATTTACCTACGCTCTTTTGGGCGCGATCGCCGGGCTCGCGGGAAAAACTGTTGGAATGATCGGCCGCCTGGCCGGCGTGAGCAGCACTCTCGCCATCGTGGGTGGCGTTCTGATGCTGATCGCCGGCCTCGTCATGTTAGGTGTTTTTCCCGCAGTACAAGCCTTCGGAGGCAGCTTCTTTCGACTGACATCCGGTTTCGTTCGTCCTCTGGGCAAGCTCATAGCGTCGGCCAGTGTCCAAAGACGTTTCTTGCTTGGTCTGGCGTTGGGCCTTCTTCCTTGCGGCCTGGTTTATGCTGCGTTGTTGCGCGCGTTGGCGACTGGCTCCGCTTTTTGGGGCGCGGTGACCATGGCCGCTTTTGGAGCAGGAACCGCCTCGGCGCTACTCGCCGTTGGAATCTTCTCTTCCGCGATTCGCAGACAATTCAATCGTTGGGGAACGCAATTAGCCGCGGCCAGCGTAATGGCGATGGG
>Ga0335081_10015687_pt1 | contig 12259 bp, 10 predicted proteins | sample Lox_Sample_35_FD_206713 | JGI IMG/M metagenome (GOLD analysis project Ga0335081, IMG submission 206713) | Soil microbial communities from Loxahatchee National Wildlife Refuge, Florida, United States - Lox_Sample_3.5 | ecosystem: Environmental > Terrestrial > Soil > Wetlands | place: USA... | reverse complement strand
CCTCGACGATCAGGTCACGGCCCGGATGTGGGCGATGATCGCGGCCGCGGGCGACGACCCCGTCGACCGGGCCGGCGAGCTCGCGGACGGCCCGGGCGACCCGGGGGAGATGACGGGGCCGGAGGTATGGGCGGCGATCAGGTCCGATCCTGGCAACGTCAGCCTGAACACGTGCAAGAGCGAGCGGCGCAAGCTCGACTGGATACGGGCCGTGGGGCTCCCGGCGGGGCTGTTCGCCGGCATCGCGCCGAAGGTCGTGGCGGGGTGGCGGGCCAGGGTGGCGGTGGAGGCGCCGAGCCACCTGCGCAATGACCACCCGGACGATGGCCGGTGGACGCTAATGGCGGCCTACCTGCACTGCCGGGAGCGGGAGATCACCGACGGCCTGGTCGAGCTGCTGATCGCCACGGTGCACCGGATCAACGCCCGCGCCGAGACCAGGACCAGGGAGCAGTTCGTCTCCGAGATCGCCAAGAAGGTGACGGGCAAGGAGAACATCCTGTTCAGCATCGCCGCGGCGGCGTCCGAGAGGCCAGAGGGCATCGTCGAGGAGGTGGTGTACCCGGCGGCCGGAGGGCTGGAGGTGCTGCTGGACCTGGTGCGCGAGTTCCAGTCCAAGGGGCCGACCTACCGGCAGGCCCGGCAGCGCAGCTTCAAGGCCTCCTACACCAACCACTACCGGGCCGGGCTGATCCAGATCCTGGAGGCGCTGGAGTTCCGCTCGAACAACACGGTGCACCGGCCGGTGCTGGAGGCGCTGGAGCTGATCAAGCGGTACAAGGCCGAGCACTCGCCGGCAACCTTGTACTACGCCCGCGGCGAACCCGTCCCGGTCGACGGGGTGATCCCCCGGGACCTGGCCGAGCTGCTGTGCAAGACCGACAAGCGGGGCCGCCGCCGCGTCCAGCGGACCGTGTACGAGTGCGGGGTGTTCCAGACGCTGCGCGACAAGCTGCGCTGCAAGGAGATCTGGGTCGTCGGTGCCGACAGGTGGCGCAACCCCGATGAGGACCTCCCGGCCGACTTCGAGGAGCGTCGGACCGAGAACTACGCCAGGCTCCGCAAGCCCCTCGATCCGAAGGCCTTCACCGGCCAGCTGCGCGCGGAGATGGAACAGGCCCTGGCCGACCTCAACGACCACCTGCCCGAGCTGGACTGGGTCGACATCAGGGAGCGGGCCAAGGCCGGGCCGATCGTCCTCACCGACGTGGACGCGGTGCCCGAGCCGCGCAACCTGCGGCGGCTCAAGGCCGCGATCCGGGACCGCTGGGGCACGGTCCCGCTGCTGGACATGCTGACCGAGACCGCGCTGCGCACCGGCTGCCTGGACGCCTTCGCCCCGGCCGGCAACCGCGGTGAGATCGCCGCCGCCACCCTGTTCCAGCGGCTCCTGTTGACCGTTTACGCGTACGGGACCAACACCGGCATCCGGGCGGTAGCAGCGGGCGATCATGGGCACAGTGAGGATGAGCTGCGCTATGTCCGCCGCCGGTACATCACCGTGGAGTCGTGCCGGCAGGTCGCCCGGGTGATCGCGAACGCGACGTTCGCCGCCCGGCAGGCGTGGCTGTGGGGCGAGGGCTCGACCGCCGTGGCGTCGGACTCGACTCACTTCAAGGCGTGGGACCAGAACATCTTCACCGAGTGGCACTCGCGGTACCGGAACGGCAAACGCGGGGTGCTCATCTACTGGACGGTGGATAAGGGCGGGGCGATGGCCGTGCACAGCCAGCTCCTGGAGTGCTCGGCCTCGGAGGTGCACGCGATGGTCGAGGGCGCGATGCGGCACGGCACCGACAGGGAGGTCAGGCCAGCTACGTAGGCACTCACGGCCAGAGCTTCGTCGGGTTCGGGATCACGAGGCTCCTGGGATTCGACCTGCTGCCGCGGATCAAGCAGGTCAACCGGTGCAAGCTCTACCTCCCGGCCGCGGGCGACCTGGACCGCTACCCCGGCTGCGGCCCGCGCTGACCAACCCGATCCGGTGGGAGCTGATCGAGCAGAACTACGACCTGATGATGAAATACGCCACCGCCATCCGGCTCGGCACCGCCTCCACCGAGGCGATCCTGCGCCGCTTCAACTCCGACGTCACCCACCCCGCCTACGCCGCGATGCTCGAGGTCGGCCGCGCCCAGCGGACCATTTTCATAGCCCGGTACCTGCGCGACAGGGACCTGCAGCGGGAGATCAACGCCGGGCTGAACGTCGTGGAGAACTACAACGGGGTCAACGACTACATCTTCTTCGGCAAGTCCGGGGAGCTGTCCTCCAACCGGCGCGAGGAGCAGGAGATCTCCATGATCTGCCTGCAAATCCTCCAAAGCTGCCTCGGGTACATCAATACCCTGATGATCCAGGACACCCTCGCCGAGCCCGAGTGGGCCGACCGGCTCGGCGACGCCGACCGGCGCGGCCTGACCCCGCTGTTCACCGTGAACATGACGCCCTACGGCGAGATCCAGCTCAACCTCGACCGCCGCCTCAACCTTGCCGTCAGCGGCGCCCCCTAGCGGCTTCGGCTCGGGTGGGCTTGCCGGTTGCAGCGATGGTGTGCCGGCTGCCGGTCATGGCTGACTCCGGCTACTGATACGACTGAATATCAGTAGCAGCTTAGACCGATACTTCTGATATCGCAGCGCCGGGCTATGATCAAGACCGGGAAATCACTTCTGATATCAAGGGGGCCGCCGGTGGCGGGCGCGTGGGTGCGGGTGCCGGAGCAGCACGCGGACATCTTCGACAGCTACGCCGCCGCGCTGGAGCGCGCTCCGCTGGACGCCGACACCCGCCGCGCCTACCACTCGCGGGTCCGCTCCTACCTGTCCTGGCTTGATTCCGCCGGAATCACCGGCCCAGACCCGCTCGCCGACCCGCACGGCCGCGACTTCGCCGGCCGTGACTACCGGACCTACCTCAAGACCGTCGCGAAGCGGGCGACCAGCACCGTCAACGCGCACCTGACGGCGCTGGACCACTTCTACGAGCACCTCGGCCTGGGCGCGGTGCGCGTCCAGCGCGACCGCGTGCCCCGCCGCGCGCCGCGGGCGCTGGAGGCACGGGAGCAGAAGCGATTCCTGCGCGCGGTCGAGGCCCGGCCTTCGGCGCGGGACCGGGCGATTGGCCGGGTGCTGTTCTACTCCGGAGTGCGGGTTGAGGAGCTGGTCTCCCTCGACGTCGATGACGTGCCGCTGTCGGCCCGCAAGGGCAAGGTCATCGTCCGGTCGGGGAAGGGCGGTGACTCCCGCGAGATCCTGCTGGTCGACCAGGTGGCGCGAGCCTCGGTCGCCGGGTGGAAGAAAGAGCGCGCCACCTGGCCCCGCGCTGCGGAGAACCCCGCGCTGTTCCTGAACCGGCGCGGCGGGCGGCTGTCGGCCCGCGCCGTCGACCAGCTGCTGGACGCCCTGGCCGCCGACGCCGGCCTAGTCGATGAGGACGGCGGGAAGCCGACCGCCTCTGCGCATGTCATCCGGCACACCTTCGGCACCAGCCTGCTCCGTAACGGCGTGGACATCGTCACCGTCGCCGAATTGATGGGACATCGCCGGCTCGACACCACGCGCCTGTACACCCTGCCCACCGAGCGGGACCTCGAGGACGCCGTCGCGAAGCTCCCGACCGACCAGTAGCAGCACACACGCCCTCACCTGCTGGCGGGTTTGCCGACACCCTACTGGGGGCGCACCGTAGATGACCTGCGGAGATGTCACAAGTGGCGGCTGGTGGTAGCTACCTTACCGACAGGCCACCGCCGCTCGAAGTACCTGAACAACCGGGCCGAGAACTCTCACCAGCCCGCCCGGGCTCAGGAGCGGTCGATGCGCGGGTTCCATCCGCCTGGCGGGGCCCAGCGCTTCCTGTCCGCGTTCAGCGGCATCTCCCCGCACTTCCGGCCTCGCCGGCACCGGCTCCCGGCCACCGGGTACCGCGCCACGATGAGCGACCGCTTCTCCGTCTGGAACGAGATCACCGGGCAAGCCAGCGCCGCCTGAGCCCGGGTCCGGCCGGGCACCGGTACGCCACCGGCGTCCCAATCCCGCTCATCGCAATCAAGCAGGATTCGTCTCGGCCAGCTTGTGATAGATATCCACGGCTTCACTGAATACGGCCAGCTCCTCTTCTCGCAGACTCATCACCGCGAACTTCGGCAGGTTGATCGTGGCGTGCCCGGTGTAGCGTTGCGGTGCGGGACGGCCACCGCGTGGAAAGGATGCTGATGGGTGCGTCAGAAGGTGCAGCGGTCGGGCAGGTGATCGACACGGCACGCTATCCGCTGGCTGAACCGGCGAGTGGTGCCTGGAACGAAGCGGTATCGCGCATCCGGCGCGACCTGGCGGCCGGCGGCTGCAGTGTGCTGGCCGGCTTCATCCCGCCCTCGGCCCGTGACGCACTGCGACAGGAGTGTGCGCGGATCGCCCCGCTTGCTTACTACGACGTCGAAATCGTCAACGTCTACAACGTCGCGGCTGACTGCGCGCTGCCCGCCGGTCATCCGGGTCGCATCGCCATGGAGCGCGGCAACGCGTTCGTGGCCCGCGACCAGATCCCGGGTGATTTCCTCATCCACCAGCTCTACACGAGTAAGCCGTTTCAGCACTTCATCGCCAGCTGCTTCGGGCTGCCGGCGCTCTACGAGCTTGCTGACCCGCTGGCCGGCCTCTGCCTGAACGTGGTCACCCCGGGCAGGCAGCATCCGTGGCATTTCGACACCAACGAGTTCACCGTGAGCCTGCTCACGCAGGCGCCGCAGGCCGGCGGGGCCTTTGAGTACTGCCCCGGCATCAGGTCTGCGCAAACGGAGAACTTCGGCGATGTCCGCCGCGTCCTGACCGGCCGCGGTGAGCGCCTGATCCGCCGCCTTGATCTACGTCCGGGTGACCTGCAGCTGTTCCGGGGCCGGTATTCGCTGCATCGTGTGCAGCATGTCGGCGGCCAGGCCGCGCGTCACTCAGCGATCTTCGCCTACAGTGACCGGCCTGGGGTGGTGGGCAGCGTAGCCAGGACCGCGCAGCTTTTCGGCCGCGTACTGCCTGAGCACCTCGCCGACGGGGCGCATGCCGCGCGCCCGGACCGGCTGCTGGATTAGGAGCAGATCGAGATCCGAACTCAAGGGCTGGTCATTCGATTCTGTAAATGCGCAAGGGGAACCGCAGGCATGGCTTCCGATGCCACCGGCAAAGTCTCATTCGACCATATTTACGCGCAATCTGATCCGCGCGCCTACTTCAGGACGCTGAGGAAACTTGACTACTGCATCCCGCAGCTGGCCAAGCCCTACTTCCTGGCGCTGAGTAACCAATACCGTCAGGTACAACAGGTCCGGCAGCTCACTATCGTGGACGTCGGCTGCTCCTACGGCATCAATGCCGCACTGATGAAGTGCGAGGCAACCATGGACGAGCTGAGCGAGCGCTATGACGGCCGCTCCGCCGGCTCCGGCACCCGGGAGAGCATGCTGGCGCGCGACCGGCGGTGGACCCGCGCCCGCGATCGCTCCGCGTGCGTGCGGTTCGTAGGACTGGACAGCTCGCTGCCCGCGCTCTCGTATGCGCGGGCGGCCGGGTTCCTCGATGAGGCCGTGCATGCCGACCTCGAGGAGCGGGAGCTCACCGGGCCCGAACGCAGGCGGCTGGCCAGCACGGGCCTGGTCATCTCGACGGGCTGCGTCGGCTACATCGGCGCTAGGACAATCGTGCAGCTGGCCAGCGCCGGGGAGAGGCGGCCGTGGATGGCCCATTTCGTGCTGCGGATGTTCCCGTTCGAGCCGCTGGCGGAGTGCCTGGCCGAGATGGGCTATGAAACCGTACGCTCCGAGGGCCTGTTCAAGCAGCGGCGGTTCGCCTCGGCGCAGGAACAGGCGCGGGTGCTCGATGCGCTGTCGAGCGCCGGCGCAGACCCGCGCGGACTGGAGGCCGACGGCTGGCTGTACGCGCGGCTGCACGTCTCCCGGCCGCGCGAGCCCAGCAGCCGCGCTGTCGCGGACCTCCCCGGGAGCTAGACATGATCGAGATCGTCACTTGCCGACCCTGGCCCGGGCATGCGGCGTAACGAGCACGCCAGTGCCGCCTTCGGCAATGAGGCCGCCCTGCCGCGGGTGCCGCTGCCAGGGCTCACGGACAGCTGCGACAGATTCCTCGACTGGTGCGCACCGCTGCTGACCCCCGCCGGGCTGGCGGCAACCGAGGCTGCGGTCGAGGCGTTCCTGCGCCCGGACGGTCCCGGCCGCCGGCTGCACGCGGCCCTCGCCGAATACGACGCCGCCGCTGGCGTGCACAGCTGGCTCGACGACTTCTGGCCGACCCGGTACCTGGGGCGCCGCGACCGCATCGCCCTCAACGCGAACTTCTTCTTCCTGTTCCGGGAATCGGGCCAGCTGCAGCTCGAGCGGGCGGCCGGGCTCATCGCCGCCGCGGTTCACTATAAGCTGCAGATCGATTCCGGGTGCATCGCGCCGGCTGTCCAGCACGGCCGGCCGCAGTCGACGGAGCAGTACAAGTTCCTGTTCGCCACCACGCGCATCCCCGGAGCCGTCCAGGACACCGTCCGCACGCCCTATAGCGTTCAGCATCCCGGGCCGTCCCGGGCGCGTCACATCCTGGTCTTCTGCCGCGGCGCCATGTACCGGATGGACGTGCTGTCCCCCGATGGCCGGCCCTACCCGGCCGGGGACCTGGCGGCAGGACTGCGCGCGGTCAGGCAGGCTGCGGCGCGGGCCGCGCCCGGCACCTCAGCCGGGCATCTCACAACCAAGGCGCGGGCGCAGTGGGCAGCCAGCCGGCACGCTCTCGCCGCCTGCCATCCGCGCAACGGCGACGTACTGTACCAGATAGAGACCGCACTGTTCTGCCTGTGCCTGGAAGACTTCGCGCCCCAAGACACCCTCGAGGCATGCGACCAGCTGCTGCACGGCGACGGCGGCAACCGCTGGTTCGACAAGAGCCTGTCCCTGATCGTGTTCGAAGACGGCAGCGCCGGCATCAACGTGGAGCACTGCGTCCTGGACGGGACCACGGTCCTTAGCCTCGTCGACGCACTGCCGGGCGCACCGCCGCAAGCTCAGTCGCCACACTCCGCCGCCCGGCCCGCTATCCGGGCCCTGGAGTTCGTGCTCGATGACAGCCTGCGGGCCGATGTGCAGGCAGCCGCTGCCTCGTTCGCGGCCACCGGGGCGGGCGCGGCCAGCGTCATCATGTCCTTCGATGACTTCGGCGCCAACCGCGCTAAGCAGCTGGGATTCTCACCAGACGCGTTTGCCCAGATGGCCTACCAGCTTGCCCACAAGCGCGCCCGGGGACTCGTGGGCGCTACCTACGAGGCGATCGCCACGCGGCAGTACCAGCACGGCCGCACCGAGGCAATGCGCGTTGTCACGCCGGAAATCATGCGGTTCACCGCGGTGATGGACGACCCCCAGGCGGACCCGGCTATCCGCGCCGCGGCCTTCCGGGCAGCCGCTGAAAAGCATGTGCGCAGGGCACAGGAGTGCCAGGCGGGACGTGCCCCCGAGCAGCACCTGTGGGAGCTGCAGCTGATCCAGCGGCGCCGCGGCCGGGAACTCGAAGTGGCCGAGCCGCCGGAGCTGTACCAGACGCCGGGCTGGCTCACCTTGCGCGACGACTACCTCAGCACCAGCTCGGCACCATCCGCCAGCATCCAGTACTTCGGCTTCGGGGCGACCGGCAGCCGGTGCATCGGCATCGGCTACGTGCTGCTTCCCGACCAGCTCAATATCTACCTCAGCGCACCGCCCACGGCGGCTGACCAGCTGCCCGTGTTCGCCGCCAGGCTACGGGAGGCGGTCGGCGAGCTGCAGGATCTGGTGTCGGCCGACAGAGGGTGCCGGTAACTATGCGGGTAGCGACCAGATACGCGCAATGAAGACGGGAGAGCGGGACAAATTGGGGGAGGCGGCTCTGGCCCGCCAGTGGCCCGGGCTGGCCCTGACCCGCGAGTTCGGCATCAGCCGCCAGACTCTCTACCAGTACCTGTCCCCGCCCGTGTCGGCGTCATCGTAGACCGTCCGGCCAGAGCGGCGCCGGGCGAGGATGGCGTGATGACTGACAGCGCTTCTTCTTGGCCCGGCACGGACATCTGCCGACTCCGAGTGGTGATTGCCGGGATCAGCCCGCTGATCTGGCGGCGGCTGGAAGTGGCCGCCGACACCACGGTCGCCGGGCTGCACAACATCTTGCAGGCCGTGTTCGGGTGGAGTGGCGAGCACCTGCACCGGTTCGTCATCGGCGGCACCGAGTACGGCATCTCCTATCTCGGCGGGCCAGGCTTCCGCGACGACGCCCGGCAGGTTCGCCTCGCCGACCTTCGGCTGCGCGAGGGCGAACGGTTCACCTACGAGTACAACTTCTTCGCCGCCTGGCGCGTCGACCTGCGCGTTGAGCAGATCGCCTGCGCCGAGCCGTGGCGGGCCTATCCGCGGTGCACGGGCGGGCGGCGCGCCGGGCCGCCCGAAGACTGGGACGGCCCGTGGGCGTTCCTGGAGCGGACCCAGCCGCACCTGGTGTACGGCGCGATCGTGCGCGCCGCGGAGATCATCGGCCAGCTGCTCGAGGTCGGCGACCATCACGACCTCGTCGGCGTGGACCGCGAGGAGCTGGCCGGCTTGGCCCCACTGCTGGGCCTGGAGCGTTTTGACCGCCGGGCCTGCAACCAAGCCCTCCGCGGCCTGGCCGTGGGCGTGCAGGCCGTCGCTGAGGGGAGCCGGGCATGAAGTTCAGCGTGCAGGTGATCGTGCACCCCGACGACGACACCGAGGCCTCGCCCGTGGTCCGAGAGGTATTCGCCGCTGACCGCGGCGACCTGGCTCCGGACACCCTCGGCTTGCAGCTCGCCGAGGCGAAAGATCTGCTGGCGGCGGTGCAGGACACCGTGGTCGAGCAGCAGGCCACGGCCGCGATCACCAAGCAGGTGGCCTGCCCGCATTGCGGCGCGCCGCGTCGGCACAAGGACACCCGGACGATCGTGGTGCGCAGCCTGTTCGGCACGCTGCGGCTGCCCAGTCCCCGCTGGTGGCACTGCGGCTGCCGCGACCAACCCACCCGGACCTTCCAGCCGCTGGCCGCGCTGCTACCCGAACGGACCACCCCCGAGCTGACCTACCAGCAGACCCGCTTCGCCGCCCTGGTCTCCTACGGCATCACCGCGGACCTGCTCTGTGAGTTGCTGCCGCTGGGCCGGCGCCTGCACCCGGCCGTCGTACGCCGCGCAGTCCACACGGTCGCGGACCGGCTGGAGGGCGAGCTCGGCGAGGAACAGCCCAGCTTCATCGATACCTGCCAGCGTGACCGTGAGAAACTACCCCGCCCGGACCTGCCGATCATCGTCGGGCTGGACGGTGGCTACGTCCACTCCAGCCAGCAGCGGTCCCGCGCCGACGGCTGGTTCGAGGTCATCGCCGGCAAGGCCATCCCCGCAGACGGGCGGGCCAGTTGCTTCGGGTACGTGCAGACCTACGACACCAAACCCAAACGGCGCCTGTCCGAAGTGCTCAAATCCCAGGGCATGCAGGCCAACCAGCAGGTCACCTTCCTCACCGACGGCGGCGAGGACATCCGCGACCTGCCGCTCTATCTCAACGCCCAGGCTGAGCACCTGCTGGACTGGTTCCACCTGACCATGCGGATCACCGTCATGGCCAACATGGCCAAGAGCCTGCGACCGCCCCCGGCGGAGGAAACCCCGGACGAGCCGCCGACCGACCTCGCCAGCGACATCGGCACGCAGCTGCAGCGGCTGAAGTGGTTCTGCTGGCACGGCAACGTCTTCCGCGCCCTGCAAACTATCGACGACCTGATCGTCGATCTCAACATCACCGAGCCCTACCCGGAGCAAGCCCGGCTGCTCAAGGCGGTCCGCGAATTCGACAGCTACATCCGCGCCAACGCCGGCCGGATCCCCAACTACGGGGAACGCCAGCGTGCTGGCGAGGCCATCTCCACCGCGTTCACCGAGTCCGCGGTCAACCAGGTCATCAGCAAGCGCATGGTCAAGAAACAGCAGATGCGCTGGACACCCCGTGGCGCCCACCTGCTGCTCCAGGTCCGCACCCGCGTCCTCAATGACCAGCTCGCCGACGACTTTCACTGCTGGTACCCCGGCCTCAGCCGGACACTGGACCCCTTGGCGCTCGTGGCGTAGCCTCCCCCAATTTGTCCCGCTCTCCGACACCGAGTCCACCACCAGCCCAAGCCCCGCCGGGCATCGCCCGGCGGGGCATTTCACGTCCCAGCCAGCGCCGTCTTCAGCGTCGCCGTTATGGACACTCTGAGCGACGGCGAACACGGGGCTGCCGGGCGGGCGGCCTGTGCGTTGCCGGTTCCTACGCCGCTGCGGCCGCGGTGTGCGGGGTCTTCTCCCACAGGAACGGGGCGCGGATCAGCTGGTACAGGCCGCGCCAGCTGGCGGTCCAGTTCATCAGCCAGTAGACGGGCAGCAGCGGGGCGAACACCGCGGAGGTCAGCTTGTGGCGGCGGGCCGCCGCGACTACCAGCGCGGTCCACACCGCGAAGACGGCCGCCTGGATGATCGCCAGGGCCTGGCCGACCTGCAGGTGCTGCGCGGCAAAGCCGGTGTAGTGGCTGGCCCAGATGACCAGCGCGATCGGCTGGGCGAAATACAGCAGCGGGGTGCCGGCCATGAACGTCAGCATGGTTACCGTGCCGGCCCGTCCGAAGGTCCGCCAGGTCCGGGCCGGGTTGCGGGTGTGCACCAGCGCGGTGATCATGAACCCCTTCAGCCAGCGGGTGCGCTGCCGGGTCCAGGACACGATCTTGTGCGGCATCTCGCCGTAGGTGATCGAGTCGGCGACCTCGACCCGGTAGCCCAGCGCCGAGCAGCGCATCCCCAGGTCGGCGTCCTCGGTGACGTTCCAGGCGTCCCAGCCGCCCAGTTCGCGCAGCACGGCGGTGCGGAAGTGGTTGCTGGTCCCGCCGAGCGGGATCGGCAGCCCGAGCCGGGCCAGCCCGGGCAGGGTGAGCTCGTAGCGCAGGCAGTATTCCAGCGCGAACTGGTGGGTGATGAAATTCCGCCCGGCGTTGGCGACCATCAGCTTGGCCTGCACGCACGCCAGGCTGTCGTCGGCGGCGGCGAACTGGGCGGCCACGGTGCGGAGCTGGCCGGGGTCGGGCCGGTCCTCGGCGTCGTAGATGACGATCAGGTCGCCCTTGGCCAGCAGCAGCCCGGCGTTGCAGGACCGCGGCTTGGTCTGCGGCTTGCCCGGCGGGATCTCCACGATCCGGATGAACGGTGCCGGGTCCGCCTCGGCGATGGCCTGCTTGGTGGCGGCATCCCGCCGCTCGACCAGGATCAGGGCCTCGAGCCGGTCCCTGGGATAGTCGATCTGCTCCAGGCACCGCACCATGTCCGCGATCACCTCCTGCTCCTGGTACGCCGGGACCAGGATCGTGTAGCTGGGCAGATCGGCGTCGGCCAGTGCCGGGCCGGCGCCCGGCGCGCCACGGCGCCACGGCCGCGCGGCCAGCGCGATCACCAGGTGCGCGCACGTGATCACGGCGATCACCGTGATCATGGTGATCGACAGCACCGCCGGCGCCACCACGCCCAGCGCGACGACACCCAGCGCCGCAGCCAGGCCGACGGCCCGCTGCCATCGCGTGAACCCGCTCTTCGCCGCCAGGTGCGGCCGCAGCCGCGAAAAGTGGTTCGCCATATGGTCCGCAACCGTCTCGCCGTGCTCCCGCAGCAGGCCGTCCTGCTCGCACGATGGCACGCCGGCAATCGTGGCCAGCGGACCCTCGCCGTGAACATCTGCGCCGCGGCCCGCGGCGGACCGCTCGGCAACCGCGGGACTGCTCAGTAGGGACATCATCACTTTCTCCATCCATGTGATTTCGGAGTGCTCACCACGGATGGTGCGTCGGCCCGAATCCCCAGGACCAGGGAAAACCCGGAACATAGGCCCGGAATACGGCCGGTTCCGGGTCAATTTCGGGCCGATTCCGTCGAGGACTTATTCCTGCTCGTCCATTACGAGGTCGCCTGCAGCTACGACGACGTCATTGGCGACTTGCGCCCGGCGCTCCTGCTCGCGCTCGTTTGCGCCTGGTGATACGTAGTACCGGTCCCCCGGAGCGCGAGCGGCCCGGCGACTACGCGGGCCCCTGTACGTCAGGCTCAGATCTCCGGCGATAGTACGGCCATAGGTCTGTGACATGCTGTTTTGTCCGGGCCTTTCCTGTGCGTATTTTTTCAAGCTCTGGTAGGATAGTGGCATGTCAGCGGCGGT
>Ga0335081_10015686_pt1 | contig 12259 bp, 7 predicted proteins | sample Lox_Sample_35_FD_206713 | JGI IMG/M metagenome (GOLD analysis project Ga0335081, IMG submission 206713) | Soil microbial communities from Loxahatchee National Wildlife Refuge, Florida, United States - Lox_Sample_3.5 | ecosystem: Environmental > Terrestrial > Soil > Wetlands | place: USA: Florida... | reverse complement strand
ATGCCGGCATCCTTGCTTTCATTGACCAGATCAATGGATTTGCCCGCCCACTTTTTCGATTGCAGCCTCACGCGCCGGTATGTCTGGGAGAATTCCGTGTGACCGTCACGGTGCACCCACGCATAAGACCGGTGGTCGCCGCTGGTAGCGATATTCGTTACCCTGCGGTTCAGCCCGCCGCCAGTCGAACCGAGAAACATCGCGTTTCCGAAACTCAAGACGCCGCCGTCAGCGGCCACCAGCCAATATCCGTTCACACTTCCCCCGGCGTCGTAGCTCAAGGTCATGCCGGTTATAGGATTCCATGGGTCCCAGTTGCCGCCGGTGGAACCATAGAAAACGGCGTCGCCGCGAACGTGCACTCCGCCGTCCCGCATCACGATGTAGTAGCCATTGCCCGAAGGCGAGGCACCCATTCCAGTTGGGGTGGTGTCACCCTGGACATCGCCGTGAGGCGCAGCTTCCCCCACCGTCCACACACGCCCGCGCTTATCCACCGCCCACAAACCGCGACCGCTGGGATGGGCCGCGGCCGCGGTAATGTACTCATTGCTGCTGGGGTCCGACGGATAGCCGGAGCAATCGCTAAGACGCTGACACCCCAGTTCTGGACCCGTGGGAGCTGTACCGCGCGAATGGATTACGCCATCCCGCGTGACCACCCAGTACCCCTCCTGGCCCGGAATAGCGGCAATGGTTCCAGGTTGACCGATAGTTGGGAACGATGGCGCGCCGTTGATGGCGCGGGTTTCATCGGGCGCGCCATTTTCCCCGTCCACCTGTACCCAGTAGCCGCCGTTGGGCGCGGCCGCGATGCTAGTGAAGTTTTCGCCGTTCTCCGATCCTGACGGAATATAGGCGTACGCCCTCGGGGTGAGAAAGCTTAACCCGGCCAGCGCCAGCACCGCGGACGCGGTGTAAATAAGTTTCTTGCGACTCGAGCAACACCACTTCAAGAAATATGAGTTCATGACTTTTCTCCTTTAACGAAATTTAGTCCGTACAACAAAGCCTGTTTCAACTACGGCGCCGGGATCGCGTTCCAGTCCAGGCCGCTGTTGGTGTAGTAAGAGACGATCAGTCCTCCGCCATACTCAGCTGGGTAGCCGTAGAGCCGATAATCTTTATGCTCGACGGACTGGAATTCCCAGTTTGATCCGACTTTCACGGCATTCCAAAGCTGATTCGTGTTGTCGCCATCAGGCTTGCAGGGGTGCTGGATGATGCCGGCGCTCACGTGGGCAAACTCCAGATCCATACAAAAATTACTGTTGACGTTGATCAGTTGCAGCACGCTTCGGTCCGGCGCAAATGCGCGCACGACCTTCCACTTCTGGGCGTTGCTTCCGTTGGGGGTTTCCATTTTCAAGTCCGCGGAGATTTCCGTGCTTCCGTTGGGCACGCCGATCACATTGCCATCCCTGGGCGACTTGATCACGATGGGAGGAGAATCCTGCGACTTGGAGATGCCGCCGTCCTTCCAAACCCAGACGTACGACCGGCCGTCGGGTCGCGCCACAATGCCCGAGATCGCACCCCGGCCGGGACCTCCGCCTGACGAGCCGAGAAATGTGGCATTGCCAAACGTGAATACGCCGCCGTCTGAGCCGACCAGCCAATAGCCATCGACTTCGCCCGCCAGGTCCTGGCTCAGGGCGATTCCGACGAGGTCGTGGCCGCCGGGACGATTGCCACCGGTCGAGCCGAAGAACACAGCATCGCCACGGGCGTGCACGCCGCCATCATCCATTACGATGTAATAACCCTGCCCGGAGGGCGTGGCCGCGATTCCGGTAGGGACCCGGTTATCGCTGGTGACGTCGCCGTAAGAGACAACATTGCCTGCGGTCCACACGTGGCGTGCGCTATCCACCGCCCACAAACCTTGGCCGTTCGGGGAAGCGGCAGCAGCGGTGATGTGTTTGCCGTTGGCAGTGCTAAACCCGGAGCAGTTTTGCAAGCGGCCTCCGCAAAGCTGAGGAGCCTCGCCGCGGGCGTGAATGTTCCCGCCCGTAGTCACCACCCAGTACCCGTTCTTGCCGGGTATGGCAGCGATGCTTCCGACCTCGTTTACGCTTTCGTATGACGGAGCGCCATCGATAGCGATGGTCCTGTATTGGCTGCCGGTTTCGACATCAACCTGCGCCCAGAACCCGCCGTTTGGAGCGGCGGCGATGCTGGTGTAATTGCCTCCAGCAGGCAAGTTTGGTTGCGAAGCGCTCGCAGGAATTGTCATTAAGCCGAGCAACAGCAAGCCCGGCAGCAAGGCGAGGCGACGAAGAGATAAACAAGAACGGTATAAATTATGTCGAGTAAACATCCTTCCTCCAAATTGTGTTTGCGTTGTAGTAGGGGCCGGATCGCGTTGACTTCGCGAATCGTGAAATACCGACAGTGAGATGTGGGCATCGTCCGCAGAAGATGTAATAGCGAATGTAAGCTTTTTGTAACAGCCGAGCGCGTAAGCGCGTCGAGCGACCGACGTGCCGGGTTGCGAAGCCCTCCCTTCCGCCAGATGGTGTCAATTTTTTCAGCGATCAAGAACTTGAAAGTGGTTCGACCGAATGGGAAATGCCCTGTCCGTGCGCCGCCGGATCAGAGGACGGAAGTCCCGATCCGGCTCACGCCCGCTACAGCCAGGAGGTCTGTAGCATTCGTGGCATCAGGCCAAAGCGTGAGAAGAGAGCGATAGCTCCGGCTCATCTTCGGCGCGGACTTTACACAACCTGACATACCCGATTGGATGACTAGGGTTTCGCCCGGGGTTGCCCGGTCCAGCGTAGCGGCGGCAAGGGAACTCATGGGAACAATAAAGGGGCGAAAATAGCCTTTGACTTGTCAAAGGGTGGGAGTTTGCATTGCCCGCCGCAATTTTCCTCGATAGTAGATCCCCGCCTTGCGGATAGGTCGCTCAGCCCAGTTGACCTCGCCGCACCCGCGGCCTAACATAGCGGCCACGGGATCAGAGCACTGCCCATGAACGGTGAACCCACGACCGGCCAGAGCTCGGCTGGCCAGACGATGATCGGGCAGACGATCTCCCACTACCGCATTCTCAGCAAGTTGGGAGGCGGCGGGATGGGAGTGGTCTATGAGGCGGAGGACATTCGCCTGGGCCGCCACGTGGCGGTAAAGTTCATCCCGGAAAATCTCTCTCATGACACCAAGGCCATGGAGCGCTTTCTGCGGGAGGCGCGGGCGGCCTCGCAGCTGAACCATCCCAGCATTTGCACCATCCACGAGGTGGAAGAGCACAACGGCCATCCTTTCATTGTGATGGAGAAGCTGGAGGGGGAAAGCCTCAAGCAGGTGATCCACGGCAAGCCGCTGGAAATTGATCGCTTGCTGGAGATCGCGATTCAGGTATGCGATGCGATGGCCGTCTCCCACGCCAAGGGCATCGTGCACCGGGACATCAAGCCGGCCAACATCTTTATTACCTCGAGCGGGCAGACGAAGGTGCTGGATTTCGGTTTAGCCAAGCTGATCCGCGACGGCGGTCTGGCGACCAGCGAGGAAACGCCGGTCGAAGACTCGCTGACGGCGGTGGGCGTGATCCCGGGGACGGCGGTGTACATGTCTCCCGAGCAGGCGCGCAGCGACGAACTGGACGCGCGCAGCGACCTGTTTTCCTTTGGCGTTGTCCTATATGAAATGGCCACGGGGAAAAAGCCGTTTGCAGGAAACAACGTCGTAATGACCTTGGACGCGGTATTGCACCAGAAGCCACCATCGCCTCTGAAACTCAATCCCACGCTGCCGACCGAACTGGAGGGCATCATCGGCAAAGCAATGGAGAAGGACCGCAGCAAACGGTACCAGACCGCCCTGGAAGTCAAGGCAGACTTGCAGCGGCTGCAGAAAGAGACCGAGTCAGGATTGACCCGGACGGGCCCACGGGAAAGTTCGCCGTTGCGGGTCGTGACGGGCACGTTTGAATCTTCCAGTAAGCCGCAAAAATATTTACTGCTCGGCATGGCCGGATTGTTGGTCACCGTGCTCGCCGCGGTCGGAGCCTGGTGGTTCAATCATCGGGCGGCAGGAGGGTCGGGAGCCAATAAGAACACGATCGCGGTGCTGCCGCTGCAGAACATGAATGGGGACTTCAGCGTGGATTATCTGCGCTTCGCTTTGGCAGACGAATTGGCGAACGTGCTCACTTACACGCGCGGGCTCGACGTGCGACCATCTTCAGTCACACGGAAATATGCGGGAGGGGATCTGGACCCGCAGCAAGTGGGCCGGGAACTGAAGGCCGCGACTTTGCTCACCGGTCACTTTCTCAAACAGGGAAACGAATTGCTGGTGACTCTGGAGGCGATAGATACAATCAGCGACCGGGTGCTGTGGCAAACGACGGTCAATGCGAAGACTCAAGACATGATTGCGCTACAGAACCAGCTGGCCACGCAGGTCCGCCAGGGATTGTTGCCGCTGTTGGGTGCAGCTAATGGCTTTATTGAAACCAGCACGCGGCCGAAGAGCCAGGAGGCTTACGATCTGTATTTGCGTAGCACGGCTATTCCGCACGATGCGGCTCCAAACCGCGACGCGATTCAGATGCTTGAGCGGGTAACTACTTTAGACCCGGATTACGCACCAGCCTGGGAAGCCCTGGGGCTGCGCTATTACTACGACGCGACATACTCCAGCGGCGGCGAGCAGCAACTGGAACGCTCCAACAAGTGCTATGAGCGTGCGCTCCAGCTTGACCCCAATCGAGTTCTCGCTGCCGGGCAGTTGATCACCAATCGCGTGGGCCATGGAGAACTGGGGAGAGCGTATGGCCAGGCCAAAGACCTCGCCACGCGCCGGCCCGAAAACTCGCAAACTCATTTCACGTTGAGCTACGTTATGCGTTATGCGGGCATGCTGGAAGACGCGGCAAAAGAGTGCGACACCGCACTGGCGCTCGATCCCGGCAACTATCAGTTCCGTTCCTGCACCTGGGTCTTCCAGGAGTTGGGAAAGCCGGACCGTGCCATGGAGTTCCTCAAGCTGGATGCGGGCTCGGAGTATGCCAATTACGCGATGCCTTTACTTCTTTTGCGGCAAGGCAAAGTCAACGAAGCCCGCGAGGCGGTGAAAAAGATGCCGCCGGCGCAACACTATCATCGCGAACTGATGCAGGCTTGCTTGTTGGGTCCGCCATCGGACCTTGACCGAATCGCGCACGAAGACGAGACTGGGACACCATCCGATATGGACCCTGAGCAGGTCTATTATCAGGGGGCCGTGCTTGCTTACTGCGGCAAGAAAGAAGCTGCTTTCCACATGCTGAACATCGCCATTGAGCAGAATTATTGTGCCTATTCCAACCTGCTCTCCGATCCCCTGCTGACCAGCCTGCGCAGCGATCGAAGGTTTGATGAGATCCTGACCGCGGCCCACGATTGCCAGCTCGCGGTACAGAACTCCGGGGCCGCTACGCCCCCGGCAAGTCCCAAATAAAACTCAAATAAGATAGGATGAAGATTACGCGGCTAACTTTTGAGCGGCCGCGCAGTCTCAGGTAGAAGAACACTTCAGGAAAAATCTTGCTTCCCATCCGCGCGCAGGGCAATCCCATAGCCATGAGGAAAAGCAGACGCGGCGGGCAAGGCCGCCGCACGCGGCGTAGTGTGCTTCGGGCATTGAGCCTCGCATTGCTGCTCACGCTGCCGCTTCGGGCTGAAGCCCCGCCCAAAGCTTATGATCCCTACGCTCCCCTGCCCCAGGATACCGGCGCGGCGGGCCTGAAGCAGATGCTGCTGCGGCTTCAGACCACGGCCCGCCTGATGCAAACCACAGCCCATCCGGACGATGAAGACGGCGGCATGCTGACGCTCGAATCTCGCGGCGAAGGCGCGTCCGTGCTGCTGATGACGCTGACGCGCGGTGAGGGCGGACAGAATAAGACCGGGAGCAACTTGTTTGATGTGCTGGGCGTGGTGCGCACGCTCGAGCAATTGACCTCCGATCGCTATTACGCTGTGGAACAGCGCTTCAGCCGGGTGGCGGATTTTGGGTATTCGAAAAGTGCTGACGAGACTTTTCAGAAGTGGCACGGACACGACATCGCGCTTGACGACATGGTGCGCGTGATTCGGACGTTCCGGCCGGACGTGCTGGTGGCCCGCTTTTCCGGGACGGAGCGGGACGGGCACGGGCACCATCAGGCTTCGGCAATTTTGACCAAAGAGGCGTTTCGCGCCGCGGCGGACCCGAATCGTTTTCCAGAACAGATCAAAGAAGGCTTGCAGCCGTGGCAGCCAAAAAAGTTATATATCGGAAATGTGTGTGGCTTTGGGGCGCTGACCTGTCCGCCGGAAAACTACACGGTGAAGCTGGCGACGGGTGTGTTCAATCCGGCGCTGGGAATGACCTACGTGCAGTTCGCAATCACAGGGTTGAATCACGAGCTTTCGCAGGGCCTGGGAAATATTTCGGTCGATGGCGGACCGCATTTTGCCTTCTACAAACTGGTCGACTCAGTGTTACCGCCGACCACGGACAAAGACGGTCACGAAAAAGATTTTTGGGATGGGATTGATACGAGTTTGCCGGGATTGGCGGCGCGACTGGGCGATGAAGAGAAAGACATTCCGTGGCTTAGAACAGATCTGGCAGAGTTGCAGAAGAAGATCGGAGAAGCCTCCGCGGCAGCGCAGAAGGATTCGTACTCGGCCGTGACACCCTTGAGCGAGGCAAGTGAAATCAATTTCAAGCTGACCGAAAAGATCAGTCACGCTGAGTTGTCATCTGCGGCCAAGGATACGCTGCTCGCAGTACTGGGAAATGAAAGGACGAATCTCAATGCGGCGCTGAACCTGGCGGCTGGCGTGGACTTCCGCGCGGTTGTGAATGCGCCGGCGGGTTCGGATCCAGACCATGCTTTCATGGCGGTGCCGGGGCAGACGTTTGATGTGACGGCAAACTTTTCCTCCCCACACAAAGAGATCGAAGCGCGACGTTTCGAAATTGGCGTAATCGCGGGCGGGACGGCCACGGGAACCAAGAGCGGTCCTGGTTCGGAGAATTTCCGAGTGACTCTTTCCCCCAACGCGCAATACACGCGGCCTTATTGGCACCGTGATGATCCCGAGGTCGAGAGCATTAATAAGATTGACGACCCCCGCTACGTAACCTATCCGTTCCCGCCACCAGCCCTGCTGGCACAAGCCACTGTCGAGGAAAACAGACACAGTCCATGGACCGCAGCGGCGACCTGCATGGTGAAATACAAAGACGCCGATGGCAATGACGCGGAAAGGCCATTGGCGGTCGCGCTCGCGTTCTCGATCGCGCTGGAACCGTCCACCGAGATAATCCCGGTATCCGACGACGGAACGACGCAGATCAAAGTCGGAGTACGCGGCAACATAATCACGGCCGCAGAGGCGCTATTGCAGCTCAAACTGCCGAACGGCTGGAGTGCTGAACCAAAGTCGCTGCCGGTCAGCTTCTCTCAAACCGGTCAGCTCAAGGAATTTAACTTCCGCGTGTGGCCGTCGGCTACCAAGGAAGGCCGTGCCCAAATCGGCGCGGTGTTGAGTTACCAGGGCAGCTCCTATGACGTGGGATACACCGTCGTCACGCGACCCGATCTTCCAACCTTCTATTATTACCAGCCCGCAATCCAGCGGGTCAGCATCGTCGACGTAAGGGTGCCGAGCAATCTGAAAGTCGGTTACATCATGGGCGCGGGCGACGATATTCCGACTGTGCTCCAGCAGATTGGGATGAGCGTAACGTTGATTCCCGCGGAAAAGTTAGCCAGCGAAAATCTCGGCCAGTTCGGGACCATCGTGGTCGGTATTCGCGCCTACGATACGCAGAAAGATGTAACCGCGAACAATAAGAAGCTGTTGGATTACGTTGCGAATGGCGGAACGCTGGTCGTGCAGTACAACACTGGCGTTGGCGATTTCAATAGCGGCCATTTCACGCCCTATCCGGCGACTCTGGCTCGCGGACGAGTCTCGGTGGAAGAAGCGCCGGTCGAGATACTCGCGCCCGACGACGGCGTATTCCACTATCCGAACCAGATCACGCAGAAAGATTTCGACGGCTGGGTGCAGGAACGCGGGCTTTACTTCATGGACCAGTGGGACAACAACTTCAAGCCGCTTCTCGCTTCGCATGATCCTGGCGAGCAGCCATTGAAAGGCGGACTGCTCAAGGCCCAGTATGGCAAAGGAATTTACATCTACACCGGCTATGCGTTTTTCCGCCAGTTGCCGGCGGGCGTACCGGGGGCGATCCGGCTGTATGTGAATTTGCTGAGCGCAGGACATGAAGCGCCAGTATCCGGAAGATAAGAAAAAACCGGTTCTCGCTTTCCAGTTCTCAGATCTCAGTTGGTTGCACCTCGATGGAGTCTGAAGCGGACAATCCTGCCGCACGCTCTCCCCGCCTGATCCGCGGCATTGGCTTGGGCAGCGCCACCGCGCTGAACATGATCGACATGATCGGCGTGGGGCCGTTCATCACCATGCCGCTAATTGTCGGCGCCATGGGCGGGCCGCAGGCGATTTTAGGGTGGGTTGCAGGAGCCGCGCTGGCCACGTGCGATGGGCTGGTGACAGCTGAACTGAGTTCCGCGCTGCCCGGTTCCGGCGGGACCTACCATTTTCTCAGCGAGATTTATGGCCCCAAACGCCTGGGACGTTTGATTTCATTTCTCTTCATCTGGCAGCTTTCGTTTAGCGCGCCACTTTCGATTGCATCGGGTGCGATCGGTCTCGCCGGTTACACCTCTTATTTTTTTCCAGGCCTCGAACATCAATATGGAGGGCGTGACTGGGCCCTACAGATTCCCCTACTGGGCGCGTTGCGAGTGCGCTGGATCATTTCGGGAGTCACCTTCGTGGCGATTGCCATGGTGGTTCTGGCGACCGTGCTTTTGTACCGTAAGATCACGAGCATTGGCTGGATGTCGAGGTTGCTGCTGGTGGGCGTGCTGACCACGATGGGATGGATTATCGCTTCGGGCTTTATCCATTTTCATTCCTCGCTCGCTTTCAATTTTCCTCCGGGAGCATTTCGGTTGTCGGATGCATTTTTTTTGGGCCTGGGCTCGGCGATGCTGGTTGCGTCCTACGATTACTGGGGCTACTACAACATTTGTTATCTGGGCGATGAAGTAAAAGATCCAACCAAAACCATACCGCGCGCTCTGCTGCTATCCATTCTGTTGGTAGCTTGTCTATACATAGCAATGAACGTGAGCATCATGGGCGTGCTGCCCTGGCAGGAAATCTCGCAGTCGGGCCTGTCGAACCGGGGGCTGTACGTGATTTCAGTTTTTATGCAAAGAATTTACGGATCGTGGGCGGCGAACGTCGCTACCGCATTGGTGATGTGGGCGGCGTTTGCCTCGGTATTTTCGCTGATGCTCGGCTACTCCCGTGTTCCCTACGCGGCTGCGCTCGATGGAAATTATTTCCGGGCCTTTGCGCGAGTGCATCCGCGGCTGCATTTTCCGCACGTTTCGCTGCTCGCGCTTGGATTCGTGGCCGTGCCGTTCTGTTTTCTTTCGCTGAAAGATTTGATCGCGGCGCTGGTGGTGATTCGCATCCTTCTTCAGTTTCTGGTGCAGGCGGTTGGTTCAATTGTGCTGCGAATTCGGCGCCCTGATCTGCCCCGGCCATTCAAGATGTGGTTCTATCCTCTTCCTGCGCTGCTGGCGAGCGCCGGATTTCTCTTCATTTTGTTTTCACGTCCGAATTTCTTGCGCGAGATTCGCTATGCCGTTGTGATTCTCGTAGTGGGATTGGCGATTTATTTCATTCGGGCGTGGCGGCATGGCGAGTGGCCATTCGGCGAACCTACGACGGTCGCGACCGTGGACGCGGCGGGCCGGTAGCCATGTCAACCAGCGTCAATCCGCCAGAGCCGCAACCATTAACGCCGGTTCGCGAAGGGTCGCCCTGGGCCCCATTACGCCAGCCTCTTTTTCGCTCACTCTGGATCGCCGCGGTGATTTCCTACACCGGCACGTGGATGCAAAACGTTGGCGCGGGCTGGCTGATGACGCAGTTGACGACGTCGCCATTTATGGTCGGGTTGGTCCAGGCGGCCATGCTGCTGCCGGTATTTTTGGTCATGCTGCCAGCGGGCGCGCTGGCTGACATGGTAGATCGGCGGCGCTTTTTATTGTGGACGCAGGGCTGGATGGTATTGGCTTCCGGCGCGCTCGGAATTCTCACGCTGCTCGAGCATATTTCACCCTGGACGTTGCTGCTGTTCACGTTTTTACTCGGGCTCGGCGCGGTGATGAACGATCCCGCATGGCAGGCAATCACACCTGAGATCGTTTCGCCGTCGCAACACGCCCCGGCCGTAGCGCTGAACTCGGTGGGGTTCAATGTGGCCCGTGCGATTGGGCCGGCGCTGGGCGGCATGGTGATCGCGGCCACGAGTTCGGGCGTGGCATTTCTGCTAAACGCAGCCTCGTTTTTTGGCGTGATCTTTTTTCTCTACCGCTGGAAACGCCCACACATCGAGCACGTGGAACAGGGGCGCGTGCGCGATGCGCTGTGGGCGGGGCTTCGCTACGTGAAAGATGCTCCTCTAGTGCGCGCAGTGCTGATTCGTACAGGCGCATTCAGCCTTGCGGCCAGTTCGTTGCTGGCCTTGCTGCCGATTCTAGCTCGTCCCTATGGGGCCTCGGGATACGGCTTGCTGTTAGGCTCGTTTGGCTTAGGCGCACTGGCGGGAGCGGCAGTGCTTCCCCACCTGCGTAGCCGGTTGTCGGTCGATGGGACAGTCTCATTCGCCATTCTCGTGTTTGCGGCCATGACGTTCGCCGCGGGACGAGTGCAAAGCTTCGGCTGGCTTTCTCTGGTATTGTTTACCAGCGGAACCGCCTGGATCGGAATTTTGGCGTGCCTGAATGTAGCGGCGCAGACCATGTCGCCGGTGCCGCTGCGCGCGCGAACGCTGTCGATGTATCTGCTCGTGTTGCAGGGCGGCATGGCGTTGGGCAGCGCTGCGTGGGGCGCATTGGCTACCCGGTTCGGCGTTCCCGAGGCAATGCTGGGGGCAGCATTGGCCCTGGTGTTTGGATTGTTCACTGTCCCACGCTACCGGCTTTCGGGAAAGCAATTGGAGTTGACTCCGGCCGTGGTGCGCGATTGACATTCCAAGCGGCAAACTGTGGACGGGTAATCTCGGTGTGCTCAGCGGCTTTCCTTTGCGAACTTTGCGGTTAAGTTCTTTTGGACTTCGGATGAAAAGCTCTCAACCGCCAGAAAGCAAAATTAGAACGTTCCTAACTTTCTGTATTTCATGGAGGAATTGATGAAACGCATCGTTTCTTTGTGGGCTTGTTTGCTCGTACTTAGTGGCCTGGCTTTCGCTCAGGCGGCCAAGCCGGAAGAACCGCATTCTATCGGCGGAGACCTGGATCACGCGGTTGCGAACGTGGAGAAGGAATTTGTCTCGGCGGCAGAGGCTATGCCTGAGGACAAGTTTTCTTTTGCGCCTACGAACGGCGAATTCAAAGGCGTACGCACGTTTGGAGAACAAGTCAAGCACGTCGCCGCGGTGAACTACATTATTGCGGCAGGGATTCTGGGCGAGAAGCCGCCGGTCGATACCGGCGGAGAGGCGGGTCCGGCAACGGTAAAGACCAAGGCCCAGACGCTCCAGTTTTTGAAGGATTCATTCGCCTACGTACATAAGGCGATGGCGACGATCAACGGGCAGAACGCGGTGGAAGCAATGAAGAGTCCTTTTGGGCCGCACATGACCACGCGCCTGACGCTGGCCATCGTCATCCCGGGGCACTGCTTCGACCACTATGGACAGATGGTGGAATATCTGCGCATGAACGGGATTGTGCCGCCGGCAAGCCGGTAAACGTGTAGTATAGCCACGATGCGTTCGAACACTATCGGGCTAGGTGTGATCGCCATTGTGGTGGCGGCGGTATTGGGCACCGTAATCCTGCTGATGCCCTTGCGCCTGCACCTCCATACTGTCAAGATCACGACGCACCTGCGAAATGGCGCTGGCCTCAAAGAAGGCGCGCCTGTACGTCTCGCAGGAGTGGACATCGGCAAAGTCGCGAGTGTGCGTGTGTGGCCGGGTGACAAAGAAGGTGAAGTGGAAGTTGTAATGAAGTTAGGCACGCCGTACGAGCTCCCTATCCCAAACGATTCTGTGGTTTCATTAAGCACAGAGGGGGTTCTCGGAGAAACCTATGTCAATATCGACACCTCGAATGCTTCCGGCGCTCCTATTGCGATCATGGTCAGCTAAAGAGCCAAGAGGT
>Ga0335081_10015684_pt1 | contig 12260 bp, 10 predicted proteins | sample Lox_Sample_35_FD_206713 | JGI IMG/M metagenome (GOLD analysis project Ga0335081, IMG submission 206713) | Soil microbial communities from Loxahatchee National Wildlife Refuge, Florida, United States - Lox_Sample_3.5 | ecosystem: Environmental > Terrestrial > Soil > Wetlands | place: USA... | reverse complement strand
CACGACACCGATACGCGCCGGCTGTTCGCCGACGACTACCGCTTCGATTCCCACGGCTGCACCCGGGTCGACAATGTGCGCGACCTCGCGGACTGGATTCTGCAGGACATGCCGGGCTGGGACCGCGCCGCGATCGACGCCGGCATCGCCGCCGGGCAGACCAAGATCATCAACCTGCCGCACAAGATGCCGGTCGCCTGGATCTATCTCACCGGCTGGGTGACGCGCGACGGCACCGTGCAATTCCGCGACGACGTCTATAAGCACGATGAGACGCTCGACCGCGACGCGCTGGCGCAGGCGACGGGCTCCGGCGGTTTCGTGCAGCCGGCGCCGACGCAGGCGCCGAAGCGGGTGTCGATCGATACGCGGTAAATTTATTCCGATCGCGTCATCCTGAAGTGCCCGCGCGCGGCGCGGGCTCCGAAGGATGCTGCTCGGACGCCGGGGACCGTCGCCCGTCGAGGCTCGCTTACGCTCGCACCTCAGGGGGACGGAACATGGCATAATGCATCGCTCTTTTCGAAACTCCGGGACTTTCGCCGATGCGCCAGATGATCTTGGTCGGCTTTCTGCAGGCGCAGAACTGTACCAATCTCGCGAGCTCCTGGCGGCATCCGGCGTCGCGCACCGATAGCTGGTCGCCTGACTATTACCGCCACATCGGCCGCGTGCTGGAGGCAGGCAAGTTTCATCTGGGGTTCTTCGACGACCGGCTGTCGATGCCGGACATGTATGGCCGCAATCATGCCCACACCGTCGAGCATGGCATCCGCTGCGTGAAGCTCGACGCCGTCACTGTGCTCACGGTGCTCGGCATGGCGACCGAGCGGCTCGGCCTCGGCGCCACCTATTCGACGAGCTACTACGAGCCGTTCCATGTCGCGCGCGTCTTCGCGACGCTGGATTTGATGAGCCAAGGCCGCGCCGCCTGGAACGTCGTGACCTCGCTCAACGACGGCGAGGCGCAGAACATGGGCCGGGACGAAACCATCGCGCACGATCTGCGCTACGACCGCGCCGACGAATTCATGGAGATTGTGCTCGGCCACTGGGACGCTTGGGCGGACGACGCCATCGTGCAGGACAAGGCGTCCGGCCTGTTCGCGCATCCCGACAAGGTGCACCGTCTCGATTACGAGGGCCGCTACTATCGTTCGCGCGGGCCGTTCACGGTGCCGCGCTCGACGCAAGGCCACCCGGTGATCATCCAGGCCGGCTCGAGCGGCCGCGGCAAGGCGTTCGGCGCGCGCTGGGGCGAGGTGATCTTCGTGGTCTATCCGAGCCTCGACGCCGGCAAGCGCGATTATGCCGAGTTCAAGGAGATCGTCGCCGGCTTCGGCCGCGATCCGGATCAGGTCAAGATCACCCACCTGGTCAACACGGTCGCCGCGGCGACGAAAGCCGAAGCCGAGGACAAGTGGGCCGAGATCTCGAAGCTGCCGCTTGAGATCGACGCGCTGTCGCTCCTGTCCGAGGCGCTGAACTTCGATTTTGCTCGAAAAGGCATGGACGAGTCGTTCACCGCGGACGAGCTTGCGGAAATGTCCGGCCTGCAGGCGATCCGCGACCGCGTGCTCGCGGTGGCGCCGACCAAAAATCCCACGGTGCGCGATTTCATCCGCATCAGCGGTCGCGGCCGCGTGCATAATCCGATGGTCGGCGGCCCGAAGGAGGTGGCCGACGCGCTCGAGCAATGGTTTGCGGCGCCGGCCTGCGACGGCTTCGTGCTGTCGGCCACGCATGTTCCCGGCGCCTACGAGGACTTCGTGCGCTTCGTCGTGCCCGAGCTGCAGCGCCGCGGGCTGTTCCGCAAGAATTTTGCCGGAGCCACCCTGCGGGAGAATCTCGGCCTGCCGGTGCCGGCGGTCGGGGCTTGGCGGGCGGTCCGCTAGGTATCTGGTCCCGGAGTGTGGGGGAATCAGTCCAAGCCGCAATCACGCGGCCGACGTCATTCGAGCCCCATGTCCTCCAGCTCCTTCGCCTTGGCCATGAGATCGTGTGCAATCTCCTCAAGCCCGTGCGCCGTCGCCGAATGTGGACAAACCCGCGCGAGGCTGGTGCACGTTTGCGCAGTTTGGCGCAGATATCGTCTGAGTTCTTCGATCACGATTGTTCCTTCCACCACGATGAAAGGACGGGTTGAGCGGACCGCGTCGTTGTCGCGATTTGCGTCGGGGGATCGAGGCGTAGATAGGGATATGGCGACGGCGAGACTTGCGCTTTGTGGACAAAATTTTGGTCCCGCGTGCCACCCTCGGCTTGTTCACCGCAGCCGCTGCTTGCTCGGCGACGCTCCGGACCATTGTTTGAAGGCGTGGCTGAAAGCGCTCGTGTCCTTGTAACCCAAGAGCCAGGCAATCTCGGCAATTTGCATATCGGGCTCCTCCAAGTACTTTCTCGCGAGTTCCCACCGGAGCTCGCTAAGCACATCGCCGAAGCAAACGTTCTCCGCCGCCAATCGTCTCGCGAGCGTACGCCGGCTCACACCGAGCCTTTGCGCTATGCCATCGAGGTGCGCTTCGCCATGAGGCAGCAGCGGAGCAATTGCGTTCTCCACGCTCGCCCGCCAATGGCTCGATCTGACGCGCCGCCCGGCCAAGGTATCCTCACAATATTCCAGGAGAAGCGCGTTCAGATAGGGATCTGCATTGACGATGGCTGTTGGCTTTACGGTCGCCGGAAAGGTCATGCGGTCCTGCTTGGCGCCGAATTCGATCTCACAATCGAACAAAGCCCTGATCTTGGCCGGAACTCCGGACCGGCGATGGACAAGTTCGACGGATTTTGGAGTCACTCGCCGCCGCGTCAGTTCACGGCACAGCCTCAGCAGGATTGTCACGAAGAATTCGATCTGATGGCGGTCATGGACACGTGCGACCCCGACATAGTCGAAAGTGACAACAACGTCCTTTCCATCGCGGCAGCTTATGCGAACGCCCTCGTTGAGAATTGTGCTGTACCGGCTCGCCCGCGCCAAGGCGACGCCCAGACTGTCGGATGAAGTGAGTATGTAATAAAGCAAACCGAGCTTTCGCAGATCGACCAAATTGGCAAGCTCAAAGCCGAGAAAGTCGTCGCCCAGCGCCGTTGCGATCCGATTCAAAAGCGCGATCTGGCTTCGCACGGCTATCCTGACGCGCGCATTTTTGATCTGCGCCGGTGTAAGACCTGATTCCTTAAGGAGCGGCTCCGTGTCGATTCCGGCTTCCACCGCCTTGGTATAAGCGGCCCTTGCGATCCCGCCGCTCGCGGTCGGCAAGGAGGCGAGATCACTCGTGGGTTTGCGACGCGGCGTCCCGCGCTTCATCGCATGCCGTTTCAATTCGCAGGGCCTCCGGCCCGTTCGGCCGAGCCGACAGTATCGCCGGGAAAGCACCGATGAGTACAGGTCTTGTGGGTACAGATCTTGGGGCGAATGGCGGCGCCCGATCCGCCTTGGAGCGAAATCGCTTCAAGTTGAAGCGATTTGCGCTCTAGGATTTTAATGAAGCATGACCCTTTCGGAAAACCGGCTTCCACCTTTCCGGATCATGCTCCAGCGCGTCGACTATTTCGCTCCCGCGGGGAACGCCGGCAATTTGTCGATATCGCGGGCGTCGTGCTGGATGATCAAGGTCGCGTTGAAGGTTTTCACGATGCCCTTGAGACGCTCGATCGACGCCAGCGTTTGCGAGCGGTCGGTGTTGAAGCGCGGCACGCCGTTGCCGTCGTAGTTTTCACGGAAGTGCACGGCGTCGCCTGAGATCACGAAGGTCGTATCGGCCAGCTTGACCAGCAGGCTGTGATGGCCAGGCGTGTGCCCCGGCGTATTCAGCATGATCACGCTGCCGTCATCGAACACATCCTTGTCGAGCGGCTGCGGATCGACCTTGTTGTCGCCTTTGATCCAGCCTTCGAACGGCGCGAAGTTCACGCCCGCGGCGGGTTTCGGCGCGGTGATCGCGGTCCAGTCGCCGAGCCCGATCAAGAGCGTTGCCTTGGGAAACGAGGCGACCTGGCCGGTATGGTCGGCGTGATAATGGCTGATGCCGACGAAATTGATCTGCTCGGGCTTGACACCGAGCTTGTCCAACTGATCGACGATGCTGACCTTTGGCGCCACGTTGGGCGCGGTCATCGAATGGCCGGTGTCCCACAGCAGATATTGGTCGCCGTGCTTGATGAGATAGCAGCTGTAGACAAATTGGATCTTGGTATCGCCGTAGGAAAAGGTGTCGGAGAAGCGTTCGTTGAGTGCCGTCGGCGCCTGCGGCGTGCCGCAATCGAGACGCGTAAGCGAGATGTCGGCCGCGGCCTGCGCCGGCGCATTGAAACCGAATAGTCCAGCGCAGGCGCCGGCCGCAAGCAAAGTCGAAATTCGACACATTGTCTTCCTCCCTGATCGAAAATTCTTTTCCGTATGTTGCCGGTGGCGGCAGGCGCGGTCAACGCGTCCGGACGGGAGGCTGTTGGGGGTTGTTCGTCGCCGGCCGCTGGTGCAGCCCCCGGCCTTCCCGTATCGTCCCGGCGAGTGTTGCGTCGCGGCGTCGCGGGATTTCCTGACCGGGCGGGGAAAGCATGGCGGGCAGGCTGATTTTGACCGGCGACGTCAATCTCATGGGCGTCACCGATCCGGCGGTGCCATTCCGTCACATTGCCGCGGCACTCAAGGAAGCCGACGTGGTGTTCGGCAACCTGGAATGCTGCCTGCACCTGCCGGCGCGGCGCTCGCATGCCACCGAGGGCTTTTTCGCCGATCCCAAAGCCGGCGGCGAGGCGCTGCGGCTCTCCGGCCTTCACGCCGTCGGCATCGCCAACAACGTCAATTACGGCGCCGAGAACATCGCCGCCTCGATCGCCCGGCTCGACCAGCTCGGCATCCCGCATACCGGCGCCGGCGCCAATCTCGCCGCCGCCCGCGCGCCCGTGATCGTCACGCGCAACGGCCTGCGCGTCGGCGTGGTGCAGCGAAGCTCGGTCTACTGGCCGACCGATCACGAGGCTCATGCCGACTCGCCGGGCATCGCGGTCATCATGGGCCATACCGCGTACCATGTGCCGACCAGCCGCGTTGCGCCCGGCGTGCCGCCGCCGAACCGGCCCGGCGTGCCGCCGGTGATCGTGACCTGGGCCGACAAGACCTATCTCGACGAATTCTGTGCCGACATCGCGCGCTTGCGGCCGCAAGTCGACATCGTCGTCGCCTCCTGCCATTGGGGACTCAACCGCGAGCCGCTGCAATATATGACCGACATCGCGCACGGCGCGATCGACGCCGGCGCCGATGTCGTCGTCGGTCATGGGCCCCATTACCTGCTGCCGGTCGAAGTCTACAAGGGCCGGCCGATCTTCTACGGCCTGTGCAATCTGACATTCTCGACCGGCCATCTCGGCCGCAAGCATTCCGGCTGGGTCGGCATGCTGGTGGAGCTGACCTACGACGGCGGCGCGGTCACCGCTTGCGATTTTCGCCTGGTGCGCAGTAACGACGACGGCGAGACGTTCTTATGCCGCATTGACCAGGAGGCCGAGACACTGGCCAATCTCGCCGAGCGCAGCAAGAAGCTCGGCGCGAGCTTCAAGCCCGCGCGCGATCGTGTGCACGTCCTGCCGTAAAGGTCGCAAGAACGTGGCCGGGAGCAGGGAGGAGAACGCCATGAAGCTTCGCCGCAGAAATTTCATGACGCTCGCAGCCGGTGCCGCGGCGCTGCCGGCGCTGACGGGCTTTGCCGCGGCGCAGGCCTATCCATCGCGGCGCATCACCATGGTGGTGCCGTTTGCGCCCGGCGCGCTGAGCGACATCATTGCCCGCGTCATGGGCGAGGGCATGCAGCAGACGCTTGGTCAAACCATTGTCATCGACAATGCCAGCGGTGCCGACGGCACGATCGGCTCCGGCCGCGTCGCCCACGCCACGCCCGACGGCTACACGCTGGTCTGCGCCAACTGGAACACCTCCGTCACCAATCCCGCCATCTACAAGCTCGACTACGACGTGGTGCAGGATTTCGAGCCGGTGGTGCTGCTGCCGGCGGCGCCGATGGTGCTGCTTGCGAAAAAGGACAATCCGGCGACCAACCTGAAAGAGTTCATCGCCTGGCTGAAGGCCAATCCCGACAAGGCGTCGTTCGGCACGGCCGGCGCCGGCAGCCCGCCCGATCTCTTGGGCCGCCTGCTGCGCCGCGACACCGGCACGCAATTCAACCTCATCGCCTATCGCGGCGCGGCGCCGGCGATGCAGGACGTCATCGCCGGCCATATCGATGCGGTGTTCATCACCATCGCGGCCGCCCAGGCTCAGGTGCAGGCCGGCAATGTCAAAGCGCTCGGCTTGACGACCCATGAGCGCATCAAGATCGCGCCGGACATCCCGACCATGGACGAGGCGGGGCTGCCTGGCTTCTATTTCGCGCTGTGGGCGGCGATCTTCGCGCCCAAGGGCACGCCGAAGGACATCGTCGACAAGCTCAATGCCGCAGCGGTCGGCGTTCTATCCGACGCGGCCGTGCGGCAAAAGCTCGAAGCGCAGGGTTTTGAGATTCCGCCGCGCGCACAACTGACGCCGGCGGCGCTCGGGGCCTATCAGAAGGCCGAGATCGAGAAATGGTGGCCGGTGGTCAAGGCCGCCGGCATCAAGCCGGATTGATGCGCCGACCCGCGCATCTACTGCAAACGCTTTGAGGAGGATCACGATGACAGTGCAGCGACGGAATTTTCTGCGTCTCGGCGCAGGCGCGATGGCGCTGCCGATGGTGTCTCACGCGGCGCAGGCGCAGGATTACCCGGCGCGGCCGATCCACGTCATCATCGGCTTCACGCCGGGCGCCGCTTCCGACATCATCGGTCGTACCTTCGCCAAGGGCGCTGAGCCATTCATCGGCCAGCAATTCGTGGTCGAGAACAAGCCCGGCGCCGGCTCGAGCATCGCCGCCCAATATGTCGCCCGCGCCGCGGCCGACGGCTACACGCTGTTCGTGCCGGCGCTGTCGACGCTGACCTATCAGATCTCCAATCCCGACGTGACCTTCGACATCCGCAAGGATTTCGCGCCGGTGGCGCCGCTCGCCAAGGGCACCTTCGTGCTCGCGGTCAATCCCGATCTGAAAGTCAAAAGCGTCGCCGAGCTGATCGCGCTCGCCAAGCAAAAGCCCGGCGAGTTGCTATTCGGCTCGGTCGGCAACGGCAGCCTGCCGCATCTGGCCGCGGAGCTGTTCGCGCAACGCGCAGGCATCAAGATGACGCACGTGCCGTATCCCGGAAGCCCGCAGGTGGTGCAGGATCTGGTCGCCGGGCGCATCAATCTCACCTTCAACATCCTGTCGTCGGCACTCGGGCAGATCAATGCCGGTCAACTGATTGCGCTCGCGGTCGCCTCCAGCAAGCGCTCCGACACGCTGCCCGACGTGCCGACGATCGAAGAAACCGGCATGGCCGATTTCGATACCAGCCTGTGGCTCGGCTTGTTGGCGCCGGCCGGCACGCCGGCGCCGGTGGTCGACAAGATCAACGCCGCCGCGCGCAAGGGCATGCACACGCCGGAGGCCGTCGACCTGCTGGCCAAGCAGGGTTACGTGCCGCTCGATATGAGCCCCGGCGAATTCGCCGCCTTCATCCGCAGCGAGTTTACCCGCTGGTCCGAGGTCGCCCGCGGCGCCGGATTGCTGAAGAGCTAGCAAGCACGAACGGCGCAATTACGGTCGCGCCGCCGGCAGGGCGACGCGGAAGATCGAGCCGGTGGGCGTAGCCGGCACGGCGGACAGCCGGCCCTCGTGGCGCTGCACGATCATGCGGCAGATGGCGAGGCCCAAGCCCATGCCGTGGGGCTTGGTGGTGATGAAGGCGTCGAAAATGTCGTCGGCACGGCCGGGATCGATGCCCGGTCCGGAATCCTCGACCGCGACGATGATCGAATCGTCGGCCTCGCGCTCGGTGCGAAGCCGCAAGATCCGGCGGCCTTTGGTGCTGCCGTCCATGGCCTCGATGGCGTTGCGAATGAGGTTGACGAAGACCTCTTGCAGCTGACCGCGGTGCCCCATGACCGGCGGCAGTGCGGCACTGAGCGCGGTCTCGGTCGCGACGCCGTGCTCCTTGAGCTCGCCGTCGAGCGCCTGCAGCACGCCGCGGATGAGCGCGCTCATGTCGATCGGCGCGTAGCTGCGGTCGGTCTTGCCGAACAGCGCGCGGATATTGTCGAACACTTGGCTCGCGCGGTGGGCATCGTTGATCATGCGCTCGAGCGCGAGCCGCGCCTCGGCGAAATTCGGCGGCGTGTGGGAAAGAAAGCGCCGCGCCGCGCTGCCGTTCGAGGCGATGCTGGCGAGCGGCTGGCGGACTTCGTGGCCGATCGAGGCCGCCATGGCTTCGAGATTCATCAGCTTGTTGCTGCGCTCGCGCTGCAATTCGCCGATCGAGCGGCTCAGCTCTTCGGTGCGCTGGCGCAGCGCGTTGAGGAGGCGGGTGTTCTCCACCGCGACCACGGCCTGGGCGGCGAAGCTGGTGAGCAGCGCGATCTGGCGCTCGGCGAACGGCCGCACCTCCTGGCGGTACAGGCTGAACGCGCCGATCACCTCGCCGTCTTGGAGCATCGGCACAACGAGGACCGTACGCGCGCCGCCGATCTCGACCGGCATCACCAGCCGCGGATCGCGCTGCACCGTGTAGCCCTCTTCGGCCTTGATGTCGGCGACATGGACGGCGGCCTTGGTGGCGACCATGCGGCCGAACGGCAGCTTCGGATTAAGCTTGACGCGGCGGCGCGCCTCGATCAGCGCGGCGGGCGTGTTGTGCGAGGCGACGAGATGCAGCGTGTCGCCTTCGAGCCGGAACACGTTGCCGTATTTGGCATCGCAGATGCGGGCAGCATGGTCGAGCATCTTGGCGAAGGCCTGCTGCAGGTCGCCGGGCGAGCTCGAGATGATCTGCAGCACCTCCGCGGTCGCCGCCTGCTGCTGCAGGGCTTCGCTGAGCTCGCGCCTGAGCGTGACGGTCGCGGCGTTGCGGCCGGCCGCGCGCGCAAGCCCGCGCCGTTTCGGCGCCGCCTTCCGCTTGCCCCGCGATGTCGCTGAATGGCCCGGTTTTTTGGGCCGCCTTCCCATCACTACCTGCCCCGCGGGTTCTTGGAAACCCGGCACCCTAGACCGAGAACCTAGCACACTGGCAAGGATCGATGTCAGCGGCGTGCCAGGCCGTCGCACTGCGCTCAGTTCAGCCGCAGCTCGGTGATGTGCTTCGGATCGGCCTTGAGCTCGCCCTTCTCGACGCGCTTGACGAGGTCGGTGAGCACCGCATTGGCGCGGCAGGGCAGCCCTATCTTTTCGCCTTCGCGCACGACGAGGCCGTTCAAAAACTCGATCTCGGTGCGGCGGCCCTTTTCCATGTCCTGGCCCATGGACGGCTTCTGGGTGGCGGCGGTGCGGCCGGAATCCTTGAAGCGTTGCGCATCGCAGGCCTGCATCGCCGTTTCGTCGCCTTCGCCGGCGCGCGCGATGGTCTCGGGCGGCAGATGCAGGATTTCCTCAAGTCCATAGCCGAGCGCCTGGCCGACGCGGATCGCTTCGGAGCCGAGCCGCGTCGAAAAGCGGCGGATCGGATCGATCTTGAGCATGTCGCCGCCGCCCAGGCCGGTGCAGGCGGAAAGCCCGTTGGCCATGACATTGGCGACGAGCTTCGACCAGCGCTCGCCCCAGAGGTTGTTGGTGACCTTGGCGCTGTCGGCAAAAGCGACCAAGCGGCAGATTTCCTCGGCGCGCGGCGTGATGCGGCCATGCACTTCGCCGGCGCGAAACACGGTGTGAGCCGCGCCGTGCTTGGCGGCGCCGCGATGGATGTGGCCGGGCGCCGGCAGATTCACGGTGATCGAGCTTGCGATGCAGCCGAGCGTCTTGCCCCAGCCGACCACGCCGGCGATGGTCTCCTCGTTCATGCAGTTCTGCAGCGACACGACGTAGCCGTCGGGCGCGAGATATTGCCTGATCAGCATGGCGGCCCAGGCGGTGTCGTAGGACTTCATGCAGACGAAGGCGATGTCGACCGGCTTCTCCTTGGCGAGCTGCTGCGCATCGGTGACGTGGAGTGCACGCACCGGCACGGTGAATTCCGGCTCTTTCATCGCGTGGGTGACGCGCAAGCCGTGGTCGCGCATATGCTCGACATGGGCCGGCCACGGATCGATGAAGGTGACATCCTCGCCGGCCTGCACCATGTGGGCGCCGGTATAGCCGCCGACCGCGCCGGCGCCGACAAAGGCGATTTTCTTGCCCATACTGTCCTCCCGTTGGGCGAAAACCATATCGAGTCCGCCGGCGGCTCGTAAGTGGGGCCGGTTCGGGAATCGGGTGGCGAGCCGGTGCGCGCCGGTTCAATCGAGGTGCGCTGCGGACAATGGAGAGGGGTTGGGATAGGGCTTGACGATGCCGCTGCAAAATCGGGTGAACCCGTTCGGCGAATTGTTCGCCACGCAGGCGCGCGGCACGCTGTTCGGCAACCGCGGCGGCCGTTTTCACACCGACGCAAGAACGCTGACCAGGCGGCGCTGGGCGTCGCGGCAGTGGATCTGCTGCGTGCTCGATTTCAAGGGCCGCCAGCGCGACGTCTGGGGCCGCTACTACACCGAGCTGTTCTTTGTCGATGAGGTGACGGCGCTCGCAGCCGGGCACCGGCCATGCTTCGAGTGCCGCCACAAGGACGCAGAAGCCTTTGCCGAGGCCTGGCGCAAGGCACGAAGGCTTTTGGCGCGGCCTTACGCCGCCGCGATGGACGACGTGCTCCACGCTGAGCGTCTGCACGGACGCGGAAAGCGTCTCCACCGGCGCACCGTCGATACGCTGCCCGACGGTGCTTTCGTTGTGCTCGACGGCGAAGCTTTCGCGGTTCGCGGCCGGGCGCTGCTGCATTGGACGCCGCAAGGTTACGATGCCCGCAGGCCACGACCGCGCGACGCCATCGTCGACGTGCTCACGCCGCCCGCCATCTTGGCGGTGCTGTCAGCAGGCTACCGGCCGCGCTGGCACTTGAGCGCGGAGAGCTAGTTACGGCGCAAGCGGCGTCGGGTTGTCCGCCGGCGGCTCGACGCCGAACGAGTTGGCGGTCATGCAGGTCATGGAGAAGCTTCCCGTCGCCGCCACCGCCGCCACCAGACCTTCGGTGCCCAACGCCTTGTCGGCGGCCCCATAGGTCGCGTCGCTTAATGTCTTGTTGGCGAGAAGCTCGCTCGCCACCGTGTAGCAGGTGCGCTCGCGCGCGTCCGGCAGATCCGGCGCCTTGCGCGCATTGATGGCGTCGATCGCCGCTTGCGGAATGCCGACGGCGAGCGAGCGGCGCGCTTGCGCGAACCACGGATAGCGCGCGCCCCAGTGCCGGGCGACGACGAGATTGATGACCTGGCCTTCGCGCGGCGTCAGCGGCCCGTGCGCCAGCGACTCACGCATGTTCTGCGCCGCCTCGAACAATTTCGGCAGCCGGATATAGGCGGTGTAGGGCCCGCCGACGATGCCGCTTGTGGCTTTGGCGGCGTCGTAAACGCGGGCCTGCTCGGCGTTCATGGCGGCGCGGTCGATGATGGCGATGCGTGGCATGTTGCTTCCCTCTCTTGATTGCGAATGTGTTGGCTAGCCGCGGAATGCGGCCTTGATGGCTTCGACGCCCTTGCCGGATTTGGCGGCGGCGATGATGCGCGCTTCCTGCTTCATCAGGCCGTCGAGCGCGGTCTTCATGGCATCGATCTTGTCCGGCGGCACGACGACGGCGCCGTGACGGTCGGCGTGGATGAGGTCGCCGCTCATCACCTCCATGCCGGCGATGGTGACCGGCACGCCGAACTCGACCACGTGCACATAGGCGTGCGACGGCCCGATCGAACCGGCCAGCATCTGAAAGCCTTCGGCCACCTGGCCGATGTCGCGGATCGAGCCGTTGGTCACGGTGCCGAGGCAGCCCAGCGCCTTGTGCACGTTGGTCTGGACCTCGCCCCAGAACGCGCCATAGCCGGCCGGCTGGTCCTTGTCCTCGATCATCACCACGCCCGGCTGTGGCGCCGCCGCGACATAGTCGAGATAGTCCATGCGTTTGGCCATATAGCTCGGCCCCGACACCGCGTTGCGCGAGCGGATGGTGACGGTCTTGGCGAAGCCGACCATGGGCGGCAGATCGGGAAACGGGCAGTGCAGGTGGGCGACCGTGTACCCGGCGCCGCGGCGCTCGGGCGCCGCGATCTCGATCAGATTGCAGACGGTCGGCGTATCGATCGACCGCAGGAAGGCGAATTGGCTTTCCGACACCAT
>Ga0335081_10015683_pt1 | contig 12260 bp, 8 predicted proteins | sample Lox_Sample_35_FD_206713 | JGI IMG/M metagenome (GOLD analysis project Ga0335081, IMG submission 206713) | Soil microbial communities from Loxahatchee National Wildlife Refuge, Florida, United States - Lox_Sample_3.5 | ecosystem: Environmental > Terrestrial > Soil > Wetlands | place: USA: Florida... | reverse complement strand
CCCGAATACTTGATCTTCAGAATCTGCTGGCCCGCGACGATCGCAACGACCTGCTCGTTCCCCAGCAACGCCGCGGCAGCCTCGTGGATCGATGCCGCGCTCCGGAGAGACTCTCCGAGTGACGAGCTCTTCACGACCGACGAGGCGAAGGCGTCGGTCGTCAGAAGCTCACTCAGGATCCCCTGCTCGGCCGCTGCCGGCGGTGAGGAAAGCGGCGGGGTGATGGCACCCCCGACCGACGATGCCAACGGAGGAGCAGTGTCGACCCAGAGGCTCGCCGTTGAGGTATAGCTCTTCGAGGATGTGAACAAGACCCCGGCGGCCGCAACGACCCCAAGAATCATCGGTACGCAGAACAGCTTGCGATGACGCCGGAACGTCTCGCGGTAGGAGGTTGACGGCGGCTTGCTCTTGTCGGGGGGTTGCTCCAAAGCCCATGCCTTTCATTGCGATCGAACTACGATCCGCAAAGACAACGCGCCCCGCGAGCCCAGACTTTTGTTATGCGCTCGTTAGCTCGGATCGTGCCGCCAGAACCGCGCGGGGACTGGCTCTGTCCGTCTGAGTGGGGATACCCCTGGCTGCCAAGGGTCCGCGTGGCAGCGGCGGCGTTCTGCTGCCGGAGGGCTCACGCGGCTGATCGTCCGCCGTGAGCGCCGGCACCGGAGCGCGGCTGTCGTTCACCGACGATCCGACCTGATCGCATGGACTGAAGCGCTGAGCCACAACGGCGGGTTCGAGCGCTTCAATGCGCTCCGAGCTGCCGGCTGACCGCTGAGGCCGACAAGCACCACGACCAGCCGCACCCTGTCTCGAGCGTGAGGAAGTGCCGTAGGCCGCTCCGCGAGGCGGCACGGGTCGCGCGTGCTGAAACGCCGGTGTCTGGCGAACTCGCCGGCAGACCGCGATCGTCCGAGCAGAGGCTGGCTCGACAACTAACCGAGTCCACGTGCCCGACCGCTATCGCCGGTTGCATCCGGCGCAGAGGAGCCGGATGTTCTGGGGCTCGTTGCCGCCCCCCATCGATGACGGGACGACGTGGTCGTACTGGATTAGCTCCTCGGAACCGCAGCCCAGGCAGCGGCCCCGGTCGCGCTCGAATACGAGGCGCTTCACCTCCTCCGGAATCGGGCTCGCCAGATGGAGATCGAACTCCCATTCGATGCCCTGCTCGTCATCGTCTTCGAGCAACACGAGAAGGGCTCGTAGATCCTCGGGTCCGTAGTCACCCGAGTCCCAGTAGAACTCGTCCCGCCACCACCACCATTGCCGCTCACGCGCTCGTGCGACGAACACTGGGAGGTCACCTTGATCACGCCAGGCCCGAAGCCGTAGGTACGTATCGGGACGAAGCTGGCACGGTGGGCATCCCGTGCCGGCGAACCAGACGCGGTCAGTCCAAAGAAATCCTTGTTTGTCTCGCCAGAACCCAGCGTTCTCGTCGTTCTGAACCTCGACACTCCCGTCGACCGGCCGCCCGATCATCGAGAACGCCGGCGCATATGGAGCCGTGCGCGACTCCCAGAGTCGCGCAGCGATAGAGACAAGGACGATCGCGAACGCGGCGCACAGCACGTCGGTCAGGAGCGGCGCATCCATCGGTCCCCACAGGGCAAAGAACACCGCTGCGGCAACGCCTGCGGACGCGACGCCCTCGCGAGTCCGCAGCCATGGACCGAGCCGATTATGAATCTCGTCGGCCACATGATCGACCGCGGCAACCGCAGCCGTCGTGCTCGTATGTTGGGTGTTCGTCATATTCCTCCTCGGCCACGCGAACGAACGACGAAATAAGTGAGCTTCTCCTGGCGACGGCAGAACCCTAGCTCCCTTCGGCGGGCCTCGAGCGGCTTGATGCCGAATCCCCCACATAAGAACGTTGTTAAGAAGCTAGTCCCTACCCGAAAGACGAGTGTCGGACGCTAACGCAGAACCTCAGCGAGCAACCGTCCAACGTGCTCACTGTGGTCCAACTCGTCGAAGCTGAAGCGCAACGGATACAGGGGATGGTCCGCCAGCAGATCGGAGACTTCCTGGCGTATGCGTCCAGCGTCCGCCGTCCAACGCACCGCCTGGGCGAGGAGACGGCCTAACTCGGCAAACTCCGCTTCCGTCAGTCCGCGGCGCGTCAGGGCCTGCGTGCCCAACCGAAGGCCAAACGCGCCGCGCGTGCCCGGGATCATCACCGAGTTTGTGCGGAAAGCACACATGGGAAGGACTTCATTGACGAGCTTGTGTGAGTCGCCGGCCGCCCCGATCGCCACGTGCACCTGGTGCGTTTCGGTCCCGCCGTACTCCATCCCGAGCACGCAGAGGCCGCAGCGGTCCAGGACTCGCGCAAGCGTCCTGGCATTTGCGATCACTTGCTCGGCGTATGCCCGACCAAAGTTCGCAATCTCTTCGAGAGCGATCACCAGCCCGGGAAGGCACTCAGCATGGCTGTTCGACTGGAGTTGAGGGCAGACCACGTCCCACACTTCGTGGGCGAGCGGATGATGCCGGTCGGCGAACGCGATCACGCCCTTGTTCGGGCCCGGCAGCGTCTTGTGCGTATTGAACGTAAGGATGTGCGCGCCTTGCTGCAACGGCTGAGGAAGCAGACCCGCCGCGATCAGCCCGGCCGTGTGACTGACGTCGACCGCAATCGTCACTCGCGCGGGTAGCACGGCGGCCAGCTCCTCGATCGGCTGCGGCCGTCGGCAGTGTGACGGCTGAACGAGCACCAAACGAATGTTTGGATGCTGCGCGGCAAGGCTGGCGGTCCTCTCGACATCAATCAGATCACCCTGCATCGGGAACGCAAACGAGTCGATGCCCAGCCTCTGGGCGAGGACTGACGCGCCGAAGTGGCCGCCGTCCTCCGGCGCCAGCTCAACGAACGCATCTCCGGCCTTGCATGCCGCCATCACAACCGCCTGCTCGCATGCCGATCCGCCATTCGGCCGCCAGTCCGCGATGTCCGCAGCGAACAGCCGCTTCATCTGCGCCAGGAACTTCGACTGGAGGGCGGGCAACGTGCCGGACCGTGGGAACGACCATTCCCCGCAGTGCCCCGGGCTTGGCGCGTCAAAGAAATAATGCTCCCCACCGACGAAGGCCGCGGCCGCGCGCACAGCCGCGCTCGGGTAGTTCTCGCTCGCCGTGAGCGTCGCCATCACGGTCTGGTAGTGCCGTTCCTGCGACAACATACCGGCGAGCCAGCCGAGCAGCTTGCCATCGGCGGCGATCGTCCCGGTTGGCAAAGCGTCGGCGCGGCGCGCCGAGCTTGCCCCTGCCAAATCGTAAGCGGCCATAAGAAGTCCTTTTGAGAGAACGCCTGCGCCCACATAACGTGCCCTTGCATCCGCAACTTCTAGTTTCCGATGCCGCGGTCCCAGGTCGCGACTCGACGGTCGGCGGACTCGTTCAGGGGGGAGACTCGTTCAGGGGGCGGAGAGCCCCGCCGCAGTCGCCGTGGCCAAACGGGCGTCCGGCCACAACGCGGTCGATGGGCCAAGCCAAATAGAATCGTCCCGTGCCATCCCATGACGTGCTAATCATCGGTGCCGGCCTCGCCGGCCAACGGGCCGCCCTGGCGGCGGCCGAAGCCGGGGCCTCGGTGGCGATCGTCTCCAAGGTCCATCCCGTCCGCTCGCACTCGGTCGCGGCCGCCGGCGGGATCAACGCGGCGCTCAACCCGGAGGACAGCTGGGAGTCCCACGCGTTCGACACCGTCAAAGGCTCGGACTACCTAGGGGACCAGGACGCGATCGAGATCATGTGCCGCGAGGCGCCCGACGAGCTTCTGTATCTCGAGCACATCGGCGTCACCTTCCACCGCAACGAGACCGGACATCTAGGCACGCGCGCCTTCGGCGGCGCGTCCGCCGCCCGGACCTACTACGTCGCCGACATCACCGGCCACGCGATCCTCCATGTGCTCTATGAGCAGTTGATGAAGCGCTCGGAGCAGATCGACCGCTACGAGGAGTGGTTCACGACCGATCTTCTTCAGGACGACGCGGGCCACTGCACCGGCGCGATCTGCCGCAATCTGCGCGACGGCGCGCTCGAGGTGTTCAACGCCAAGACCACGATACTCGCCTCCGGCGGCGCGGGCCAGGTGTATGAGCCGACCACCAACGGGCTGATCGTGACCGGCGACGGCATCGCCCAGGCCTACCGGATCGGGGCCAAGCTGATGGACATGGAGATGGTCCAGTACCACCCAACGACGCTCGCCGGCAACGGCCTGCTGATCACCGAGGGCGCCCGCGGCGAGGGCGCCTGGCTGCTCAACGCCGAAGGCGACCGGTTCATGGAGAAGTACGCGCCGAACAAGTTCGAGCTCGCCTCGCGCGATGTCGTGTCGCGGGCCGAGCAGACCGAGATCAACGAGGGCCGCGGATTCCCCGACGGGACCGTCGCGCTCGACATCACCAAGGTGCCCCGCCGCCGCACGCTCGAGGCGCTGCGGGAGATCGTGAACATCGGACGCGATTTCGCCGGCGTCGACATCACCCGCGAGCCGATCCACATCCGCCCCGGCATGCACTACATCATGGGCGGCGTCAAGACCGACTCCGACGGCCAGACGACGGTCCCGCACCTGTACGCGGCCGGCGAGGTCGCGTGCGTCTCGGTCCACGGCGGCAACCGACTCGGCGCGAACTCGCTGCTCGACACGCTGGTGTTCGGGCGGCGCTCGGGCGTACACGCCGCCGCCCGCGCGCTCCAGATGCCGATGCCCTCTACCACCGCCTCGCGGATCGCCGACACCGAGAAGCACATCGCCGCGATCATGAACCGTCCGACCGGCGGCCGGCGGATCGGGGCGATCAAGAACGAGCTCGGCGAGAGCATGAACGAATACGTCGCGGTGTTCCGCGACGAGGCCGGGCTTGCCAAGGCGCACAAGATCGTCCGCCGGCTAAAGGACGAAGCCACCCGCGCGGCGATCGATGACCGAGGGTCGATCTTCAACCAGGACGTGATCGCGGCGATCGAGCTCGGGTACATGCTCGACGTGGCCGAGACGATCGTCGTCGGCGCGCTCGAGCGCAAGGAGTGCCGCGGGGCCCAATGGCGGATCGACTATCCGGGACGCGATGACGAGAAGTGGCTCAAGCACATCGACATCTCGATGAACGGCGCCGACGTGCCGCTGGTGAGCTTTTCGCCGGTCACGATCACCCGCTGGCAGCCAGAGGAAAGGACCTACTGATGCCCGAGTATACGCTGAGGATCCGCCGCTACGACCCGCAGTCCGGCGAGGCTCCGCGCTGGGACACCCACACCGTCGACCTCTCGCCGGTCCAGTCGGTGCTCGACGCGATCCTCAAGATCAAGGACGACACCGACGGCTCGATCGGGATCCGCTGCTCCTGCCAGCAGGCGATCTGCGGCTCGTGCGGGGTGCGGATGAACGGCAGGCCGGGCCTCGCGTGTAACACCCACCTCCAGGAGGCCGCGGACCGCGCCTGGAACTCGCCCGACGAGGACGAGGGGAAGGCGGTGATCACGGTCGAGCCGATGGGCAACATGCCGGTGATCCGGGACCTGATCGTCGATATGGACGCGGTGCACTGGAAGAAGATCCAGCGGGTCACGCCGTGGCTGATCAACAAGCAGCCGGTGCCCGAGCGCGAGTACATCGTGCCGCACGAGAACATGGTCGATGTGACCCAGCCGATGGCCTGCATCCAGTGCGGTGCATGCGTGTCTGACTGCCTATCGATGGAGGTCGATCCGGAGTTCATCGGACCGGCCGCGCTGGCCAAGGCGTACCGGTTCGTCGGCGACCCCCGCGACGCCCAGCACCGCGAGCGGCTCAGCGACCTGTCCGACGATCGTCACGGGATCTACGACTGCACCCACTGCTTCAGCTGCATCGACGCCTGCCCGAAGGGGGTGGCCCCGATGAGCCAGATCATGCGCCTGCGCCGGATCGCGGGCTCGGACTTCGACATCGAGGACCGCAACAACGGCTACCGCCACGAGCACGCGTTCGTCAACAACATCCGCAGGAACGGCATCCTCCACGAGACGGATCTGCTCGCCGACTCTTACGGTGGGAAGCTCAAGCCGGCAGCGGGCAAAGAGATGATGAGCGGGCTGCCAACCGCGCTAAAGGGTCTGTCGCGCGGCAAGATGACGCCGAGGACCGCGCTGGGGCACCCGCACAAGGCCTCGCCCGAGGTCAAGAAGCTGTTCGACACCATCGACGGCAAGCCGAAGCGCTACGAGCTCAATCTGTACGTGAGCGGATACGAGGACGAGCCCACCGGTTCGGAGTCCGCGTCCGAGGGGCAGTCATGAAGGTCGCGTACTGGCCGGGATGCGTGAGCCGAGGGTTCACGCCCGAGCTCCACGGATCGATGGCGCAGGTCGCGCCGCTGCTCGACATCGAGCTGATCGAGCTCGACCGGGCCGCGTGCTGCGGCGCCGGCGTGATCGCCGAGCACAACCAGGAGCTCGCCGACACTCTGAACGCCCGCACTTTCGCGCTCGCCCAGCGCACCGACGGTGAGCTGATGATGAACATCTGCTCGACGTGCCAGGGGGCGCAGACGGAGTGCCAGGAGCGGCTCGACGCCAACACCGAGTACCGCGAGCAGGTCAACGGCAACCTGACCGACGAGGGTCTCCACTACGAGCGCGGTCTGACCAACAAGAACTTCCTGTGGCTGCTGGTCGAGGACATCGGCCTGGACGCGCTGAAGGCCAAGGTCAGGCAGCCGTTGAGCAACCTCAAGGTCGGCCCGTTCTACGGGTGCTACATCGTCCGCCCGGCGGAACGGCTTGGGCTCGACGAGGAGCACCCGCGCGACCGCTATCTGCACTGGGTGATCGAGGCGCTCGGTGGCACCGTGATCGACTACGCCGGCGTCTACAAATGCTGCGGCTTCCCGATCATCACAATGAACAAGGAAGCGTCGCTCAAGCAGGCCGGCCGTCATCTCGGTGACGCGATCGATGCCGAGGCCGACTGCCTTGTCGTCCCCTGCCCGCTGTGCCACCTCAACCTCGACCTCCAGCAGCCGGTGGCATCGAAGGTCGTCGGACGCGAGCTCGGGATGCCCGTCCTGCACCTGCCCCAGCTCGTCGGGCTCGCGCTCGGGCTCTCGCCCAAGGAGCTCGGGATGAACAAGCACATCGTCAGGCCAACGTCCGTGATCGACTGGTCGACCACGGTCGTTGCCGGCGCCGCGGCCTGACCAGCGGCCCGACCGCGTCCCACACCCCGACGACTGGCTCTTAACGACGAAGAGCGAGGCCCACTACCTCGCCCTCGTCATACCCCTCATGTCCGCCCGTTGGAATCCACGGAGCTGTGAGGCTCTAAGTTCAGCCCGTGGATACCCACATCGGACTGTTCCTGAACGAGATTTGGGGTCAGATTCCTGACAGGTCCGACGCGGTGTGACCAGCCGATCTACGCGGCGACGGAATCGCTGCCGGGGAGCAGCCCCCGCGCCACCAGCACCTCCGCGATCTGGACGGCGTTGGTGGCGGCCCCTTTGCGAAGGTTGTCGCTCACGATCCACATGCTCAGCGCGCGGGGGTGGGACTCGTCGCGCCGGATCCGGCCGACGAACACCTCGTCCCGGCCGGCGGCGCGAAGCGGCGTCGGCACGTCCTCGACGACTACGCCGGGCATCTCGCCGAGGAGCTCGCGTGCCTCCTCTGGCGACAGCGGGTCGCGCGTCTGCACGTTGACCGCCTCCGAGTGGCAGACGCGCACGGGGACGCGGACGCACGTGACCGCGACGCCGATCGACTGGTCCTCGAGGATCTTGCGCGTCTCGAACATCATCTTGCGCTCTTCGTCAGTGTGGTCATCGCCGTCGGAGAAGGAGCCGGCCGCGCCGATGACGTTGAAGGCGATTGGTTCGGGATACACCTGGGGCGTCGGCATGTCCGCGCCCCGCAGCGAGGCATCGGCCTGCGCGTCGAGTTCGTCGATCGCCTTCTTGCCGGTGCCTGACACCGACTGGTAGGTGGACACCACCAGACGCTCGATCCCGGCGTTGCGGTGGATCGGCGCCAACGCGACCACCATCTGCATGGTCGAGCAATTGGGGTTGGCGATCAGCCCGCGATGCCCTTCGAGCACATGCGGATTCACCTCGGACACGACCAGCGGGACCTCCGGATCGCGGCGGAACGCCGAGGAGTTGTCGACCACGGTGGCACCCGCCGCGACGAATCGCGGCGCCCATTGGCGAGAGGTCCCGCCGCCGGCGGAGAACAGCGCGATGTCGAAGCCGTGCAGATCGGCTTCGTCGTTGAGCACGCGAACGGTGAGACCGCCGTCGAGCTGCCGCCCGGCGGAACGCTCGGTCGCGAACGGCACGATCTCCGAGGCTGGGAAGTTGCGCTCGTGCAGCAGCTCCAGCATCGTCGTCCCGACCACGCCGGTCGCGCCGACGACAGCGACGCGACAACCGCGGCTCATCGCGCCTCCTGCCCGATCGGGCGCTCGCGCTGGACCTCAGCGAGGCTCAGCTGGAACGCCTTGTGGAGGGACTCGACCGCGCGCGGCACCGAATCGGAACGGATCACGCACGAGATCTTGATTGGCGAGGTCGTGATCATCTCGATGTTGATCCCCTCGCCGGCAAGCGTCTCGAACACCTGCGCGGCCACGCCTGGATGCGAGCGCATCCCGGCGCCGATGATCGAGACCTTCCCGATTTCGGGATCGGTGGCGATTCCGCCGATTCCGAGCTCCGAGCGAATCGGCCCGAGCGCGCGTTCGGCCGCCCGCAGATCATCGCCCGAGATCGTAAACGACACCTCGGCATCGCGACCCTCCTCGCGCGGCTCGTTCTGGATGATCGTGTCGACGTTGCAGTTCGCGTCGGCAAGCGCCCGGAAGATCGCGGCGGCCACGCCGGGGCGATCGGGAACGCCGGTCAGTGTGATCCTCGCCTCGTCGGTCGAGTGGGTCACGGCGGTGATGAGTGGGTGCTCCATCGTCTCGTCTTCTCCGATTACGAGAGTACCGGGCGCCTCGTCGAAGCTCGAGCGGCAGTGGATCTGCACGCCGTGGGTCCGAGCGTACTCGACTGATCGCAGCTGCAGGACCTTCGCTCCGGACGCCGCCATCTCGAGCATCTCTTCGAAACTCACCTGCGGCAGCTTGCGGGCGCTCGGGACGATCCTCGGATCTGCGGTGAACACCCCGGCGACGTCGGTGTAGATCTCGCAGACCTCGGCGCCGATCGCGGCCGCCAACGCCACCGCGGTGGTGTCCGAGCCGCCCCGGCCGAGCGTGGTCACGTCACGGCTGGTGGAGACACCCTGGAAGCCGGCGACCAGCACGATCAGGTCGTCGCCCAACGCCTCGCGGATCCGGTCGGCGCGCACCTCCAGGATCCGGGCCTTGGTGTGCGACGCGTCGGTGACGATGCCGGCCTGCGAGCCGGTGAAAGAGATCGCGCGATGCCCGAGGTCGTTGATCGCCATGGCGCACAGCGCGCAGGAGATCCGCTCTCCGGTCGATAGCAGCATGTCCATCTCGCGCGGATCGGGAGTCGGCGACACCTCCTCGGCCATCGCGATCAGCTCGTCGGTCGTCTTGCCGCGCGCGGACAGCACCGCGACCACGCGCTTGCCGGCCTCGCGCTTCTGTACGATCCGGCGGGCGGCGCGCTTGATCCGCCCGGCGTCAGCCACGGAGGTCCCGCCGAACTTCATCACGATCGTCTCGGGCATGACAAGGAAGGGTACGCGGCGAGGCCGAGGGCGTGTTGCAACCCTCGTTCGGCGGGTCGCGCCCACCGCGCTGATGTACGCGAGTCGAGCGCACGCCGCTCGCCATGCCGCTCAACGGTAGGAGACGGATTCTCTCGTCGCTGGACCGCATACTCCGAATCTCGCGCGGCCATCCCCGACGAAAGACGACGGACCCGACCGACGTTGTTCGGCTCGGTACCAACCAATCGGAGCTGTAATGCAGCTTCCGCGCGAGTGCCTCGCCCGACGAGGACAACATGAGAAAGGACGGCATGACCATCTCGACGGTTCTGGGCGGTGCTGCGCTCAAGGCTCAAAGGCAAGGATGGCTTCGGGCGTGCGTTCCGCCTTCGGCGCGTCGGCGACTCGGCACCGCCGCCTCCGGGCTGATAACGCGATCCACGGACGACCTGGTTGATGACTGGTCGCGCCCGCTCGTCGGCACAGGTGATCGCGCGGTTCTAAAGACGACGCCCGCGGTGGCCCCGGGCGAGGCTATTCCGCCCAGCCCTACCGGCGTTGACGCGACTGAAATCGAGCTTCCCGCAGAGGCTCCGCGCTGTCTGCTCGTCACGATGTCTCTGGACGTCGCTCGTGGGATGGACGAGATGGTGGCGTTTCTTGCGCTACGGCTACGATCACACGGGTTCCGCACGGCGATTCTCCTCACCCCCCTAACTCCCGAACATGACGTCGAGGATCGTCTTGCCCCGATGCTCTCGGCGGCCGGAATTGAGGTGGCGGTAGCGCGAGAGCCTGCCGCGAGGCAATGGGTTCGCAGGTGGGCTCCCGACGTTATAAGTGCTCATGACGCCCCCGACTGGGTCTTGAACGAAGCGCGCTCCATGGCCGTGCCGTATGTCAAAATGGTGCACGGCATACACGCTCTGTTCGGTTGCGATTGGAGCGCCGAGGCGGAGAGAAGTCGCGACATGGCGGCGATTGTCGCCGTCAGCGAAATCGTCCGCCGTCAATATCTCCGCAGTGTGCCCGCCTTCCCGAGCGAGCGCATCGTGACGATCCCCAACGGCGTCGACCACCTGCGACGGGTGCCGCGTGACCGGTTAACGGCTCGAGCGGCGCTTGGTCTCAAGGACGAGTTCCTGTTTGTGTGCCTTGCCCGTCACGACGCCAACAAGAATCAGTTTGGCCTCGTGTCTGCGTTCGACGAAGTCGCTGCTCGTCACCCCGAGGCACACTTGCTCATGGCCGGACACGTTGGCCCGCCAGGCTACGCCATGCAGGTGCGGCGAGAACGGGACAGGCTCGCAGCTCGCGACCGCGTTCACCTGCGCAACCACGCCGCCGATCCAGCGTTCTTGCTTGCTGCAGCCGACGGCTTCGTGCTGAACTCGTTCTTCGAGGGCGGCCCTCTCGTGACGATGGAGGCACTGCATGCGGGCGTCCCGGTCGTCGCTAGTGATGTCGGCAGCGTCCGCGACCAATTGGGAACCGACCCGTCTCGCGGTTATCTGGTTCGGAACCCCCTCGGCGACCCGCTCGAGGTGAACTGGACGACCATAGCGTCGGCGTGTTACGCGAGGCAGATCAACCGGGAGGAGCTCGTAGAGGCGCTTTGCGCGCTTGTCCGCGAACGGGAGCAGCGGGCCTCAAAGCGGGAGGAGCTTGCTGCCGATTCCGCGGAGCGGTTTCATCCGGATCACTGCCTGCGCGCGCACGCCAACCTTCTACATTCTTGCGTCACCGGCCGCCCCCTTGGGCGTAAGCGAGCGGCTTGAGACTGGCACGGGCGACGCCCGGCCGACGACATCGTCCCGCCGGGACCCTGTGCCAACCTCACGAGGTTCGAGTGCAACCGCGCGAGAGCTCGCGCTCGACGGCAGCTTCGATGTCGGGGCGACGAACACAGCGCTGCCGGCCCGTCAGCCTAAGCGCTCCCAAGTTTCTGAACATCTGGCGAAAGTCCTCGCCGCCTGCCCCCGTTTGTCGGCATAAGCCGTGCTGATCTGAGGCGAACGACTGCGAGCAGTTGTAAGGGTGATGGGAGCTATGCAACATCTGGCCGGTAGGCGACCTAACAAACCAGTGGCAATCACCGTGGCGGTGTTGGTTGCCGTGCTCGGCCTCGTGCTGGGCCGCGCGGGGGAGGCGTCAGCGGCGTCTGCGAACTGCTCCGCCGGCTCGACGATGATCATCGTTGCCCACCAGGACGACTCACTCCTGTTCCTCAGCCCGGATTTGATCCACGCGATCCAGAACGGACGCTGCGTACGGACCGTGTTCGTCACGGCTGGGGACGACGGGCAGGGTTCAAGCTACTGGTCCTCACGCGAGAAGGGGGCCGAAGCGGCATATTCCGAGATGGCCGGCGTCGCAAACACGTGGACGCAGTCCGACGCAGGAGTCGCCGGGCACCCGATCCCCGTCATGACACTGTCGGCTGACCCGAACATCTCCCTGGTGTTCATGCGCCTGCCCGACGGAAACATCGACGGCTCGGGATTCGCATCGCAGGGCTTCGAGAGCCTCCAGAAGCTCTACACCGGCGACATCCCGCAGATGACCGCCGACGACGGTTC
>Ga0335081_10015682_pt1 | contig 12260 bp, 13 predicted proteins | sample Lox_Sample_35_FD_206713 | JGI IMG/M metagenome (GOLD analysis project Ga0335081, IMG submission 206713) | Soil microbial communities from Loxahatchee National Wildlife Refuge, Florida, United States - Lox_Sample_3.5 | ecosystem: Environmental > Terrestrial > Soil > Wetlands | place: USA... | reverse complement strand
GATACTCGACTCTCAGTCATCAGATCGCGAGCTTTCAACAAGGAGTCGGTTGGTGAAATGATGACTACCCAGCCGGTCATTACATCCTTGACCGAATCTGTTTGAACTCCTGTCTGCACACCAACCAACCGCTAAATCGATAATTACTACGATCTGGATTTGGTTAAGAGAATTTTTCGATATAAGAGAGCCTAGCAGTTACCACGGCTGATTATGAATCGGACCATGTTCGTGGGGACGGAGATTGGCGAATATGCATTTCCGTGACTTACTTGATTCGTGACGTTATCTTCAGTCCCCTCATTTTTAGATGGTCCAAGAATTCCTCACGCAAATCGTCATTGAATGCGAGTTCAGGCGGGCAGAGGCCCTTTTGCAAAACACGACCCGATCCGAGAATCTGAGCTGCAATGGAGCACGGGAACGCCGTGGTTCTAGCCATCGAAGTCACTTTCCCCTTTGTGTCATAGTGGTCGATCATCTCGTATCGATGGTTTACCTGTCTTTTTCCTTTCTTGCCAGTAACGTCAACCCTGAGAAGGGTGAGATCCTTATCCTTACCAAGCTTGAGTTTTTCGGATAATAACTGCGAAACGAATGATCTCGGCACAATACGGGAGTCATTGAACTGCAGGGGGGCAGTCTCGAGTAATCCACACTCAATGAGTGTTTTCAGTTGGTCTACGTGGCCTGGCCAACGAATCGTCTTTTCATCCATCTCTCGAACGTTTCTAATCGTTTGAACCAGCGTTGAGAGTCCGTCCGTGTAGAAGCACTCGCACCGCCCTATAGGCGACGGGAAGGATATACTCTCAAGCCCTGAAAGGGCTGGCACATCAACAATCTTCCCTTGCTTTATGATTCGAGCGTTACGAAGATACTCCTCCAAGACCGCCTCAAAGGAGAAAACGATGCGATAATTCAACGGAGGCCTAGGTTTCTCCGGAAGCCCACCGACCTTTATGTGCACCTCTTCGGTCCTATCAAGGTCCTTAGCGCCAGCCATAGCTAGAATGTTGGTTAGACCCGGGGCTAATCCGCAGGCGGGAATTATCGTCACACCCTTTTTCTTGGCTCCTGAATGAATATCGGAGTACCCAAATCTCCATCCGAAAATCAAATCAACGAAATCAACTCCCGCGCGAATCGTTGATAGAATTGCATATTGAGCAAAAGCATGAGGTAAAGCTCCCACGCCAACATCGAAGTTCTTCAATAGTCGAACCGTTGCGTCCTTCCGACGAACATCGTGAGCTATCACCGAAAGTTTAGGTGAGCGTTCAAGGCGTGTTAGGGATTGAAGTCTGTCCCGATCAAGATCACAGACTGTGACCTTATCAACACTCTTAGACTTTACAAGATCACGAGCAATCGTTGCTCCCATTAGTCCAGATCCAAAAACCGCAACTCTCACGTCTCAACTCCCCTAACTGAAAGTTTCGCTAGTCTCCTTGGGCTGAGAGGTAAGCATTCCGATCGAATCCCAACCTCCCCTGAAGTTGGTTTGCTTTGAAATCGAGTCGCGCTTTCCGTGTACGTTTTCAGTTGCAACTTCTTCTGTGATGTGACGGGGCTATTGATGAATTGCAGTGAGACTAGTGACGTATTGTAGATAACAGATATGAAAAACAGCCATTACCAATATACTCGATCCTTCGGTTTGCTTTTCGCGTAATCTGAAAGCAATCGAAAGGGAATGGGGAAGGTTGGTTCTTTGCATCGTCGCTATGGTTGTCTTCTCCGTCCTAAGTTTAGGTTCCGCGAAATATCGACCGTACGCTAGAGAAGCGATTAGGTGCGTTTTCAAGAACATGACCTTCAGCCCCTGCGATGCTAAGCTTGAGCAGAAGATTAAGGGCAAAGTAACCGCCAAACTTCTTAGATTTCCCGCTTTGGCTCGGGTCTTTTACAGGAACTTCAGAATAATCTCTTGGGCATTCACGATCTCTTTCTTTGCCTCCCTAGCTTACACAGTTTACGCATTTTACAATTACTTCGCGTATGGTACTTGCGAGCCAGGAGAGGTCTGCCCGCTTAACTGGTTCGGTATTTTCGTGATGAAGTTCGAGAAGTTTCTGATTTACGCGGTCCCCATCTTGATAGTCATTATTGCGGTTTACTCTGTAGTGTCACATTTTCATCAGCGCAATCGTAGTGCAAGTTCGTAGATTAGGCGCCTACACGGTAGGGTTCGAGGAGTGGGCAAGAATCCAGACGTTCATGCACGTTTCCGAACAGAAGAAGTAGTCTGCAAACTTTGCCTTAGTTTCAGGTGCTCCACATGTGTCGCACTTCTTCCCCCACAGGGAGGGCGATGGAGCAGCCGAGTCATCCGAGACAGTCCACTCCTGCGTGTAACCGATTTGTTTCCGTCCAAAATCGATGAAGAATCCGCATCCGTGACAGTACAAGCCGTCCATTTTTCCTCGATTGTTCGAGTTGGAGGCTTTGCACTCACGACATCCTTCCTTTCTAGGATCTCCAGTTCTTCCAAGTATGTTGCAGATTTCATCGGTGGAAAGAGCGTACCCGTCAGAGGCTGAGTTGACTAAATCCCCGCGTAAGATTTTGAACGTGTGCCAACGAGACCGGTAGGTCTTGCAGAGATATGGTGATGATTCCAAGTCGTGAGAGCACCTGTTGGTAGGGCAGGTTCCAGGGAACCTCTTGAGGTAGACCGTTACAGCGGCTCGGGCTTCGTTTGGGGTGTCGGTGAGTTGGACTAGTTCAACTAGATCAGAGAATGCTGGGCGAGGTCCTTGGGTCAGGCTAGTCATGACCCCTTATGCTACATAATCTAGTGTTCCACTACGTAACTCTTTCCGACCGATCTGAAGAATGGTCTTAGCTCAGTTTTTGGTTTCTGAAACTCTTCATAGTAAGAATTAGCCGGTCCACGCGCCGGTGCACAGGTAGGAATAAATGATGACCACCCCTATCCCTTTGCGGCGCGCCCCACCTATGAGCAAACAGCCCAAGGTTCTCGGCAAGTTCACCGAAACGTCCAAAGACACGATGAGACGCGGCGGGAAGATTCTTGTCTTCTTTCTCGGCGCCGAGTATTGTCCCTACTGCGCAGCTCAAAGATGGGCGATCGTTCGAAGCCTTTCAAAATTCGGACAGTGGGAAGGCCTCAAGCAGACCATAAGCGCAGCCAGAGACGAACCGTTTCTTAACCTACCAACTTACGATTTTACGAACGCGACCTACACAAGTCCTCACATAGAATTCATTTCACGCGAGATTCAAGATCGTGAGTTTAGGCCTCTTCAGAAACTTCTGAAATCAGAGGAAAATCTGCTGCAGAAATTCAATCCTGATAAGGAGATCCCATTTCTCCTAATCGGTGGCAGATTCACGCAGATAGGTTCAGGATTCACTCCAAAAATCTTCATAGGGCACACTTTTCGGCAGACAGAGACTGAATTGAAGAAGGTTGAATCTGAAATTAGGAAGACGATAGATGACGAAGCGAACGTAATTTCCGCCCTGTTGTGCCTCGTTGGTCTGCCGCCGGACGTGTGCAAGGAAGCCTCGATCGTCGAACTGGCAACGCAAGCAATGGGCAAACTAGCCTAGTCCAAATATTCTAGCCCCCCCTCTTAAGGGTCGTAGCAGTGAACGACTACCTAGTGGCATATCCACAAAACACCTTCCGCAGGATTCAGGGACAGTGGCATCGGATACGAAGACGGCCTACGAGCGATCAGTCATACACGAAAACCAAGAGTATCACGGTAAACTACTCCTAATCAATTTGGTGAGTGCTATCGACTTTCGTTTCAAGTCATGGACAGAAAGAGGGAGCTAGAGTTGAGGAGTTTGACTATTTCGTCGCCGGCGTGGGCGTGATCTGAATGAGGTCGTTTTTGCGCTGATCTAAGAATCCCTCCCTCAAACCTCGTCGTATGTAGTACGCATTTCGTTCGCGCTTCTTCTTGTTGCACAGTTTCACCACGAACGGTAGCCCGGGTTTGACGGATTCGATTGGAACTGCTTCGATCGCCTTTGCTCCGACTGCGCTATCGAACAGTTTCTGTCCCAGTTCAGAACGGACGATAACTGTTGTCCACCCATCCTCAGAACCAACGGCTCCGACTGAAATATCGGCTAATTCTGCTACGTAATCTATGCAGTAACTGCAAGGATGGCTCATGTATGATTCAAGTTCCTTTGTTGAAACGTCCAAAACACAGTCTGCACCGATGAAGACCTTGAAACGGTTGCGCTTGATTACAGTTCTTGTTATCTTAGCAGGGTCGATACCATTTTGTTTCTGTATGAATTCGGTTACTAGTTTTTCATGCGTGTAAACCTTCGAGCAAAATAAACCGAGGGTTAGAACTGGTCGGCCGCCCCTAATCCAAGATCCACCAAACTTCACCGTTCCTTGCAAGGAGGTGTACATGCGCCAAAGTCCCTGAAGCTCGCAAGGCAAGGCGACCAGGCCTACGCGACCGTCTGGGTACGATGTCGCTGCATCTGACAAGACTCCGAGTGCGCCCCCGTGAGTGTATTTCGATCCAGCCGTACGAAGTACGTCCGCAGCAGTATCACCCAGCACAGGGACGGTTTTGAGCGGCATTCCACTTCCGAGGACGAAAACTGAGTTTGATTTGGTGAAGTCGGAGGTGGCGAAGCAGTTGATCATGCCGATCTGCAGTGCATGTGTCATTAAGGCTATGACAGTGCCGCCGTCTTGTCCTGCGTGCCAAATTTCTTCATCCAAGGCTCTGGCGGAGTAGACTTTTCTATAGATCCCTAATGCTTCCTCTTCGGGTTTCCTAGTTCTTCCAAAGAGGTAGTATTCGATTTCGTCTAGCGGTAGCTCAAGTCGAGGGCAACTGTAGTAGCATACTTGGCATGCTGCGCATGGTCCCTTGATCACGGGTTCCTCGTTCACGTTAACATTCAGCACGTTGATTGGGCATGATGCCACGCAGGCGGCACACATCATGCAGTGGTTAGCACGAACTACCTCATTGTATAGGTGGCCCCAAATCTTCGCGTTCTTGGGCGGAGACCAACCATCAGGCACTTTGCACGCACTGCCCCCATTGTATGCCCGAGAACAGGGGCTGATCGTATTTGAACGCTTTTCTTCTCTTAAATGTCCAAGCTCACTTCTTGTCTGTCTTCTGCCAGAAGCTGGTAAGGACTAGGATCGCAACGAACGCAAGAACCATAACGCCAACAACGTAACCCGAAAAAACCAAGCCTGCAACCGTAATGAATAGTACGGTTCCAGTAGCCTCACCAAACTGATTCGTTGACACAAAACTCAGAATTAGAAACAAGACACCTACTATCGCAAGGAGGGATACAACAAGTAAGATGAAGGATTGCTTCAACAAACCGCCAAACGAACCGGACATAATTGTCATCAGACTCCAATTGTCTATCGGTCTTTAATTTCTTCCCGAAATCCCCGACCTTGAAATTCTGGGTTCCAGCTCGAAGCCCTTATCGCGACCGAGTGGCAAGTGAGAGACCTGCGAGTTGTTTTGCCCTCTTCACAACTTCTGTGTACAGAGAAGCAAACCGACCATCTCCCAACGACTGTTCCAAATCCTGAAAGTCAGTCAGGTCAACCCCGTACACGTCGCTATATTCTTCGTTGACAAGGCCGCTGTCAATTGGATGACTGTCGAGCATTGCGTACAACATGGCCTTATGTAGAATGGTCACGAAAACTCCAGCCAAAGAACCAGACCTCAGCAAATCCTGACGTTGTCCGAGGTACGGGCAACTTGTGAATTTCTTAATTGTGCAAAACTGGTTCCTGCGACCGAACAGTTGCGAGTAGACTCGGGCTACAGTGTTTAGAAATTGAGAATTAGTGAAGAGCGTCTCGACCGTATCCTCCGTTCTATCCGAGGGCTGTTCCTTTGACTGTTGAAGTAGTATCTGGCCTTTCCTCGCTTCGTTGGCCCAATGATCCTTAGACCAAAGAAGGCACGTCCACTCACACTGCTGCTCTACGTCTGAGTCGAGCTCAAGCTGCCTTACGAAGTCGGCTGCATACCACTCAGCATCGTGAGGCTCCTGAACCATAAGTCATCTTAATTGAATGGCGGTGACTGCAAAGTTAAGGACTGTTCGTGGTTCTTCGTAATGAATCTCACTTCACACCCCTTCCTATCACTTCGCCTATCGATTCCATCCTTGCTTTTTGGAGCAACTCAAGCAGTTCACGATTGATCTTTGAAACTACTCCGGGCCCTTGGTAGATCAGGGCCGTGTATAGCTGAGTCGTTGAGGCTCCAGCCTCAAGAGCTTTCCATACGTCCGGACCAGACGAAATTCCACCACACGCATTGATTGGAATCTTTCCCTGCGTCTCCTTGTAGACATCGCTCACGATTCGAAGCATGTCACAGAAGATGGGCGGACCACTGAGACCACCAGTACCAATGCTTGCGCGAGGCTCATTGACTAGTTTCGTGTTGATGAGCGTCAGACCGTCGATCGAGTTCCTTGCACATACTTTAACGAGGTTGAGAATCTTCTCTCGCTCTTTCTCGTTAAAATATGGTGGGAGTTTGACCCAGACTGGTTTCTGCGATTTCCTTATGCTGTTAATCGCTACCAGAAGCGATTCTAGAATTTCAGGTTCTTGGAACATTCTTACTCCTAGAGTGTTAGGCGTGCTGATGTTGAGTTCGAAACCATCCGAGAACGGTTCCATAAGCCTGTAGCAGTCCACAATTTCGTCCACACCGAGGCCTGAGATGCTGACGATTATTGGTCGGAGGCGCGAATTTGTTCGTTGGAGGTGCGTCGTTATCTTCTGTGCGCCGTCGTTTGGCAGACCCATTGAATTTACGAGAGAGCTGTCCTGAGAGTGTCTCCAAATTCTGGGCTTGGGATTACCCTCTCGCGCCTTGAGTGTCACGGTGCCTAGGGTTAGATACCCGAACCCCATTAGGAACAGAGCCCTCCACATCTCACAATTCTTGTCGAATCCAGCTGCCAACCCAATCGGATCAGCAAACTCCAAGGTTCCTAACCCGACCCGCAGTCGGTCATCCTTCACGCTGAGAAATCCACTCGCAATTTTCCAAAGGGTCGTCCGTTTGAAGAACCACTTCGCAATACTGTGAGCAGTTTCGGGGGAGCTTAGAAAGATTGCTCGTCGAATTACGGACTCGTATAGACCTGGGCTCAAATCAAACTACTCACAAGATCGATCTCTCGCGGGCGCATGTTCCTATTCACATTTTCCATGCGGCACCGTAGGCTGACATCATCATTGCCAAGTTATGTTCTCAGGGTTGGAAATTGCTGATTCGGCTATTATACGTCAGAGGGCGTAGCCGTTCTGACTTTGATGAAAAGGGTCGAACACGCGCTTCTTTCTGACATCATGACCACAAAAGTGGTCACGCTGGACATAAGTGAGCTAGTTGAGGAAGCGCTTCGGCTCATGATCAAGTTCGACATTGGCAGCGTGGTGGTCGTAGATAGACAAATACCGGTTGGAATCGTGACCGAACGCGATGTTACACGGGCGGCGCTTCGCGGAGATAGCTTGCTGAAGATACCAGTGCGCAGCCTCATGTCTCGCCCACTCCAAACTGCGACGCCCAACATGGAGGTGCAGAAAGCCTTCGAAACCATGTTGAAGTTGGGCGTTAGGAGGCTGCCAGTGGTTGATGATGAGAAATTGGTAGGCATTGTTACGGAAAAGGATCTTACGCGGTGGGTTCTCCGGATGTTCTATGAACCCAATCCGCCCGCAGAAATTCGTAGCCTAGTGGAGAATCAGCAGATTGAAGCCTTGACTGGCAGACAACGATGTCCAAGTTGCGGACGCTATCTGGACGAATGCATCTGCGTGCGAACCAGCGTAACTCCGGAAGAGTGAAGCCATTCTCTACGAGGGCGGAATGTTAGAATTGCCCATTCAGATCTAGTTCGGTTTTCTAAAGATCACCGTTTTGATTTCAGTCATTGTTTCCTCGATTGCGAATCGTACGCCCTCGCGACCGAGTCCGCTGAATTTCATGCCCCCAAACGGCATGAAGTCAACTCTGAAGTCGCTGGTATCATTGATCAGGACGGAGCCGAAATTCAAGTCAGAAATGGCTCGAAACGCGTTCTCCATTGACTTTGTGAATAGTCCGGCGTGGAGTCCGTAGCTTGTGCTATTGCTCTCTTTGATGGCGTCTTCAAGTTTCTGGAATTTTGATACGATCATGACCGGGCCGAAAATTTCCTGCGATTTAATTGAGGTGTTGTCGGGGACATCGGTTAGAATTGTGGGCAGATAGATGGGTCCTTTGAGTTCGCCTCCAACTAGAAGCCTTGCACCTTTGTCGACGGCTTCGTTTACCCATTTCTCGACTCGTTTGGCTTCAGTTTGGCTTATCATTGGTCCGACGTCGGTCGCTTCATCGAGGGGGTTGCCGACCTTCAACTTCTTTGTGCCTTCAACGAGTCTTTCCACAAGGTCGTCGTATAGGGAGTCGTGGATGATGATGCGTTGAGCGTGGATGCAGTTCTGGCCTTGGCAGTTGTAACCCGCATCTATGACGCATTCTGCCGTGAAGTCAATTGGAGCGTCATCCATCACAATAACTGGGCAATTGCTTCCTAGCTCCATGGCTATCTTCTTCAGACCCGCTTGTTTCGTAATGAGCTCTCCAGCTTCCACTCCTCCTGTGAACGTCACGACTCTGACAAGTGGACTTGAGGCTAGAGCTGGTCCTAACTTCTCACCATTTCCAGTTACGACTCGAATGTAATCACGCGGCAAACCTGCTTCCTGCAATATTTCGACTAGTTTCATGCCCGATAGCGGAGTTAGGCTGGCAGGCTTCAGAACGACCGTATTACCCGCTGCAACTGCAGGCCCTAACTTGTGCGCTACCAAGTTTAGAGGGTCATTGAAGGGGGTAATCGCCGCAACCAATCCGACAGGAACTCTATACCAATACCCCGTCCTATCCATGCCTCGCGGTTCGGCATCGAAAGGGATCGTTTCTCCATGTATCCGCTTGGCTTCCTCCGCGGAAAATTGTAGAGTGAGCGCAGCTCGTTTTGCTTCCTTTCGCGAATATTTGATTGGTTTGCCGGCCTCTTTGGCAATTATCTTGGCAAACTCTTCGTTTCTTTCTCTAATTATTGAGGATGCTTCTGAGAGGATCTCTGCTCTCTTGTAGAGTGGAAGCGTTTTGATGTATTTGCCGAAGGCGTCGTAGGTTGTCTTGATGATTTCCTGAAGTGATTCCGTACCAATCGAAGGAACTCTTCCAACGATCTCTCCTGAGAACTTGTCTTTAACCTCTATCTCATCCATTGTCTGCATCTCAATCACTTACCCCTCATTCTACTGATCGAGAGAATGTCGTTCAGAAGGCCATAACCTGCTGAGTCTCCGCCAGCTCCAGGACCCATTATTGTTATGTCAGGTTGAACGTCTGTTGAAATTTGTAATGCGTTCATTACTCCAGTTACATGTGCTAGTATGTCGGTGTCGGGAACTAGTGTGGGCTCTACGCTCGCGGTAACGTTTCCTTTTTGATCCTTGACAGCGGAAGCGATTAGTTTGATTCGTTGTGAGCTTCTTTCGGCTTTCTTTATTTCATCAACGCTGATGTGTATGATTCCCTCCCTCGTAACGTCTGCGAATCTCACATCCGCGTCCATGAGAGCGTTTGCTAGGATTGTGATCTTAGCTGCGGGATCGTATCCTTCAACATCGCCGGATGGTTCAACTTCCGCATAGCCCAACTGTTGAGCGCGTTTCAGGGTTTCATCATAACTCTTGCCCGCGGCCATTTCGGTCAGAATATAATTAGTCGTCCCGTTCAGTATTCCCTTAACCCAATTGATTCTGGCCCCGGTGAGGCCAAATTCGTACATGTTGAAGACAGGTGTTCCACTCATTACGGTGGATTCCCACCTTAACTGTCGTCCTTTGGATTTGGCTAGGTCCACCAGCTTTCTGTAGAAGAGTGCGATGGGGCCCTTGTTGGACGTGGCTACGTCAAGCCCACTCTCGAGTGCAATTGTAATGTGGCTAAGTCCAGGCTGAGCATCCTTCAGATTAGTCCAAGTAGCCTCGATGATCGCATCTCCACCAGACGACTTGATCGTTTCCAAGGAGGATAGTCCTTTCTTGCCCGGAAGCTCGTTGTCTTCCAGTTTCTTCCCCTTCGCCATGAGCGACAAGGCTTTTGATAGGTCGACCCCTTGTTCGTTCTGCACTGAGCCCTTTACTGTGTCTGTTATCGCGACGACTTTGTAGTCGAATCCACGTCGTTCCTTCAGAAATGAACCATTATTCACCAGATGCCGCGCGCAGCCCTGAGCCACAGTGCCGAACCCAACGAAGATAAGTTTGAGTTCCCGCAAGACCTCAACCTCCTTTCATTTCTTGGAGGTTGATGAGGAACCGTAATGGATTTCTTTTAAGCTTAGGCCTGCTAGACAAACATGAAACTGACGCGGCCCGCGCCGACAGTTTCGTTTTCTGTCTAGATTCGATTTCGATAATCACATTACTTTCTTGTCGATGAATCCCTTGTTTCTTGCACTGTCCTCTGCTAATCTGAATATCAGAATTCCAATTGCCAGGAACACCAATCCGCCAAACGTTAGGTACTCCATGGAACCTAGGTAGAGAGACCATGAATTGTAGATGAGGGCGTCGCGTGAGGCGCGCATCAAATAGGTGAATGGAAGAATTTCAGGAATCAAAGAGAACGGGTAGGGTAGGACGCTTGCTGGAAAAAGTGCCTCGGAGAATATCATGAGTAGCCCTGAGACGTAGGAAGGAAGAGCCCACTCAAACTTGGTTACGAAAACCGTGTACGCACCAAGCAAGTATCCAAGAGCCATTGCGGTGGGTAGGCTGACTATCAGCGCGGCCGCTAACATTAGCACAGAAACCGGTGAAATAATTATCACAGGATAGGCCTTGAACATTGGAAAGGAAACGTAGTAGGATACGAATAGTGAGATCGCGACAACCGGAATTGAGTCCACGAACGATCCTAGACATCTTCCCGCCAGGTAGGGAACGGTCGATGATGGCGTGATGTACACCTGTGGGTAGAGGTTGGACCACTTCCCTTCAGCAATAGCAGCGGTAGGAACGTAGGCGTACGCCGCGACTTGCCCGTAAATCGATGCGCCCACGATGATGTATGCAAGCCTCTCAGGGGTGAATAGACCTACGAACGATGACCCGAACCAGTAAACGATTGCAGCACTTAACACAGCTGCCGTTGGTGCCACGGTTTTGATTAGAAGACTCGCGACTGGATTTGTCCATGACATCTCCCGTTTCCACCCCATCCAGGCGGAAGCGAGAATCGAATTCAGTAACCTCATCTCAACCTCAACACTAAGGTTCCTTCTCTTCGACCCCTCTCCTCAAGCGCCTTCAGAGCTCTATCGCCAAGGAACAGAAGCACGACGGCCATCGCTGCAAGAACTAACAAGTCCAGTGAGACGCTGTTAACGCTACCTGTGTAGAAGACGGATTTTCGCAACGCGTCCATTCCGATGGTTAGTGGGATAAGTGATGCCGCCACCTGAATTGCAAAAGGGAACGGCGATCCGCTCCCGATCGATGGGAAATACAGCCCTGATAGGAGGGTGATTGGCTCTCCGATCGCATTATTCAGTGATTCCGCCTCTCTTCCATATGCGAGATAGAGTGAGGAGAGAACCATTCCCATCGCGTAGAGAGACGCCAGAGTCAGGATGAAGGTTAGGGATACAGCCAACCATGACGCGTTGATGGATATGTGAAAGAAGGTCCAACCGATTAATATCACAAAGGCTGCTGATGGTGCGGTTCCGAGTATTCCGCCTAGTGACATGCCAACGAGGATGGCACTGATGGGTGCGGGACTCACTAGGTATATTTCAAAGATTCCTTCTTCCTTATCCCAGTTGAATTGGCTCGCCATGGACCAGAGAACGTTTCCCCAGAACGCCAATACCACTCCGCCTAGAATCGCGAATCCTTCGTATCGTGTCAGTCCAGTGCTACCGTAGAGTAGGGCCATGGCTAGTGAGGAGAGTAGTGGGACAGCGAGATTGATCGCAACCCACATGGGTTCTCCGTAGATGCTTTTGAACCGAACCCAAGCGCGTGAATACATGGTTCTGTACCAGAGGTTGATGTTAAGCGGCACTTTCGCTCTCCCTTTCCGTAAATCCTCTTCCCACGAGAGTCACAAAGACTTCTTCGAGTGTGGGTTCTTGCCTCCACGAGGAAAGTAGTTTGATCCCCGACGTTTCCA
>Ga0335081_10015681_pt1 | contig 12260 bp, 13 predicted proteins | sample Lox_Sample_35_FD_206713 | JGI IMG/M metagenome (GOLD analysis project Ga0335081, IMG submission 206713) | Soil microbial communities from Loxahatchee National Wildlife Refuge, Florida, United States - Lox_Sample_3.5 | ecosystem: Environmental > Terrestrial > Soil > Wetlands | place: USA... | reverse complement strand
TGCGGCAGCAAAAGCACTAATCCGCTGGGCAAATTCCATTTGTCTTCAGTAGCGCTCAGGAATTGGTCGATGATCACCTGTGCGCCGTTGGCAAAGTCGCCGAACTGCGCTTCCCACATCACCAGCGCCTCGGGATAGTCGCGGCTGAACCCATATTCGAATCCAACGCAAGCGGCTTCCGAGAGCGATGAATTGTGAATCTCACAAAACGCCTGCTGTCGCGACAAATGCGAAAGCGTCAGATAGTTGTGCTCGTTCTCGGTATCAATCAGCACCGAATGGCGCTGATTGAACGTGCCCCGTTGGCTGTCTTGCCCCGTCAGCCGGACGGGGTTGCCCTCCAGCACGAGCGAGCCAAACGCCAAGGCTTCCGCGAACCCGTAGTCTACTGCGCGCTTGCCGTTCCCCATTTCGTTGCGCTGTTCGAGCAGCTTGGCAATTTTGGGGTGGACGTGAAAGCCTTCCGGCACACGAATCAGCCCGGCGGTTAAGTCGGCCAGAAATTCTCGCGTCAGACCGGTGCTGACTTCGTATTCGGGTTTGTATTTTCCGTGCAGGTATGGCGACCAGTAGTCCGGCAACTTGCGCAAATGAGGAATTTTGGTTAGCTGTCCCGCTTTGACCTGTTCTTCTTCGTATTCTTTTTTCACCGCTTCGACGATCCGCGCGGCGTCAATTCCGGTCTGCTCCGAATAAATTTTCCAGAGCGGCGCATGGTTACGAATTTTTTCATAGAGCAGCGGCTGGGTGATGGTCGGGTCGTCTACTTCGCTATGCCCGTGGCGGCGGTAGCCGACGATGTCCACGACTACATCGCTGCCGAAGGTCGCCCGATACTCAGCGGCTAGCTTGCCGACACGAACCACTGCGTCCGGATCTTCCGCATTGACATGAAAAACCGGAACGCTCTGACGCTTGGCGATGTCCGAAGCGAAACGCGAGGAATGCTCTTGAACCGGCTGGGTAGTGAACCCGATCAGATTATTCACTACGACGTGTACGGTACCGCCGACCGTGTAGGCCTTGAGATCCGCCAGGTTTAATGTTTCGGCCCAAATTCCTTGGCCCGCGAATGCGGCGTCGCCGTGCATCACGATGGGCCACACTGTATTCAGTGTTTCGCGCGAGCGGTCCACGATCGGCCCATCCGCGCCGCGGCGCGTCTGCTTCGCGCGCGCGCGCCCCATCGCCACGGGATCCACGGCTTCCAGGTGGCTGGGGTTCGAAACCAAATGCATGTTCAGCGATTTGCCCGACGTGGTGGTGTACGTTCCGGTCGCGCCAACGTGATATTTCACGTCGCCCGCACCCAACACGCTTCGCGGGTCGACATCCTCAAAGCCCGACACCACTTCATGTGGTGGCTTGCATGCCGCATGTACCATCACGTTCAAACGTCCGCGATGGCTCATGGCCATAATGCAATCGAGCCCGCCATTTTCTCCCGCCGTGTCCAGAATGGCGTCGAGCAGAGGAATGAGTGATGTGACGCCTTCGAGCGAAAACCGCTTTGTGCCGAGATAGCGCGCCTGCAGCACCTGTTCGAACAAGTCGGCCCGCACCAAGCGCTCCAGAATTTTTGCTTGGTCTACTTGTTCTTGCGCACCCTCCAGCCGCGCCGCGATCCACCGCCGCCGTTCCGGCTCCGGCATGTGCATGAATTCGGCGCCGATGGTGCCGCAATAAATCCGTCGGGCTGCTTCCGCGTCGGGCCCGCTGAACTCCTCGAGGTCCGGATGCTTCAATGGCACGAACACGCCTAGCGGATCGAGCGTCGCCTCGTAATAACCCCAACGCCGGAACGCATCAAATACACGTTCCCGCTGCTCGCCATTTCCCGTAGTTTTCTTGGAACCCTTCGTGGGTTTTGTTGGGCGCTCCAGCGCCACTGCCGTACGGTCAGCCATATCCCGTCCCAGACAACACTCTATTTTGCCACAGAACACGCAAGTCGCCGCAAACCGACGAACTGGCCTGCACGCCAGCTATACTCAGCACAAACCTGAGGAGGCGTATCGTTTCGCCGAACGGATGACCTAGGTTCGGCGGCGGTCCCTTATGATCTGTCCCAACTGCGCGAAGCAAATGACGGACTGGAAGCTAGCCGGGCACCTTGGAAAAGAACTGACAATTGACGTTTGCCTTCCTTGCCAGGGTTTCTGGTTCGACCGTCACGAAGATTTGGGCCTCGCGGCGGCTTCCACACTCCAATTGATGAAATACATCGGCGACCACACGTCTTCCAATAAGCCGAAATTCACCGTACTGATGTGTCCGCGCTGCGGTTCCGACCTTACTTTGGCGCACAATATGGCGCGCAACGTGCGCTTCGTCTACTGGCAATGCAACAGCCAGCACGGCCACTTCATCAGCTTCTTCGATTTTCTTAAAGAGAAAAACTTCATTCGCCCGCTCTCTCCGGCGGAAATCCAGCATCTGCGTGAGAGCGTTCAGGAAGTGCACTGCTCCAATTGCGGCGCCTCCGTCAACCTGCAGAACAGCTCAAGCTGCCCGTATTGCCATTCGCCCATCTCCATACTCGACTTGCAGGAGCAGCAACGCATGCTGACGCAACTCAAGGAAGCCGCCGACGCAAGCAACAAGCCCTTCGATCCGGCGTTGCCTCTGAAGCTCGCTCTGGCTAAGGCCGAAGCGTCCAGCTGTTTTTTGATCGATCGCGATAACGAGGCGTGGGACGATCTTGGCGCTACCCGCGACCTGGTCATGGCCGGACTAAAAGCTCTCGGGCGCCTGCTGCTGTCCTAGTTGAGGAGCGCACTGTCTTCCAAGTAACAGCGGACGCGCAGCATTCTTTGCAGAGCGAAGCCGCGAAGATAGACACAAGATGGGGAAGCCATAAACACAGCCGCGTTGATTGCGCCCCAGAACGCCTCGGCCCGAAGGGCTTCTGCCACGGCCCGATAGTCCGCCAGGTTCGACAACACGATAAGGAGCGTACGCAACATGAGCGGCTCCTTAAGCAATTTCCTTCGCGGCGCCAGCTTCCGGGCGAGGCTGCTTGTGCCAGCGCCACTTCTGCGCGAACTCCACGATTCGAAAGGTGAGCATTCCCGCCGACAAAATCACTGCAAACACCACGGCCCAATAGAACACCTGGTTGATGATTCCGACGGTATGCAAGTAGCCCGCTGGCGGATTTGCGTTTGACCCAAGAGGCATCACCCACGTACCGGCTCGTAGCAACGTATACGCCACGGCCAATCCGCCCGCATTTAGGGCGATGCGATAGACCATCCGAAACGGGATCCAGTCCGGCCGCGCCAGATTGATAACCGCGCGCACAATCTCAGCCACCGTGAGCAACAGAATCGGGAAATAGACCGAGTACCAGATCGGCGCCAACTTTAGAAAAGTTGCCGCTGGCCCGAGAATTAGGAACGGATAGCTTTGCACTCCGGTGATCCAGGCGATCGCGACTGCCGAAGCGACAATGATGGAGATCGATTCAAACCGCGAAATTTCCGGTCCCCATCCCTGCATCTGCCTCTTGATGCGTGCCTTGATGTCTTCGTGGGTCTTGAGATCGAGCGCCAACCCCCCGCCGATTCTTTTGAGGTGCCAGTGGTCGGGGTGCTTTCCCAAGTGGCGCTGCACCAGCGAAAAAATCAGTGTCACGATACCCAACTGGATCAAAATTTGTAGCAACGACGTCGAAAACATTTGGCTGAAGCTGAGTTTTTCGCCGCCGGCGTGGAGCGCTAAGAAAATCCCACCGATCACAACCAGTGTCAGTCCCAGATTGAACGACAGCACCTTGACGTAAAAGGGAAACAGGACGGGCCCGATGAGCTCCCGGCCAATCGTGAGGGAACGCTGGTCTTGGCGATACCGCGCCGCCAGCACGAGCGGGTTGCCGCGCTGCTTGAGCATCGCTTCCTGCTCCCTTGGTGTCAGCTCCCGGCCGAGATCTCGCTGGCGCTCTTCCATCTCCGAGCGGATATCCTCCGAGATCTCGCGGCTGATGTCTTCGCGCTGCTCTTCTGGCAATGCCTTCGCTACTGCGCGCACATAGCTGTCAACTAGGTCCATGACGTGGCTCCTTCCGCTACAGCATTCCGTTCAGCGAAGTGCTGATGCTTTGCCACTCCGCCAAAAGCTGTTTCAAAATCGCCTTGCCTTCGGCCGATAGCCGGTAAAACCGCTTGTTGCGCTTCTCTTCCTCGCGCCATTCGCTCACCAGGAGCCCCTGGCTCTCCAGTCGCCGCAGCAACGGATAGAGGGTGCCCTCATCAATGGCCATGCCCAGCTCACCGAGCGTTTTGCGCAGCGTATAGCCGTATTGCTCCTTGCGTAGAGCTGCCAACACGGCCAAGACCAGCGAGCCGCGGCGCAGCTCCAACCGCAGGTTTTCAAACAGTTCGTGGTTTTCTGTACCAGGCGACATATAGTGTACGCCACCCACTGTGCGTCACACAGTATAAATTGTCAAGCCCTTTTTTGATTTTTTTTGGATCCATCTAACCGCAGTGTTTTTTGTATGTACCCGGCTTCAGATCATCCAAGTCTGCGCGAGGGGGAGAGCCGCACTGGAGACGGCAGAAAATAGTGGATATGACCGCGACAGAAAGCTGCTGACTTTGGTTACAATAGAACACGGTGAGGAGAATCACCTTTTCCCTCACCCGCATCGAACGTAGAATCAAGCGGGGATCATGCCGGTACCAATTTCGCAGATGTGGACGGTCGCGACGTACGTCCTCAAGCAAAAGCTTGCGGGGCGCAAACGCTACCCATTCGTCTTAATGCTCGAACCGCTGTTCCGCTGCAACCTCGCCTGTGCCGGCTGCGGAAAGATTCAATATCCCGCCCACATTCTGAAGCAGGAACTTTCGCCCGAAGAGTGCTTCAAAGCGGTGGAAGAGTGCGGCACGCCCATGGTGTCCATCCCGGGCGGCGAGCCCCTCATGCATCCCCAAATCGACAAGATTGTCGAAGGCTTAGTCGCGCGCAAAAAATACATCTATCTCTGCACCAACGCGCTTTTGCTGAAGGAAAAGCTCGACCTCTTCAAGCCGAGCAAATACTTGACCTTTTCAGTCCACATGGACGGCCAGCGCGAACATCACGATTTTTCCGTTTGTCGCGAGGGCGGCTACGATTTGGCGGCCGAAGGCATCAAGGAGGCCGTCAAGCGCGGCTTCCGAGTCACTACCAACACGACTCTTTTCGATGGCGCCGATCCCAACTCCGTGCGCGCGTTCTTCGACGAAATGATGAACCTCGGCGTCGAAGGCATGATGCTTTCGCCGGGCTACTCTTATGAGAAGGCGCCCGATCAGAAGCACTTTCTGGGCCGCGCCCGCACGCGCCGGCTCTTCCGAGCGATTCTTTCCAACCGGAAGAAGTCCTGGCAGTTCAACCAATCGACGTTGTTTCTGGAATTCCTGATGGGGAAGCGTAATTACGCCTGCACCCCTTGGGGAATGCCTACATATAATGTATTCGGCTGGCAAAAACCCTGCTATCTCCTGCAGGACGGCTATGTCGATTCCTTCCAGGAACTTCTAGACTCGACCGACTGGCAGAACTACGGTACCGAATCCGGCAATCCCAAGTGCGCCAACTGCATGGTCCACAGTGGTTATGAAGCAAGCGCGGTCGACCACACCTTCAGCGGCCTGCGCGGCGTGCTGGCCACGATAAAAACCATGCTTGCAGGTGGCTACCAAGATCCAGACGCGCTCGCGCTGCTGAATGAGCCCGTGAAACCTGTGCATTCCTTCAATCCTTTGGTTCAAATCGATACAGCCAAAGGCCAATTTGAGGAGACTCGCGCGTGACGGGCCCGCGCCACGCTGATCGTCCGCCCCACACGGAGCCAGCCGCAGTCGACGCGCTGGAAGTGGCACCCGGTCGCACTCGCGAAGCTGTCGAAGGGTGGATTCCAGAGCTTGCCAGCGAAGCCGACTTGCGCGAAGCGCTCGAGAAAGCGTTCGATTATCGCGGCGACGTTACGCTAACTACTAAAGACGGCAAGAAGTTAGAAGGCTACATCTTCGATCGCGTTTCCGGGCAGACCCTCGCCAGCTCATTTGTGCGCGTGCTGCCGAAGGATTCCGGCTCGCGCGTGAAAATTTCCTACGCCGAGATTGCGGCTTTGGCCTTCACCGGACGCGACACAGCTGCCGGAAAAAGCTGGGAAGCCTGGGTGCGCAAGTACTGGGAAAAAAAGTCTAGTGGTGAGAGGGACTTAAGCCTCCAGCCCGAGTCTCTGGATTGACCGTTAGGACTCACTCTGCTGAGCCGGATCTCGGTTTAACCTAAGCATTTTCATTAGCTTACGCTGTTTTAGCTTCGCTCCATCGGTGTCTTCCCGTGTGGACAAATAGCCTCATTCGTGGTATTATAATTTCAGCGTTTGTAGCTCTTGTACTACCTTTCGACTCGTTCGAGGGCGCTGCAAGTTCAATCACTTGTGGGCTTTTTGCGGGCTGGAGGCTGTCGCGGGGCTTGGGAGACGTGGACTTGGTGCCGCGGCTTCCGGGCTGACGGACCGAGAGTCAAATGCAATTCCAACGTAGCCGCTCCGGCCCGTCCGGGGTTGTGCGTGTGAGGTCGTAGCAGTGAAGGAACAAGGAACAGTGAAGTGGTTCAATGCTTCGAAGGGCTATGGATTCATCCAGCGTCAGACTGGGGAAGATGTTTTCGTGCATTTCTCCGCGATCATGATGGATGGATACAAATCGCTCAACGAAGGCCAGGCAGTTGAATTTGAAGTGAAAAAGGGTCCCAAGGGTCTGCAGGCTGAGAACGTCACCAGCCTCTAGCCTGTACGCGTTTGGGTGCCCTCGATCGACTCGAGGGCACCGGACCTAACGAGTTTCGCGCCACGTTCCACGGGCCCCGTTCGAAGCAGTTCAACGCAGGTTCTAAGGAAGTCCAGCGAAGTTCGAATTCGACTCCCGATTTCTTGCGAGCGAGGTTCGGTTTCACGGAGCACTGTTCAGCGACGCGACGAGTAGCCAAGGAGGACGATGTGCAAGTAATGCAAGAAGGACAGACCATCAAGCACGAAATGTATGGCTTGGGAATCGTGACCGCATCCGACCAGGAACGCACCACGATCGATTTTGATGACCACGGCACCAAGATGTTCGTCACTAGCATCATGACCGCCGAACTCATCGGAGAAGCACCGGCTACGCCGCCCAAGACCAAGCGCCGCCGCAAGGCCTCCACTGCTGCGAAAGCCGCCAAGAAAGCCGAAAAGGCTGCGGCTGCCGCTGCTCGCTCGTAAGCCGCTTCCCAGTTCCTGTTTTCCTTCCGCCGCTGCTGGCTTGTGCCCGCAGCGGTTTTGTTTTGCGTCTCCTGTTACCAAGATGAAGTCCTCTTGCGCGCTTGCACCGAAGCGGCGCTCCGAAGTATAGAAGGCGAAAAGGAGGCCCTGTGATGGACCTGCTTACCCGCTTTCAGGAAGATCCGCTACCGTTTGCCAGGCTCTTGGGCATTCAACTGGTCAGCGTGACGCCGGAGCGCATCGTCGCGCAAATGACAGTGCGTGACGACCTCTGCACACGGCCCGCCGTGCTTCACGGCGGAGCGATCATGGCCTTCGCGGACACGCTCGGTGCGATCGGCACGCTGGCCAATCTCTCGCAATCAAGCGGCGGCAACTCTACTCCGGGCACCGTCACCATCGAGAGCAAGACGAACTTTCTCGGCCCAGCCCCAGTGGGTGCTCTTGTGGTTGGCGAAGCAACACCGGTCCACCTCGGGCGCCGCACCATGGTTTGGCAGACACGAATCACCACGAAGGACGGCAAACCCGTCTCGCTGACGTTACAGACACAACTGGTTCTGCAATAGCCCAAGCTCAGATGCGTAGCAGGCGTCTTCGGCGCGAACCGCCTGGCCTTATGGTAGAGTGACGCGCATGAGACGCGTCGCGCTGCTGTTTGGAGTGCTCTGTTTCCTCGCGGGGATTCTCTTTCTCGTCCATCCGGACATCACTTACCAGAAGCGTGACGAAGTCGCGAAGATCGGCCCCATTACTGCCACCGTGGAAAAAAGGGAGACTGCCAAGATCCCCGTCGCGGCTACGGCCACCCTCCTGATCGCCGGCCTCCTCCTCATCGTCTTGGGCGCTCGATCGAAATAAGTCTGCGTGCACCCCGTCCGGCTTGACCTCCCAGCTTCAACACGGCGGACAACTTGCCGCTGCGCTCCCGTATCACGTGACGCCAGCCACAGCGCCAGGTAACTGCGGTCATAGTCAGGCGTCCCGCCTAGCTAGCACTCTTTTTTCGGGTAAATTCTATGCCGGATTCAACCCCGCGCGCGAAGAGTGCCGAAAGCCTGGAGACTGCGACCGGGCACGGATCGGAAACCTACGAACGCCTCACTTCCCGCACGGATTCTGACGTTTTAAGGAAGCTTCAGCGGTATTGGGAGAACGCCACGTACTTGCTAAGCCTCCAGCTCTTTTTCCTCACTTTGGCCTTCTTCATCTACGCAATTTTCTGGGCGATCCAGCCGCAGCGTGCCAGCCTGACCGCCACTTTGATTTATACTTTCTGCCTCTCGAACTTAACCGTAGTCCTGAAAAAAGCCTTTAACCTGCTCTACACCGGGCGTAAGCCTCTGCAGTATTGGGCAGCTTACGTGGGACTCCTATTGTTGTGCACCCCAGTAATGGTCGCCTCCGCGACGGCGGTTGCGTTCTGGCTCCTGCGAGCGCCGCATGATTCCTTCGCGGACTGGCTGATTCATGGCTGGAAATTCCCATGTGTTGCGACGGTGGCGTTTGGCATTGGCGCGCAAGCCTATCACGCCGTGACTTGCCGGCTCGAGGAGCGGAACCAAGCACTGCAGCAGAAGGTGGAGTCCGACGCTGCCCAGCTTGATTTCCAGGAACAGGAGCTAAAACGCGCCCGTGAAATTCAGCAGGCGCTGCTGCCCAAGGAGATTCCGCAGCTCGCGGGCTTTGAGATCGCCGGAACTTGGGAGCCCGCGCGGATCGTTGGCGGAGACTACTTCGACGTAATCCGCCTCAGCGACACCAAAGTGGGCATTTGTATTGCAGACGTAGTCGGCAAGAGCGTTTCCGGTGCCTTGCTCATGGCCAACGTACAGGCGATCGTGCGCGCATTCGCCTCCGAGTCTGTCTCGCCAGCTTGGTTGTGTGAACGCCTCAACGCGACTCTGTGTGGCAATATCGCGCCCGAGAAGTTCGTCACGCTTTTCTACGGTGTGCTCGACGGTCCGCGGAAAACGCTCCAGTACGCCAGCGCCGGGCATCCGCCACCTCTGCTCTTCAGCCCTTCCGGCAAGGTCCGCCAATTAGAAAGTGGCGGCGCCGTGCTGGGAGTCTTTCCCACCTGGCATTACGAAAACTCCATCGTGCAGCTCGGCCTGCAAGACCGCCTGCTTCTCTTTACGGACGGCCTTACCGAAGCTGCAGGATCGGACGGCGAGCAACTCGGCGAAGAGGGCCTAGCCCGACTGTTAAGAGCGCTGCCGGACCAGCCCCTAAGCCAGTTCAATGCTTCACTCCTGGCCGACGTCAAACAGTTCTCCGGCTCCCAGCTGCAGGATGACGCCACACTCATCTCTATAGCGGTCCAGCCGCAGCTGGCCGCGGCGCCCGTGGAAGCCCGTGCCAAGTCCGCGTCGCGCGCCGCATAGTAGAAGCCCACGAATTTTGCCAAGTGTCGCTAGGCCGTTCGCTCGCGAAACGGTGCTCCAGCTGAGAAACCGCCATTTGAGTCGAGTGTGTGTTTCACTTTCACGAAAATAGATAGATTTGCGCTCACGAGTGCTTACCTATTCGTATCTTCCGCCCGTATATCGATTGACTTCACTTGCCGGCGAGCTAGTGTAGGAGTTACCAGGATTCCCACGCCGTCTAGCGCCCTCCACGAATCTTCGGAATGAAGTTCGTGTGGCATCGAGGGTGTACGGCAATGTGGTTCGGCGTCGCCTTTTAATTTGGGCCAGGGTGCTGCGCAACGCGGGCGCTGTAGTTTGCGGTCACGCCTGCACTGCGCAAGGTAATGTGTCTCATTTCGTGCTTCCCTCTTGGAGCGAAAAAATGAAAGTTTGGAATACGCAGTGGGGCCACTGGTCTGCGTCGAGGTATGCAATTTGGGCAGCCATCGTAGCTACAGCCGGGATACTGGCGAGCCCAGCAGCAACTTTGGCTCAAGCCACGCCCGGCGTGACGGAGTCGGAAATTCTGATCGGCTCCTGCTCGGCTCTGGAAGGTCCGTCAAAATTCCTGGGGCAACAAACGGTCACCGGCGCAAAAGCCTACTTCAGCTGGACGAACGACGAAGGCGGAGTGAATGGGCGGAAGCTGAAGCTCGTTTCCTCCGACGACAGCTATGATCCAGCCAAAACACAAGCCTGCTTCGACCACTTGATGAGTGAAAAAGTGTTTGCGCTGGGCTTTTTCGTCGGGACCCCTACAGCTGTGAAATACGTGCCGCTGGCGGAGGCGAATAAAATTCCCTTGATCGGCCTGTTCACGGGTGCACAAACCCTATACACCCCGTTGCGGCATTGGGTAGTAAACGTGCGAGCCTCCTATTTTGACGAGACGCGCGAACAGATCGACGGATTGTGGAAGACTCTGGGCTACAAAAAAATCGGCGTCATTCACCCCGACGATGCCTTCGGCACGGCCGTCTTGGAGGGCGTGAAAGCTGCGCTAAAAGAACATGGTGCCGAGCCAGCCTCCGTAGCGTCCTACCAGCGGCAGAGCGCGCAGGTGGGAGGAGCGATTGACAGCGTGCGCGGCGCCAATCCTGAGGCTGTTGTGGTGGTGGGTCCTGCCAACACTGTGGCGCCAATCTTGAAGCAGGCACATGCGAAGGGCTGGAGTCCGCTCTTTGTGACCGTGTCGTTTGTCGGGACCGACGAATTGATCACCGAGGCCGGCAACGACGCGGAAGGCGTGGTCATCACGCAAGTTGTCCCACCCTACTACATGACCGAGTTCAAGTCCGTGCAGCTGTATCGTCGCGCTCTGACGAAGTATTTTCCGAGCGAACAACCGAACTTTGTGAGCCTGGAAGGCTTTGTGGATGCGATGGCCATGGTGGAAGGGCTGAAGCGCGCAGGAAAAGAGCTGACCCGCGAAGGCTTGATTCACGGAATCGAGTCCATCCATGAGTTCGACATAGGATTGGGGCCGCAGCTTAAGCTCGACTACGGACCGAAGGAGCACAAGGGCTTTGACCACGTGCTGCCGACCGTGGTTCGCGGCGGCCGTGCCGTGCCGTTCAAAGACTGGACCACCGTAGCGCCGAAATAGCAGCGGAACCGGTCGGGTGTTTACTTCGCGGCCGATTCGGTTTGCTCGAAGGCGTGGTAGGACGAGCGCACCAGCGGACCGGCCTCGACGTGTTTGAAACCCATCGCTTCGCCGAGAATCTTGAATTCAGCGAACTCGTCGGGATGAACGTAGCGCACGATCGGGAGATGCTCGCGCGTGGGCTGGAGATACTGACCCAGCGTCAGAATATCCGTGCCCTGCGCGGCTAAATCCTGCAGCGTTGCAAGAACCTCTTCCTTTTCTTCGCCCAGGCCAAGCATAAGGCCGGTTTTGGTGGGAACGTCAGGATGCATTTCTTTGGCGCGGCGCAGCAGTTCGAGCGAGCGCTCGTAAAGAGCCCCTTTGCGCACCTGCCGGTAGAGCCGCGGGACGGTTTCGGTGTTGTGATTTAGGACGTCGGGCTTGATCGCCAAAACGACATTCAGCGCGTCCCAATTGCCTCGAAAATCGGGAATCAGCACTTCCACTTTGCAGCCCGGAACCCGGCGGCGAATCTCTTCAATCGTGCGCGCAAAGATGTGCGCGCCGCCGTCTGGTTGGTCATCGCGATTCACGCTGGTAACGACGGCATAACGCAACCCCATGCGCGCGACCGCTTCGGCAACGCGCTGCGGTTCTTCTTCATCCGGCGGACCGGCCGGCTTGCCGCTGGGCACCGCGCAGAATCCGCAAGCTCGTGTGCAGATGTCTCCCAGAATCATGAACGTGGCTGTGCCATGGTCCCAGCATTCGCCCATGTTGGGGCAACGGGCGCTTTCGCAGACCGTGTGTAGCTCCAGGGTGCGCATGATGCGCTTGAGGTCCTGATACCGCTCGCCACCGAAGAATTTCACGCGCAGCCACTCCGGGCGCGGATGGGCGTTGGGTGGCGGCGTCGGAAGCGACGAGTTCGAAATGATGTTGAACGGCGAGGCCATAGGCGATGCTCGAAACCACTATTCTATCGGGATTGGGCGCGCGGACA
>Ga0335081_10015680_pt1 | contig 12261 bp, 10 predicted proteins | sample Lox_Sample_35_FD_206713 | JGI IMG/M metagenome (GOLD analysis project Ga0335081, IMG submission 206713) | Soil microbial communities from Loxahatchee National Wildlife Refuge, Florida, United States - Lox_Sample_3.5 | ecosystem: Environmental > Terrestrial > Soil > Wetlands | place: USA... | reverse complement strand
ACCGTCGAATCGGTGCGCACGTCGATGAAGAACAGCTTGCCGACCGGCGCGTTGGCGATGAAGGCCTTTTCGCCGTTGAGAATCCATTCGTCGCCCTTGCGCTCGGCGCGCAGCTTGATGCCGGTCTTCGGGTCGTCCTGCGGCATGCGGTTATCGGAGCCCGCGCTCGGCTCGGTAATGCCTTTGCCGAGCACCCAGCCGTCGTCGGCGACGAAAGCGGGCAGAAAGCGCTTCTTCTGTTCCTCGGTGCAGGACGCCGAGATCAGATGGCTCCATTTCCAGTTCTGGCTGAACGCCTTGGAGATGGCGCTGTCGGCCTTGGCGAGCTCGGTCATCACCAGCGCTTGCGTCACGAAATCGGTGCCCTGGCCGCCCCAGGCTTTCGGCACGGCCATGGTGCGGAAGCCGAGCTTGGAGCCCTTCTTGATGATGTCCCAGTCCCAGGTCTCGCGCGGGGTGGAAATGCTGTCGCGCTCGAGCGAGATCGGACGGATCTCTTCCTCGGCGAATTTGCGCGCTTTCATCTGCCAGGCGCGTTGCTCGTCGCTCAGATTGAAGTCCATGGGGATACCCTCACTTAAACCTTGTTATTCGCCGGCAAGCGCCATCGCGCGTTTGTCGGCCCGCCGGTAGCCGGCGATTTCCTCGGCTACGCGCAGCCGCAGATCGGTGTTGCCGGCGCCGGAATGCATGCAGACGCGGGCATCGTGCACGTATTTCGCCAGCGGCATGTCGCGCATGACGCCCATGGCGCCGAAGATTTCCGCGGCGTCCTTGGCGGTGCGCATCACCGCCTCGGAGGTGAACACCTGCGCAATGCTCGTCAGCGGCAGGTCGGCCAGACTGCGATCGGCGACGGCTTCCGGATGATCGGACGCCCACGCCGCCTGCCAGACCGCGGCGCGCGCGATTTCGAGCTTGATCGCCATTTCGCCGAGCTTGGTCGCGATCGCCTGATGTTCGACCAGCGGGCGGCCGCCTTGCACGCGGATATGCGCATAGTCGAGCGCGGCTTCGTAGGCGGCGCGGCCGACGCCGAGCGCGAGCGCCTGCGCCAGCGGAACGCCGCGGCCGGGCGTCGCGGTGCCGGCCAAAATCGCCGCCGCATCGTCGCCCAACAGGTTGCCGGCCGGCACCTTGCAGTCCTTGAAGATGACCGCGCCGCAGGTGCCGTGCTGCCAGGGGCTCTTCTCAGGCTGCACGCTCACGCCCGCCGCATCCGCCGGCACGAGAACGACATTGGCGGACGGCCGCCCGGGAATCTGCACCAGCACCGCAAACAGACCGGCGACCGGCGCGTTGGCGACGCAATCCTTCACGCCATTGATGATGAAATCGCCGCCGGATTTTGCCGCGGTTGTCTTCACCGCGACGTCGAGATCGGCGGGCCGATGATAATTGATGCCGAGCCTTGTCTCTGTTCCCGGCTCGCGCGCGGCAAAGGCGAGGTGATAGCGGTCGCCGCTCTGGAACTTGGACAGGAAGGCGTCGCGTTGCGCATCGTTCATGCACTGGTCGAACAGGATATGCGCAAGGCGCGAACTTTCCGACAGCACCGCGGCGATGTCGGCATCGCCCGCCGCCAGTTCCTCGGTGACGATGCACGAGGTGAGCGCATCGGCGCCGGCGCCGCCGCGACCCTCTGACAGCGCCAGGCTGCGCAGGCCCATCTGCGAAGCCTGATCGATAAGGTCGACGAGCAAGGTGCGGTCGCATTGATCGAGCCGATCGGCCTTGAGCGCGACCGGCTTGATCTCGCGGGTGACGAAATCGCGCACGGTGTCGCGGATTTCCAACTGTTCGGGGCTGAGTTGCAGACTGTACATGGCGCTTCCCGTTTTTGTTCTGAGTCGTTCTATTGCTGGACGGCCGCCGCGATGGCGTCGCCCATCTCCTGGGTGCTGGCGTTGCCGCCCAAATCCTTGGTCAAATGCTTCCCTTCGGTGATCACCGTGTCGATCGCCGCCTGCATGGAACTCGCTGCGGCGACCGCCTTCGGCTCGTTGTGCTTGCGGCCGAGCCAGCCCAACAGCATCTGCGCCGATGTGATCATGGCATACGGATTGGCGATATTGCGGCCGGCGATGTCGGGCGCCGAGCCGTGCGTTGCCTGCGCCATCGCCTGGCGCTCGCCGACGCAGAGCCCGGGCGCTAGCCCTAAGCCGCCGACGAGGCCGGCGCCGATGTCGGTCAAGATGTCGCCGAACTGGTTGGTGGTCACCACCACGTCGTATTGCTGCGGCGCCATGACGAGTTTCATCGAAATGGTGTCGATCATCGACTCTTCGAATTTTACGTCCGGGTACTCTTTCGCCACCTTGCGGCATTCCTCGGCGAACATGCCGCAAGCCAGCCGGTAGACCGGCTCCTTGTGCGCGGCGGTCACCTTCTTGCGCTTGCGCGTGCGCGCGATCTCGAAGGCCTCGCGCGCGACGCGGTTCGATCCTTTGCGCGTGATCACGCGCATGGCGACGGTGATATCGTCGTTCGGGCGAAATTCCGGACCGCCGGCGACCACCGTTTCCGAATAAAGCATGCCTTCGGAGATCTCGCGCAGGAAGACGATGTCGACGTCCTTGTGGATCGATTTGATGTTCGGATAGGAGCGCGACGGCCGCACCGCGCCGAACAGTTCGTATTTCTTGCGCACCGGCGGCATGACCCAGGTCGGGTCGTTGCGCGGATAAGCCGCGTGCCCGATCGGTCCCATGATCCAGCCGTCGAGCTTCCACAGCGCCGCCTCGGTCGACGGCGGCAGCGTATCGCCTTCCGCCTCATGTCCTGCCTTGCCGATAGGCAGCGGATGCCAATCGATGCCGAGGCCGGCGCGCGATGCCGCAGCCTTCATCACCTTGACCGCCTCCGGCACGACTTCAAGACCGATGTCGTCGCCGAGCAGAATTCCGATTTTCAAGCTGATATCTCCCCCGGCGGCGCCGCGCGGCAGGGATTGCGTCAAAATCGGCCATGCGGTGCGCTTTATGGCCGCACTTTAGGCACCGTTTGAACGGCCCGGCAACAGGCCCCCACGCAACGCTCGGCTGCATTTCGGGCCCGCGTTCACAACGTGGACAGGCGTTCGCGAACCACACGGAAATTGCCTTTGTCGGGGCAATTGCGGTTTAATGGGTGACCGGCAAACTCCCTGCGTCGCGTATGCCAATAGGGTTGCCGGCAATAAGAACGATTTTCGACGCCGGCCCACCGGCAAGTCGAATTCAGGGGGCACGCAATTGGGAGGAAACCATGGGCTCACGCCATTCGGCACGGGCAATTCGTCAACTTGCACTGCTCGCGGCTCCGCTTGCCGCGGCCGCGTTGCTGACCGCGACCGCTCCGGTCTACGCGGATGACTTGACGCCGCAGGAAAAAGCGCTGGTCGACGCCGCCAGAAAAGAGGGCGAGGTCACCGTTCTCAATCCGCAGTTCAGCGATTGGACCGGCCAGCATCTCGGTGAAGGCTTCATCAAGCGCTACAATCTCGGGCCGAATTTCAAGTTCAACAATCTGCGCAAAGGCACCGGCGCAACCGTGGCGCAGACCCGGCAAGAGATCCAGGCCGGCAAGCACACCGTCGATATTCTCATCGTCAGCGCGCCTGGCTTCTTCGACGAGGCATCCAAGCGCGGCGCCTTCGAGAAGCTCGACAGCGGTTATTGGAAAAATCACGCCGAAGGCGTGAAGGCCGCCGGTCAGTATTCCAACTACCCGTATGTCGTGGTGCCCTTCGCCTACACCTTCCAACCGGTGTGGAACAGTTCGTGCCCGGGCATGGAACACTTCAATGCGACGTCCTATGCCGACGTGCTCAAGCCCGAGTTGAAAGGCAAAACGATCGCTTCCGATCTCACCAAGAGTTTCACCTACGACAATACCGCGCTGGCGCTCGAAGAAGCCGGCATGAACCTCAACGACCTTTGGACGAAGCTGAAGGCGACCGACCCGCTGATCGAATTCCGCACCGAGCCGAAGATGCAGATGGTCGTCTCCTGTCAGCGGCCGCTCGACATGTGGAACCTGACCGGCCGCGTCTATCAGGACGTGCTGAAGAAGCCCGACCTGATCAAGGTGCTCAAGTGGGGCACCTACAAGGAAGGCCAGGTCATGCTCGGCAATCAGGCCGCGGTGATCAAGGGCGCGCCGCATCCCAACGCCGCCAAGCTGTTCATCGAGTATCTCTTGAGCAAGCCGGGCACCGACGTCTTCGTCGTCGGCGAGATGATGTATTCCTTCATGAAGGATTACACACCGCCGCCGGAGGCGCAGAAATATCTCTTCGACATGAAAACGACGAAGATGATCGGGCTCAAGGATTGGGTCGCCTCGCAAGCGAAGTTCAAGCAATTGCGCGCCGACTGGCAGACCAAGTTCCAATAGCGGCCGCAACTCGATGAGGGTTCGCCAGGAGGCGGACCCTCGCTTTCACAACGGCCGTTGCGACGGATCGTGCAATGAGCACTCAAACGCTGGCAGACGGCGGACTGGAGCAACAGGCGGTGAGCCGCTGGCGCAGCCTGGTCACGCAGGAATCTGTCGCCACCATCGTCGTCAGCGTGATTGTGGCAGCGGCGGTGATCCTGCCGCTGTTCGTGTTGGTGGTGTCGAGCTTCCGCGTGCTCGACTCGGGCGGTTTCGACACCACCTGGGGCCTCGACAACTACCGCACGCTCTATACCGACCGCGTCATCCCCAAGGCCTTCCTCAATACGCTCGCGGTGAGCGCCGGCTCGACGGTACTCGCAACTTTTTTCGGCGTGTCGCTGGCCTGGATCAACGCGCGTACCAATTGTCCGGGCCGCGATCGGCTGGAGCCGTTCAATCTCATTCCCTTCTTCTTGAGCCCCTTTGTCGGCGCCATCGCTTGGCACAATCTCGCCGGCGGCAAGACCGGCCTGCTCAACAGCTGGGCGCGCGACTATCTCGGCGTGCATGGCAACCTGCTCAACGTCGACAATCTCTTGGGCGTGATCTGGGTCACCGGAATCTTCTTTGCGCCCCTGGTCTATCTCTTCGTCGTCGGCTCGCTGCGCCGTATGGACCCCTCGCTTGAGGATTCGGCGCGCACCACCGGCGCCGGCCTGTTGCGCACGGCAACGACAATTACGCTGCCGCTGGTCGCGCCCGGCATCCTCTCCGGCATGATCATCGTCTTCGTCACCAGCGCCGGCGAGTTCGGCGTGCCGTTCAAGCTCTCCGCACCCTACGGCTGGCAGACGCTGACCACGCAGATCTTCTCCAAGGCGGTCGGCGACGACGCCAATCTCTATCTCGGCGCCGCCATGAGCATGGCGCTCGGCATCATCACCGTGCTGCTGATTTGGATTCAGCAGGCCTATATCGCGCCGCGCTCCTTCACCACGGTGACCGGCAAGGGCTTCCGCCCCAATGTCATCGACCTCGGCGGCTGGAAATGGCTCGCCCTCGCCTTCAACGTGACGTTTCTGCTGATCGCGGTCGTGCTGCCGATCCTCTGCCTTCTGGTGGTGAGCCTGCACCCGGTCTGGCAGGCCGAAATCATCCCCAAGGATCTCACGCTGCACAATTATGTGCGCACGCTCGACTTCTGGGCGCCCGACCACATTTCCGCGGCGACCAACGGCATCGTCAACAGTTTCATCCTCGCCTTTCTCGGGGCGACGATCGCCATGATCCTGTCGCTGGTGGTGAGCTACATGATCCACCGCACCAAGGGCTTCGGCGCGCGGCTCCTCGACTTCCTCTGCGTGGTGCCGGTCGGCTTCCCCGGCATTGTCTTGGCGATGGGCGTTTTGGTCACCTACATCAAGACGCCGATCTACGCGACGCTGTGGATCATCCTGCTCGGCTACATCACGCGCTTCTTTCCTTACGGCCAGCGCAACATTTCCTCGGTGATGCTGGCGATCTCGGAGGAGCTCGATCAATCGTCGCGCATGGCCGGGGCCTCGTGGTTCACCACGCTGCGACGGATCACCATTCCGCTGCTGAAACCCGGCATCTTCGCCGGCTGGGTGCTGCTGTTCATCATCTTCCTGCGCGAGCTGTCGATCTCGATAATCCTTTATACGTCCGGCACCGAGACGCTGTCGGTCGGCGTCTACTATCTCACCAATTACGAGAACGAGACGCTCACCTCCGCGCTGTCGATGACGCAGACGGTCATGCTCTTGGTCTGCGTCTATATTTTCCGCCGCGTCGCCGGACGCGAGGCGCTGACGGCGTGAGCGTGGGGAGCGCAATCGGCGCAATGGACAACAAGAACGCGGCCGGCCATTACGTCGAGGTCGAAGGCCTGGTGAAACTCTACGGCAACGATCGCGCGGTCGACGACGTCTCGTTCAGCGTACCCAAGGGTAAATTCCTGACCCTGCTCGGGCCCTCCGGCTGCGGCAAGACCACGACGCTGATGAGCATCGCCGGCTTGCACACCATCGATGCCGGGCAAATCCGCGTCGGTGGGGTCGTCTATACGGCGCCGGCCGAGGGCCTGTTTCTGCCGCCGGAGAAACGCGACATCGGCATGGTGTTCCAGAGCTACGCGATCTGGCCGCATATGACGGTGGCGGAGAACGTCGCCTACCCCTTGGAAATCCGCAAAGTCGCGCGCGCCGAGATCGACGCGCGCGTCGCCGACGTGCTCAAGCTGGTGGGCCTGAGCCAAATGGCGAGCAAGCTCGCCACTCAGCTCTCCGGCGGCCAGCAGCAGCGCGCGGCGCTCGCGCGCGCCATCGTCCCGCGGCCGCGCCTGCTGTTGTTCGACGAGCCTTTGTCCAACCTCGACCTCAAGCTCAGGGAGCAGATGCGCGTCGAACTCAAGCGCATCCAGCACGAAGTCGGCATCACCTCGATTTACGTCACCCACGATCAGGCCGAAGCGCTGGTGATGAGCGACGAGATCATCGTCATGAGCAAGGGCCGCATCGAACAGAAGGGCGGCCCGCGCGAAATCTACGCGCGGCCGGTCAACGCCTATGTCAGCAATTTCATCGGCGTCGCTAATCTGCTCAAAGGCCGCGTGACCGCCGTCACCGCCCCGGGCCGCGGCGAAGTCGAAATCGCCGCGGCAGTCGGCGCGGTGCAGGTGCCGTGCCTGCTCGGCAAAGGCATGGCGGCGGGCGCCGATGCCGTTGTCTCGGTGCGCCCGGAAAACGTCGAGGCCTCGCGGCAGAACGGCGGCGCCGCAAGCCTCGAAGGCGAAGTGATCCAGGCGATCTTTCTCGGCAATTGCGTCGACTGCCGGGTGCGCTGGGGCGACTTCGAATGGAAGGTGATGGCGCATCCGCGCGCCGGCCTCAAGACCGGCGAGAAGGTCTACCTGCGGCTCGACCCCGAGCACACGCTGGCGGTACTGCCATGAATGCCATGGTCGAACTCGAACATCTGAAAAAGCATTTCGGCGCGGAACTGGCTGTCAACGACGTCAATCTCAGCGTCAAGCAAGGCGAGTTCGTCACCCTGCTTGGCCCCTCCGGCTGTGGCAAGACCACGACGTTGCGCTGCATCGCCGGCCTCGAGCGCCCCGACGGCGGCGAAATCCGCATCGGCGGCGACGTGGTGGCGGCGCCGGAGCGCGGCATCTATATCAATCCGGAAGACCGCAACATCGGCATGGTGTTCCAGAGCTACGCCGTGTGGCCGCACATGACGGTGTTCGACAACGTCGCCTATGGCCTGCGCGTCCGCCGCGCGCCGGCCGACGTGATCAAGCAGCGCACGACGAAGGCCCTCGAACTGGTCGGCCTGCCGCATCTCGCCGGCCGCTACGCCACGAGATTGTCCGGCGGCCAGCGCCAGCGCGTGGCGCTCGCGCGCGCCATCGTCTACGAGCCGCGTGTCGTCTTGTTCGACGAGCCGTTGTCCAATCTCGACGCCAAGTTGCGCGAGCAGATGCGGGTCGAACTGGTGCGGTTGCAGCACGAGGTTGGAATTACTTCGATTTATGTCACGCACGACCAGTCCGAGGCGCTGGTGATGAGCGACCGTGTCGTGGTGATGAACAACGGCGTCATCCAGCAGATCGGCGATCCGCAGACGATCTATGCCCGGCCGGCCAACACCTTCGTCGCCAATTTCATCGGCGTCGCCAATCTGATGCAGGGCGTGCTGCTCGGCCGCTCGGGCGAGTTCTGCGAGCTGGAAATTGGGCTCGGCGAGGGTCGCGCGCCGCTGCGGCTGCAGGCCATGGGTGGCGAAGGCGCCGTCGCCGGACAGCAGGTGACGCTCAGCCTGCGGCCGGAAGATATCGCGCTCGACTTCGAGCGGCCGGCCGACGGCGGGCGCAATCTGTTCGAGGGCGAAGTTGTCGACACGGTCTATCTCGGCAATGTGCTGGAATGCCGCGTCAAAGTAGGCCGCTTCGAGCTCGGCATCCAGACCGATCACTACGAACAGATCGCGCCGGAGCAAAAGGTGTTCTTGTCGTTCAGCCCCGACCACGGCTTGTGCCTGACGGCATAAACGTCAACTCGCCATGAAGCCGCCGTCGACGGCGAGCGTCTCGCCCGTGATCGACGCCGCGCCAGGACTCGCGAGAAAGACGACGGCGGCAGCGACCTCCTCGGGTGTGATGAAACGGCCGGTCGGGATGCGCGCGAGCATGCGCGCGCGCGTCGCATCGTCGTACATCTTGGCGCGCGACGGCGTGAGCACGGTCGACGGCGCCACCGAGTTGACGCGGATGTTGTGGCCGATCCACTCGATCGCCAGCATGCGCGTCATCTGGATCAGCCCGCCCTTGGTGATGCCGTAGACGGCGCGACCGGCAAACCCGGTCATGCCGTGGGTCGAAGCGATATTGATGATGCACCCCGACCGCTTGCGCGTGATGCAGCGCGCCGCATAGGCCTGCGCCATGAAGAAAGGCCCCTTGAGATTGGTGGTGGCGACATCGTCCCATTCCGCCGGCGTGACTTCGACCGCGGGCTTGACCAGCGAGCGCGCGGCATTGTTGACCAGCACGTCGATGTCGCCGAGCGCGTCGGCTGCGGCCGCGATCGCCTGCGTGATGTCGCCATCGACGCGCACGTCGAGCTTCACCGGCACCACTTTGCGGCCCTGCAGCGCCGGTTCTTGCAACAGCGGCTCGAGCCGCGCGACGTCGCGGCTCGTCACCGCGACATCGTAGCCCGCCTGCGCAAGGCCGATGGCGATGGCATAGCCGAGCCCGGTCGAAGCGCCGGAGACGAAGGCGGTGCGATTAGCCGGCGATGTCATCGAGCGTCACCCATGTGCGTTGCGCCGCGCTGCGATAGCATGCTTCCGCCAACTGCACATCGCGGATGCCCGCGGCAAAATTGCAGAGCAGCGGTGCGCCGGCAACGACGTGACGCACGAAATTCTCCCAGCCGACGCGATAGGGATTGCTGTAGGTATCCGCGCCCGCCACTTCTTTCCATTGGCCGCGATAATCGGCGCCGATATCGCTATCCGGATTGAAGCGGCGGATGGTCGGCGTTTCCGCCGCGCTCTGTATCCAGCAGCGGTGCAAGCCGGCGAGCGCCGAGCCGCCGGTGCCGTCGATCTGCAGGGTGACGAGATCGTCGCGGCGCACGCGCGTCGCCCATGAGCAGATGACGGTGCCGACCGCACCGTTGGCCAGTTCGGCTAGCGTGACCGATGTGTCGTCGACGTCGACGGAAAAGCGTCGGCCCTCCTCGTCCACGCGCTCGGGGATGGCGGTCGTCGTCGCCGCCACCACGCGGCGGATGGGCCCGAGAATGCCTTCAAGCACGTAACGCCAATGCGGCATCATGTCGTGGGTCAGCCCGCCGCCGCCGCTTTTGCGATAATTCCAGCTCGGCCGCTGGCTCGGTCTTTCGGCGCCGTCGAACACCCACCAGCCGAAATCGAGCCGGAAGCCGGTGACGCGGCCGAAAAAGCCGGACTGCGCCAGGCGCAACATTTTCTGCAACCCCGGCAGATTGAGCTTGTCCTCGACGGCGCCCGCTTTGAGCCCGCGCTTTTCGGCGGCCGCCAGCAGTGCGCGGCCCTCGGCAACCGAGGGCGCGACCGGCTTCTCGCTGTAGATGTGCTTGCCGGCGGCGATCGCATTGCGCAGCGCCGCGACCCGCTGGCTGGTCGCCGCGGCATCGAAAAACACCGCGAAATCCGTCCGCGCCAAAGCCGCATCGAGATCGGTGGTCCAGTCGCCAATGCCGTAGCTTTCGGCGATACCGGCGAGCCGCTCGCGGTCGCGCCCGACGAGCAGGAGCCGCGGCATAATGCGGTCAGCGCCGGCCGGCAAGCCGCCCTCGGCGCGGATCGGCGCCAACGCGTTGGCGAGATGCTGCGTCGCGCCGATACGGCCGGTCGCGCCATTGACGATGATGCCGATGTCGATGCTCGCCATGCGTCCCCTTACCCGCCCTGCCCGGGCATGAGTATGATGCAGCGACTTCGCGCCGCCAATGCAGGTGTCTCGTGCCCCGCCACATCGTCTGCCTCACCTTCGATTTCGACACCCAGTCCGGCTTCATCGCCCGCAGCATGACAACGCCGACGCCGCTGTCGCGCGGCGAGTTCGGCGTCATCGGCGCGCGCCGCATCCTCGACCTGCTCAAGTCGCGCACGATCAAGGCCACCTGGTTCGTGCCCGGCTTCACCATCGAAAGCTGGCCGCGCGAATGCGAGGCGGTCGTGGCAGGGGGCCATGAAATCGCGCATCACAGCTGGGCGCATATCCCGCCGGCCAATCAGAGCCGCGCCGAGGAGGAAGCCGACCTCGTGCGCGCCAACGAGGCGATCGCGCGGCTGACCGGCCGCAAGGCGCGCGGCTATCGCTCGCCCTCCTGGGATTTGAGCGAACATACGATCGAGCTGCTGCTGGCGCACGGCATCCAATACGACTCGAGCCTGATGGGCGCCGATTACCGGCCCTACCGCGCGCGGCGCGGCGACGTCGCCAAACTCGGCGCGCCGTTCCGCTTCGGTGAAGAAACCGCGCTGATCGAAATGCCGATTTCCTGGTCGCTCGACGATTATCCGCATTTCGAATTCGTGCGCACGCCTGCGACCGTTCTCCCCGGCCTGCAGCCGGCGCGCGCGGTGATGGAAAGCTGGCTCGACGAATTTCTCTACATGCAGAAGACGGTCGATTGGGGCGTGCTCACCTACACCATGCATCCCTTCGTCATCGGTCGCGGCTATCGCATGCTGGCGCTCGAGGGTCTAGTCGACCGCCTCGGCAACGAGGGCGCGGTCTTCATGACTATGGAAGACGCCGCGCGCGAAGCGGCGGGCAAGCTTGCGCCGGCGTCCTCGCCGGACGGCGCGCCCCCATGAAAATCTTCATTACCGGCGCCAGCGGCTATATCGGCGGTTCGGTCGCCGCCGGCTTGATGGCGGCGGGCCATCACGTGAGCGGCCTGGCCCGCGCGCAGGAGACCGCGGCGGCGCTCGCAATGCTTGGCATGACGCCGGTGCGCGGCACGCTCGACGATGCCGACGTACTGGCGCGGGCCGCGCGCGACGCCGACGTCACCATCAATGCCGCCAATGCCGGCCACCGCGCCGCGGTGGAGGCTATGCTCACGGCGCTTGCCGGCAGCGGCAAAACCTTCCTGCATACCGACGGCTCCAGCATCGTCGGCACCCGCGCGCGCGGCGAGCTGGTGGAGACGGTGTTCGACGAGGACACGCCGTTTACGCCGACGCCGCAGCGGGCGCCGCGCGTTGCAATCGACGCCATGGTGCGGCGCGCGGCGGAGCATGGCGTGCGTTCGGTGGTGATCGCGCCGAGCCTGATCTATGGGCGCGGGCGCGGCGTCAATCCGCACAGCATCCAGGTGCCTTGGTTGATCAAGGTGGCGAAGAAATTCGGCGTCGCCCGGCATATCGGCTCGGGCGAGAACCGCTGGGCCAACGTGCATATCGATGACGTGGCGGCGCTCTACGCATTGGCGATCGAGAAAGCGCCGGCCGGCGCGTTCTATTTCGCCGAGAACGGCGAGAATTCCATGCGCGAGGTGTGCGCAGCGATCAGCCGCATGCTCGGGCAAGGCGGGCGCACGCAAAACATGACGGTCGAGGAGGCGGCGGCCGAATGGGGCGAAGGTCCGGCCAACGACACCATGGGCTCCAACAGCCGCGTGCGCGCCAAACGCGCGCGCGCCGAACTCGATTGGCAGCCGAAGGCGCGCTCGCTGATCGAGGAGATCAAGCACGGCTGTTACGCGCAGGACGGTTAGTCCGCGCGATGTCGGCTTTGCTCGCACCGGAGATTCGGCGTCGGCGCACCGACGTCCGCAATGGGCCAAGAGCGCCTGACGACCGCGTGGCGGCGAT
>Ga0335081_10015679_pt1 | contig 12261 bp, 11 predicted proteins | sample Lox_Sample_35_FD_206713 | JGI IMG/M metagenome (GOLD analysis project Ga0335081, IMG submission 206713) | Soil microbial communities from Loxahatchee National Wildlife Refuge, Florida, United States - Lox_Sample_3.5 | ecosystem: Environmental > Terrestrial > Soil > Wetlands | place: USA... | reverse complement strand
AGGGCAGCCACAGCAGGTGATGGGCACGGGACACGGGGCGGCGCCGGCGCGCTTCCGGAATATAAAGGTGGGATCAGCGTACAAAGGCAGCTCTTAGGCGCTCAGGTTGGCTGGGATGGGGATGGATGGGCTGGTGGCGCAAGACGAAGAGCAGGTCTTTCGCTTCGCCCCAGGGACAGTTTCTTAATGACCACGATTGTTGCTTGAATGTGTCAGGGCCAAATGTTGAGTCCTAAGGAATGCTGACTCGCGACCAAGCTTCGGCGATCTTCGAGAAGTTGAGGAAGCACTCGTCCGGCGACGAGGTGGAGGCCTTGTTCTATGGTACCCGCTCGGCTCTGACCCGCTTTGCCAATAACACCATTCATCAGAATGTGGCCGAGGAGAACGTCAATGTGTCAGTGCGCACCGTCTTTGGCGGACGCACAGCGCGCGCCACTACCAACAAGCTGGATGAAGAGAGCTTGAAAAGAGTGGTGGCGGCTTCGGAAAGCTTGGCCAAGGTTCAGCAGCCAGATTCGGACCTGCTGCCCATGCCGACGCCGCCTGAAGCAGGGGGCAAGTTATCCGCTGCCACGCGGCCCGGTCGCTACTTTGAATCGACCGCGGCCGTCACCCCTGAGGATCGTGCGGCTGGCGTGGCGAAAATTGTCGGAGTTGCCAACCAGAACAAGCTCACCACGGCGGGCATTTTTTCTACGTCCGAGTCATTTGAGGGGATTTTTAATTCGCGCGGATTATCCGACTGGCATACTCAGACCTCTTCGGAGATTTCGGTCACCATGTTGGCTGAGGACTCCTCCGGCTGGCAAAAGGCGAACTCTCCCGACGTGCGCAATCTCGACCCCATGGCACTGGCCGACACCTCCGCCCGCAAGGCATGGGAGTCGGCCGCTCCGCGCGAGATTCCGGCGGGAAAATACACGGTCATCCTGGAGCCGGCCGCCGTGCTCGACATGGTGGGCTTCATGTTCTTTGACTTCGGCGGACTGGCGGTGCTGGATCAGCGGTCGTTCCTGAACGACCGCGCCGGTAAGCCGCTGTTTGGGGAGAACATCGAGATCTGGGATGACGTTGGGCATGCCCTTCAATCCGGCGCCCCGTTTGACGGAGAAGGAATGCGCCGCCAGCGGGTGCAACTGGTCGAGAAGGGAATCGTCAAGCAACTGGTGCATGCGCGTTCCACGGCGGCCCGTCTGAAGAACTCGGAATTCAAAGATAAAGTCGGTCCTATCGAGCCTACCGGGCACGGGTTTCCGGTTCCCAACGAGATGGGCGAAGCCCCGATGAACATCGTCTTCGCGATACCCGGAGATCCGAAGACTGTGGATCAGATGATCTCCTCCACCGAGCGCGGAGTGCTGGTCACACGCCTGTGGTATATCCGCGAGGTTGATCCCTACGAGAAGATCCTCACTGGAATGACGCGCGACGGTACTTTCTACGTGGAAGACGGGAAAATTCGCCATGGCGTGCGCAATTTCCGCTTCAACGAGAGCCTGATCCATATGCTTTCGAACGTCGCACAGATGGGAACGCCGGTGCGCGCGAGCGGCGAGGAGTCGTTCGACATGGTTGCCCCGGCGATGAAGGTGAAGGAGTTTAATTTCACGGAAGTAACGAAGTTCTAGCCGTCAGCATTCAGCCCGTGGCGAGCGACGCTTTTGCACTCTTCTTCAGCTGGCCAAGCGGTCTGCTTCCCCCTTGCGCGCCAATCCTGACCGCATCCCGTTAACCTCGACAACTGACTCACTCAATTTCCTGTCGGCGGCGTCGTTAGCGGACCCGAGATCGAGTGACAACAGAAAGTGATAATCGAGTTCACTGGCTGATCCGCTCTTCCTCGTTACAGTGATAGCACTCACGTGTACCTGTTTTTCCCCGTAATCCCATGAACCATAAGCCCTTAACCCCTACTAGTTCAATGACTTCGGTAACTTTGCGGGCCCTATAGCGGGGTGTAAGCTGCCGAGTAATGTCGAACTACGAGCCATCGGAGGAGCGCGAGCTCCGGGCTGCCTCGGGGGATGGGAAGAGCGAGAGCGCGAGCGAAGCCTCGTCGAGCCAGACCGAAAAGCCGGCTGAGAAAAAGAGCCGACGGCGCTATCCCGACATGCAGAGCGCAGCGCGGTTTCCGTTGAAGCTTCCGGTTTCGGTGAAATCCAAGGCCGGCGCGCGGCAGGCGGAGACTACCAACATCTCCGCCAACGGAGTGCTTTTCCAGGTGGTCGACGCGGAGATGCCCGTAGGTTCGATGGTGGACTTCACCATCTCTCTTCCCGCCAACGTCGTGGGTGCAGATGCCGACGTGCAGGTGGATTGCAAAGGACGCGTAGTGCGCAGTTTTGAGGAAGGTGGGCGGCGCGGGGTGGGCGTGGTGATCGACGAGTATCGTTTTGAGCGCCGGTAAACGCAAAGGAACCAATGGCCAGCATTCCGGTTAACGTGGCAGACGGCGTAGAGAAGCCGCACGAAGGGGACGGTAACGGCCAGTATATTCGTGTGATCCTGGCCGACACCCAAGCCATCTTCCGCGCCGGATTGCGCAAGATATTCGCCCTGGAAGACGATATCCGCGTGGTTGGGCAGGCCGAAACCCTGCCGCAGACGATTTCCGCCGCCAAAAAGTTCTCGGCTGACATTCTGATCTTCGAGGCCACCCTCAGTTCTAATCCTCCGGAGAGCATCTCCGACCTGCTGCGCCAGTGTCCGACGCTGCGACTGGTGGTGGTGACCGCCGAACCCAACGAAGAACTCACCCTGGAATTGTTCCGCCGGGGCGCGCATGGAATCGTTTCGCGGGAAGTCGAGCCGGAAATGCTGGTGGACTGCCTGCGCAAGGTAGCGCATGGCGAGCCGTGGCTGGAGAGCAGGGCCGTCAACTGGGTGTTGGAGGCCTATCGTACCCAGAGCACGCGCCAGTCCTCGTCCCGCCCCAAGGTTCAGCTGACTCCGAAAGAGTCACTCATTGTTTCCTGCGTCACGCAGGGAATGAAAAACAAGGAAATTGCAGTCCGCGTCGGCACTACCGAACAGGTCGTAAAGAACTACCTGCGCAAGGTATACGACAAGCTGGGGGTGGCCGACCGCCTGGAGCTGGCGCTCTATTGCCTGCATCATCGGGTGCTGGACGGCAACAAGACGGCAGCGGCGCCTGCCGCCGGAGAGGTCCCGTCCACGAATGGCGCCGCACAAGCTGCGGCTGCCGGCGCGTCGCCGTCGCCCGCGGTGTCTTCTGTGCCCACGGATCCCTCGAAACTGTCCTAACTCCATATTCCAGCCGGATGCTATATTCTTGGGTGGAAATTCAGCAAGCAGCGTTCGGCTCTCGGCATTCACCCGCGGTCCAGGGCGCTCTTAGCATTTGCCAATCAGCACTGGGCCCTTTCAGAGGCGTGCTGGACAGTGAACTTCAGTGGCGAAAATGCCAATCGCTGACTAGGGAGAGCCGAAGGCCGAAAGCCAATAGCTGAAAACTGAATTCAAGCGAGGCGCAAAGTGAAAGGTGACGCAAAGGTCATTGCGGTTCTGAACCAGGTTTTAAAGGCGGAATTGACGGCAATCAACCAATATTTCCTGCATGCCGAGATGTGCGAGAACTGGGGATACGAGAAGCTGGCGAAGCACACCCGCAAAGAATCGATCGAGGAGATGGTGCATGCGGAGAAGCTGATGGAGCGCATCCTGCTGCTCGACGGCACTCCCAATATGAGCGACTATTTCAAGATCAATATCGGCCCCAACGTGAAGGCGCAACTGCAGAACGATCTGCAGGTGGAGTACGACGCAGTCAAGCGGCTGAACCACGGGATCGAAACCTGCGTGGACGCAGGCGACAACGGCTCGCGCGAGCTGTTGGAAGGAATCCTTACTGACGAGGAAGAGCACATCGACTGGCTGGAAGGACAACTGCACGCCATCGACGAGATGGGCATCGAGAATTATCTGGCGCAGCAGTTACACGAAAAAGAGAGCTAGCTCCGACTTCAGGCCTGGACGGGAACGCACCTTGCGGTTCTCGTACCTGCCCCATAGAATCGAAGCAGGGGCTGGGACCGCCCTCGATTCCGTTGTAGTTTTTTCCGCACGAACCGCATCTCGAGCAAAGCCAGGGAGAGATGGCCGAGTGGCTGAAGGCGCACGCTTGGAAAGCGTGTTTACTCGAAAGGGTAACGTGGGTTCGAATCCCACTCTCTCCGCCAGTTTTTCATCCTAGCTCGTCCAATGAAATCCAGAACTACTAGAAAAGCCGCGAATTTGTGGGGTTTATGATCTAGGGTCGTGTGGTGACATCCGATTGCATCCGGTTTGAAACCGTGGTAAGAATCGTGGTAACTAATTTCAAGTCGTCTGGAGTTACCACGATGGCCACAAATCTTCTCTCCGCTGTCGAATGCAAGAACGCAACCAGCATGGGGGCGGGTATCCGCAAGTTTCACGATGGGGACGGCCTTTACCTGTGGGTTTACCGCGATGGCCGGAAATATTGGCGGATGCGCTATTGGCAGGCTGGACGAGAAAAATCACTCTCCGTTGGAGTGTTTCCCAAAGTCACTTTGGGCGAGGCGCGGAAAAAGCGCGAAGAATTGCGTAGGCAGTTGGAAACCGATCTGGACCCATCCGCCGAGCGCCGGGCCGCAAACCTGCGTAAGAAGCTTTCCGCCGAAAACTCTTTCGCGGCTGTGGCGCTGGAGTGGTACAACAAACAGCTGCATATTTGGGTTCCGCACCATGCCGAAGATGTCAAGCGCCGTCTTGAGTCCAACATCTTCCCCGTCCTCGGCAAGCGTCCGCTCGACCAGATTGAGGCAACGGAGCTGTTGCAGGCAATACGTGCGATAGAAGCCCGTGGTTCCTATGATCTCGCCCACCGGGTGTTGCAGGTGTGCGGGCAGGTGTTTCGCTACGGCATCGCTACCGGGCGATGCACTCGCAACTTGTCCGCCGATCTGCGTGGCGCACTGACTCCACATGTAAAGCGCCATCAAGCCGCTGTCCGCTCCGAGGACTTGCCCGAGTTGCTGCGTGCAATTGCCAAGTATGACGAAATTGGCGGCAAGCAGACTCGCCTCGCCCTGGAACTGATGGCGCAGACCTTTGTTCGCACGAAGGAGCTGATCGGTGCTGAGTGGGCAGAATTTGATCTGGCGAACGCGCTGTGGATCATCCCAGCCGCGCGCATGAAGATGAAGGCCGAACACGTGGTCCCGCTTTCCCGGCAGGGACTCGCCATACTGGCGGAGCTGAAGGAAATATCAGGCGAGAGCCGGTACGTTTTCCCCGGTCGGAATCGCGATAAATCGATCAGCAACAACACACTTCTGTTTTCTCTGTACCGCCTGGGCTACAAGGGCAAGATGACCGGTCACGGCTTTCGCGCTGTGGCCTCAACCATTCTCAACGAAGCCGGTTTCAGACCCGATGTGGTCGAGCGCCAGCTTGCCCACTGCGAACGCAACCAGGTGAGAGGTGCATATAACCGCGCCGAATACCTGCCAGAGCGCAAGCGCATGATGCAGCACTGGGCGGATTACCTCGATAGGATCAAGTCGGGGGCACGGGTGATTCCATTGCATACCGACGCGGCTTGACGGCTTGCCGCAACTGGCGCAGGGCGGCGATCCAGACTGTGGGGGAAGGTTACTGTAACGTCCAGGCAGAATCACGCACGATACATAGATTGCCCATACCGGAGGTGCTTATGGCCCGGCATTATTCCACGAGAGACTTCTTCCGGCAGATGCCGAATGCCTTGCTGGCCCGCTATTTCCACGAGCGACAACTGTTCGGAGACCTTGATTTTGCAGGCATGCAGGAGACTCAGCCGGATGAACTATTCACGGCATGGCTGAAGTTGTCGGACGATCATCGAAATACGATGGATGCGGAGTTCCGGGATATTTTCGAGCTGAGCTGCGAGAAGGGCTTTCGCGCGATCATCGATGAAGCGGAAGGGCATCTGCCTGCTGGCTCGCAGGGGCGCATGGAATTTGTTGAGAAGCTGGCGGCGCTCGCCAACCACTACGAGCGGGCGATGATCACATTCCTCGACCACAATCGATTCTGGAAGGGTGCAACGCTTTTTTATCACGCGGACACGCTGCCTTACTGGCGCAAACGAAAGAACCTGCCGCACCGGGCTGTGGCGCTGGATATGGCTAGTCGGCAAGAGTTGGCCGATCTGATCCGCAATTACTTCCGCCACACCGAGGGACGCGGCAAGAATTGTGTGGTAGAGCTTTTCCGTCGTGGTGAGCGGGACTACTTCTTTGCCTATCCTGAGGACTATTCGCTGCAGAGCATCGAGTGGGTGAATGGCGAGTTTGGACGCCGACCGCATAATCCAGCGTTTGAGGTGATCTACGTCTATTCGCAGAGGGAAGGTTCGCTCGACCTGAATTTTCGCGGCTCGCACAAGGCAATCGAGCCTTTGCAAGGGATGTTCGCCACGGCGATTCTGAAGCTCCCGGAAATGCCCGCTGATCCGAAGGACGAGCGCATCTACGACCTGACTCCGCTGCGCCAGAAGAGCTTCGACTTTGTCTTCGACGTGGGCAGTGGCATTCAGGGCGTGACGGTAAAGAAGCTCAGGTTGTCGTCCAAGGTAAAGAAAGGCGACCGCATTACTGTAGAAGCCGATTCGGGCGGCAATCCCGGCGCGGTTTACGACTTGCTCGACCGGATCGGCAAGTCGATACCACTGCACCTGTACAACGTCACCCAGGTGGAGCTGGCGGCGTTGGTGACGGTGGACGCCGACAAACCACCAAAATCGGTGACGATTCGCATCACGCACCCAAACTCCTGTTCTCTGAAGTATGACGAATTGGACCTGAAACTGCGCGACATGCTGGAAGCCTCTGGGATCGAACCCAAGGAACTAGATGGGGGTGAGGGAGAGGCGGAGGCCGCCACCGCATGACGCCGCTGGAGGCGATCCGCGAACTGCTGCTGCGTTTGGGTGGAGGCCGCGATGGGGCGGTAATGGTTAGCGAAGAGGAACTGAGCCAGTGGCCTGCAGTGGCGGTCAAGGCCATGAAGTCGCAGAATTTGCTCGTGAAAGCCCGCCCTGCCGCCAGTGTGGTGTGTCCTGGTTGCGAGCAGGAATGTGTGATGCCGGTGCATACGCTGCCCGCCGAAACGCATGGCGCGGCGTCTTTCATCGTGTGCGACAAGCGGGATGACATCAACCGTGTGCCGGTTGCGGCCGAGCGACTAACGCAATGGCGATGCAACATGGCTGCCCTGTGCGGATTCGTCGCGCAGAGCCTCGGCCTGCGTCTCAGGGAGAGCCCCCCAATTAACGCCGAGCTTTGGCAGATTGGCATTGCCACCGGTGACAAGCGCCATCAGATGCTGTCGTTGAAAGCCGATGGCGACTTGGCCTTGGTCGCTGGGAACACAGCGGTGCCTCTCTCTGAGTTGATCGATTACCGTAGTGGGAGATATTCCATCGATCGGGCCATGATCCGGCATCTGGTGGACTCCGCGTGCAGGGCAGACAGCCGGTACACTCCGACCACGGCCCGGCGCGAGACGCGCAAGCTGAAGACACAAGCCATGTATCAAGGCTGGAGGAAGGCGTACCGGGAGATGAGAAAGTCACGCCCGAACATGTCCGATGTTTGGTACTCGCGGCAGATCGCCAAGCGAGACGTTGGCGAGTGCCGCGAGGCGGACACCATAAGAAAGCACATGAAGTCTTGAAAAAGTTGGGCGGAATCTTTTCGCCCAGTTCCCAGGTGTCAAAACCCCTCTGTTTTCGGCCCTCGCAACCTAAGACCTAACTTGAGACAAGCTGCCTGAAGCATCTTCCAAAGTGGTAACCGCTTGATTCTGCTGGTAATGCCTCATCGAGTTAGAGCTTCCCAGGTATGTACTCGCCCAAATCGCCCAACTACGTTTCCTTGTAGCAAGTCCGCTACGGCGCAAAGAGGTTTGAATATGACGCATACCATACTGAGGCTTCCAAAGCTGAAATCGGAATCTGGACTTTCACGTTCGACGATCTACCTCCGCATTGCACAGGGACTATGGACAAAACCTGTGAGCCTGGGCGGTCGCGCAGTGGGCTGGCCCGCCAGTGAAATAACGGCGCTAAACGCTGCCCGCATTTCCGGGAAATCAAATAACGAAATCCGCGATCTGGTGGTGAAGTTGGAAGCGGCGCGCAGGATGGTTGGGTAAGTATCATGGGAAAATCTCACCCCAACCACCACCTCGCCGATGTAAGCCAAAGGTGCAACTTCGCGACTGCTCCCAGTCCGAGCACGATAGAAGTCACTTCTGATGGCCCATCACAGTATTTCAATCCCACCGTGATGAGCCGCCTGGAGGAGCGTCCCGTGGTTCATTCCCCACAACAATTACGGCTACATCGCGCGCTGCAAGAACTTGGCTGGACCGGCGCAATCGGCGAGTTCAATGAATCAACTCGACAAACGAACGCCTCTGTCCCTGAGCCGGTTTTGATCACGACGGACGGCACGATTCTCTCTGGCTTTGGTCGCTGGCAGTTAGCGCTGGTCGAGGGTAGACAACAAATCTCCTGCATTGAATATCCGCTGAACGACGACGAGTCTCTGCAGTTCATTCTCACCCAACATCAGACCCGGCGTGGATGGAATGACTTTGTCCGCATCCGCTTGGCGCTGAGGCTGAAGTCCAGCCTACGGCAGAAGGCGATGGAGAACATGCGCGCCGGTGGCAAGTACAAGGGTTTGGCAAATTTGCCAGACCTTCAGCGCATTGATGTCCGACAGGAGATTGCCAACATCGTGGGCGTTTGTGCGCGTAATGTCCGTAATGTTGAGACGATCCTCGAAACCGCGCACCCACGGCTGATAGAAGCCCTGCAATACGGTACGCTAAGAATCAACCGTGCGATGCGATTCTGCGAGTTGCCCAGAGCCGAGCAGCTGGAGCGGTTCATCCGGTACAGCGAGGAACGGGCAACCAACAAGATAATTCGTCGAGCTATCCATCAGCCGAAAGAGAAAAAAGCTAGCCTCGATGCTGTCTCAGTACTTGAGGCTCTACAGCGCCATGAGTCGAAAGAACCGGGATCGGTTGCGGTCAGAATCGGTCGGCACAAACGCACCGTTGTTCTGGTCGGACAGAACCTGATGACTGCACTACCTTCACAAGCGGAGCTGAAACTGACATGAAATACCACGAACCGCTAAAAAAGATTCTGACTCAGGCGAGTTCTTACTGGGACCGGGAGGAGATGAGCCCAACAGTTCGCAGGGTTTTCGCCAAGGCGCTCCAGTGCCGCACTGCTGAGTTGGGTGCCGAAGTTTACTCTTCGGAAAATCAGGAACTCATCCTCTACCACACCTGCAAATCGCGAGCATGCCCGAGTTGCGGCTACCGCGCCAACGTACAGTGGCTGCGTGAGCGATGGGCCGCACTGCCAGATGCGCTCTACAAGGGGATTACGTTCACGATGCCGAATCAACTTTGGCCCCTTTTTCGCGGCAACCCGCCTTTGGTGAACGCCCTTTCAGCCCTAGCCGCAGAAGTCATTAAGGCACGAGTGAGCGCGAAGTATGGTCTGCGCGCCGGTGTCATTGCTATTCTCCACACCTTCAACGGGAAGTTGGAATACAACTCCCACGTGCACACCCTGGTCACCGGAGGAGGGTTCCATGAGTCCTCAACCAGCTGGGTTGCACAGGTCTACTATGATCGCGACGCGCTGATGGAGACTTGGCGGAGGGCTGTGATCGCGCTTCTCCGCACAGCCCTGCGGGCGGGACAACTCCGAACAGGGCTAACTGCTGACCAGATGGAGGACCTGCTCACTCATCTGGAGAAATGCTGGTGGAACATCAAGATCCAGTCCTTTCGTGACAAATGGCATTTCCTCCAATATGCCGGTCGCTACGTCAGGCGCCCACCCATTGCGCAGCGCCGTATCACGTGGATCGGGGAGCGAATCGTTCGGTTCTGGTACAAAGACAAGAAGTCTCGTCGAAGGCGTTACGTCCAGTGCTCACCCGAAGAGTTCATCGACCGCTGGGCTCAACACATTCTGTATCGGTGCCAGCATTCTGTTCGAAGCTTTGGGTTATTTGCCCCCCGCGCGCTCAGTCAAGCTGCGGCAACAATCTTTGCGCTTCTGGGGCAGAAGCGAAGGCCACGTCCCAAAGCTCGCCCTTGGGCGCTGTCGATTGAGCGAGACTTTGGGCGGAATCCGCTCCTCGACCACGCAGGCAAAAAGATGCAATGGGCGCGACGCCTAGCGCCCTTGGCAGCTTGATAATCTGAACTTTGGTCGAGAAGCCCCTCAGCGCACAAATCCCACATGGAGAGACCAACTTCTCCCTCCAAACCCAAACAGCCGCAATCCGTGCGGAGCGATCTGCATTTCTTGACCCGCCACCACCATGCCACGTTCAGGGCAAACACGAGATTTTGATTTTCCTATGCATGAACAGCACCTACGCTGCTCGGCGTGGGAACCTCCAAGCTGAAGGTCAGTGTTGCGGCACTGCGTACACGAACGGCTTGGCGAAGCCGTTTCCCCACCATACGAGCACGAACTTTCCGTCCGGACTAAGCTGTATTTGAGGTATCTCATCCTTGTTCGGTCCAAACTCTGGTGAGGTTGCTAGAGCCTGCCCAGAAGCAAAATCCCAGATTTGAAACTGCTGCGTATCAACCGTCACGAAGTTCTCAACTGGCTTCTCAGTTCCGGTGTATCCCAGAAGCAACTTTCCATCGGGGGAGAGGGACAACCGATAATGCACACCCACGCGAGCGTTGGTGATTTCCCGCAGCAGTTTCCCGGTTCGCCCGTCCCATATCTTGATGGTGTCGTATTTGTAACCGGTTCGGTCGTCGTTCATCGAGCCGGTCAGCACTGTATCGTTAGGGCCAAACAGTACCGGTCCCGCAAAATATTTCGTGCTCATGCCTGTGAGCGTCTCGCCAGTTTTCACATCCATCACGCGGATGTTATCGGTGCCTGAAGGAATGAACGCTTCAGGATCGGAAGAAGGCTCCGACGGAAGCCAACTCACTGCGACTCGCTGGCCATCCGGCGATAGAGCGATACTCGCGATAGCCTTAACTTCGCCGCTGAGCTTCCACTCTCGGGCAACCTTTCCTGATGAAAGCTCGTAGACGCGAACGAATCCGCCGGCGACATTTCCGGGATCGGAAAGTGCAACCGCAACCCGAGAGCCGTCAGGAGTCACGCTTAATCCGACGATGTTCCAGCCGATCCCCCGCAGTGAGGTTTGCTCTGAGGGATAGTCGAAGGCAATTCGGTCTTCGGGTTTATAGCTCGGTACGTCAAAAATGCGGATTCCGTCCGCGTCAAAAAGGATGAGGCGGCGACCATTCACTGTGAATCTGATATATCTCGGGTTAGTCGGCCACGGGTCATGCCCGCTGTTTGACGTGTAGTCCCACTTCGATTTTTCCTCGGTTTTCCCTGTCCTAAAATCCCACAGGGCAAGATGGGAAGTATAGACAACATTCCAAGGCTTTTCCGAGATCAGGTGGCTGTCCCAGTAGAGGAACGCAACTCCCATGCCGTCTGGTGTGAACGCACCCGCGTGAACGCTTTCAACGTTCAGCTCATACTTTTGCCATTCATCTGTTTGTTTCGCAGTCATTGGAATCGCCATCAAGAAACAAAATGCCGCCACGATGTATGCCCAAGAAACCAGATTTCGCGTCTGCACAGTGTGCCTCCTCATTGCGGGTCAAGCCCCGGATCGTTATGGTGGAACACCGCCCCAACGAGGCCGTCCACGAACACATGCTTGAGCAGGCCGACAGGGCCCGCGTTCGGATTTCCGCGATCAATGTGTGACTGGAAGCTGACGGTACCGGTATCTCCTGAGCTGTTGAATTGGGCGAACTCCACATGCAGAGAGTATGTGCCGTTGCCTATCTCGATGTTGATTCTTGACCCAGGACCGAACAGGCCTGCGTTATCGGCGAGAGTTTTCTTGATTTGCGCCATCTGGTCATTGGTGGCACTACCTGTTACGGAAATGTTTTCATGACCGTTGTGCGCCTTTAGGTCTTTGACGTTGGTAACGTTTAGGTCGGGAAACTCCTTTTCCACTTGAGTGAGGACTTTCTGGCCGGGTGATGGCGGCTGACTCTGCTGGGTTTGAGTCTGGGACTGATTTTGGGACGTATTTTGCGCCGAGCCGTCCTTCTTCTCCGGTTTCTTCTCCTGTTCCGCGGCAGCTTGGTTCGCCGGATGTTGCTCCACGTCTTGGTTGAATATATCGACGT
>Ga0335081_10015678_pt1 | contig 12262 bp, 13 predicted proteins | sample Lox_Sample_35_FD_206713 | JGI IMG/M metagenome (GOLD analysis project Ga0335081, IMG submission 206713) | Soil microbial communities from Loxahatchee National Wildlife Refuge, Florida, United States - Lox_Sample_3.5 | ecosystem: Environmental > Terrestrial > Soil > Wetlands | place: USA... | reverse complement strand
CACCAACATTGTGAATTTCGTTCGCTCCCGCGGGTACGATGGGGTCGATCTCGATTGGGAACCGTTGAACGCTTCGGATGCTGGCTCCTTCAGCAACCTCGTGAACGATCTGAGGACGGCCCTCAACGCATTTACGCCACGTCCGCTGCTGACGGCCGCCGTGGCCTCGCAACCGTCACTGTTTGCTTCCCTGCAAACCAGGTTCGATCAGATTAACCTGATGACGTACAGCTTGTCCGGCCCGTACACCGGTTGGGTGACGTGGTTTAACGCGCCGATCTACGATGGCGGCTATCGGTTCCCCAGCACGGGCCAGTTGGTGCCGTCCACGGACGGAATGGTGAGCAATTTCCTGGCGAACGGCGTGGCCGCCAGCAAGCTGGGTATTGGCATTTCCTTTTATGGTTACGTGTGGAGCGGAGGCACCGGCACGTCCACGGGAGGCGCGGCGCTGCCCCGACAATCATGGACCACAGCGCCTTCGGCCACCGAGGCCGCTTACTCCGCGATCATGTCGAACTACTTTCAGCCGCAACTGTATTTTTGGGACACCAACGCGCAATCGGCTTATCTCAGCATTGACCAGATAGGTTCCGCCAACGACAAATTCATCTCCTACGATGACGAAACGTCGTGCCGCGCCAAGGTGGCCTACGCGAACCGCAAGGGGCTGGGAGGTCTGATCATCTGGGAACTCGGCGGGGGCTATCGAGCTGACCAGCCGTCCGGCCAACGTGATCTCCTGCTGCAATCCGTCAAACAAGCGCTTGCCAATCTTTTCCGCATCACCAGTTTGGACCTGAACGATGATGCGGCAGTCATCAACTTCAGCACCGTGGCCGGCTTCGGCTACACGATCGAACGAGCCGATACGTTGACACCGTCCTCGTGGAGTGCGGTGACCAGCCTGACGGCCGATGCCCCGGGTGCCCAAGTCGTGGATGCCAATGCCGTCAGTCGATCCAACGGCTTCTATCGAATTCGCGAGGTCCATACCATCTCGGGCCCCTGATGCGTTCAGTCACAGGCCCTCGCAGCGTGCCTTTTGACCGTTCAAAACGCGGGCTTGCAATCTGTCTTCGTCCCTGTATGCTTGCAAGAGCGTGGCGATTTGAGGCAACTTGCTCCACGTTAAAAACAGCTAAGGAGCCGGAGATTGTGAACATGCCAAGCCTGCGCTGAATTAGCGGCGCCGGCTTTTTTTATGGAACGGAATTTCAGCAGATATTCGCGGCAGACGCTCTTCGAGGGAATCGCCGAGGCCGGACAACAACGCTTGGGGGAAGCTCGCGTTGTCATCGTTGGCTGCGGCGCATTGGGAACCGTCATAGCCAGCAACCTCGCCCGCGCCGGCGTCGGCCACCTGACCATTCTGGACCGCGACTTTGTGGAGGAGAGCAATCTCCAGCGGCAGGTGTTGTTCGACGAAGAAGACGTGAAGAGTTCCATTCCCAAGGCCATCGCCGCCGAGCGAAAGCTGCGCCGGATCAATTCGCAAATCGAAGTGAAGGGGATCGTCACCGATGTCAACTACACGAATGTTGAGGACCTGCTAGGCGGTGCCGCGCTGGTGATGGATGGCACCGATAATTTCGAGACCCGCTTTTTGGTCAACGACGCCTGCGTGAAGCACAACATTCCATGGATTTATGGTGCCTGTGTGGGCAGCTACGGATTGAGCATGGTGATCCTCCCCCGCGAGACGCCGTGTTTGCGCTGCATCTTCGAGACCGCACCGCCGCCGGGGATGACCCCCACGTGTGATACGGCGGGCGTGATCGGCCCGATCGTAAACATCATCGCCTCCTTTCAATGCATGGAGGCGGTCAAATTTCTTACGGGCCACCGGGACAAGCTGAATCGGGATCTTCTCAGCATGGATGTGTGGGATGACCGTTTTCAGAGGCTCAAGATCACCGGGCGCCGCGAATTGGCGGATTGTCCCTGCTGCGTCCACGGCCGATATGAATACCTGACCGTCGAGGGTGGGTCGCAAACGACCACGCTCTGCGGGACGAATGCGGTGCAGATTTCGTTTCCCAAGGGTCACAAGGTCAATCTCAAGGAAATCGGCGACCGATTGAGTCGGGTCGGCACCGTCACGGTCAACCCGTTCCTGCTGCGGTGTGCGGTCGGGAAATATGAACTGACGGTTTTCAAGGATGGGCGCGCGATCGTCCAGGGGACGAACGAACCCACCGTCGCCAGGACGGCCTATGCAAAGTACATCGGCGTATGATCTACTTCGACAACGCAGCCACCAGTTTTCCGAAACCGCCGAACGTCTACGAGGGTGCTACGAGATTCATGCAGACGATGGGCGCCAACCCCGGCCGGGGGGGCCACAAGCTGGCTGTCGCCGCCAACCGCATGGTCGAAGAAACGCGGTTGGAACTGGCCCGGTTTTTCAACGCCGGCGACACTCCGGAGCGGATGATCTTCACGATGAATTGCACCGATGGGCTGAACATGGCCATCAAGGGCCTGATCATGGCGCTGCGCGGCAAATGGACGCAACGCCGGCCGATTCACGTGATTACGACGTATCTCGAACATAACTCTGTGTCGCGTCCGCTCCATCAGTTGGAACGCGACGGTCTCATCACGCTGACGAAAATCGCGAATTCCAGCGACGGATTCGTTTCAGCGGAAGACGTGTCCGCCGCGCTCACCCCCGAGACGCGGCTGGTGGCATTGACGCATTGCTCGAACGTGATCGGCACGGTGCAACCGATCGCTGAAATCGGACGTGTTGTCCGCGAGAGGGGGGAGGGGAATGTGGTGTTTCTCGTGGACGCGGCCCAGACGGCGGGTGTGGAACCGATTGATGTGAAGTCGGCCCATATCGATCTGCTGGCATTCCCCGGTCACAAGGCGTTGCTGGGGTACACCGGCACGGGCGGCTTGTATGTGAGCCCGCGGGTGGAATTGCTGCCCTGGCGGGAAGGGGGTACGGGCGGCGACTCGAAACACCCGGTGCAACCGTCCGAATTCCCGCATCGGCTCGAAGGCGGTACGCACAACACCGTCGGCATTGCGAGCCTGAAGGAAGGTCTCGCATTTATCCACAAGATGGGCCGCGAGAATATCCGCGCGCACGAGCGGTCGCTCGGCGAGCGTGTGCTGGATGGGTTGCGCGCCATCCCGAAGCTCACCGTCTTTGGCCCGACCGACATGGAGAATCGGGTCAGCACCGTCTCGTTTCGGTTGGCAGGCTATTCCTCACAGGATGTCGGGGCGATTCTCGACGACTCGTTCGACATCGCCGTTCGCGCCGGGCTGCACTGTGCGCCCTACTGCCACCAGAAACTCGGTACCTATCCTGACGGCACGGTTCGCGCCAGCATCGGCTACAGCAATACGGGGGAAGAGGTGGATGCGTTCGTGGAGGCGATCCGCAAAATCGCGGCGACCGGATAGCCCCGACAGGGAACGGATAAACGTCAGGGCGCAGTGCTATCGAATGGGCGGCCCACCTTGCGGCGGAATCCCGCCAGCACTGCGAGCAAGGCCAGCGTTACCAAGCCGATTGTGCTCGGTTCGGAAATGGTGGTGGGGATTTGGGCCTCGAGATCGGGCGGCTTGAGGGCGGTGCCGTAATGGAAGTTGACGTTCGTGATTTCCGATAGGTCAAAATCTTCGGGCAGCCCCGCGAACGTGAACACAACCGTGTCCTGAATCAGGTTCTGATTTTTGATATTGCCACGGTTGTTGGTCGGCAAGTCGTTCAGCGTGGTGATGCCGAAGTGAATGCCGCTTTGCGGCCCGACTCCTTTGATGGCCTCGCCGGGGAAGAGGTACTTTTTCCCAAACCACTTCAAGGAACTGCTCGAGATTCCTTCATCGGCCCCGTCCGGGGCTTTGAGGAGGTCGTTGCGATAAGCCCACTCGCCGCCCACGTCGCCATCGAACCCGACGGGCACCTTGCGACCAAGCAGGGAACTGCCGGTGCCAAGGTCCGCCGAGACCGGTATGAGTTTCGGATCGTCTGCGATGCTGAAGAAAACACTGGTGAGAATGTCCGGCGCGTCATCCGCGTCGAAGGTGGCCGTGTTGGAAAGCGTAACGATCAAGTCCAGGTTGGAGACCGTGAACGTGACCGACGCATTTAGCGTCTGGCCGGCTTTGTTACCAGGACCTGTGCCCGTGAACGTCAGGCTTTGCGCCCTGGAGACGGCGACAGCGGCTGCGAGTACTACCAATGATGCTGCGAGTCTTTTCATGCCCTGTTCCCCTCATGACGCCGTCTCCTGGAGAGCACCAACCGCACCAACCCGCCCCAATCGCAATTTTGCTAAGTCCTTGCAGGCCAGCATAAACAAGGGTTGTACGGCCGTGTCTCGTTGGGGTGTTCGAGGAATTTAGACGAAAATGCTGGCGGAGGTGCCGCGAGAATCACGGCAGAAGTGGGGACGGAAAATCGTGCCTGCGAGCGTTGAAGTGGTGGGCCCGGCAGGACTCGAACCTGCGACCAAGGGATTATGAGTCCCCTGCTCTAACCAACTGAGCTACAGGCCCACGTGCGTTTCACGAGTTTACAATCTACACGAACGGCGCGGAGGCGCGAGAGAAAAAAGGTGCGCGGGAGCGGGGCCGGAAGGCGGCATGAACTGGCCGGGCCGAAACGCCTTGAGTTGAAGTGACCGGCGGCCCGTGCCAAGATATTTCTGGTCAAGAATTGGGGTGCAGTGTAGGCTGGTGTGTGCCGTAGTTCAGGTGTTTAGCGCAAGGAAAATACCATGTTTGCCAACGTTCAAGAATACCACCATGCCACGTCGCTTCGTGACGCCCTGAAGAAGCTTGGCAAAAATGACGGCCGGGTTCCCGTTGCGGTCACAGGCGCATTCCATCTGATTTCCAGCAAGCTGCGGGCGGCGACCTGTCTGGTGGACATCTCGGCGGTGGGACTCGACTACGTGAAACTGGAGGGGAGGAAGATTGCCATCGGCGGTACCGCGACCTTTCAGCAGATCGTCACGTCGAAGGAGTTGAACGAGACGCTCAACGGCCTGTTGCCGAAAGCCGCACGCGCCTACTCGACGAAGATCCAGCGCAACACGACGACGCTGCAAGATGTTCTTTTTGGTTACGCCACGTACTTCGATCTGCTGACGGCGTTGCTCGCACTGGATACCCAAGTCAAGGTGCAGGGGAAGACCAAGCGGGTCGTACCACTGCAACAGTTCTTTGCCAGTGAGAACCGCGCCGTCTTGAGCAATCAAGAAATCGCCGCCGAGTTTTCGGCGAAACTGCCGAGCGGTAACGCGGGCGCATCTTTACAGCGCGTTGCCTTGACCGACGGCGATGCCGTGGCAATTTTGAATGTGGTCGCAGTCCTGAAGATGACCGGCAAAAGGTGCGCCGACGCACGCATCGCGGTGGGCAGCGGTGTGCCTGCGCCCGTGCGGTTGTCCGCGCTGGAGCAGGAGTTGACCGGGAAACCGATCGAGGCCACGCTCGTGGAATCCGTGAGCGCGAAAGCGAGTGACTTGATTCAACCCGTGTCTGACGTTCGCGGCAGTGCGCAGTATCGCAAACAAATCAGCAGCGTGCTGGTGCGCCGCGCGCTGGAAGAAGCGTACCAGAATGCGAAGGGCCGAGCGCTGTGAGCAAGACGTTACTCATTCCCGCCGAGCGTATCGAGCAGCGGATCTTTCTGTTGCGCGGCCAGAAGGTGATGCTCAGTCCGCATCTGGCGGAGTTGTACGGGGTCGAGCCGAAAGTGCTGCTGCAAGCGGTCAAGCGAAACGCCGAACGTTTCCCGTCCGATTTTATGTTTCAGCTTACGCGCCAAGAGGTTATGCGTTCAAGGTCACAAATTGTGACCTTGAAGCGGGGACAGAATATCAAGTATTTGCCTTACGCTTTCACAGAGCAGGGTGTGGCGATGTTGTCGAGCGTGCTGCGGAGCAAACGCGCCATCCAGGTCAATGTGGACATCATGCGCGCGTTCGTGCGCCTTCGCCAACTACTTGTGTCGCACGCCGGTTTCGCCGCCAAACTTGAAGAACTCGAGAAAAAGTACGACGCCCAGTTTCGCATTGTGTTCGATGCCATTCGCCAATTGATGAACCCGCCCGCGTCGCCACGCAAGGCGATCGGGTTTCAGGTGCGTGAACGCCGGGCCGCATATGGAACACCAATGTCTGCCGCGCCGTTGAGTTCAGCTTCCAGAAGGAGAACCGCATGAATTTGCATGTCACCATCAACGAACAGCCGAAGGATTTCGTCTGTCAACCCACGGACACGTTGCTCGACGTGTTGCGTCGGGAGGGTTACTCGGGGGTCAAGGTCGGCTGCTCCAACGGCGATTGCGGCATCTGCGCCGTGTTGCTCAACGGGCGCACGGTCAATTCCTGCGTGGTCCTCGCCGCCCACTGTCTGAACAAGAAGATCGAGACCATCGAGGGCCTCTCAAAAAACGACGGGACGCTTCATCCTCTCCAGAAGGCGTTTCTTGATGAGGGTGGAGCGCAATGCGGTTTCTGCACGCCCGGCCTGATCCTGTCCGCGAAGGAATTGCTCGACGAAAACCCGACCCCGACCGACGCCGACGTCCGCGAAGCCCTCTCCGGCGTCATTTGCCGCTGCACTGGCTACGTGAAGCCGATTGCCGCCGTACTGACGGCGGCGGAGGAGATGCGCGGGGCCAAGGGAGGCGCGACGGCGTGAAGTTGTCGGGAACCTTTCCACCGATAGTGCAGCCACCTCTCGGTGGAATCGCAGCGTGGCCTTACGAACGGGTGACGATAGCGGGCTTGCTCCCGCGACCGGCTCGCGGTAGAGTACCATCATGACTGGAACAGCGATTGTGCGGGGGAAAGTGGTCAGGTTTCGAGTGTCGGCGGGACTCGCCCGCGCTCGACAGAAGAACCGTGGCAAGACGATGACCGAGCGGCAAGCGATCGAGTTTGTCGAAGCCAAACGCCGTCGCCGCTCCTTGCGCGAGGCCCGACCTTATCTTGAAGGTCGTTCTTGACACCTGCGTTGTGAAGTTGGCCACGTTTACCCGGCCAGATAACCCGGCCGGCCTCGCTGTCGAGCTGGGGTTGCGGGGTTTGGTTGAGTGGTGGGTTTCACCGGCAATCCTCGAAGAATACTCCGACGTGTTGTGTGACGAGCCGGAGTTTCTCGGCGAAATATCCGAACGCATCCAGTTATGCTATCCGCTGACTCGCCTGAGCGTCATTCGGCATGAACCGGACAATCGCTTCATCGAATGTGCGCTGGCTGTGAAGGCCGATTATCTGGTGACGGTGAACACGGCGCGCGGTCATTTTGACCGCAAGAGTTACGACGCAGTGCAAGTGGCAACTCCCGGCGTGTTTGCGAATCTGGATGCAGTGCAACCCCTGATCCGTAGGCTGTAGTCGCCGGCCGCACAAGTCACATGCCCAAAAATCACTCGCCAACAAACGGGCCGGAGAAGTAGGCTTACCGTGCGGGGGACAAGTATGAAGAAGATGACACCGAAACACCGGCCGGCAAGAACATCCGCCGGACTCCGTGAAGCCCTCTCCGGCGTCATCTGCCGCTGCACCGGCTACGTCAAGCCGATCGCCGCCGTACTGACGGCGGCGGAGGAGATGCGCGGGGCAAAGGGAGGCGCGGCGGCGTGAAGCAGTCGGGGAATTGACGGGTGCGCAGAAAACGGTTAGGCTATCCGCATGACCATCAAGGTGATTGTTGAAAAGGGTGAAGACGGCTACTACGTGGCTCATTGTCCAGCCCTTAAGAGCTGTTGGTCACAGGGCAAGACGCGCGAGGAAGTGTTGCAGAATATCCGGGAAGCCATTGATTTGTATCTGGAGCCTGCGGCTGGCGAGCTTGTTGCGGACGAGAAGCGTGAGGTCGTCGAGTTGTCGCTATGAAACTCCCCCTCCTGTCGGGCCGACAGGTGCTGGCGACGTTGAAGCGCTTGGGATTTGTGGAGATTGACCGTCGCGGCAGTCACGTGAAGATGGAGCACACCGATGGGCGACGGATCGTTTTTCCGGTTCATCGCGAGGTTGACCGCTACACGCTCAAGGGCGCATTGCGGGACGCGGACATCGAGGTCGAGGATTTTCTAAAGCACATCAAGTGAGCGCAATGAAGATTCAATACTTCCAGGACACTGACACGCTTTACATCGAGTTTAAGCCCACGGACGTCGCGAAGACGAAGGACCTGGATCAGGACACGGTTCTGGACATGGACAAGAACGGCAACATCGCCGCGATCACCATCGAGCACGCCCGGCAGCGGGCCGACATCCCGAAGTTCTCCTACGAGCAGGTATCGGCTTGATGTGACTGTGAGAGCGATGTTGGCAGAAAGCTAGGAGAAACGACTGCGGAGATCCTCCTTGCTGGGTTCTCATTATGGCTGATCGGACATTTGTCTACGTTGATGGTGAGTCGCATTTCATCCGCTCGGAAAACGCTTGGCGTGATCTGCATGGGGCGGAAGCCTGTCTTGAGAGCCTTAGGTACATCGGTCAGACGGACGACAATCTGATCCTCGTGAATTCGAAGGCAAAGATCTTCTGGACCCGGAAGATGAACCCCGGTGTTCATCGAGCGTATTATTTTACGTCGGCTGTGGGTGACAACCCCGCCTTGCATGATATCAGGGTAACCCTTCGTAATTTTGAACTGGAACCTTGCGTTGTTTCTGAGCACAGCCAACAGGCCAAGCAGCGGCAAAATGTGCTAGAAGCTCAGAGAATAATCGAAAAACCCAAGGGTGTAGACATTGCTCTCGCTGTTCGCATGCTGGAAGACTCGCTGAGCGCTTTTGACGTATGTCATCTATACACGAGCGACAGCGACTTTCTTCCTGTGATTCGAGCGGTACGAGCACGAGGAAAGCAAGTTTTCGTTCACGGATATAAAGCTGGGCTTTCGTCGCAGTCAGGTCTGCTTCACGAATGCGATCTTTTCATTGACCTTGAGGAGATGCTTCGCAACCAATGCGAAATTGGTTGTTCAAAATGAATTCTACTGAATAAGAGGCTAAGATGCCCCAAGTGAAACAAACCGTTCTTCGCTTTGTCCTGAAGTCCACTGCGAACCCGATGGACATCATGTCCCGTTTCCACCCGGAGGGGAAAACGGTCTTGAATCGCACAGAATGGCGAGGGAAAGAACCTCGGTCGTGCGCTGTCACAAAAGTGAAATCTCGTCCTAGTTCGGGGGGGCCGCTGATTTTCGATGTGGAAGTAAGCTACCGGCCAAAAGGCACTATTACATACGTTGGCGGTACGAAATATGACGGCTGGACTGCGATGATGCTGGACCGGATGAGGGACGGCGTCCTATTAGACGGGCATGGAAAACCGCTACCGGAGGGCCAGCCGCCGGTCTACTTGCCGTTCGAGGTTTACAGTGATGTCGATTTCAATGAGATCGACTTCGGCGAGTTTATGGGCGAGTTCGAGATTGAAGGGATTAGGCATGTCTCCGTTGAGGACGTCATGGGACAAGTACGAAACTCCAAATACATCGACGCCTCGATTTATTCAACGTTCACTGCCCCACGGCGTCACAGACCACTCGTGAAGATCGCACTCTCAAACGCCCCGTCGGCTACAACATCTGACGGATTCGGAACTCGGATCGTCAACATAAATAAAATGACTCCACATTTACAGCGCGTGTTGATCGACGAGATTACGGCGTTGGTGGAGGGATTCTTTGAGGGACGCTATTCAATCAAGAATACTAGTACCGACGAGTTTGTGTTCGCCGAGTTGGATGACGTGCTTGTGGACTGCACGCCGAACGAGGAGGGAAAGGAGTCCCGGTTTAACTGCTTGAACGAGTACTTGCCCGAGACATTTCTCGAAGACCTAGCCAGGCAGTTGATCGCAGCCTATGATATCGACATCCGCGTTGTGGATGGGCCTAAGGGTGGGCTTCTTCTGAGAAGAATTGACCCGTCAAGGCGAGATTGAAAAGCAATGCTGTTTCGATACTTGGAGTCACGGAACTGAGGAACATTTATGAATGATACGACAACACTTCCCTTTGAGAAGAAATCCGTTGGGACAAGCCCGTGGCGGGTGGACGGGATTGGGCTGGTGACGGGGTCGGCGAAATTTACGGATGACATGTTTTTCAAGAACATGCTGCATGCGAAGATTCTGGGGAGTCCGCATGCGCATGCGCGGATTCTCGACATCGACACGACCGAGGCGGAGAAGCTGCCCGGCGTGGCGATTGTGCTGACGCACAAGAACGTGCCGCGCGTGCCGCACACGACGGCGGGGCAGGGATTTCCCGAGCCGTCGCCGTACGACGCGTTCATGTTCGACACGAAGGTGCGATTCGTGGGTGATCGCGTGGCGTGCGTGGCTGCCGACTCGCCGGAAATCGCTGACCAGGCATTGAAGCTTATCAATGTGAAATACGAAGTTCTGCCGGCGGTGTTCGACGTGCGCGAAGCGATGAAAGAGGGCGCGCCGATCATTCACGACGAGCCGGATGCGGATGGCATTCACGACCGCAAACACAACGTGGCGGCGCATTACGACGTCGAAATCGGCAATCTCGCGCAGGGATTGAAGGAAGCGGACTTTGTGGTTGAAGAGGAATTTGAGACGCAGTACGCGCAGCATTGTCCTCTCGAACCGCACGTGTGCATCGGGTATCTCGACGAGAACCACCGCATCGTGTTGCGCACGGCGACCCAGGTGCCATGGCACGCGCGCCGGATCGTGGCGCAATGCCTGCAGATTCCCGTCAACCAAATCCGCGTCATCAAACCGCGCATCGGCGGCGGGTTCGGCTCGAAGCAGGAGATCATTCTCGAAGATTTGTGCGCGCTGATCACGGTGCGTACACGCCGGCCCGTGAAGATCGAGTATACGCGCCGCGAAGAATTTATTGCCAGCCGCACGCGCGACCCGTCGATCGTGAAGATGACCATGGGCGTGAAGAAAGACGGCACGTTCTCGGCCATTGACCAGCGGGTAACGAGTTGGACGGGCGGGTACGGGACGCATTCGCTGACCTTGCTGACGAACGTCGGCAGCAAGACGCTGCCGTTCTACCGCTGCAAGAACGTGCATTTCTGGGGTGACTCGGTGTACACGAATTTGCCGGTGACGGGTGCGTATCGTGGTTACGGCGCGACACAGGGCGCGTTCGCCATCGAGCAAATGATGGACATCATTGCAGAAAAGCTCGGCGTCGATCCCATCGAGCTGCGCAAGAAGAACCACATCCAAAAGGGCGAGACAAATCCCGTGTTCAGCGCGCTTGGCGAAGGCAAGGAAGGCCACGAGAATCCCATTGAGAGTTGCGGGCTGGATGAATGCATCGACCGCGCCGCAGCGGCAATTGGCTGGAACAAGAAACATAGGCTGTATCAGAAGCGCGATCCGAACGCACGCATCAAGCGCGGCATCGGGATGGCCTGTCTGATGCAGGGGTCCGGCATCGCGGGCATCGATATGGCGTCGGCGCGCATCAAGATGAATGAGGACGGCTCGTTCAACCTGCTCATGGGCGCGACCGACCTTGGGACCGGCAGCGACACGGTGCTGGCGCAAATCGCCGCGCAGGTGTTGGGGGTCACTGCCGACAAGATGCTGACGTATTCATCCGACACAGACATGACGCCGTTCGACAAGGGCGCGTACGCGTCGAGCACGACGTATGTGTCGGGCGGGGCGGTGAAGAAGGCGGCGGAAGCGTGCCGGGACAAGATTCTGAAAGTCGCCGCTGAGATGCTGAAGGAAGATGTGACGAATCTCCGTTGTGAAAGCGGCAAAGTGATCAGCAAATCCGGCAAGGAAGTGCCGTTCCCGAACATCATCAACCGGTCGCTCTACGGCCAGAACCAGTTCCAGATCGAAGGTGAAGCGTCACACATCTCGTATGTTTCGCCGCCGCCGTTCGCCGCGCATTTTGCCGAGGTGGAGGTTGACACGGAGACCGGCAAGGTGCGTGTGGTGGATTACGTCGCCGCGGTTGATTGCGGCGTGGCGATCAATCCGAAGCTCGCCGAGGGCCAGATGGAAGGCGCGGCGATGAACGGGCTCAGCTATGCGCTGTGCGAGGAAATGGTGTTTGACGAACGCGGGCGCATGCTCAACCCGAGCTTCTTTGACTATCGGTTGTTTACGACCGTGGATGCGCCGAAGATCAAAACGATCCTGGTCGAGACCTACGAACCGACCGGCCCGTTTGGCGCCAAGAGCATCGCCGAAATCGGGATCAATGGTCCGTTGCCCGCCGTCGCCAACGCCATCTACGACGCCTGCGGCGTGCGCATG
>Ga0335081_10015676_pt1 | contig 12265 bp, 9 predicted proteins | sample Lox_Sample_35_FD_206713 | JGI IMG/M metagenome (GOLD analysis project Ga0335081, IMG submission 206713) | Soil microbial communities from Loxahatchee National Wildlife Refuge, Florida, United States - Lox_Sample_3.5 | ecosystem: Environmental > Terrestrial > Soil > Wetlands | place: USA: Florida... | reverse complement strand
GATCGCAAGTGGCCTCTGACCTGTGGAGCTAAGGGGACTCGAACCCCTGGCCTTCTGGATGCAAACCAGACGCTCTTCCAGCTGAGCTATAGCCCCGGATACCTTCCGACCAGGGTACCCGGTGCGTACTGGTTAGACGGCATCCCTGGCCAGGACGAAGCGGAAGCTCAGGCAGCGGGCGCGACACGCCGAGAACTCGTGTTATTCCGGGAACTCTCGCTAGGTGCATGGCTGGGACATCCTGATTCCGCGCCTGCGTGACGGCCCATGGGGAACCGTAGCTAACGGCACCGGATCCGGGGAGCGCCTACGCCGTCGGCTACTTCAGCAGGCGGGACAGGCGGCGGTCGGCCAGCGGCTTGCCGCCAGTCTGGCAGGTCGGGCAGTACTGGAGCGCGGAGTCGGCGAACGAGACCTCCTTGATCGTGTCGCCGCACACCGGGCAATCCTGGCCGGCCCGCCCGTGCACCCGCAGGCCGCTCTTCTTCTCGCCCTTCAGGTCCCCCGCGGCCAGGCCGGCCGAACGCTCCACGGCCTCGGTCAGCGTGGTCTTGATCGCGTCGTACAGGGTGGCCACGTCGTCCGGGGTCATGCTGGCCGCGATCTTGAAGGGTGACATCCTGGCTGCGTGCAGCACCTCGTCGGAATAGGCGTTGCCGATGCCGGCGATGATCCGCTGGTCGCGGAGCACGCCTTTGACCTGCATCCGGCGCCCGGCCAGCAAGCTGGCCAGGGTGTCTCGGGTGAAATCGGCGGCCAGCGGGTCCGGCCCGAGGGTAGCCACCCCGGGCACCTCGGCCGGATCGCGGACCAGGTACACCGCGAGGCGCTTGTGCGAGCCCTGCTCGGTCAGGTCGAAACCGGAGCCGTCGTCCAGCCTGAGCCGGAAGGCCAGCGGACTCTTACCCGGCTTCGGCGGTGCCGTGGGCAGGTCGTCGCGCCAGCGCAGCCAGCCGGCCCGGGCCAGGTGCATGATCAGGTGCAGACCCTGCTCGGTGGCGAGGTCCAGGAACTTGCCGTGCCGGCCCACCTCGGTGATCACCTGGCCGCTGAGGTCGGTGAGAGGCGGGTCGAACGTCTTGAGTACCGAGAACGAGGCCGCGTCGGCCCGCGCCACGGCGTGACCCGTGGCGTGGCCGCGCAGGAAGGCGGCCAGCGACTCTACTTCGGGCAGTTCCGGCATGCTTCACAGTTTGCCACGTGACCAGCGAAGTTAATCACTCGTCGTGACGCCGCCCTGCGAGGCCACCAGGTCGGGAAGCTCCCCGATATCGGACAGCAGGTGAGTGGCTCCGGCCCGGCGAAGCCTGCTCGCGTCGCCGGAGTCGCTGAGCACGCCGACGATCAGCCGGGCCCCGGCCCGCTGGGCGGACAGCGCTCCGCCCTCGGTGGCCGTGACCACGACCACGTCGCGTACACCGCCGGTCCCCAGCCGCAGGACCGCGGAAAGGATGAGGTCGGGCCAGGGGAAACCCCGGGCCACGTCGTCGGCGGACAGCACTAGATCGGCGCGCTGGCCCCAGTCCAGCCGCTCCACGATCAGGCTCATCGCGGGCCTGGACAGGGACGACATCAGGCAGATCTTGATACCGGCCGCGGAGAGCTTGGCCAGCGCCTCGTTGAGGCCGGGGAGCGGCAGTACGCCGAACCGGTCCGCCGCCGCCCGGAACGATCGCTCGAAGGCGTGGTTGGCGGCCTGGGCCCGGATCTCATCTTCAGGGAAGAGGCTCCGCATGACGTCGGCGGGCGGCCAGCCGCGGGTCCGGTCGAACTGCACCATCGACCTGACGTACGCCGCGGTGCCGACGACAACGCCCTGGGTGGCGATCGCCTCGGCGAACGCCCGTTCCATGATGCTGCCGTCGGCGGCGACCGCCCCGACCACGTCACAGCAAATGAGCGACACCGGAGATGTATCGCTCACCTGCTTGCCTCCTTGCGCCGGATCGGCCTTCGCCGGCTGTCGGACATGGCTCCGACCGCGCGGGTCAGTCCTCGTCGGCGGCGGTGGCTTCGGTCCATAGGTCGAGTTCGGCACGGTCGGACTGGACCTTGCGCCAGACGGCGAACGCGCCAAGCCCGAGCGCGGCGAGCACGATGAGCTTCTTCACAGCGAGGAACCCTCCACCTCGATGACATTAGAGCGGACCGGCGGATCGGAATTCCGCCCTCCGCAGGTGTACGGCAGCTTAGCAAAGCTGCCCGGCCAACCTTGCGCGGCCAGTGCGGCTGCCGCACCGGCCGGAAAACCCGGCTTCTGCGCATCGTGGCTGCTGAAAGAGTGCTGTGTGGGGTTACGTGGACTTGAACCACGGGCCTCGTCCTTATCAGGGACGCGCTCTAACCGACTGAGCTATAACCCCATGACCTGCGAAAACAGGAGCGGAAACAATCCTACCGCACCGTCGGGGCGGGTTGCGCCGTGGTTCACGGACCTGACCGCCCGCCGTCCCGGCGATGCTACCGCATGTGGCCGCCGAGACGTTATTCGGTTTCCTTGAGGGTGACCTCCACGCCGCCGACCAGTCGCGAGGTCAGGTTGTACACCACGGCACCGATCGTCGACATCGCGGTGATCAGCACGATGTTGAGCGAACCGAGCAGGGCGGTGTAGCCGAGCACCCGGGACGCGGAGAACCAGGCCTTAGCGTTCACGCCCGCCGAACCCTGGCTCGACGTGACGTCCGACACGACGCGCTGCAGCGAGTCGAACACGCCGAGCCCGGCTAGCGCCCCGTAGAGCACGCTGACCGCCACGAACAAGATGACAAAGGCGACCAGCGAGACGACGAAGCTGAACTTCATCACCGACCAGGGCTCGACCCGGGCGACCGTGAGGTGCGCCTGCCGCGCCGTCCGCTTCGGCTGTGCCGCGGTTGCCTTAGCCGCCGCGCCACGCGACGCGGCCGGGCTCTCCGCCGCGGCCTTACCACTGCCGCCGGGCAGCGGCCCGGTCGCGGGCGGAGGCGATTTCCTGGCGGACGTACCCGACCGCAGGAACGCCCGTGCCGGGGACGACGGCGAATGCGCCGGCGGATCAGGCATCTCCCACGCGAACGCGGCCGCGGAGACCGACGGCGGCTCGGCCTGCGCCGGGCGGTCGCCCGCCGGCACGGCGGAACCAGCCGACAAAGGAGCACCCGGCGCCACCGGGTCGTGACTCCCCGGCTTCGCAGCGAGCGCCGGCGAGTGGGCGGGGGTCGGGTCTTCGACAGCCGACTGGGGCTGGGCGGACGGCGGCGGGCCGAAGCCCAGAGCCGACGACTGGCCCGCGGGAGGCTGGCTCTTCTCGCCCGCCGGGGCCTGCTCCGCGTCGGTCCCCTTCGGCCGGGCCCCCCGCAAGGATCCGATGGTGTCGGCGGGCAGCGCTGGCACGCCGTCAACGACCGTGTCGTCCGCGGCCGGGCGCGTCTTGTCCGTCGCGGTGCCGTTGGCGGCAACTTCCTCTCTCCCGCCGGCCGACGTGCCGTTCGGCGAAACGCCGCCGCCTGCCGTACCGTCGGATGCGGTCTCGTCGCTCGCGGCGGGAGCCGGCTTGGCCGGCTGCTGGCTCCGTGACTGCCTGGGCGGTGCCATGATGTCGCTTGTCTGGGCGTTCTGGTCATCGATGAGGTTGTCGTCGGAAGCTCGCGAAGTCACCACGGTGGGCGAGCCTCCTCTCGAGCCGTCTGGCCTGTCCGTGCGCCTGTCCAAGCCGTCCTCCCTCTGATCCAGACCCTCACGAGGTTATCTCCGGACGCGACGCCTATATGACCGCCTATGCGAAGAAGGCGGTGTTCTGCCAGACTCATCGTACTCATGGGACGCTTGTGCCCCCGATATCGTTGCCGTCCGCCGAAAAGTCTGGCGTACTAGCCGACCTTACACAATCCGCAGGATTACTCGGCTTCTCCCTCTTCCACGCCGGCGGGATCCGGGCCCGCTGGATCCGGGTCTGCGGGATCCAGGGCGTCGGCCATGTCCGCTTCTTCGGCTTCGGCTATCGATTCCGCGTTGAGCGCCAGGCCGACCACGCTGTCCCCCGCGGCCAGGTTCATCAGCCGGACCCCCATAGTCTGCCGGCCCGACTGCTTGACCTCGTCCGCACTGGTCCTGATCACGCCGCCGCCGGAGGTGATCGCGAAGATCTCGTCACCAGCGTGCACCATCAGCGCGCCAACCAGCTCGCCGCGGGCCTCGACGATCTTCGCGGTGACCACGCCGCGGCCGCCGCGACCCTGGACCGGATAGGCGTCCGCGGGAGTCCGCTTGGCGTACCCGCCGCCGGTGGCCACCAGCACGTCGCCGCCGTCCCTGACCACGTACATGCCGAGCAGCTCGTCGCCGTTGTTGAAGCGCATCCCGATGACGCCGGAGGTGTCCCGGCCCATCGGCCGCAGCGAGTCGTCGTCGGCGCGGAACCTGATGGCCTGCGCGCCCTTGCTGACCAGCAGCAGGTCATCCTCGGGGGAGACCAGCCGGGCCGCGATGACCTCGTCGTCCTCGCGCAGGTTGATCGCGATGATGCCGCCCGACCGGACGTTCTCGAACGCGGTGAGCTTGGACTTCTTCACCAGGCCGGAGCGGGTGGCGAGCACCAGGTAGGGCGCTATCTGGTAGTCGCGCAGTGCGAGCACCTCGGCGATCCGCTCGTCCGGCTGGAAGGCAAGCAGGTTGGCTACGTGCTGGCCGCGGGCGTCCCGGCCGGCGTCCGGCAGCTCGTAGGCCTTGGCCCGGTAGACCCGCCCCTTGTTGGTGAAGAACAGGATCCAGTGGTGCGTCGTGGTGACGAAGAAGTGGTCCACGATGTCGTCGGTGCGCAGCTGCGCGCCGCGGACCCCCTTGCCGCCGCGCCGCTGGGCCCGGTACAGGTCGGTCCTGGTGCGCTTGGCGTAGCCGCCGTAGGTGATGGTGACCGCCACGTCTTCCTCGGCGATCAGGTCCTCGTCGGCCATCTCGCCGTCGTAGGCGACGATCTCGGTGCGCCGGTCGTCGCCGAACTTGTGGACGATCTCGGCCAGCTCGGTGCCGACGATCGACCGCTGCCGCTCCGGCGAGGCCAGGATGTCCTCGAGGTCGGCGATCTTGGCTTCCAGTTCGTCGCGCTCGTTGACGAGTTCCTGCCGCTCCAGCGCGGCCAGCTTGCGCAGCTGCATGTCCAGGATGGCGCGCGCCTGGATCTCGTCGATCTCCAGCAGCCCCATCAGGCCCTGCTGCGCCTCGGCCGCCGACGCACTCGCCCGGATCAGGGCGATGACCTCGTCGATCCGGTCGATGGCCTTGAGCAGCGCGGCCACGATGTGCAACCGCTCGGCCGCCTTGCGCAGCCGGAACTTGGTGCGCCGGACGATGACCTCGATCTGGTGCGTGACCCAGTACCTGATCATCTGGTCCAGCCGCAGGGTGCGCGGCACTCCGTCGACCAGGGCCAGCATGTTGGCGCCGAACGTGTCCTGCAGCTGGGTGTGCTTGTACAGGTTGTTCAGCACGACCTTGGCCACGGCGTCCCGCTTGAGCACGATGACCAGTCGCTGCCCCCGGCGGTCGCTGGACTCGTCCCGGATGTCGGCGATGCCGGTCAGGCGGCCGTCTCGTACCAGGTCACCGATCTTCTCTGCCAGGTTGTCGCGGTTGACCTGGAACGGCAGCTCGGTGGCGACCAGGCAGGTGCGGCCCTGGATCTCCTCCACCTCGACGACGGCGCGCATGACGATCGAGCCGCGCCCGGTGCGGTACGCGTCACTGATGCCCCGCCTGCCCACGATCAGGCCGCTGGTCGGGAAGTCGGGTCCCTTGATCCGCGCCATCAGCGCCTCGAGGAGTTCCTCGTCGGACGCCTCGAAGTTGTCCAGGTACCAGGCGACGCCGTCGGCCACCTCGCGCAGGTTGTGCGGCGGGATCTTGGTGGCCATGCCGACCGCGATGCCCTCGGACCCGTTGATGAGCAGGTTGGGAAACCGGCTCGGCAGCACGACGGGCTCAGACGAGCGCCCGTCGTAGTTCTCCCGGAAATCGACGGTGTCCTCGTTGATGTCCCGCAGCATCTCCATCGCCAGCGGGGCGAGACGGCATTCGGTGTACCGCATGGCCGCGGGCGGGTCGTTGCCCGGGGAGCCGAAGTTGCCCTGGCTGTCGATCAGCGGCATCCGCATCGACCACGGCTGCGCCATCCGCACCAGCGCGTCGTAGATCGACGAGTCACCGTGCGGATGGTAGTTGCCCATGACGTCGCCGACGACCCGCGAGCACTTGAAGAACCCGCGGTCCGGCCGGTACCCGCCGTCGAGCATCGCGTACAGGATCCGGACGTGGACCGGCTTGAGCCCGTCCCGGACGTCAGGCAGCGCACGGCCCACGATGACCGACATCGCGTACTCGATGTAGCTGCGCTGCATCTCGACCTGGATGTCGACAGGCTCGGTCCGGTCGTGCCCGCCGTCCAGCGGGGCATCGGTAACTTCGGTCACTTTCGCAATCCCAACTTCAACGGGACACCAGCCGGCCGCCGGCGGGCGGGCGGATCAGATGTCCAGGAACTTGACGTCCTTGGCGTTCCGGGTGATGAACGAGCGACGGGCCTCGACGTCCTCGCCCATCAGCACGCTGAACAGCTCGTCGGCCTGGGCCGCGTCGTCGAGCGTCACCTGCATCAGCACCCGGTTGGCCGGGTCCATCGTGGTGTCCCATAGCTCGGTGGAGTTCATCTCGCCGAGACCCTTGAACCGCTGCACTCCGTCCCGCGGCCGCGGGTCCTTGCGCCCCTCGGCGATGCCGGCCTCGATCACCCGGTCGCGCTCCGGGTCGCTGAACGCGTAGCCGGGCTTGACGCCCCGGCCCTCCCACTTGATCTTGTACAGAGGCGGCTGGGCCAGGTACACGTGCCCGGCCTCGACCAGCGGCTTCATGAACCGGAACAGCAGCGTGAGCAGCAGCGTGCGGATGTGCTGCCCGTCCACGTCGGCGTCCGCCATCAGGATGATCTTGTGGTACCTGAGCTTGGTGATGTCGAACTCGTCGTAGATGCCGGCGCCCAGCGCGGTGATCATCGCCTGGACCTCGTTGTTCTTCAGGACCCGGTCGATCCGCGACTTCTCCACGTTGATGATCTTGCCGCGGAGCGGCAGGATGGCCTGGAACTGCGGATCCCGGCCGCCCTTGGCGGAGCCGCCGGCCGAGTCGCCCTCGACCACGTAGATCTCGGACTTGGCCGGGTCGGTGGACTGGCAGTCGGCCAGCTTGCCCGGCAGCGACGTCGAGTCCAGCAGCGACTTGCGGCGGGTGAGGTCACGCGCCTGGCGCGCGGCGATCCGCGCCCGGGCGGCCTGGCTGGCCTTGTTGATGATCTCCTTGGCCTCGCCCGGGTTCCGGTCGAACCAGTCCCGCAGGTGGTCATTGCAGGCCTTCTGCACGAACGACTTGGCCTCGGTGTTGCCCAGCTTGGTCTTGGTCTGGCCCTCGAACTGCGGCTCGGCGAGCTTGACCGAGACGATCGCGGTCAGGCCCTCGCGCACGTCGTCGCCGGTCAGGTTGTCGTCCTTCTCGCGCAGCAGCTTCTGCTCGCGGGCGTACCTGTTGACGATCGCGGTGAGCGCGGCCCGGAAGCCTTCCTCGTGAGTGCCGCCCTCGGCCGTGTTGATCGTGTTGGCGAAGGTGTGCACCGACTCGGTGTACGCCGAGCTCCACTGCATCGCGATCTCGACCGAGATCCCGTCCGCTTCCTCGCCGAAATCGATCACGGTGCCGTGCACCGGCTCCTTGGAGGCGTTGATGTACCGGACGAAGTCGGCGATTCCCCCCGCGTACTGGTACCGCGCGGACCGGGTTTCGTCCTGGCGCTCGTCCACGATGGAGATGGCCAGGTTCTTGTTCAGGAAGGCCATCTCCTGAAGCCGCCTGGACAGCGTCTCGTACGACCACTCGGTGGTCTCGAAGATCTCGCTGTCCGGCCAGAACGTGATCGTGGTGCCGGTGTCCCCGGCGGCCGCGCCGCGGACCAGCGGGCCCATCGGGTCACCGCGCTCGTAGTCCTGCGTCCAGACGTGCCCGTCCCGGTGGACCTCCACCTCGAGCATCATCGACAGGGCGTTCACCACGGACACGCCGACGCCGTGCAGGCCGCCGGAGACCGCGTAGGACTTGCCGTCGAACTTCCCGCCGGCGTGCAGCGTGGTCATCACGACCTCGACCGCCGGGCGGTGCTCGACCGGGTGCTCGTCCACGGGGATGCCGCGGCCGTTGTCGTACACCCGGACCCCGCCGTCGGACAGCAGCGTCACGTCGATGGTGTCGCAGTAACCGGCCAGCGCCTCGTCGACCGCGTTGTCCACAACCTCGTAGACGAGGTGATGCAATCCGCGTTCGCCGGTCGAGCCGATGTACATTCCGGGGCGCTTGCGGACGGCCTCAAGACCCTCGAGTACCGTGATCGAGCCTGCATCGTAGGACAAACCGAACTCCATCCTGCATGTGAAGCGCGCGGCCCAGCCCCCCACGATGTGGCCTTCCTTGCGCTAATTCATTTTACCTGTACGTACCGACAGCCAGGGTCGTGTTGCCCCACGTGTCGGCTTAGCCGTACGTATTAGCCGTACGTGTCACCCGGCCCCTTGCTGCCCGGCACCCGCCATCCGCCCCGCCGCCGCGGCGGGGCCGGCCCGCGGACCTTGACCCGGCGGACCGACCCGTCGCCGAGCTCGGTGTTCAGCCGCTTGACCAGCATCGTGGCGAGCAGCCGGACCTGGGTCGCCCAGGCGGTCGAGTCGGCCGTCACGGCCAGCTCGCCGTCGGCGAAGCTGTCCGGCCGGGTGTGCGCGGCCAGATCCGCGCCGACGATCTCGGCCCACCGGCCGAACACCGAGCCCATCGCCGCCTGCTGCTGCCAGCCTTCGGTGTCGAGCAAGCCGCCGATCGCGCTGGCCAGCGGCTGCGGGTCGTCCCGGCGGGGGCGCCCGCGACCGGTAGCACGCCCTCCCGGCGCCGGCGAGTCCGCCAGGGAGGGGGCAGATACGCCGGACCGTTCGGGATCATTGAATCCGATCGGCCGGTCACCGCGGGCCCGCGCGTCCGCCCTGGCTACGGTCAGCGCCTCGACCGCCAGCCGGGACCGGTCCGGGTCCGCGGCGCTAGCCGTCACCGGCGACCACGCCCGCGCGGACGGTGAACCGCCGACCGGCCAGCACCGCGGGGATGTCGGCGGGCACCGCGGCGGTGATCAGGACCTGCTCGGCCCTGGCCACCAGCCCGGCCAGCCGGTCCCTGCGGCCCGCGTCGAGCTCGGCGAACACGTCGTCGAGGATCAGCACCGGGTCCTCGTGGCCCTCCCGGAGCAGCGCGAAGCTGGCCAGCCGCAGCGCGAGCGCGAGCGACCAGGATTCACCGTGGCTGGCGTACCCGCGGGCGGGCAGGCCGCCGACGGCCAGCTCGAGCTCGTCCCGGTGCGGGCCGACCAGGCAGACGCCCCGGTCGAGCTCGCTGGCGCGGACCGCGGACAATGCCTTGAGCAGCGCCGTCTCCAGTGCGCCGATTTCATCGAACTCATCACTATTTTCCAACGCTGAGCTGCGGTAATTCATTCCCGACGCCTCGCCCGCCTGCCCGCCGGAGACCGCCTCGTAGGCCGCGGTCAGGTGCGGCCGCAGCGCGGCGACCAGGCGCATCCGGCCGGCCAGCAGCGGCGCGCCGGCCCGGGCCAGCTGCGCGTCCCAGGCTTCCAGGGTGGAGGTCATCGCCTCGCGGGCCGCACCGCGCAGGTTTCCCTTGGACCCGGCCGACTTGAGCAGCGCGGTGCGCTGCTTGAGCACCCGCTCGTAGTCGGCGCGGACGGCGGCGTAGCGCGGCGCGGTGACGGTCAGCAGCTCGTCGAGGAAACGCCGCCGCTCGCCGGGATCACCCTTGACTAGGGCCAGGTCCTCGGGCGCGAACAGCACCGTGCGCAGCGCGCCGAGGACGTCCCGCGGCCGCGGCATCGGTGCCCGGTTCAGCCTGACCCGGTTGGCCCGGCCGGGGTTGAGCTCGATCTCTATCAGCGCGCTGCCCTGCGCCCCGGTCACCGCGGCGCGCAGGACGGCCCGGTCGGCGCCACGGCGGACCAGCGGCGCGTCCGTGGCCACCCGGTGGCTGCCCAGCGTGGCCAGGTAGCCGATCGCCTCGACCAGGTTGGTCTTGCCTTCCCCGTTCGGGCCGCTGAACATGGTCACGCCCGGCCCGAGCTCGAGGCTGAGCTCGGGATAGGACCTGAAGTCGGTCAGCGCGAGCCGGGTGAGGTGCACAGATCGAGCGTACGGCTCTCTTGCTAACCGGCCGAACGGATGGGCATGAGCACGTAGCGGTAGTCGGGGTCTCCCTCGTTCTTGCCCGTGAGGACGGCGGGCTTGGTGGGCGAGGTGAACGAGATCCGGGCCATGTCCGAGTCGATCGCGCCGATGCCGTCCAGCAGGTACTGCGGGTTGAAGGCGATCTGCAGGTCCTCGCCGTCGTACGCCGCCTCGAGGACCTCCACCGCCTGCGCGTCCTCCGAGGCGCCGGCCTCGAGCACCAGCTGCCCGGCGCTGAACGCCAGGCGCACCGGGGTGTTGCGCTCGGCCACCAGCGCCACCCGCTTGACCGCTTCGGCGAACGGGGCGGCGGGGAGTTCGGCGGTCGCGCTGAACTCGCTCGGCAGCAGCGACTGGTACTTGGGGTACTCACCGGACAGCAGCCGGGTGGTGGTCTGCCGGCCGGCCCCGGCGAACCCGATCAGGCTGTCGCCGCCGAGTGAGATCGACACCTCCGCACCGGAGGTGAGGGCCCGGGCGGTGTCGCCGAGCACGCGCGCGGGCACCAGCACGGCGGTGTCGAGGTCCGGCTGCGTCGGGTTCCAGCGCAGCTCGCGGACTGCCAGCCGGTACCTGTCGGTGGCGACCAGGGTGAGCCTGTCGCCGGAAATCTCGATCCTGATGCCGGTCAGCGCGGGCAGCGTGTCGTCGCGCCCGGCCGCGATGGCCACCTGGGCGATGGCCGAGGCCAGCGCGTCGCTGCCCACCGAACCGGTGAGCGGTGGCATGTCGGGCAGCGTCGGGTATTCCTCCTCCGGCAGCAGGACCAGGGTGAAGGTGGCGCTGCCGCACTTCAGGGTGGCGCGGGTTCCGTCGGTGGCCAGGTCGACCGGCTTGGCGGGCAGCGACCGCACGATCTCGGCCAGCAGCCGGCCAGACACCAGTACCGCGCCGTCCTCGTCGGTGATGACCGGCACGGTGGCCTGCGCGGAGACCTCGTAGTCGAACGTGGAGAGGGTGAGTTCGGCCCCCGCGTGCAGGCGCATCCCGGCCAGCACGGGGGCGGTCGGACGGGCCGGCAGGGCACGCGCGGTCCAGGCCACGGCATCGGCCAGGTGATCGCGCTCAACCTGAAGCTTCACGGGAACTGCCTCCTGGTATGGGTCCGAGGAGAATACAGGGTGTCGGTGCGCGCGGAAGCGGGTATGGCCGTGGTGGCTGCCGGCCGCCCCGGTCTCCTCGTCTCAGTGCACACAGGGCCTACTTGGTGTTGTTCTTTTCTTATTGAGAGAACCGTCATAGTCATAGGTACGGTGGATTCTGGGGAGAACCCTTCTTCACGCAGGTCAGCGGTTATTTTCTGCGCACAGGGGATGTGGCTGGCCAGGGGACGGAGGGACCTGCCCTGTGGTCGCCGGATGGTGCCGAACGGGCTTGCCACTAGTTGTCCCCCGGTTATCCGAAACTCTTCCACAATGTTGTCCACAAACTGTGCGCATAGCGAGCGATCGGCGGTTCAGCCCGTGCGCGCCTGCTGCTTGATGCGGTTGGTTAGCTCGGTGACCTGCGTGTAGATCGACCGGCGCTCCGCCATCAGGGAGCGGATCTTCCGGTCGGCATTGATGACGGTGGTGTGGTCGCGGCCGCCGAACTGCTGGCCGATCTTGGGCAGCGACAGGTCGGTGAGCTCGCGGCACAGGTACATGGCGATGTGCCGGGCCGTGACGAGGACCCGCGACCTCGACGTCCCGCACAGGTCGTCGATGGAAAGCCCGAAGTAGGACGCGGTCTGGCCCATGATCGTCGCCGCGGTGATCTGCGGGCCCTGGGCCTCGGGGATGAGGTCCTTGAGCACGATCTCGGCCAACTGGAGGTCGACCGACTGGCGGTTCAGGCTGGCGAAGGCCGTCACCCGGATCAGCGCGCCCTCGAGCTCCCTGATGTTGGTGGAGATCCGGCTGGCGATGTACTCGAGCACCTCGGGCGGCGCGTTCAGGCCCTCCTGGATGGCCTTGCGGCGCAGGATCGCGATG
>Ga0335081_10015674_pt1 | contig 12265 bp, 12 predicted proteins | sample Lox_Sample_35_FD_206713 | JGI IMG/M metagenome (GOLD analysis project Ga0335081, IMG submission 206713) | Soil microbial communities from Loxahatchee National Wildlife Refuge, Florida, United States - Lox_Sample_3.5 | ecosystem: Environmental > Terrestrial > Soil > Wetlands | place: USA... | reverse complement strand
ACCGATCCCGCGAACCCCCGGCGTCAACCACCGACGCTCGGCCACGTCCTGTGTACCGACGCTCACCCGCTGATCCCTGCAAAGCCCTACCCAGCAGCGCGTTCTGACTGGTGGATTGATCGAGAACGAGCAGCGGGCTCGTCGCTGCCGCCTTTGAGCATGAGGCGGGGTGTCACCGACGTCGTCGCGAAGACATCCGCTTCGCCAGGCGTTGGAGGAGCGCCGCGAGCCCTCGAGCTCGCTGATGCTCGGGACGAAACGGAGGAGCCTTGGCGGCGTGCACATCGGCCGGCGCGAGGCGCCTCGTTTTCGTCCAACTGGGAAGAGCTCGGAGCGCTCGAGCTGCTGCGTGCTCGATGACAAGAGCGACAGCGCGGGGCGCTTGCTGCCCGGCACGAGTCACGCGATCGGCAAGCACCTTCGCGACCGCGGAGCCGGCGCCGGCGTCGCACCCGAGTTCATGTCAAACCAGAACTCCGCGCTTGTCGACATAACGGTTGGATGGTCGAACGACGCGCCGTGTCCCGAGATTGGCGAATGGGAGGTGCGCAGCGACGCACGGGTCGACGCGCGCTTTCACTTCCGCGCGGGTATCCCGAGCCTGGTGCCGTGGCTGGTTGTGTCTGGAGCGACGGCCTCCGGCTCGGTGTGACGGCCCGCCGACACTGCCGCGAGTTCGTGGGAGGAGCAGCCTGGGGTGCGTTGGGCTCCGTTTACCGGCGGCGCGTCGTGGATCGGATGTCCGTGACCTGGTTGTGACGGTCTTAGGTTTCGCTGGGTCCGAGCAAAAGCTGGGTTCGGTACTTCGGCGCGAGAGCCGTAGCCTTGGCCACGAACGCCGCCTGCGCGTCCCCGTCGAGCGGAGGCGGCGCCTGCGTGCGGTGGGCCAACGGAACGCCGATCTCGCGGAAGAAGTCCTCCTGTCCGGCGGGGGCGCAGAGGCAGAGCATCCGTGCGGGGCGATCGCTTGCGTTGCGAAAGACATGTGGGGCGTTGGCCGGAATATTGACGGTGTCCCCAGTCCTCGCGGTCGACGTTTGCCCGCGGAAGGTCAGCTCGATCTCCCCGTCGATGATGCTGAACATCTCCTCGAAGTCGTGGCGATGCGGGGGCGGGCCTCCGCCCGGCGGGACGTGCATGTCGATCAATGTGTAGCGCCCGGCCGTATCGCGGCCGGACAGCAGGATCGTGTACGTGTCGCCGACGACACCGAGGTGCTCCAGCGATTCATCGCGGTCGGGGCTCGCCGTGGCGAGCCTGCGAGCGGGGTCGTCGGGCGGGATCTGGCCCGCGGGCGTTTGGCCCGGCGAGGTGTCGGTCATTGCTGCTCTCCTGTCGCTTGGGGATGTCGACGCGCAAACAAGGGTCACTCGGGTCCGTTGAGCAGGAGCGCGGCCGTGCCGAGCATGACGGCTGCCGTGGTGCCGTGCACTCCGTAGGCGGTTGCCTTCGGGCCGTCGTGCCGCAGCACGATGGTCGCGTCGCCGATCGGGATGATGCTGGCCGCGGCCAGGTACCTGCCCAGAATGTGCGGCTTTCCGGTCGCGAGCAGGACGAACGCGACGACGCCAGAGGCGATGTCCCGCACGCCCTTGACCGCAAGGTAGGGGTCGCCGGCCGGGCCGCCTTGCTCGTTGGTGATCCCGTACGCGGCTGCCGCTGCCTTCGGCGCGACCAGGAAGCGGGCGCCGATGACGATGATGCCTGCGCCCAGCAGCCCAGATAGTGCGTTACCGATCTTCGTCGGCACCACGGCACCATGTGTTCTCCCTGTGTTTCTAGCTTTCATTGGCGGCCCTCTTCTAAGCCGTTGCCGGTTTCCGTCGCGGTCCTGGAATTGCGCGGGGTGCGCAGGCCGAGGAGCTTGCCGGCGGCCGCCAGGATCGCGAACAGCGCTCGGTCCAGCGCGCGCGGTAGGGGCGTCGGGTGCTCGACGTCGGGGAATCGGTTGATCACGCGGGCCGCCGTCAGAAGGTAGGTGAGCCCCTCACGCCCGGTGTTGTTGGCCGCGGTGATCTCGGCGAGGAACTCCTCGAAGCGACCCGCTGGTCGTATCTCCGCGAGGAACCGCAGCTCGCCGTCGCCGGCGTTGCGTGGGAGATGCCTCGCGCCGGGCTCTACCACGAACGAGTCCCCCTCCGTGAGCAGATGTTGCTTCCCGTTGACGGTCAGCTCCAGAGTGCCCGAGAGCACCTCAAACCGCTCGCGCTGAGCTGGATGGGCGCTTGTCGGGCGTCGGCTGGGACCGGGCGCCGCGGTGTCCTGGATCCTCACGAGCTCCCCGCCGCTGTCGCGCGCGGCCTCGAGCACTTGGTATCGCTCGCCGAACCGCTTGTCGTAGAGCTCGTCACCCGTGGTGAACATACGGCCTCCAATCAAGACATCTAGCAGTGCTAGATAATCTATCATCGCATTGCTAGCGTTGCAAGGACTTCTGTCGGCGGTACAGTTGAGGGATGTCGGTTCAGGACCGTCGAGCCCGCGAGAGACAGCAGCGCGAGCGGCTGATCGTCGCCACCGCGCGCGAACTCGCCGAAGCAGAAGGCTGGGACGCGGTGACGACGCGGCGTCTGGCCGAGGCGATCGAGTACAGCCAGCCGGTCCTCTACAGCCACTTCTCCGGCAAGGACGCGATCGTCCGGGCCGTCGCGCTAGAGGGGTTCACCCAACTCGCCACAACCCTTCGCGACGCCCGACACGTAGCGCGCTCGCCGCGCCCCGCGCTGCTCGCCCTCGCGCGCGCCTACCTGGAGTTCGCGCACACGCGGCCCGCTCTCTACGACGCGATGTTCACCCTCGCCGAGCTCCCCTTCGCACAGCCCGACACGCCCGGCCCGCTCCACCAGGCGTTCGCCGAGCTTCGACAAGCACTCGCGCCGTTCGCCCCGCCGCGCAACGTCGACACGCTAGCGGAGGTCGTCTGGAGCGCGTTGCACGGCCTCGCGACACTCTCCCGCAGCCACCGACTCCGGCCCGACCACGCCGAACAGCGCCTCGCCCTACTCGTGCGCACAGCGACCACGAGCGAGCGACGCTCTTCGTGACCCCGCGCGGCCGCATGGCCAAAGCGACCGGCTTGCGCAGCAGCGCCAGACGATCCGCGCCCCCGGCGGGGCAGACCTGCATCCATAACGTCACGGGCATCTTGAAGCCAGCGACAGCGGTCTCGGAACGCGCGGAAAGTGTGCACGAGTCGGCTCCGCCAGCCTCTCCCGCCGGTATGCCCGGATGAGAGTCGCGCATCCCGCGCGAAGCGCGTCTCTCGTCTGCGGACCGAGGATGCTCGTGCCGAGCGATAAGCAGGTCCCACCAGCGGCAGTCCTTGGTTGGGCTCGGTCATACGAGCGAATGGAGCTCAGTGCTGCCGTTCGCCCAGCTGTGCCGCCAGGATGCATGCCGCGTGTGCTTGCGGCGATCTGAAAGCGGAGGACCTGTCTCGGTCGCCGTCGGCGCGCTGGTACCGAAGAGCCGCGCAGCGACGCTGCGCCGTCTCCTCAGCCGGGCTTTCGGCCGCCCCAACTCCCGCTCGTGGACAGACCTTTTTCCCGACAGTCAGCGCGCGAAGCGGGACGCTAGGCGAGGAGCCAGCGAAATGCTCGTCGCTCAGCAAGAGCAGAACTGGCGCGGGCATCGTGTGAGACGATTGGGCGCGTGTCGTTGACTCTCGGACCAGGTCCGCTGGGGAACCGGCCCGCCGGTATCTACAACCGTGAGTTGCCGATCGGGGAAGGCCTTCTGTATCTCGAGCCCTCGCTGAGACGGATCCGCGGTCACGCCGGTGATGAGATCGTTGTGGACAGCCGACACGCACGTTTGCTCTATGAGCACGGTCGTCTGCCGATCTACATGTTTCCCCGCGATGAGGTGCGCACCGAACTCCTCGAGCCCAGTGAGCGCTCGACCGAGTCAGCGAACAAGGGCCCGGCGCGGTGGTGGGATCTGAGGCTCGGCGAGCGGGTGCTCCAGTCCGCGGCCTGGGAGTACCCCGCAGCGCCGGCTGGCGCCCCGCCGCTCGGGGGATTGATCGCATTTCGCTGGGACGCCCTCGACGCATGGTTTGAAGAGGACGAGCCGGCGATCGTTCACGCGCGCGACCCATATCACCGGGTCGACGTTCTCGACTCCTCGCGCCGAGTCCGGATCGGTCTCGACCGTGAGCTGCTTGCCGAAACCGATCGCGGCAAGGTGATCTTCGAGACGAGTCTGCCTGCCCGCTGGTATGTGCCGTCCGAGGACGTCCGCGCGGAGCTGCTCCCGAGCCAGACGCGTAGGGGATGTGCCTACAAGGGCTTCGCCTCCTATTTCTCGGTTCGTATCGGGGATCGGATCGAGCAGGACCTCGCCTGGACCTACGAGCAGCCACGACGGGAGGTCGCGCCGATCGCTGGCATGTTCTGCTTTTTCAACGAGCGGGTGGACATCGAGCTCGACGGTGGGCTCCAGGCGCGCCCACTCACGCCGTGGTCGCCGAACTGGCCGGGGCCGAGATCGGACGGGCCACCCGTCATCTCCGGCTGACCGAACCCACATTTGCTGTCGTGGCTCCTATAGAGCACTTCTGCTAGGGCCGCGGATCCCGCGCGGAGCAGGTTTCCTCGTGAGATGGAGCGAGACGCCCCTTCCGGACCAGACGCAGGCGCAGCGTAGTTCTCGGTCCTTTGCCATCGGTGATCGAGGCAACCGCACTCAGAGTTCGTGCCGCCCGTGGGCGGGCTAGGACGCGGGGTCGGGGCTGGCTGCAGGTCAGGGGGTTAGTGCCGGCTCCGAGACGCGGGTTGGCACTGGGGACCTCGCGGGCGCGATGGTGCTGTCGGGGGGTGAAGCTTCCGGCGTGACCACCTTAGGGCCAGAGCAGTCCCATCTCGAAGCTCAGGACTGTGCCGGTAATCACCCCGACGGCGAACAACGTGAGCATCACCTTCGACCAGCGGCGGGCGAGCGTCAGGTAGAGCTGATCCCCGCGTCGGTGGCCCAGCCACTCGATGAACAGCACCATCGCCGGAAACGGGATCCCGAAGGCGACCAGCGGAATGTGCACCGCGAAGGAGAGCGCCTGCATCTGCCGCGCCTGCAGCAGCTAGTGCTGATCGATCGGCGCGAACGCGGCGAGGAGGTGCATGCCACGGTCAGGGCTCTTCGACCAGACGCGGAGCGGTCGGCTGCAAAGCTCCGCTCACCGATGGTTCGCGGGCACGGCTCCTCTTCCAGGCGACCGCCAGGAGCAGAAGTGCGATGATTGCTGCCGTCCAGGCCAGCAGTCTGAGGATGTCCGGACCCACCCCCTGCCCGCCGAAATAGAGGATGCTGCGCTCGGCGTTGACAGACTCGGCGCCGATCCAGAAGTGGTTGAGGAAGCGCCAGAACGGTGGGAGCAATTGGGCCGTGTAGGTGGCGCCCAGGCTCGGGATATTCAGGAACACGAAGATCGCCAGAGACACGAACAGGGCGAGCGGACCGATGCGCACCTGGAACAGGCGCGTGATCAGACCGATGACGAACGCATACAGGGCTCCGACGCAGATGAAGGCGACGATCGTCCCGAACGAGCCGGTATACGTGCCCCACCCGAGCCCGCCGATCAGGTAGGCGATCGTCGGCACGAGCGCGGCGATCGCTGCGATCATTGGGTACAGGCGGCTGGGCAGCAGGTCAGGAGCGGCCGTGTAGAGGAGGCTCACGGCCAGGTAGCCGCAGATCGTGCACACGATTATGAACAGGAATACGCCCAGCCCGATCTCGTCACCAGCCGGCAGGGGCCGAACGTCCCGCACGATGAGCTGGTTTCTTTGCGCCGCGGTGAGGTTTTGGGCCAGCGTTTCCGCCGCCGTGGCGACGAGCCGGCCACCAGCCTCGGCGACGATCACGGTTGCTGGCTGCCTGGGGTTTGCGGTGGGCACGAAGGCGGCGTCGAGGTCGCGCTTACGGACATCGCGCGTCGCTTCGGCGACAGTCTGCACCTGGCTGATCACGAAGGCTGAACCCGCGGCCTTTGCTAAGCCGGCACGCACCGGAGCGGTCTGCGCCGGCGGCCCGACTACCGCGAGCTTGATCCCATTCGGATGCGGCGCGTGGTAGGTCCCGATGATGCACGTGGCGAACCCGATCACGAAAAAGAGCAGGACGAGCAGTGACGCCAGGGCAAGCTTTGTCTGCTCGCGTTGGTTCTGCTGGGTCGGGGCGTCGGCTTCGGTGCTCATGCGCCACTCTTCTCCAGCTGCGTCGTCGTCGCGGGCTTCCCATTCTGGGTCTCCAGCCCGCGCGTGCGGGCGAAGACCTGCTGCTTGGTGATGGTGCGCTGGCGTGCCGCGGCCCAGGAACGCCACCGCCCAATTGGCCACCGCTGAGATCCGGTTTTTGAACCCGGTTAGGAACCCCAGGTGGACAACGAGCCACAGCATCCATCCAACGAACCCAGCGATCTGGAGCCGCCCAACGGTGGCAACGGCCCGGAACCGGGCAATTGTCGCCATCGTCCCGAGATCGACGTAGCGGAAGGGCTTGGAGCTTCGCCCGCCGAGCCGGCGGACGATCGTCCGCGCCGCGTGGTGCCCGCTCTGCATAGCGACCTCCGCCAGCCCAGGTAAGTCGTTCAGTGCCATGAGGTCGCCGACGACGAAGATCTCCGGGTGCCCGGGCACCGAACAGTCGGCGTTTACCGAGACGCGCCCCGCGCGATCTGCGGTGGCGCCAGCCCGCTCGGCGAACATCCGCCCGAGCGGTGAGGCCTGCACTCCCGCCGCCCAGATCTTCGTGCGGGCCTCGATGCGGCCAGGGTCGCCGTCGCCAGCCACGACGTCGAGGCCGCGTTCGTCGACGCCGACCACGCGGGTCCCGAGCCGAACCTCGACCCCGAGCCGCTCCAGGTCTCGCCGCGCGCGGCGGCGCAAGCGGTCTGGGTAGACCGGCAGGACGCTGTCGACGGCATCGACCAGAACGATCCGTGCCCCCCTGGGATCGAAGCGACGGAAGTTGCCGCGCAGCGCCCGCCGGGAAAGCTCGGCGATCTGGCCAGCCAGCTCGACGCCGGTTGGCCCTGCGCCCACGATCGCGAACGTCAGCCATCGCTCTCGGGTCGCGTCGTCGGGCTCGAGCTCGGCGATCTCGAACGCGCCGAACACTCGTCCCCGGAGTTCGAGGGCGTCGTCGATCGTCTTCATGCCGGGCGCATGCCGGGCATACTCGTCGTGGCCGAAGTACGACGAGGAGGCTCCGGTCGCGACGATCAGGCTGTCGTAGGGCAGCGCGACCTTCTTTCCGAGCGTATCGATCGTCAGCTGGCGATCCTCGACGTCCACCTCGACGGCCTCGCCGAGCACGACACGCGCGTTGCGCTGGTGGCGAAGCACGTCCCGGATTGGCGGTGCGATGTCGCCCTCTGAGAGCACGCCCGTGGCGACTTGGTACAGCAGCGGCTGGAAGAGGTGGTGATTGGTCCTGTCAACCACGACCACGTCCACCGGCGCACGTCGCAGGGCCCGGGTAGCGAACAGGCCAGCAAACCCGCAACCGACGATCACGACGCGATGCATCCCTTCAGCCCACCGCGGCCGTTTTGGCCTCTGCCTCGATCCGACCGGCGCGCATCATCCTGATGTACTCCTCGTAGTCGCGCCCCTTGACTGCGAACTTCTCCAGCACCCAGGGGTGGGTGTTAATCAGGAAGCGCTCCTCGGCTAGGCCCTTGACCACGATCTCAGCCAGCTCGTCGGTGGTGATGGCGTCCTGAGCCTCCGGAGCCCCTTCCTTGCCGGCCAGGATCGGCGTCTTGACGGCGGCCGGGACGAGCAGGCTGACCCCGACGCCTCGATCCACGTACTCGGCGGCCAGCCACTCGGTGAAGCCGACGGCGGCGTGCTTAGTCACGGTGTAGCCGACGGTGTCGAAGATCACCAGCAGCCCTGCCGCGGATGCGACGTTGAGCAGATAGCCGCTTCCCTTCTCAAGCATGTGCGGGATCGCGTACCGAGCTGCGAAGACCTCCGACATTAGATTGACGCTGATGATCTTTTGCCATTTGTCTGTGGGCATGTCGATACCGCCGTCGATGCCGACCCCGGCGTTCGATACGAACAGGTCGATCCGCCCGAAGTGCTCGACGGTGGCCTCGACCAGGTGCTCCACATCCTCTTCGCGGCCGACGTCAGCTGCCACGGGGTAGGCGCCGACCGGGGCGGCCTCGCGTTCGCAGTCCTCCTGCCGGAGGTCCGAGAGAACGACGTGTGCGTCCTCTTGGGCGAACCGTGTGCACAGGCCCAGCCCGATGCCGCTGGCGCCGCCCGTCACAACGCAAACCTTGTCGTTGACGTTCATTTCGTTGCCCTTTCGGTTGTGGTCGTCCTTTGACAGTCGCGGGTCTGGCGGCTGGTCGCGCCAGTGAGGGCCCTAGTGCGTCCGCGGCCGGGACCAGTCGTGGCTAAGCGCCGCGCGCGGTCCCGGGGCGAGCGGAAAGCGACGCGGCCCGGCGACGCGATTCGGTGAGGCACCTGAGCGTCACCGTCGATGTACCAAGCGCTCGCGAGCCCGATGGGTCGATGCCGTGGGTACTCGGCAAGAACGCCCGCCAGCCGGCCTGCGTCGGTCGCCATCGGCGACGCCGTACAGCTCGCCCCGACTCCACGTCGACAGGATCGCTGCCTGGTCGAGTAACCGATCCGACGGGCACAGTGACCCGCCGAAGCACTCCGAGGCTCTCAGCGTGCGCGACCGCGAGCCGCTCGTGCAGCGCGATTCCCGCGGTCGTGTGGTCGAGCCCGATCGCTAAATCTCCGCTCGTGCGACCCGTGTATCACGGGCAGGGCGAGGCGGCGGCGGCGGCCCCCAGCAGCGAGCGGCCCAGGCGGGCCCGTGGACATGGCCCGCGGCCCACTCAGAGCGTCGACGGTTGGCGTTGACTCTCGAGTTTCGGCAAGGCCAACACCTCATCTGCGCTCGTGGGCTCGGTTTGCCCCTGGTGGTTGAGCGTGCGACGGACCTTCGCTGACGCACTGTAGATCCGTCGCACATTCATGATCTCGCCCAGCGGTCTGTGGTCGGCCGTTACCCGCCATTGGTTGAACGCCAGTGCGTCATCCTGCTCGAAGTTCTCGGGTCCCGAGATGTCCTGGCGGGGGAGGTGCACCCGCCCGACGGTCACAAACGGAGACAGGCTTTCGGGCCATTCCACCGTGAGGTCGTTGACCGGCATCGCGCCCAGATCCGTGCATAGCTGGACCTGAAGGTCGAAGTCGAATGCTCGCGCTCGCAACTCGTCCACGAGCGTCTGATGAAACACGTCTGGCCCGCTGTTGAGGTCGAGGTCGCTGTGGATCACCTGCGCGGTGTTCTGTGTCTGCGGTGCGACCCGAAGCTTGGCGACGTAGTCCCCATGACGCATTGCACCCATCGTCCAGAATGTGGTCAGCATCGGACTGCGCACCGGCGTCCGCAGCAGTCTTACGAACGCGAACAACTCGTCCCATGCCCAGTCTGGCTGCTCGAACGTGCTTCTGCCGGTGAGAAAATCTGTCAGGAGCTCGTGGAAGCCAGCCTTACCGCGCGCGAGATAGTTCGTCACATCGTTGGCGACCTGTTGGAGGACCAGATAGTGCCTTGCCGTGTTGGCGATGAAGACCGGGTTGTTCTTCAGTACGAGATCGAACGTGGTCGAGTTCGGCTCGTCATCGACCAGCTTGGTTCCGTCAACGTCGAAGATCTTGATCGCGTAGCCCAACGTGGGCCCGAGTTGCGCGTCCGGTCCCAAATGATTGGCGGCGTTGGAATACCGAATCAAGGCCCCGTGCCGCCCCGGCTTGGCGTAGATCCCCTGGGCATACGCCGGCGGCGCGTCGCCCATGATCTCGACCTCTGCCTTGACTAGGCCGAATGACTTCGCATGCGCGCCGCGGACGGCCCGCCCGGTGCCCTCGGTACTCGGCGAGTCACGGCCTTTCTTCTCCCAGAATTCGATGATCTGGGCCAACAGCTCCTCGATGTCGGGATCGATCGTTTCGATCTCAGGGGAGTAGCGGACGAAATCGGGGGACATCCTTCAGTTCTCCTCTAGCCGAGATTTCCGAGCCATCGCAGGGCCGATAAGGAGGGCATGAAGAAGTACTCGCCACCACGAAGCACGTTGAACGTCTCGATGCCGTGGACACGGCGCCTCACCGGCTCTCGCGGGATCGTGAATATGGCTCCGCCCTCCTGTAAGCCGACGTTTGGATCGCGCTCATCGCCGAGACTCATGAAGTTGCCGTTGTTGATCCATTCTTGCTGCAGGAACTCCATCGTGGCCATCGCCTTGGCGCTGATGAAGATGAAGTGGAGGCCGCGGGGGGTCTCGTCGTCCTGCGGTGAGAGCGCGTTCGGGTCGTAGGGTGCACCGAAGGTCGTGCTGCGCCTGATGATGCGATGGATGTTGACGTCCGCAAGGACAGCCATCTCCGTGTCGCGCGGATTCATCCTGCGCATGTGCGCGCCAAGCGGCACCTGCCGGCCGTCCTGATCGGCGGCATACGTGAAGTCGTTGTTGCGCAGCGGGTCGGCTCCGAGCGCCGGGTCGTCTCGGTCCGCCGCGAGCGTCAATGGAGCACCGCTGCGCCAACGCCCCACCAGCTTGGCCGCGAGCAGCTCGCGCTCATCGTCGGTACCGGCGTTCGCCTGCAGGAAGCGGTTGAACGCCCCGACCCGCGACTGGTACTTGCGCAGCCCTACGTATGTGCCATTGCGTCCAAGCACGTCCGGCTCGGGAGCCGGGAGCGGCACGCCGGCCTCCCCGGGGTAGCCGAGGATGAACTCGCCCGCTCTGATCGCTGGCCCCTGGCCGGGCAGCGGTTCGACGCCGCTGCCCTCGATCGCGGGCTGGCCGATCGAATCCCTGTACCCGAGGGGGTTCAGATCGCCGGGCTGGGCGCCGAAGTCCTCCGCGGACACCACCGTCAGGCCGGGCCTTCCCTCGTAGTGCCGGCGCGCGGTGTCCATCGTGCGACGCCACTTCTCCGTCGAATCGCTGAACACGCTGACGCCGATGTGGATGATCCCGCTTCCGAACGCCGGCTCCCAGCGCTTCGGGTCGTTGACGCCGTAGTCGCGGAGCGCTTCCGCACGCGCCGCCATCCCCACCCGAAACGCTTCCGGGAAGCTCTGAAGTGACTCTTCCGGCACCCCGAGCGCCACGAGCCCGGAGTAGGTGATCGCGACCGCTATCCAAGGTTCGTCGGCCCGCCACCATTCGGCGGCGGAGTCCACGTGCGGCGCCACGTCGCGCAGGAACTCGCGGCCGGCACGCACGTCATCCACATTGAGCATGACGTGCGTGCCGTAGTACGGCTCCGGGCGATACCGCAGCACCGTCGCTTGGATGTCGTCAAGCTCGACGGTGACACGTCCGCGACGAAGCTCGCCGCCCACGCGATCGATGACTGTCATCGCAGCGTCCCCGGGTCCAGCCTAATCGCCGACCTTGTCGAGGAACTCGTCGACAGCCTCCCCGATGCGCCTGAGCCGTCGCGTCTCCGCCACCGTCAGGTCGTTGGCGACGTACCAGCCTTCTGCCGTGACCTGATGCTCGGCGAGGTAGTCCTTGGCGTCCGGGCTGCGGATCCCTGGCCAGCCTTCCCACGCCGAGTCGATGATGTCCAGGTAGTCGGGGATCTTCGTCACGAAGTCGTCGATGTACGTGTCCCAGTCGCCGTCGTAGGCGGTGGCGAACAGCATCCTTGTGTCGTTGTCCAGGAACACGAAGCGCATGTCGTGGACGGTGCCGACGTCGTCCGCGCCGGCGAGATTGCCGCCTAGCAGCCGCAGGAACGCCCGCGTCCGCTCGGCGCCGCCCGGCGCGAGCGGGACGATGATCGTAAGCTCCGAGACTTTGCCCAGACGGATGCCGACCCGACCGGCGCTCTCCACCGGCGGCGGCGGCGTCTGCGACGCCTGCGCCGTCAGATCCTTGAACACGTTCTCGAATGCCTGCTTGCCCACCTCCGGCGCGTCGGCGAACAGCTCGCGCAGATGGGCGATCTGCTCCTCGACCGTCAGATCCTGCTCGGCACGGGTTGCAGCCTGTGTTTCGGTTGCCATGCCCTCTCCTTTCGTGGCGTTTTGAAGGTCGCAGTGACTGTGGCGGTTCACGCGACCCGTCGCACCAGTGAGGGCCCTAGTCCGAAGTTCCCCTCAATAACTGGGGTGTGAGAGGCCGAATCCTCGGTGGGTGCTGGGGTTTCGGCTTTTGTTTGGGTGAATGTTGTAGTCATCAATAGATCTTTTGTTCTGTCCGGTGTTACCGGTA